>RCUI01000197.1_pt1 | contig 22594 bp, 16 predicted proteins | sample 2166121 | NCBI WGS metagenome assembly RCUI01 (sample SAMN09932700, study PRJNA488358) | compost metagenome | feature: garden; material: soil; isolation source: compost soil in succinic acid-enriched culture | place: Germany: Experimental Botanical Garden Goettingen | collected 2016-01-27
AAAGTGTGTATACGGCAACGTATCGAGGGTTCGAATCCCTCCCTCACCGCCAAATTGAAAGCCCGACCTTATGGTCGGGCTTTTTGCATCTGGGGGCACCGCAAACCTGATGCCCATAGAGGGAGGGTGAGAACCCTCGCCGGGTTCGAGCAGAGCAGCTTGCTGCGATGAACGGCCAACGGCCGCCCCGAAGGGGTAAGCCACGCAGTGGCGAATCATCCCTCCCTCACCGCCAAATTGAAAGCCCGACCTTATGGTCGGGTTTTTTGCATCTGGGGTTATCATATTCCCTGATGCCCAGCGAGGGGCGGCTAGGTTCGGGCCCTGGCTCGACAAGGGGGCAGGATAGCCCGCTTGGAAAGTCGCAGGCTATCCGCAGAGTGACCGCCAGGGATGGCGCGAGTCAATCCGGGCCCACCGCCATATTCAAAGCCCAACCTGATGGTCGGGCTTTTTTGTTATTGGGACCGTCATCTCCTCGGCTTGAGCGCAGGGTGGCTGTGTCTCCTTGCCGGAGACGGCAATCCGTCCGTCTTATGCCACCTTTTCCTTCCCTATCTGCATCAGAAGATCACCCCCACCAGCCTGTCGAGCAGTGTCTCGAAGGAGAAGAGGGTGAGGAGCAGGGGCAGGAAGGGCACCACAGTCGCGAGCACCAGTTGCAGGAACATGTCCCGACTGAATGGCATGGGCCTGACCTCCTTGATGACGGCATAGGCAGTACCCAGATCGGCGAGGGACTGGATATCCGAGGCGCCGAGCAGGGATTCCCCGTCTCTGTCCGCCGTGCGCAGCCAGCGGTGCTCGAAGCTGCGGCTGTACTCGGCGGCGAGGGCGCCGTATTCCCGCAGTCCCAGACGCTTGGCCGCCAGAATATGGGGAGCAAAGACCGTCAGAGGCGCCAGCACCAGCAGCAAGCCGAAGCCGGCGAGCAGAATGATCTCCGGTTTGTAGGCGGTGAGCACGGCGGCGTCATGGAAGATCCGGTTGGCGATAAAGCCGGCAAGCTGGGCCCCCAGAGCGGTCAGCAGCGGCGAGTAGGCGTAGGCCGAGCCACCGAGAAAGCCGAGGCCGCAGTTGCGATCGGGATGGGTCGGCATGAGGGAGAGGGGGATCCGGGAGACCTGCCAGAGGAAGCGGGTCCAGATCAGGAGCCGGTAGAGCCAGCGCAGGAGCAGAAACTGGATGATGGGGTTGCTCACCCAGAAAAACCAGAAACCGGGCAGGGTCAGGGTCGGGCTACCCCCTTCCATGGTGGCGTACCAGGTCGAGGACTCCAGGACGAAGGTGTGGGTCCGGATGAAGTACCCCATAGAGAGGACCAGCAGGATAAGCCCGACCTCCGCGGGGATCGAATTTCGCCAGATCATGGCGCTGCGAATGGCGTCATGAAAGCGTGGCAAGGAGAGCGGCGAGATCAACCCCCGTTCGATGAACTGGCTGACGATCCCCCGGATGCGCTGGTGGACGACGAGTTCGGCGAACACCAGCAAGGAGACGCAGATGAGAAAGCGGACATGGGTCTCTACGTCCAGCAGAAAGGGCACCGCCACCCCTTGCAGCAGGCTGCCGTCCCACCCGCACAGCAACAACAGGGGCAGCCAGCAGATCCCGCTCAGGACGAGGATCCGTCGCCTGATGTGCGCCTCTATGTCACCAAGATGCGCCCGGCTCCACAGCTGATAGAGGGGCCCCCCCAGGATCAGGGAGAAGTTGCTGGGATCGGACAGGGGAGGGCTGAGGGGATCGGGCGGGGTGACAGGCCTGTGATGCGACATGATGGGACCACCTTGCTGTGCGACAAATGTGCTATCCGACCGCCACCGGCTCCCCTTGCCACCAGGGTGGAAGGGGAGGCTGCTGCGTGCCGGGATTCGGGCTTGGTGTCATGAGTGCACCATGACGGATCCTCTGAGCTCAGCCTCTCTGTTGGCTGAAAACCCCATATGAAAACAGGATTGGCAGAGGAAAATGGCTGTCGTGACGGCGGGTTCAACCGTAATGCCCCTGAGCCAAGCCCCATGGCTATAGGTATAGCGTTTGCCATGGACTGGCGATGTGATCTGCCCACGACAATTTTACCCTTTGGGAGCGCCCGCTTTCCCGATGATGGCTGGTACGGCTCCTTGCCTCAGGGCCGAGCCGTGTAAGAGAAAGCGGGGCTGCGATGGGTGAGATAACGGCAAGAGGATCCATGCATTCATCGCTGATGGCAGTATCACATGCTGGTGTGGGCAATATCTTGCCGTAATGGTGGGGTTAAATGCTGTCATTGCAATAAATGCCAGCGATAGATACTGGGTGCGCAAGGTGTTGCGGCCTGTTGATGGGGAAGTGGGCAAAAAATAATTTCAAGTATCTGTTTTATAACAAAAAAATGAATTGGCACGGTCACTGCTAATGGTTTCGGTTGAGTGTCATTACCGTTCAACCCATCAGGAGCAAACTCATGCCAACTCCATGTTATATCAGCATCGAAGGTAAAACCCAGGGCAACATCACCGCCGGTGCCTTCACCTCCGACTCCGTCGGCAACATCTTCGTGCAGGGTCACGAAGACGAGATGCTGGTACAAGAGTTCCAGCACATCGTCACAGTCCCGACCGATCCGCAATCCGGTCAGCCTGCGGGCCAGCGTGTCCACAAGCCGTTCAAGTTCACCGTGGCCCTGAACAAGGCCGTGCCGCTGATGTACAACTCCCTGGCCTCCGGCGAGATGCTGCCGAAAGTGACCCTGAAGTGGTACCGCACCTCGGTGGAAGGCAAGCAGGAGCACTTCTTCTCTACCGTGCTGACCGATGCCACCATAGTCGACATCGACTGCCAGATGCCCCACTGCCAGGATCCGGCGAAGTCTGACTTCACCCAGCTGATCCAGGTCTCCCTGGCCTACCGCAAGATCGACTGGGAACACACAGTAGCCGGTACCTCGGGTGCCGACGACTGGCGTGCCCCCATCGAGGCTTGATGCCATGAGGGAGCACTCGTTCGGGGGCTCCCTTTTCTGAATCAGACAAGGAGGCAGCATGCCAAGAGAGTCGTTCTATCCCGATACCAATGAACCGCACATCCACCTGCACAGAGGGGGCGCCACCTTCACCGACATTGGCCACAGCCATAGAACCCTGGTGCGGGGCTCTTTGGTGTATCGCGGCACCCTGCAAGAGGTGCTCGCCGAGCTGCAAAGACGCGGTGATGCCCGCAGCCTCCAGATGGCGCAATACATCCAGGCCAATCTGGCGTGACCACGAAGGCCGGGATGCCGGCCTGCTTGTGACTCCCACTCAATAACGCCCTGTCTGTTTTTCTTCTGCTTGTTTGCAGCTGTGAGCGAGCACAAGAAAGATCTCGACTGAAGTTCCAACCGCGCGCCTTTGGGCGTGCGGTAGCCATGGCGGCGAAAAAGTGGCAGCCAGGGCGGATCTCTCACTCCCCTTGACGTCACCCGGCAGTATTGCAGGGCCGGGTTCACAGCAGAGGCGCACCGATGGCAGACAGCACAGGATTACAATTTACCGTCAAGGTGGGGGCCTTGCCCGAGAGCACCTTTGTGGTGGCGGAGTTTGCCCTGGAAGAGGGGCTGAACCAGCCATTTCGCCTGCGCCTCGAGCTGGCTAGCCCCGAGCCCGATGTGGATTTCGGCGCCGTGTTGGATCAGCCCTGCGAGCTCTTGGTGTGGTACAACGGCGAGCTGCAGCGCCGGGTGTGCGGGGTGGTGAGTGACTTTGCTCAAGGGGACAGCGGCTTTCGCCGCACCCGCTACCAGCTGCTGGTGCAACCGGCCCTGTGGCGGCTCTCCCTTCGCCAGAACTCCCGCATCTTCCAGGCACAGAAGCCCGACGAAATCCTCTCAATCCTGCTGCAAGAGCACGGCATCACCGACTACGCCTTTGCGCTCAAGAACGAGCACGCCCAGCGGGAATACTGCGTCCAGTACCGGGAGACCGACCTCGATTTCCTCAATCGGCTGGCTGCCGAAGAGGGGCTCTTCTACTTCCACGAATTTGAGCAGGGCAAGCACAGGGTGGTGTTCGCCGATGATGCGGCGGCCCTGACCGCCGGCCCCGAGCTTTTCTTCAATCTCGGTAACCGCTCTCTTGAGCAGGGCCCCTATGTGCGGCAGTTCCACTACCGGGAGGTGGTGCGGCCTTCTGACGTAGAACTCAAGGACTACAGCTTCAAGACCCCGGCCTATGGCCTCTCCCACAAGAAGATGGGGGCAGAGCTTGCGCACCAGCGCGATACCTACCAGCACTTCGACTACCCGGGCCGCTACAAGCTGGACCCGAGCGGCAAGGCCTTTGCCCAGCACCGACTCGATGCCCTGCGCAATGACGCCGTCACCGGCAGTGGCAAGTCCAACTGCGCGGCCCTGCTGCCGGGCCAGACCTTCGCCCTCACCGAACACCCGAACGGGACACTCAATACCGACTGGCAAGTGGTGCGCATCAGCCACACCGGCTTGCAGCCCCAGGCGCTGGAAGAGGAGGGGGGGAGCGGCCCCACCGTCTATTACAACGAATTCGGGGTGGTGAAAGCGAGCACTACCTGGCGGGCGCTGATGCCGGCCAGGCCCATGGTGGACGGTCCGCAAATCGCCACCGTGGTGGGGCCGGAGGGGGAGGAGATTTACTGCGACGAGCACGGCCGGGTCAAGCTGCAATTCCCCTGGGACAGATACGGCAGTTCCAATGACATGAGCTCCTGCTGGGTACGGGTGAGTCAGGGCTGGGCGGGCGGTCAGTACGGCATCATGGCCATCCCGCGCATCGGCCACGAGGTCATAGTGAGTTTCCTCGAAGGAGACCCGGACCAACCCATCGTCACGGGTCGCACCTATCACGCCACCAACCGGCCTCCCTACGAGTTGCCGGCCAACAAGACCCGCACAGTGCTGCGCACCGAAACCCATCAGGGTGAAGGGTTCAACGAGCTGCGCTTCGAAGACCAGGCTGGCAAGGAAGAGATTTACATCCACGGTCAGAAAGACCTGAACCTGCTCATCGAAAACGACGCCGCCTGGCACATCAAGCACGATGAGCACAGGGACATCGACAATGAGCGGGTGACCCGCATCAGAAAGGTGCCGGGAAAGGAGGGGGCCCCACCGAGCCTGGGCAATGACCATCTGACTGTGGAAGGCGAAAAACGCGACCAGATCAAGGGCGATTATTCGCTGACCGTGGATGCGTCTATGCACCAGAAGCTCGGACAGAGCTGGCTCACCCAGGCCGGGCAGGAAGTGCATGTCAAAGCCGGTGCCAAGGTGGTGCTGGAAGCGGGATCTGAAATTACCGTCAAGGTGGGCGGCTGCTTTATCAAGGTCGATGGCGGTGGCGTCACCCTGGTCGGCCCCACCATCAAGATGAACTCGGGCGGCAGCCCGGGCTCGGGCGCCGGTTGGGCGGGCAAGTCTCCCATCGATCCCCAGAGGGTTACCGTACCTCCCCCACCCAAGGTGCCGCTGAGCCCGGCTCAGCTCGCCACCATGAAGAGTGCGGCTCCTTTCTGTGAGGAGTGCGAGAAGTGCAAGGAGGGGGCTTGTGAGATCTGAGATCATCTCGTTACCCGAGTGGGTCGGCACACACAGCTCATACCCTCTGTATGCCGTGCTGGCGGGGGCCAGCGATGCCGCCCCCTTGCAGCACTACTACCAGATGGATGGCCGTCATACCCCCCGTGGCCTCTATCTCGGCACTGCCTATGCAGACTGGCACCCCGTCATGCCCTATCTGGTGGCGCTGGATGAGGGCAGTGCCTTTCTGGAGTGGGCGTCCAGCACTTCGGCCCGTGATTGGGGATTTCTGCTCTCTACGGAGCAACCCGCCGACACACTCTATGCTCATCTGCAGGGGCTGACCCAGATCCTGCACCAGGGGGAGGCGGTGTTTTTTCGTTACTGGGATGGCGTTTACCTGGCGTCGATCATCGAACAACTGGGGGATCGCTTTACCTCCCTGTTGCCCGAGTTGCGTGAGCTCTGGGTCTGTGGCAGAGCCTTTGAATTGGCCCCTTCAGAGCCCTTGGCGCCACGCCCCTTCCCTTGGTGGAGCCTGCCCGAATCGTTGGCCGCGGTGCTGGCAAAACGAGATCCAGCCCCCCTTGTCAACAACCTGATGCAGCTGCTTGCCGATCAGAATGGCCAGCTCTACTGGTCCTTTCCCGAAACCAATTTACGACTCAAGGTTGCCCGCTTTGTCGCACGCAACCCCTTGAGTGATTCCGAATTATTCCCGGCGCTTGAAGCTGCGCTGTGTCAAGAGGTGCAAGCATGAACAATGCCGGCCAAGCCGTCTTCAACCAGGTACTTGCCGACTATCGCAATGCCTTGAAAGAGTACCGCAAGGATGCGGAGAGTTTCTTTCTCGGTGACATGCTCGGCATGGATATGGAGCAGACCATCAAGGTCGGCGACAAGACGATCAAAGCCTCATCCAGCAGCAGTAAAGCCCAATCTGTCGTGACCCAGTGCCCGCTCAGCGGCACTCTGCGCCTGGTTCATCTGTTCGAGTCTGTGCGCTTCATCCCCATCGGCAACACCCCTTACAAGGTGGAAGCTGGCAACATGACCAGAACGGGTTTCATGCCCGAGGCCGTGGTCAAGGAGGGCAGCCTGGATGCCAAGGGTATTGCCGAGATAGGCAAGCTCACCCCGGGCAAATCCTATCGGGTGACCTTCTACCCCAATGTGAAGAAGAGCGATCTCGATGCGTTGTTTGCATCCTATGCGCCGGTACAAAAAGATCTCGAAGCTTGGCTCACTCAGGAGTGGAACGGCGAACACAAGGCCGCCTGGGGCCGTTACAGCGCGACCGGTGCCGGATTTGGCAGTCATTCCCTGGCAGCAGCCAGCGGTATTGGTAAAGCCCTGGTCGGGGTATGGGATGATCTCAAGACCATCTACGAACTGCTGGCCGATCCGGTGGGTAATGCCAAGAAACTGGCCGAGTTCGGCGTCGATGCCGCCGCCATGGCCGAGGCGGGTGCCTCCCAGATGGAGGCGGCCATGCTGGTGCTGCAGGATGAAGCTCTGCTTTATCTCTATGCCTATGCCCTGGTGAGCTGGGTCAAGCTGCTGCCACCGGATCAGCAGACCGAGTTTGGTGCCCAGGTAATCGCCTCTGTGCTGATAGACGTCATCGTCGGTGTGGTGCTGACTGGTGGCGCTGGCCTTGCGGCCCGTTACGGTGCCAAGACCGTCTCCATAACCAAAAACAGCGATCGGGTGATGCGCCTGGTTACCTCTCTGGTCACGCTCTCCAAAAAGCACAATCTGGCCCAGCATGCCCAGAGCGCCAAGAAGGTACTGACGGCCGGAGTGGCCAAACTAAATCCGGCCAAGAAGGCCGATCTCAATCTGGTGGGGGATGGCAAGGCCCTGACTCAGGTCGAGCAAGCGACGGCCGCCAAACGAAAATTCCAGTCTCATACCGAAGTCCAGCAGATCAACCGCACGCCGGATGTGTCCACACCGGCAAAAACGCCATCCGGTCAATCCAGTCAACCTGAGGCACAGACCTGCAAGAACAACTGCCCTGTCTCCATGGTGACAGGAGAGGAGTTGCTGGCGTTGGAAGATGCGCTGCTGCCTGGCCTGCTGCCCTTTACCTTTGGCCGCCTCTACCGAACTTCGGCGGTAGAGCAGCACTGCGGTATGGGACCTGGCTGGAGTCACTCTTTGGCACACCGGCTCGAACGCCGCGGTGAGACCCTGATCTGGCGCGATAACGAGTCGTTAGCCGTCGAGCTGCCGCTGCCGTCGACAACGAGGCCCATGATAACCAACCGGGTGTCGGAGGCGGCAGCCTACCTGGGGGATCAAACCGATGAGGTGATCCTGGCAAAGGCCGGCTCCCCCTTCCTGCATTTTATCTGGCAGGGAAATGAAGGCCGATTGACGGCGATGTCGGATGTCTATGGTAATCGCCTGAGGGTGCGCCCGGACGCCGAGGGTCGCCCATGCTGGGTTGAGCACGATGGTGGCCTGGCCCTGCGACTCGTCTACCAAGAAGATCGTCTCACCGCCATCGAGTTGCAGCGATTCGATGGCATCAACTGGCAGCTGCAGGCTACCCTTCAGCGCTATCACTACGATGACGCTGGCCATCTGGTGGCCGCCGAAAATGGGGCAGGAGAGAGGGAGCATTATCGTTATCGCAGCGATGGGGTGATCCTGGATCGTCGTCTCGCGGGTGGGGCCGGTTTCTTCTGGGAGTGGGAAGGTGAGGGGAGCCGCGCCCGCGCCATCCGTCACTGGAGCGATGTCGCCCGATTCGATGTCAGCTATGGCTGGGATGATGACAAGGGAGAGGTGACCGTCAACAACGCCGACGGCAGCCTGGAAGTCTACCAACATGACAGCAATGCCCGCCTGGTGCGTCAGCAGGATCCGGACGGTGCAGTCATTGAATATGTTTACAACGACAAGGGCCAGAAGGTGCTGGCTCGCGATGCCCTGGGGGGCGAGACCCGGTATCAATATGACGATGCGGGTTTGCTCTCCCTCGAGGTTGCCCCGGATGGCAACCAGACGGCCTACAGTTACTGGGATGGCCGTGTTCGCAAAGTCGTACAAGGGGATCGTGAGTGGCGTTTTGAACGCAACGAGCAAGGGGATGTGATTGCAAGACGGGATCCCCTTGGGCGGGAGACTCACTACAGCTATAACGCGCAAGGCAAGCTCAGCACCGTGGTGCAACCTGATGGCAGCCGCATCGAACTGGGCTGGAACCGCCTTGGGCAGCTGATTGAGGAGAAGGGTGCCAACGGTGGCGTGACCCGCTGGCGCTATGACGAGCGGGGTCGCCAGATTGTACGGCACGACCCGCATGGTGCGATTACCCATTATGAATGGAATGCGGCAGATCGCTTGCAAGCCGTGTATCTGCCTGGTGGAGGCATCCGCCGTTTCGAATATAACGCCTACGGCAAGGTGACGGCCGAGTGGGACGAGCTGGGGCGCGAGACCCGCTACGAATATCAACCCGGCCTGCATCTGGTGAGCCGCCGCATCAACCCGGACGGCAGTGAGCTTAAGTATCGCTACGACAATGCCAAGCTGTTCTTGAGCGAGATTGAGAACGGGCATGGCGAGCAGCACCGCATTCACTATTTCCCCAATGGCCTGGTCGCGCGGGAAACCGGCTTTGATGGCCGCACCACCGCTTATCGCTACGACCTCAATGGCCACCTGAGCGAGAAGGTCGAGTTCGGCAAGCAGGGGACAGAGCTGGTCACCCGCTATGAGCGAGACCCCATGGGGCGGCTGCTTACAAAAACCTTGCCCGATGGCCGTGAAATCCAGTTCTCCTATGATCAACATGGTCAGCTGACCCAGGTCCATGATGGCGTCTGGCCTCTTGCCTTTGAATATGACAGGGGCGGCAATCTGGTTGCCGAACATCAGGGGTGGGCTTCCAGCTACTTCAAGCACGACGTCATGGGGCAACTCGCCCAGTGGCGGCTGCCGGATGGCAATCGTCTCGATTACCACTATCTGAACGGTGCCTTGAGTGGCGTCGATCTCAATGGAAATGAGCTGACTCGTCACCAGATGTTGGCCGGGCTTGAGATGCGCCGCAGCCAGGGGGCGCTGACCCAACAATACGAATATGACGAGCAAGGGCGCCTGACTGCGCTGCGACTGCAACGGGGCAAACAGGTCGCCCGTGAGCGGAGCTACGGCTATGACCGCACCGGCAATCTGCTGCAGATCAATGACAGCGTGCAAGGGGCGCAGCACTACAGCTACGACCCGCTGGATCGCTTGCTGGAGGTGCGTGGTGAACTGACCGAGCGGTTCCTGCATGATCCGGCGGGCAACCTGTTGAGCCAGACGCTGGGTGGCCAGTTTGAGGGGGCTCGTACCCAGGGGAACCGGCTGCTACTGAGCGGTGATCGCCATTTTGAGTACGACGAATTTGGCCGACTGGCCATCGAGCGCCGTGCCAAAGGCCAGTCGTTGGTTACCCGTTATCACTACGACTGCCAGCATCAGCTAGTCAGGGCTGAACTGCCGGATGGCACCACGGCCCGTTATGACTACGACACCTTTGGCCGCCGTATTCGCAAGACGGTGAGTGGGGCAAAGGGCGAGCTGGTCACCGAATTCTTGTGGCAGGCGAACAACCTGATTGCCGAAAGCAGTTATCAGCTTGGTGATGATAAACGTCGTACCGACGAGCAGTACCGCAGCTTTATCTATGAACCGGGCAGCTTCAAGCCATTGGTGCAGCTGGAAGGGGAAGGGCAGGATGCCGAGGTATTCCATTATCAACTTGACCACCTCGGTACCCCGCTGGCGTTGACTCGTGATAATGGGGCGACCGCCTGGCAGGTGCGTTATCGCGCCTATGGCAATGTGTGGCGGGAAGAGATCGCCGAGGTTGCCACTCCCTTGCGTTTTCAGGGGCAATATTTTGATGCCGAGACCGGCCTTCACTATAACCGTTACCGCTACTACCAACCTGAAACGGGTAGATTTATCAGCCCCGACCCGATAGGCTTGGCCGGCGGGCTTAACAACTACCAGTATGCCCCCAACCCGATTGGTTGGGTGGATCCGTTGGGGTTGAAGAATGTAAAAGAAAATGGGCCGAATAATATTGATGGTAAAGCCAGCCCAAGCTTGCAAGGTGGGCCGGAAGAACCGCCGAGTGTTGGCCAAAGTAAACCCGATTTTTATGTTGGCCCAAGTGGCCCCGACTCGACTTTGCCGAGTACTGGGTATAGGTATGATAGGTATTTAAATGATGATGGCTCATTATATAAATACGGCCAAGATGCAATTAATACGGGAGAGGCTCGACTATCATATTTTGGTTTTGATAAATTAGATACAGGTGATCAGGTTACAGAGGCATTCCAGATCCGAGCACCAAAACATGTGACGATGAATGATCCAGATAAGTCATGGAGTGATGGACGATTACGTGTCAAGTTTGATACTTTGCAATTATATGATGGCTCAGGTGTTCCAAGAGTGGAAGTGCCTAGAAGTCATGGGGGGAAAGGGCCTGATCTAGAACCATTCACTGAGGCTTATCCAGAGTATGGAAAGGGTGGTGCTAGACAATTAGTTCCTAACACGGATGAGTCTTTATATATAAAGGCTGATGCAATTGATATTTTACCAAAGGAATGATTATGACCGAAGGTGAATACTTTAGAGAACAATTAATAATTCTTATTGAAAATCATAAAGAGGATTTTTTTTATGACTATGAAAATCTGATTGAAATTCTCAAAGATAAGAATAGACGAATACCCATAAGGGGGATTTGGGAGAGTATGAAAGGGTATGACCAATCAAAGTACTCTGATGCTGAGAAAAAGCTACTTGATGAAGCTATGTATCGTTATGGTTAGACCAATATAAATATTGAGATTCTCACGATTTTTACTGAGAACAAGCGTTCGAGGCTGAGTCGTAAGAGAGAATTTTAACTCAATAGAGATAACTTGGGTTGGGTTGTTTTTTAACCAGTGCAAGGCGAGCTGTACTATCGAGCAGTGGTTATGACTAGGGCCGTAGGCTCGATTAGTGCAGCGTAATCTGCGTTCGAGAAGCAATCTGTATAGGTCTGGTTATCGCCGGATACTGGATTGAACCTTTATTAATTCAGTTAGCCCTCTTTCAATATGTGGATGTGTAAAGGCCAGGATAACGCCATGTCCTGACTTTTCTATCTCTTTACTTCCATATCCCATACGGCAAGGTGACGGCCGAGTGGGACGAGCTTGGCTTCCAGCTATTTCAAGCATGATGCCATGGGTCGGCTGGCCCACTGGCAGTTGCCTGATGGCAACAAGTTGGCTTACCACTGCCTGCATGGCGAGCTAAGCGGGATTGATCTGAACGGTGCCGAACTGACTCGCCACCAGATGGTTGGTGGATTGGAGATGCGCCGCAGCCAGGGGACGCTGATCCAGCAATACGAATATGACGAGCAGGGGCGTCTGACGGCGCTGTGACTGCAACGGGACAAGCAGATCGCTCGTGAGCGGCGCTACGGCTATGACCGCACCGGCAATCTGCTGCAGATCAATGACAGCGTGCAAGCGGAGCAGCACTACAGCTATGACCCGCTGGATCGCTTGCTGGAGGTGCGCGGTGAGCTGACCGAACGCTTCCTGCACGATCCGGCGGGCAACCTGCTGAGCCAGATTCGTGGGGCTCAATTGGAGCCTGCTAGAACCCAGGGTAACCGGCTGCTGTTCAGTGGCGATCGCCACTTTGAATATGACGAATTTGGTCGTCTGGCCGTCGAACGACGCGGCAAGGGCCAATCATTGGTGACCCGCTATGAGTACGATTGTCAGCATCAGCTGATTGCGGTCGAGCTGCCTGATGGCAGCACAGCCCGCTACGACTACGATGCCTTTGGTCGCCGCATTAGCAAGACGCTCAATGGGCAGAAAGGGCAGGGCGCCGAGCTGGTGACCGAGTTCTTGTGGCAGGCCAACTATCTCATCGCCGAGAGCCGCAGCGACGGCATCTATCGCAGCTTTGTCTACGAGCCGGGCAGTTTCAAACCCCTAGTACAGCTGGAAGGAGAGGGGGATCAGGCCGAGGTTTATCACTACCAGCTGGATCACCTCGGCACCCCGCTGGCCCTGACTCATCACGACGGTCACACCGCTTGGCAGGTGCGTTATCGCGCCTATGGCAACGTCTGGAAGCAGGAGCTGGCCGAGGTAGAGACCCCCTGCGTTTCCAGGGCCAGTATTATGACGAAGAGACCGGGCTGCATTATAACCGTCACCGTTACTACCAGCCCGACACTGGTAGATTTATCACCTCCGACCCGATAGGCTTGGCTGGCGGGCTCAATAACTACCAGTACGCACCCAACCCCACCGGCTGGGTGGATCCATTGGGATTGATGTTTAAAGCGGCTAATTGCCCATCAGAAGGCTCAACGTATCCTAATCCGATTGATCAGCCAATTGAGCCACCAAGTGTGGTTGCCGCGAGAGAGCGGCAAAAACAAATGTTGGTTGATGACGTGGGGTATAATATAAGTCCCACCAGTTGGGACCAATATCCGTCGATCGGGAGAGATGGGACTTTTGTAACCGATACGCGAGGGGTAATGAAGTACTTTGAAGATGCAGGGAGTGGTGAGGTAACCATTTCAAAAATAACTGCCGCATCTATTGAAAATAATATGGGGTTAAACCCTGGGTCATTATCAGAAGGTTTTAATGTGTGAGAAATAAAAGGAATAAATAGTATGAGCCCTCGTAGCCCACTATCTGAAAACAATTATTTTAAGGGGCCTAGCCAGCATATTCCTGGGGGAGCTCCAGAGCTAGTTATAGATTATGTACCGACATCAACCTCTATAATGTTAAGAGTGAAAGTTGAATAAACATAATGCCGAGTGATTCGATTGTTGTATCCGAACTGGCAGGAAACACAATTAAGATAATAGTCATGTAAAAGTCCCTGGTCAATGCAATGTCTAGCCTTGGTTTTGCTCATGATGGTGACTTTATGATTCTCACAGTTATCGATGAAGATCAAAAAAATAAAAATAATAAATAATTTAATTGAAAATGAAGCGCTCTTTACTTATGGGCATGGATGGTATCCTTCAGAAGTAGTTGGTTTTTATAAGGATAAACATATGATATCGAGAGAATACAATGTGATATCTTGGAGCAGTCCAGGCGAATACTCAATATGTAGAAAATAGTTCCAGTTAGGCTGTTAGCTTGATGAAATTCATTACCGCAAGATATGGCATTGAAAACCCTGAATGTATCAATGGCTACATGTGCATTGTTAATTAAGAACTTTTAGATGTGGGCATTTCGTTGCTTGGTCCCGTGGTTCTGTATGAAAAGAAATCGAGGAAAACAAGTGAAGGTGATAAAAAAAGTATTATTGATCCTCTCTGTCATCATCTTGTCCCCCCTGTTGATTCCCATGGTTTATGTCGAAAGACGAAGAAAGAAATGGCTTCTATCAATTTTACTATCCCCTCTGCCTGAAGAGATCAGGGTCGGCAGGTTGAACTCTCTGATGAATACGAATGCCGATGCGCTACAGGACGGTATAGTGTCAACACTTGTTGCGCTGAATTCCGATGAGCATTGGGGATGTCTCAATATCGACTGGCGAGACGTCGAGGAAGTTGAGTTACAGGGCAACGCATTGGCGGATATGCATGGTTTGAAGGAGCACTTCATTTGCTCCGAGCCGGATGAGGATGCATCGGTTTGGAGCATGTTGGTGCTTTATGACTTATGGCTGCAAGCGCGAGGATATGAAGTTGTGCTTTGGGATATAGATGCTGATCAATATACAGGTTTTATTTGTCACTCTGATATTCTCGATAAGCTGTTAAACGAGGGGCGCAAGCTGGGTCTGGACCTGGTCAAGCTGGACCACGTGAACGAGCAATAGTGCTTTGTATCGGCATGAGGGTCTCTAGAAAACGGTCAATTTTAAAGAGAGCTGAAGAGAAATAGCAAATACATCAGGTGGTCAAAAAGTGTTATGCACGCAGCCACCCCCTCCATCTCAATTATTCGCAGATATAGATAATGACATACCGCACATTATGGTTGGTACTGGCGACCCATTGGCTCGCCGCTTGTGCCACAACGACGTCACTGACTGAATCCGAACTATCTCAAGCCGCCCAGCAGGGCCAGGGCAAGGCGCAATATGAGCTTGCCAATCGTCTGGCTGCCAAGCCCGATTATCCAGAGGCGATGCGCTGGATGAAGCAGGCCGCGGATCAAACCGGGCCTTTGGCGGCGGATGCCGATATTCGCGGTAAGGCGGCGCTGCAGGTGGGGAGCTGGTATCAGGCTGGTTTGGGTGAGCCCAAGAACCCCAGGCTGGCCCATGACTGGTGGCAGCGTTCGGCCAAGCTGGGTAATCGGGACGCCAGCTATCAACTTGGCAAGGAATGCCAGCGTCAACACCAGGATAAGTTGGTGAGCGCGTGTCTCGAGTGGTTCGAGCAGGCTGCCAAACGGGATCATGCCGGCGCTCAGTTGATCCTGGGGGAGTGGTATGCCAGCCAGCCCGGCGCCGATGTCGATGCGGTTCAGTGGCTGGAAAAGGCCGCCGAGCAGGGTAATCGTGACGCCCAATATCGGCTCGGCCTGCGTTATGAGCAGGGCAAGGGGGTGAGCAAACGTCCCGACCTTGCCCAGCGTTGGTACGAAAAGGCTGCCGCTCAGCAGCAACCGGATGCCTTGTTGACCCTGGCTCGCAAAGCGAATACGACAGAGGCGTTTCCCCTTTATCAGCGTGCCGCCAATGCGGGCTCGCCATCAGCTCAGCTGTGGCTGGGGCAGGCCTATCTGGCGGGTGAACAGGTGCCCCAGGATCTGGCGCTGGGCAGGTACTGGCTGGAGCTGGCCGCAGGCCAGGGCTTCCATGAGGCTGAATACCAGTTGAGCCTGCAGCAGACCGATGAAGTTGCCCGTGAACATTGGTTGACCCTGGCCGCTGCTGGCGGTGTGAGTCAGGCTCAACTTGAGCTGGCAATCTTGCAGCAGGAGAGGGGAGAGCTGAAGGCGGCTCGCCAGAGCCTTTCCCTTGCGGCGGGTGAAGGCAATGTGGATGCCCGCTATGCCTATGGCGAGATGTTGCGGCTGGGACTCGGCGGCGAGGCGGACTACAGCCTGGCATTGAAACAGTACCGACTGGCGGCAAATGCCAACCACCGTCAAGCCCAATATCGTATGGGTACCATGCGTGAACAGGGCTGGGGGGCGCCTCGCAACAGATTGCATGCCTATGCATGGTATTTGCTGGCGGCCACGGATGGCAATACAGATGCGACTGCCGCCAGCCGTGAGCTGGAAAAAGGCATGACAGAACAAGAGAAGGGAGCTGGACAGAAACTGGCGCAGCACTGGTTTGTGACACAGGAAAAAAACCGTCAGCTGGTGCAGCCACGCAACGACATTTAGCGCCACGAATATGGTTGCCGATGTCACATATTCGCAGTGAATGAATGACATCTTTTCCCCCCTATTGCTCCGGTTCTCTTGTCACTAATCAGTCATGAAGCCGTTATGAAGCCGTCATGAAACCACATCATGGCGGCTTTCTTATTTATCAGCAGACACCTTTTGTTACATAATCAATCTTTAAATAGATTGTTGATTGACCTTTTTCATGATGTGAAGTTCACTTCACATCTTTGGTAAATATCAGATTTATCCTACATGAATAATGGTTTTTTCTGATTTACTCTTGTTTGCTACAATCCTGTGTTAAGCTCATATATTTTCACTAACATGCTGTTTTTATTTGATTTTTTTGATTTCACTCTGCTTTTAAAATCCATATTTAATAATTTATTGTTGACTCATTGATATTTTAAAATATACCATTTGTCGCAAATGGCTCTCTAGCCAAGATGATCTCTAACAAAGAGTAGAGACGTTATCGTGTTGTATTAAGTAACAAGATGCATACTGTGTTTTCGGTTGCCAAGCCTTGCCTTGGCATATATCGAGAATGCACCGTCGGCTGATGTTTTTTTGTCAGGATCCCTGCCGATCCCGTCAACTGTCATTTTTTACAGTTGCTGACAGATGCATTGGCTATAAGCTTTAGGGTCTTCATGGATCCTTAACTTGGTATTTAGAGCATGGGAAAAGGAATTGATGGCGCCACTGTTGCGCCCAAAGAGCGTATCAATATCAAATATGTGCCGGCAACCGGTGGTCAGCAGGCGGAAATAGAGCTTCCGTTGACCATGATGGTGGTTGGCAATATGAAAGGACGCACGGAAGAGACCCCCATTGAGGAGCGTCACACCGTCTCCATCGACAAGAATAATTTTTCCTCTGTCATGAAAGAATCTGCACTGGAGCTGAAGTTCTCCGTTCCCAACCGTCTGGAAGAAAACAGCCAGGACGAGTTGCCTGTGTCGATCAAGATCCAGTCTCTGGAAGACTTCACCCCCGACAGCGTGGCCCAGCAAGTGCCCGAGCTGCGCAAACTTTTGGAACTGCGTGAGGCCCTGGTTGCCCTGAAAGGACCGCTTGGCAATATCCCGTCCTTCCGCAATCGTTTGCAGGATCTGCTGTCCAGTGACGAGGCTCGCGAGCAACTGCTCAAGGAGCTGGATCTGATTAAGCCTGCCGAGTGATCCGCAGATTAATTGACTGACTGATAAGGAAAAAATATGTCTCTGGTCGAAGAACAGGTTCAAGCGGGGGCGAGTGCGGCCTCCTCGTCCTTGCTGGACGAAATCATGGCGCAGGCCCGCATCACCCCGGTGGATGAGGGATACAGTGTCGCCAAGCAGGGGGTTGCCGCCCTGATCGCCAACATTCTGGACAGCGGTACCACCTCGGAGCCAGTCAACAAGGCGCTGGTGGACAGCATGATTGTCGAGCTCGACAAGAAGCTGAGCAAGCAGATGGACGTCATCCTGCACGCCAAAGAGGTGCAGGAGCTGGAGTCCTCCTGGCGCTCCCTCAAGCTGCTGGTGGATCGCACCGATTTTCGTGAAAACATCAAGATCCAGGTGCTCCATGCGACCAAGGAAGAGCTGCTGGAGGATTTCGAATTCTCGCCCGAGATCACCCAGTCCGGTCTCTACAAGCATGTCTACTCGACCGGCTACGGCCAGTTTGGCGGCCAGCCTGTCGGCGCCGTGATAGGCGACTATGCCTTCACCCACAGCTCGCCCGACATCAAGCTGATGCAGTATGTCAGTGCGGTGGGGGCCATGGCCCACGCGCCTTTCATCTCCTCTGTCGCACCGGCCTTCTTTGGCGTGGACAGCTTCACCGATCTGCCGTCCATCAAGGATCTCAAGTCGGTCTTCGAAGGCCCGTCCTACACCAAGTGGCGCTCCCTGCGTGAATCGGAAGATGCCCGCTATCTGGGGCTGACCGCACCGCGTTTCCTGGCCCGTCTGCCCTATGATCCGACCGAAAACCCTATCAAGGGCTTCAACTATCAGGAAGACATCAGCTCGGATCACGACCACTACCTGTGGGGCAACACCGCCTATCTGATGGGCACCTCCCTGACCGACAGCTTCGCCAAGTATCGCTGGTGCCCGAACATCATTGGCCCCCAGAGCGGCGGTGCCATCCATGATCTGCCGGTGCATGTCTACGAGGCCATGGGTCAGCTGCAGGCGAAGATCCCGACCGAGGTGCTGATCACGGATCGCCGCGAATACGAGCTGTCTGAAGAGGGCTTCATCACCCTGACCATGCGCAAGGACAGCGACAACGCGGCCTTCTTCTCCGCCAACTCGGTGCAAAAACCCAAGGTGTTCCCGAACACCAAAGAAGGCAAGGAAGCGGAGACCAACTACAAGCTCGGCACCCAGCTGCCCTACATGTTCATCATCAATCGCCTGGCGCACTACATCAAGGTGCTGCAGCGCGAGCAGATCGGCTCCTGGAAGGAGCGTCAGGATCTGGAGCGTGAACTGAACGGCTGGATCAAGCAGTACGTGGCCGATCAGGAGAACCCGCCGGCAGACGTGCGCAGCCGTCGCCCGCTGCGTGCCGCCCAGATCAAGGTGCTGGATGTGGAAGGTGAGCCGGGTTGGTATCAGGTCGCCATGGCCGTGCGCCCGCACTTCAAGTACATGGGTGCCAGCTTCGAGCTGTCCCTGGTGGGTCGTCTGGACAAGGAATAATGCCCGATGCCGTATCTCTCTTCCTGGGATAGAGGCAATGCGGCCAGTCTGTTTGACCGGATCCGGGGGGAGGGGCTCGTCTCCTCCCCCCAATCGGACGTTGAGGAGCTGATCGACTCGGTCAAACGCCAGCTCGATCAGATCCTCAACACTCGCCCCGGCAATTGCCGCAGCGCGCCCGAGCTCGGTGTCATCGATCTCAATGATGCCACCCAGGGCAGCGCCGACATCCGTGGGCGGATCCGTGAGGCGATCCGGCAATGCATCCGCCGCTATGAGCCGCGGATCATTCATGTGGATGTCCGTTCACCCGACCATCAGGCGAGCCCGCTTGAGATGTCGTTTCAGGTGACGGCCCACGTGAGACTGGAGCATATCGAGCAGGTTACCTCGTTCAACGTCCATATGGACAGCCACCGTCACTACCGCATGGTCTGATCTCAATGTCGCTGGAACATTACTTCAGGGATGAATTGGCATTTTTGCGCCTGCAAGGGCGCGAATTTGCCGATGCGCATCCCGAACTCACCCGTTTCCTGTCGGAGCAAAATACCGATCCGGACGTGGAACGCCTGCTGGAAGGCTTCGCGTTTCTCACCGGCAATCTGCGCGCCAAGATAGAGGATGAGTTCCCCGAGCTGACTCACGGTCTGCTCAATATGCTCTGGCCCAACTATCTGCGTCCCGTGCCCAGCATGACCATCATGCAGTTCTCGGTCATTCCGGGAGCCATCACCCAGCCGGCGCTGGTCCGCCAAGGCTGCCAGCTCGACAGCCTGCCCATGGACGAAGTGACCTGTCACTTCCAGACCAGTCACGATGCCTGGGTCTATCCGGCCGATATCCGCCACATCGCGGCCCAAAGCGGCAACGATCTCTCCACCATCTCGCTGGATATCGCCCTGCATGCCCCCTTGCCATTGAGCGAACTGCAGCTGGACAAGCTGCGTTTCTTCCTCGGTGGCGACAGCTACACCGCCTATGAGCTCTACTTCTGGCTCTCCAACCAGCTCTCCCACATAGAGCTGGAGATCGACGGCAAGCGCTTTCGCCAGGAGGCCAAGGCGCTCAAGCCCGTCGGCTTCGAGCGCGACGATGCGCTCCTGCCCTATCCGAACAACGTCTATTCCGGCTACCGGATCCTGCAGGAGTATTTCTGCTTCCCGGAGAGCTTCCTCTTCTTCGAACTCAGCGGTGGCGACTGGCCAAAACAGCCGCTGCCGGTGAGCGAATTCAAGATCCACTTCTGTTTCGACCGGCCCCTGCCGGCGGAACTCAAGATCCGCCCCGACTCCTTCATGCTCAACTGCGTGCCCGCCATCAATCTGTTCCAGCACGACAGCGAGCCGGTCAACCTCAACGGCCGCCAGACAGAGTACCCCCTCAAGGCGAGTTATCGCCATGCGGACAGCTTCGAGATCTTCTCGGTCGATGAGGTCGAGGGCTGGGTCGAGGGCAACCTGGGACGTTCCCGCGGTACGCCGCGCATCTATCAGCCGTTCGAGAGTTTCCAGCACCAGATAGAGCGGGCCAAGCAGCGGCTGGCGCTCTATTACCGGGTGCGGGTCAGAGAGTCGGTGAGCGGCGACGGTTTCGAGCACAGCCTCTCCTTCGTGCGGGGGGATGAAACCACCACAGTCAATCTGGATGAGTCCATCTCTGTCACCCTGACCTGCACCAACCGCTCCCGTGCCGCCCGTCTCAAGGTGGGTAGCATCTGCGTGCCCACCGGCAGCTCGCCCTCGTTTGCCACCTTCCGCAACCTGATCCGGCCGACCAGGCCCCTGCGACCGGCCCTCGATGGCAGCCTGCACTGGACGCTAATCTCCAACCTCTCGCTCAACTATGTCTCCCTGCTGCGCCGCGATGCCCTGGTGCAGGTGCTGCGCACCTACGATTTTCCGGCACTGCACGACAAGCAGGCGGAGCAGGCGTCGCGCAAGCGGCTGGCGGGGATAGAGCAGATCGAAACCAGCCCGGTGGACAGGCTGGTGCGGGGCATGCCGGTGCGCGGGCTCAAGTCGGTGCTCTCCATCCGCCAGTCCGCCTTTGGCAGCGAAGGGGAGCTCTACCTGTTCAGCACAGTGCTGGCCCACTTCTTCTCGCTGTATGCCAGCGTAAATGCCTTCCACCTCCTTGAGGTGGTCAATCTCGACAACAAGGAGCGTTACCTGTGGCCAGTCCAGATCGGTCAGCACTCCCTGATGTGACGTCCGCCAGGGACGCGCCCCGCTTCAGTTTCTTCCAGCTGGTTGAACTGCTCAACCGGCTGGACGGTACCGATCAGGAGCGCAGGCTGGATCACCTGCCCGGGGATGAGGGGATCCGCTTCAAGGCGACCGCCTCCCTCGGTTTTCCCACCAGCGACGTGCTGCAGATCGGCCGTGATGGCAAGGGGCGCCATGAGCTGGAAGTGGCCTTCCTCGGTCTGCACGGCAGCCAGTCGCCCATGCCTGGCTACTACCTGGACTCCCTGGCGTGGGAGTACGCCCAGGGGGAGCAGAAGCTGGGTCTGTTTCTGGACTTCTTCCACCACCGTCTGCTGACCCTGCTGCACCGGATCTGGCGCAAGTATCGCTATCACGTGCGCTTTCAGGACAACGGCGAGGATGGTTTCTCCCGTCTGATGTTCGCCCTGGTGGGGCTGGGCAACGAGGCGGTCTGCCAGAGCCTGCCGGTCAACCGCGCCAAGATGCTCTCCTATGCGGGGCTGCTGGCCAGCCCCAGCCGCTCCCCCGAGGTGGTGGCCGGTCTGGTGGCGCACTGTTTCGATCTGGCGCAGGTGGAGGTGAGTGCCTGGCAATGGCGCAGGGTGCCCATTCATCAGGATCAGCAAAACCGGCTGGGCAGCGCCTGCGCCACCCTGGGGGATGATTTTGTCATCGGCGACAAGGTGAATGACTGTGCGGGCAAGTTTTTATTGAAGATCAACAACCTGAGTTTTGGGCAGTTTCTCGGGTTTCTGCCGAACGGGGAGCACTTCCCCGCCCTGGTGACCTTTGTCTCCTTCATCCTGCGCGATCAGCTGGCCTGGGATCTGCGACTTGGTTTCGGCCAGGAGCAGGCCAGGGGGCTGCGGCTGGGGGAGGAGCAGAGTGCCCGCCTGGGGTGGAGTACCTTTCTTGGCCAGCCGCCGAGTGATCCCTTCGTGACCATTTGTGTGCAGGAGTGAATGTGGACGACTTTAACCAGCAACTTTCCCTGGTGGTGCTCAACAGCGAGCAGCTCGACGGCAACCAGCAGGGGCAATACCGCTTCGACGAGATGGGGGGGACCCTGGGGGCCTCCGAGCAGGATGACTGGCAACTGCGCGACAGGTTGGGGGCCGTGATGCCGGCCCACGCCAGGGTCGAGCACCAGGATGGCCGCTTCTGCCTGTGCGATCTGAGCGGCCAGACCTATATCAATGGCGCGACCTCCCCCATAGGGCGGGCCCGCAAGGTACATCTGGAGCAGGGGGACGAGCTCGTCGTCGGCCCGTTCCGGCTGCGGGCCTACCTGGGGGCCATCTCGGCCGAGCAGAGCCTGCAGCAGGTGCTGGGCACACGCCCGGCCGAGCAGCTCGACGAGTGGCTGACCGGCGATGATCTGGTCAGCCAGCCCATGGCCGATCCGCGTGCCCTGGCCGTCGACCCCCTGCTGGCGCTGCAGCATGAGCGCTCCGCTCTGACCCCGCTGGTCGATGCTCGTCACCAGCCTGACTCGAACCCGCAACCGGGCAGGGAATACCCCTCCCTGTCCCCCTTTTCTGCCGCCGAGAACACCATGAACCAAGAATTTCTGGATATGCCCACCATAGAGAACCATCCCGATTATGCCCATCCGCTGGAGGGGGTCGATCACGTGGCCCTGACCCCGCTGATGCGCGGCCTGGGTCAGCCGTTGCAGCTGCAGGATACCCAGCAGGCCCACGACATGCTCGAAGAGATGGGCAAGACGGTGCGGGCCAT
>RCUI01000198.1_pt1 | contig 22502 bp, 19 predicted proteins | sample 2166121 | NCBI WGS metagenome assembly RCUI01 (sample SAMN09932700, study PRJNA488358) | compost metagenome | feature: garden; material: soil; isolation source: compost soil in succinic acid-enriched culture | place: Germany: Experimental Botanical Garden Goettingen | collected 2016-01-27
ATCAAGGGCTGCTCTCATCCAAGGATGTCGAGCTGGCCATCAAGACTATGCTTGAGCAAATGTCGCAGTGCTTGGCTACTGGTGATCGTATTGAGATTCGGGGTTTTGGCAGTTTTTCCCTGCATTATCGTGCGCCGCGCGTGGGACGTAACCCTAAGACCGGGCAGTCGGTGAGCCTGGATGGGAAGTTTGTGCCGCATTTCAAGCCCGGAAAAGAGCTGCGTGACCGGGTGAACGAGGATGAAGAGCACAAGGCTTGATAGCATCGGTGATAGGAGAGGCTTGTGCGGAATTTTAAGCGGTTGTTGCTTGGCTTGTTCTTAGTTGTCGTCGTATTGGGAGTGCTGGTATTTGTCCTGGAAAATCAACAGTCAGTGACATTGGTGTTCCTGGGGGGGGCGCTTCCACAGTATCCTGTGTCGGTGTTCGTGTTAGCGGCACTCTTGGTGGGGTTGGCAATCGGTCCGGTTCTTAGTCTGATTGTCGCGAAAAGGCCTTCCAGATAAATCTAGCCGCCCGAGGCCTACTGCCGCTGGTCGTCAGGCATGGGCGAGAAAGATACTCGCTTGATTCCCATCTACATGCATTCGCTGCGCTGGGCGAATTTTCCTGACGGACAATATCAAGTTGCTAGTCGGCAAGCTCAGCAAGGGCAGAAGGCGGGCGGTCTGTCGAGCCAAAGGCGCAAGCCGCCGAGTTAGAGCGGCTGCTGCGCGCTGATCATGCTGGAATCGGTCGATGCTCACATCTCCAACAGTACAGGGCTAGGGGCAGTCGTCATAGTCCGTGACGGATTGCAGAACGTGCAAAGGGCGTGTGTGTTACAGTTCCTCGCTGGCCACCCAGGGGGCGGTGCGGGTTGGTCGAGAAGGGAGGAACTTCTAGAGCAAGCTTCCCTCTACACCTGGTCAACGCCTTAGGGCGAAGCTTGGCATGCTTACTGGTAAATAGCCGCCGCGCTTCATTCCGCGTCGGTAGATGCCGCTGGGGATCCCGAGCGGGCAGACCAGAAATGTAGGAAAACTGACGGGACAAAGGAAAAGAACAATCGATGCGCAACGAGCTTGAGCGCCTGAATGGCAGTGACGAATTGGGTTTCATGGAGCTGCTAGAGGGGCTCTGGAAATACAAGAGCCTGATCATATCGACGGCTTTACTTATGACCGCGTTGGCGACGGCATACGCCTTCCTGGCTACGCCGATCTATCAGGCTCGAATCGTTGTCCAGCCGCCCACCCAGGATGATATTTCGCAGCTGAATTACGGCAGGGGTGGGGATAGCGGTTTCGAGAAGCTGACCACCAAAAAAGTCTTTACCACCTATGTTCGTAGCTTGCAGTCAGAGTCGCTGCGGCGTGACTTCTTCAGGGAAGTCTATTTGCCGAGCCTGGCGGAGAGCAAGCGTAAAGGGTCGAAGGGCGAACTCTTTGAACGCTTCAATGAGATCTTGACCGTCGTGCCGGTAAAGGAGGCGTCCGATCAATTCTACGTGCAGGCCAGGCTGGCAGATCCGGAGCAGGCCGCTCGCTGGGTGGAGGCTTTTACGCAGCAGGCGGGCGAGCGCGCCAAGCGCGAGTTGATCAAGGATGTAAAGGCTGACGCCAGGGTCAAGTTTAAAAATCTTGAGCAGCAGATCCGGCAGGTTCGGGAAAGTACTCGAAAGCATAGAGAAGATCAGATTGTTCAGCTGAGCGAAGCGATCAGGATCGCCAATTCGATCGGGTTGCAGAAGCCACCTATCATTGATAGTTCGTTGTCGCAAGAGCTGTCCGCCGGGATGGATGGCTCGCTGACCTACATGCGTGGCAGTAAAGCGCTACAGGCTGAGATTGACAACCTGCGAAATCGGCAATCCGATGACCCATTTATCGACAATCTCCGTAAGCAGCAAGAGTCGTTGAATTTCTATCAATCATTGGATGTCGATCCTGCGTCGATCGAGGCGCACCGCCAGGATGGCGCGGTAGCGTTGCCAGACGAACCGGTGAAGCCCAAAAAGGCTATCATCATCGTGGTCGGGGCACTGGCAGGTCTGACCTTGGGGGTCCTGTTGGCCTTGATGCGGCACTCTGTTGCTCGACGAGAGAAAGAGCTGCGGATGTCTTGAATGCAGGCGCTCCTCAGCAATTGCTTGGCAACGCTTTGGGTGAATAAGTGGCTCATCCTAAAGTATTGAAGTTACCGGGTGTTTTATTTGCTGAGGGCAAACTATTGGTCACCCTATTTTGAACTTACGCCGAGCCGAGCCGAGATTTAGCCTTGCATGTTGTTAGGGTGCTTGATTCAAGCGCAAATTTTTCAACGTATGTCAGTGTGTCAAGTCGGCGGGCTGTTACGGTAACTCAATCAAGCAGCGTGCGAGCAAACTGGTCGCGAGCGTCGATGCCGCAGAAACTGGTCTTGAGTCCGCGTCAGAGAAAGTTGGAGTTTAATGTGAAAACGTTGTGCATTTTTGGGACACGACCAGAAGCTATCAAAATGGCGCCCTTGGCCCTCGCCCTCAAAAGCGACCCACGCTTCGACGCCAAGGTGTGCGTGACCGGTCAGCACCGTGAAATGCTTGATCAAGTAATGAATCTGTTTGGGATTGTTCCCGAGTTCGACCTTGACATCATGAAGCCTGGGCAGGATCTGACCGATGTCACTACCAGTATCATGCAGGGGCTGAAGTCTGTTTTCTCGAAATACAAGCCGGATGTTGTGCTGGTTCATGGCGATACTGCAACTACACTTTCTGCCAGTTTGGCAGCTTACTATCACAAGATTCCAATCGCGCACATCGAAGCCGGTCTGAGGACAGGTAATCTGTATTCGCCTTGGCCAGAGGAGGCTAACCGGAAATTGACCGGAGCTTTGGCTAACTTCCATTTTGCGCCTACCGAAAACTCCAGGAGCAATCTGGTCGCTGAAGGCGTGCCAGTGGATCGAATTCTTGTCACGGGTAACACTGTAATTGACGCTTTGCTGGATGTTGTCAGCAAGCTTGAGAACAACTCAGACCTCAAGAACATTGCTGCACGCCCTACTGAGTTCCTTGACTTGGCACGTAAGATCATCCTGGTTACAGGTCATCGCCGCGAAAGTTTCGGCGATGGTTTCGAGCGCATTTGTAATGCATTGGCAGAGGTGGCCCGAGCCAACCCCGAAGTACAGGTCGTCTATCCGGTTCATTTGAATCCAAATGTACGTGAACCCGTTAACAGACTGCTCAGCAATATTGAAAACGTTCACTTGATTGAGCCGTTGGATTATTTGCCGTTTGTCTACCTGATGAGTCGCTCGTATATTATTTTGACCGATTCAGGTGGCATCCAGGAAGAAGCCCCCTCTTTAGGCAAGCCGGTGCTGGTTATGCGTGATACCACGGAGCGACCTGAAGCAGTTGCTGCGGGTACGGTAAAGCTGGTGGGGACAGAGACCCAGAGCATCGTGGACGAACTGACCCGCCTCTTGGTCGATGAAGAGTATTACGGCGTCATGAGTCACTCGCACAACCCCTATGGTGATGGCAAGGCGTGTAACCGCATCTGCGAAGCATTGCTGAAAATTTAATGTTGAACTGGAAGTAGTGATGCAGGATTATCGCCAAAGTGTAGTAAATGCGATGTTTCTGATTATGGTGCAGGGGGTAAACTATCTCGTCCCCTTGTTCCTTATGTTTCACCTGATCAAGCATTTAGGGGTTTCTGGCTTTGGCGAGTATGCATTCTGGTACTCGGTGTTGTTGTATGTCCAGGTGGTCGTTGAGTATGGCTTTTCATTTTCCGGAACCCGGGAGGTGGCGACCGCCAACAATGATACAGCTCGGCTGTCGAATATCTTTTTTCAGGTAACGGTTGCCAAGTTGCTCATGGCGCTACTCGTGCTTTTGGTGGCGTTCTCTTGCCTGACCTTGGGTGTCATCCCGCTAACTGCGATATTTGCCGTGCTTGCAGGTATAGCGCTGGGGTTGACGCCCAACTGGTATTTTCAAGGCTTGCAAAAGTTGCGTGGGATGGCGCTCTCCAGCGTGGCGCTCCGGGTTGTATTTATTGTTGCTGTCTATATCTTGATCGATAGCGAATCCGCCGTAGAGGATGTTCTTTTCCTTCAACTGCTTTCGCTAATACCTGTGATGTTGGTTGGTAACTCTCTGGCATGCCGAAAATTGTGCTGGCCACACGCCATGCGGGCGAGGGACATTGTTCAGCAGTTAAAGGCTGGATGGCCCCTGTTCTCGACGACCATGCTCTCCATGGTGATCAGCAATGGCGGCATACTTTGGTTAGGGGCAACGGCCACACCTCAAGTCGTGGGTGTATACGCTGCGGTCGAGCGAGTTGTGAAAGCAGTGCTGGGGATGTTTACGCCCATTAGTCAGGCACTTTATCCGCTCAACAGTAAAAAATTTGCGGCTTCTTTTGAGTCCGGATTGCGGAGTGTTCTGCTGTCGGGCTCGGTAATGCTTGCGTTGGCGTTGCTGGCGGTAGCCTTCGTCGCCTTGACCCGGGAACTTTGGTTCGATGTGTTCACCATCCCTGCAGAAGCCCGGAGTTTTGTTGCGCCGCTGCTGTTGTGGGCATTCTTGAGCATCCTCAACAACGTGGCGGGTATCCAGACCCTTAGTGCCAGTGGTGCTGCAGTTCGCTATGCAATGAGTTTCAAGGTTTCTGCGCTGGTTTTTGTTGCTGTGCTGTTCTCTGGTGCTGCAAGTACCCCCGTCAACGCTGTCATGCTTGCCCTCGTGCTGGCTGAAGGTTCTCTGGTGGTCTTGCTCCTAGGGAACATCGTTCATTTGGTGAGGCTGAGGCGTCTTGCCAGCTGACACTAGTAATTTACAAAGTTGGCATACCATAAGACCAGCAAGGTACAGTCATTGGTGGGGAGTCAAAGTTTTGGACGGAAATAAGGTATTCATCTTTAGAGGACTTCCGCTGGTTGCGGATTCTCGTACTGTGCGGAATGGAAATTTTTTTACTCAAGTTCAGTTTCATACGTGGGAAAAAAAAGATAAAAGCGATTACGCTGGCAGAGATGTCGTAAGTTATCCACTTGCCAAGGATGGTGGGGGGATGGCATTGAAGTACCCACTATACCTGATCTATCTGTTTCTGTTTTCGCTGTTCAAGGTCCGTGGACGCGATACCTGCATGTGCATGGATCTGGATACATTTGTGCCTGTCTGGTTGGGGAGTTTTTTCAAGCGTACGACATTGATTTTTGATGTTGTGGATCCTGCGTCGCAAGGAAGGTTCAAAAAATTTCCCTTCAGCCGCTTGGTCGATAAAGTTGAATACTTTTTCATTAAAAGGGCTACGTTGGCGACCTTTCCTCACGCGTGCAGGACTCAATACTATGAAGACTCACTCGGCGTAAAGTTCGCGGGGGTTAATACTTTTGTAATTGAGAATATGCCATCTTTCATTCTCAAGCAGCCAGCGTCTGCCAGCGTGTGCGCGCGCGATGAATCCGGTAAGGTAGTCATTGGCTATTTCGGAACACTGGATGGCAGTCGCGGACTTGCTCTGTTGATGGATTTTGCGCGTGCCAATGCCGATAAAATTCAGGTATTGGTAGCAGGAGATGGCCCGCTGAAGTCGTACGTCCAGAACCTGTGTGACGAGGTTGAAAACATCAAGTTTCTGGGGCGTTACACACCGGACCAGCTAGGGCCGCTTTATGAAAGTGTTCACTTTTCCTGGATGTATTATGATCCCGGTATCAGCTTGCATCGCTACGCTGCACCGAACAAATTTTATGAGCATTTGTGTTTCAATGTTCCGGTACTGACGAACTCGATTATCCCTCAGGCCCGGTTCGTGGACGAGAACTGCACAGGCATCGTACTTGACAAGCCGGGTGAAGGATTGATGGTCGGTGATGCCATTAGCGACTCACTTGTAAGAAAGTTGGAAGGATTCAAGCCGGGTAGAGCACTGAATGAGTATTGGGGTCAGCAGTGTGCCACGTATTATGAAGATATTGCTGAGCGCTTTCGCGCGCTGATCGTGGAGGCAAGGAAGTGAATTGGGCACTCTTTTTCGCGCTACTCTCTATTTGCTCCAGAGGTGGCTTTGAAATTGTAATGCCGAAGCCGGTGGCGTACCTGGCGTCGCTTCTTGGTTTCTATGTTGGCGTCCTTTGGTTTTACCTGGGTAATCGAATGGTCTTCAGGGCACGCCTGCCGGTTCTGTTCCTGTCGTTGGCATTTATCTTTACCTCATTTATCTCGCTGTTTATTACGTTTATTGACACGACCGATCTTATTTATGCAGTTTATATTGTTTATCCTATTGTCATAACATTTTCTTTTTTTGTTTTCTATTCTGTACGATGCGAAGGGATGGTGCTGCGAGAGATCGAACGCTCAATCACGGTTTTGATACTTGTTCTGTTTAGTCTGGCCACGCTTCAGGAGTTCAAGTTGATTGACCTTCCTGGCGCAACGCCGGCCTATGGGATCCCTGGCAACCTTGTCCGCCCGTCTTCAATTACTGGCAGCTACCTTCATTACCCGCTGATCATGGTAATGCTGGGAGTATTCCTCCAGGTATTAAAGCAGCGCTTGAGTCTCGTTACGCTTGTTGCATTCGCCAGTGTGTTCCTGGCGTTTTCGAGGTCAGGGATGATGCTGGTGTTGTCTCACGTCGCACTGCTGATGGCCCACGTCCTGTTTACCGGAAGGCTTCGGTTGAGTCACAAGCGCTTGATCTATGCGCTGCTGATGCTCGTGGGCGCCACGGTTGTTTTGATAATGACCGGGTTGGTCGATATCTTGTGGGCGCGTGCGACCTCTGCGCTCGATACGCAGGGCATAGGGAACGACGATCGAATTGCCGCCTGGACATACGGTATCAACGTCATATCGGATTCCAATCTATTGTTTGGCAGTAATTTCGGAAAGGCCACCAACCTGACCGCGAACCTGGCTGGCGCTGAGTCCTACGTGGTAGAGTCGGGTGTTCTGCAGAATATGATTAACTTTGGATTTGTAGGTTCGTTGGTGTTTTTCGGATTGTTCGCCTACATGTATCAGGTTAGATCAGAAAGGTACTTTCGGTTCTTTTTGATCGCTATGCTCTTGCAGTCGTTAGTGTATCAGTCGACTGAGGTGTTGCCCTTTATCCTAGGTGTGATGTTCTTGAGGTCCTTGGCGATATCTCCCAGCACCGTGGCATGGCGGCGTCCCTGAGTGCGTTCTTTAATAATAACTTCGTCTGGTGAAATTAATTGCTTGTTCATAAATTATTGGAGCGTAATGCCAACAACCTCGATGTGATTCGGGTCGTTGCCGCGTGCATGGTGATCTATGGCCACGCGTATTCTATTGCACCTGAGGCAGGTTGCTCGGATTTTGTGCAGGATCTGTTAGGCTTTGATTATACAGGTTCGTTAGCGGTCAAGATTTTTTTCTTCATTAGTGGGCTGGTGGTTACAAATAGTCTGCTGGTGAAAAAAGATGTCATTGCATTCGCGGTCTCACGGGTTTTTAGGATTTGGCCAGCCTTTATGTTAGTCGTGATGGTCAGTGCCCTCATCATAGGGCCGCTGTATAGCACGCTACGGTTTGTGGAGTACTTTAAAAGTCCTCAATTCAATGTGCTTGACTATATTGGGTCAAATTTTCTTCTTGATATCAGGTATTATTTGCCTGGCGTATTTTTTGAACTACCTTACGAGGCAGCAGTAAACGGCTCCTTGTGGACCCTGTATTACGAGGTGGCGGCGTACCTGGCGCTGTTGCTGTTTTTCGTTTCAGGTTTGTTCAGGGATCGGTTCGTGGGAACGCTGACTCTCCTGTTTGTGATGGTCAGCCTCCATTTCTTACAGCCGGACGGACTTCATCCTGTGCTGCATCAGCCGCTTCTGATGCAGTGTTTCGCATTTGGCGCACTGATCGCGCTCTACAAGGACCTGTTCAATCTGCATTTCGGTGTTCTGGTGCTTAGCTGGTTCGGCTACGTTGTAACGAAAGATCTGGCGCCGTCAAAGTACTTCCTCTACGGCTCAATTTTTCTCACCTTGCTATACATTTCGGGCCTACAGGTCATGTTGGCGATCAAGACACGAATAGACATTTCTTACGGGGTATACCTCTGGGGCTTCCCGATTCAGCAAATGTTGGCGTACCACTTCCTCGATTTGGGCGTCCGCTTCAATCAGGTGGCCGGAATCCTGATCTGTCTACTGTTAGGCTACCTGTCCTGGCACCTGATCGAGTTCAGGTTCATTCGTTACGGTTCTGCGTTGGCAAAATCGATCAATGAGGCCCTGTCTCGAGTGAGCAGCCGTCAAGCAGGGCGCGTGTGATTGCTCATGTGCTGCACGGGAGCGCCTGTTATTCTTTGCTCTAGCGCTTTTCGCTGATTTTTTACAGAAGGTACTCGATTTGAAAGTGGCTTGCATTGTTCCAACCTATAACGGACGGAACGACTTTCTCAGGTTGATCGGCTCTTTGGCCAGGCAAACGGCTGAGATGGACGTGTTCATTGTCGACTCCAGCTCTACCGATGGCACCCAAGAGGCGTCCGTTGAGCACGGTTTGAACCTGAAGGTCATTTCAGGCGCGGAGTTCAATCATGGTGGAACGCGCCAGATGATGGTCGACGTCAATGCAAGCTACGATGTGTATGTCTTCTTGACCCAGGATGCCTTTCTTGAAAACCCGGATGCCATCACCAACTTGGTCAAACCCTTTGCCGATCCGGCAGTAGGTGCGGTGTGCGGTCGGCAGCTCGGCCACCTCGATGCGACGTTACTGGCCAACCACGCACGGTCGTTCAATTACCCTGATCGTTCCAGGGTGAAAAGCCTTTCGGATGCTGCCGAGTTGGGGATTAAAACCCCTTTTATGTCCAACTCCTTTTCAGCCTACCGCGGTGACGCACTGCGCGATGCAGGGGGATTCCCGTCGCATGTCATACTTTCCGAGGATATGTATGTCGCAGCCAGGATGCTTTTAAAAGGCTGGAAAGTCGCCTACGCCAGCGAGGCGGTATGCCGTCACTCTCACAACTATACGATCAAAGAGGAGTTTTGCCGTTACTTTGATCAAGGCGTCTTTCATGCCAGAGAGCCCTGGATTCGTGAGGCGTTTGGCGGGGCGGGCGGTGAGGGCTTGCGCTATGTCAAGTCGGAACTCTGTTTCTTGTCGTTCAAACACTTGTATCTGTGGCCCGAGGCATTTGTTCGTAACGCGTTCAAGTTGCTGGCTTTCAAGCTCGGATTGCGCGAGCGGAGCCTGTCGCCAGCGCTGAAGAAAAAGCTCAGCATGCACAAGCGCTACTGGGATACCTGGGCGTAAATAAGGCTGCGGGGGAGGTGGCGCGCCGGTTTCTCTGGAGCTTGACGAGGAATTGTGGTAAATCGTTCGGCCGGCCAAGACGCGCTAGGGGTTTCGCCAGACACTGGGTTCTGCACAGGCAGACATGAGTTGATCGAAGCAATGTAGATTTTATGGCTGCCTGTAGGAATGCCAGAGTACCGGAGGAAATCAATTTAAATGCGAGCTATACACCGACACCAACCGACATTTGCGGAACGTTATCCAGTTCCCTTCCTGGTTGCGTTGTTAGACATGATAGTCGTCATTGTTGCGGGAATACTGGCGTACGGATATCGATTCGATAGTTTTGATATGAGTGGGCGTTACAATTCAGCGACTATGGTCACGGCGATTGTCACCGTGGCCTGTTTGGCCATAGGCGGTGTCTATGGCTCGCAACGTGGGCTGTCTCTCTGGCGACAGATAGGCACCCTGGTTGTCTGTTGGCTGGCGGCGGCTGGTATATTATTCTCACTTCCCTTTCTGTTGAAAGTGTCGGATAACTATTCACGCATCTGGTTTGTTGCCATGCTCACCATTGGTTGGGGAGTTAGTCTGGCATTCAGGATTGCTTTGTATTATTTCCTTAGGCGGATTCGCAGCTCGGGTCATAACCTCAAAAGCGTCTTGCTGGTCGGCTCGGGCGGAAGCGCCAGCGATCAGTTGCGTGATCCGGACTCACTCAAGGAAGATGGATTCAAACTGGTCCGGGAGATTCCGCTGGGCCATGGGGATGTGTGGCTGGATGAACTGATTACCGCTGCCGATGAGGCCAACGTCCATGAAGTATGGCTTTGTCTGCCGTTGAGCGAGGGCGGCCTCGTTCGTTCTATCCTGTACGCACTTCGTCACCATACTGTCGCTGTTCGCTTCATCCCTGAGTGGGACGATATCCGCCTGCTGAATCACAAAGTCAGTAATATTGCCGGGCTCTATTCGTTGGATCTTAGTTGTAGTCCGATGGATGGATCCGCTCGCGTACTCAAGCGAATTGAAGACATCCTCATTGGTGGCGTGATCTCTCTTCTGATTCTGCCGGTTTGCGCTGTTATTGCGGCGGCTATCAAATTTTCGTCGCCGGGACCTGTGTTGTTCAAGCAGTATCGCACCGGGATCAATGGCAAGCGTTTCAAGGTCTACAAATTTCGCTCCATGGTGGTACATGCGGATGCTACGGTTAAACAAGCTACCCGTGGTGATGCACGCATCACCCGGGTCGGCGCGTTTTTGCGTAAGTCCAGCCTTGATGAACTTCCTCAGTTTTTCAATGTGTTGCAAGGGCGTATGTCCATCGTTGGGCCTCGTCCGCACGCACTGGCACATAATGAGTATTACAAAGAGTTAGTTGAGTCTTACATGAAGCGCCATAAAGTAAAACCGGGTATCACCGGCTGGGCGCAGGTCAGTGGTTACCGCGGGGAAACCAACACCCTGGAGAAGATGCAGAAACGTGTCGAGTATGACCTTTGGTATATTGATAACTGGTCACTGTGGCTCGATTTGAAGATCATCATCTTGACCTTTTTCAAAGGTTTTATTAACAAGAACGCATTTTGATTAAGTGCGCTTTGCCCAGGGTGAGTGTCAGTGATACGGATAGCTGAGCTGGTTAATAGGGAAAAATTGCGCAGCGTCGCATTGTTTGTTATGGCGATCGGGTTCTTTATCCAGTTGGCTGGAAAGATTTTTATTGAATCCAGCAGTGCGCGTAACACGCAAGTCTATCTATGCTTGCTCTTTCCTGCGCTCTGTGCAGTATTTTATCGTGTCGTTTTACGTCGCGCTGTCCAGGTTCGGGCGCTTTATCTTCCCTGGGGCCTTTATCTGGCGTGGGTAGCGCTGACGACGATATGGGCAACGGGCGGCGATGACAGTGCGCTCTCACTGGCCAAGCGTGGATTGTTCATTGGATTGTTTCTGGTGGCGGTCGCGCTGCTCATGCAGGATGATCGCTACCTACGGCGTGCCTTGTTGGCAGGCGTTGCGGTAGTAGCGTTCGGGGCGTTGGCCAGCTTGACCTATCAGTACGCTGTACTTGATCAACCACTCGCCTATCGTGCCTTTCGGATCTACAGCCTTGGCTGGCGCGATTTTGCCGACTTCAGATGGCCTGTAGCCGCTGGTATTTTCTATGGCGCCATCGCGACATGGGCGCTCGGTATTGCCATCGACAGGGCTACAGGCCGTTGGGCTTCGGTGTGGTTCTTTTGCTGTTTCATGGTTATCTCGCTTTATGTTTTGTTGACCTATACCCGGGGTGCCTGGATAGGGTTGATGGCGGCGGTCGTACTTTCGGTTTTCATGCAAAGGACGCGCCGCGGGTGGTGGTTCCTGATCCTGGCCGTGGGGGCAGTGCTTGTTGCAATTGGCAGTTTCTGGCCACAGCTCGTCATCGAGTTCCAACAAAACAAGTTGTCCGGGCGGGGCGCTATCTGGGATTACTACCTTGAGGTTATGCCCGGTCATTGGCTGATCGGGCATGGCCTGGGAACGCCATTTGAGTACCTGTGGGATAATGGCGTCACGGTATCGCCCCATGCACACAGTTTGTATCTGCAGCAGGTATATGACAGTGGCTTGATCTCGTTGGCGTTCTTGCTTGTCGGGATGGTATGGCTGCTTGTAAAGGGGTGGCAGCTGAAGGACGAGTACTGGGTGCGATTGGCCTATCCTGCTTACGTTTTTTCTTTGATTGCCATGTTGACCGATATCGAGCGATTGTTCACGCGCCCCGGTGATTACTGGACAGTATTCTGGATGCCGGTCGCCATTCTGCTGGCTGTCGCCAACCGCGGTCATTCTCGATAAGGGGTGGTCCGTGCGCGACTCAAGGCTGGACAACGCCAAGGGTGTGCTGATTTTCCTCGTCGTGTTCGGGCATTTTGTCGAGGCTGCAGGCGGCTGGAGCAATCCGCTGTTCGGCGTCATCTTGACGGGCATTTACATGTTCCATATGCCAGCGTTCATTTTTTTGGCGGGGATGACGGCAAGGAGTGAGGGTTTGGGCCAAAGGATAGCAACCCTGGTTATTCTGCTGTTCTCGTTCCAGGCACTTTACCTGCTCGTGGTCACCTTGAAGGTGGGGGACTATTCGGGTAGTTGGTTGCAGCCCTACTGGTTGTTGTGGTTCCTTCTGTCGTTGATCTGGTGGTCGACGTTTCTACCCGTCATCAAGCGCATACCTTTCGCGCTGGGCATTTCGGCCCTAATCGCCGTCGCTGCAGGATCCATTTCGGCGATTGGATATGCGTTAAGCAGTGCTCGGACCTTGGTCTTCCTGCCCTTTTTCGTCGCCGGTGTTCTCTTTGGGAGGCCGCTCTATGCCAATCTCAGGGTGAGCGGGGCGAAGAGGTACTTTGCGCTGCTCCTGATTCCTGCTTTGGCGTCTGGTTTACACGCTTATGGTGTCACCAACTTCTGGTATTACGGTTCGTTTCGCTTTGACCAGCTTCAGGTTGACGATGCTACGGGATGGGCAACCCGTGGAGTGTTGATCAGTGCAGCGGCAATCGCCTCCTTGGCGTTTTTCGTTGCCTTGCCCCATCACGAAACTGTCTTTTCCAAAGCAGGTCGCAATAGTCTGAGCGTTTTTTTGTTGCATGGATTCTGTGTCATTACCCTCGGCCCGTCGATCACCGGTTTGGTCAAGCAGGCGGGCCCCTGGCTCGGCATCGGGGTGCTTCTGTCTGCCTCGGCCCTGCTCGTTGCCGTCCTGTCGGCAGATTTCCTGGATACAGCTATACGCCGTTCTGCTAACGCTTTGTATGGGTGGTGGGCCAAGGTTGTCCGATGTTTCATTTGATGGGCTGGAAGGGAGCACGGGTAAGCGCTCCATGAACCCCAAATTCAAAGCGCTTAGCTGATGCCGGATGCTGTGCTCCCGATTCTCTCAGGGGGCCAGCTCGTCATGATGCGACTCGATAGCAGAGTTGAAAAAGTGTATCTCTACCCCAAGCCCGTGGACTTCAGAAAGTCCATTGATGGCCTCGCTGCGCTGGTCGAGCTGGACATAAAAGTGGCGGTGTTCGATCCCGTACTCTTCGTTTTTCTCAACAAGCCCCGTAACCGCGTGAAGATTTTGTACTGGGAGCGCAACGGCTTCTGCCTTTGGCTTAAGCGCTTGGAGTCCGAGCGATTCAAAACATCGCCTGACCTCAGTGATGAAGTGATCGTTCTGACCGTCCAGGAACTGAACTGGCTGCTCGACGGTTTTGACCTGTGGCGCAACCGTCCTCACCAGGTTTTGACTCCACGCTACGTAGCCTGACCCGGTTTGATCCGGGCCATGATTTCTCTGCCCGACGATCTTTCTGATGACCCCGTTTGGCTCAAGCAGATGCTGCTTGAGGCACTCAATCGCCAGGAAGAAGTTGCCCTGGCTTATTAGGCTCACATCGTCGACCTGAAAGGACAGATCAAGCTGTTGCGCGACCGCTTGTGCGGGCGTAAGTCCGAGCAGACAGCGCAGCCCAATACGCCGCAACTTGCACTATTCAATGAGCCCGAAAGCGAGCCCATGCCATTGATCGGCGATGCTGAAGAGGAAGTCGTTTCCCCGGGGCCGCGCCGAGGAAAACGTAAGACATTGTCGGCTGAGCTGCCGCGTGTCGAGGTCATCCACGAACTACCCGAGCACGAACTGACCTGTGCCTGCGGTTGCCGCAAGCACGTGATCAGCGAAGAAATCAGCGAACAGCTGGATATCGTGCCGATGCAGATTCGTGTCATCAAACATATCCGCAAGGTTTACGGTTGCCGTGGCTGCGAAACGGCACCGGTCACCGCCGACAAACCGGCTCAACTGATCGAAAAGAGCATGGCCAGCCCAAGCGTTCTGGCCATGTTGCTGACCACCAAGTACGTCGATGGCTTGCCGCTGCATCGCTTCGAGACGGTGTTAAGTCGACACGGTATCGATATACCAAGGCAAACACTGGCGCGCTGGGTGATGCAGTGCAGCGAGCACTTTCAGCCACTGCTGAACTTAATGCGCGACCGATTACTGGAAAGCCCGATGATCCACTGCGATGAAACCCGTGTTCAAGTATTGAAAGAGCCAGGTCGAGACCCGACCAGCCAATCCTGGATGTGGGTACAAGCCAGCGGCACGCTAGATCGCAAAGTCGTGTTGTTCGAGTACACGTCCAGCCGTGCGCAGGAGGTTCCGTTGCGTCTGCTGGAAAGTTATCGCGGCTATGTTATGACCGATGATTATGCGGGTTACAACGCCTTGGCATTACAGCCCGGAGTGGAACGTCTGGCGTGCATGGCCCATGCCCGGCGCAAGTTCGTCGACGCACAAAAAGTGCAGCCAAAGGGCAAGACGGGACGTGCCGATATCGCCCTTACAATGATCAACAAGCTGTATGGCATCGAGCGCGAGCTCAAGGACGGCGATGATGAACAGCGTTTAATCGGCCGTCAGCAAAAGAGCGTACCAATCCTGGCTCAGTTGAAAAGCTGGTTGGAGAAAACACAGCCCCAAGTCACACCACAAAGTGTGCTGGGTAAGGCCATTAATTATCTGGCCAGCAACTGGAGCCGGCTGGAGCGTTATGTAGAAGCCGGTTTTTTACCTATCGACAACAATGCAGCCGAAAGGGCGATAAAACCGTTTGTTATCGGTCGTAAGGCGTGGCTGTTCAGCGACACGCCCAAAGGCGCTACCGCCAGTGCTCAGATCTACAGTCTGGTGGAGACCGCCAAGGTCAACGGCCAAGAGCCTTATACGTGGCTACGCCACGTACTGGAACAGTTACCACATGCGCAGTCGGTGGCGGACTATGAAGCACTGCTGCCGTGGAACTGTTCGCAAGAGATACGACCTTAAGCCTGACTCTATCGTGGGTGGTTGGATCGTACTCTATCGAGACCTTTCGATATCCTTTGCTGTACCGCCAAATCCACCATGCAGGTAATAGATTCGGGACTTTTTTGGGGCCTCCAAAGCCCTGTAAAAACAGAAAACCCTACCCCCGGTACAAAAAATAGTCCTACCCCCGGTACAGGTCCAAAATGGCTCACATGGCACAGATAGAGCGTACTTCTGCACTTTCGTGGCATTTATGTGCCATTTGAATGCCACTAAAATAGCCAAATATTGGCATGCTTATGCCAGCAAAATAGTAAGTGAGCTATTTATGTGCCGCAGGTAGAAAAATATGGGGCACCGCGTCTTGGACAGGTGGAGACTTTGAATGTGGGGTTCATGGAGCGCTTACAGAAAATCCGACCCCTGGTACAAAAAAACTATTATGTGCCACAGGTGCCGGGCAGTCCATGAACTCGTAACTGAGTTATGAGTAGCAAGTCTCGGCATGAAGGCTCGGCTGAGGATATAGGTGCGAGGTTCTCACCCCAGCCTCAGCTATCGGTGTTGGATGTGGTGTTTATGGATCGCATGCGGGGCTGGGGCAATATAGAAGAGATTGATCACTCCACGACACTGGCGCCGCGGAGTGGAGGCTGTAGGTGTAACTACAGCGCCCTATTTGAGAATAGAGAGTGAATACAACCAGTCGGGAAACATTGATATTGCTTTTTTGTAGTCACCCGGCTTGAAGTTGCTGCAGATGGCGTTCTGTCGGGCATATTCGAAGGCGGGGAGGCGAATATTCAGCAGTTCATCGTTTATCGCCTGGCTCAGGCAAAAAAATGGCCGGCCCATCGTATTCTTCAGCACGGTATCCAGTTGGGTTTCATTGCCATAATAGATGTAGGCAGGTACGTCCCCGCGTAGTTCTTGTGAAGACTGTGCTGAGAACGAGAAGTCTTCGTTGGTCGCGCCGATGGTATCGAACTGATCCCGAGGCAGAATGCCTTCTTCATAAAAGAATTTGTTGAGCGCGGGTTTGTGATCGCCCATGACTACGATCAAGGCGTTCGGATCCAGGGCTTTTACTTGCGCTGCAAATGTTGCAACCCGGTCAAGAGCAATGGCAAGCCGTTCGCTGTAATTGTTCTGCCCGTAGTCGTTATTGAAAAAATAAGGACCGTGCGTTGAAACAGTGGTCAGAAACAGGAAATTATTACCCTTGTTTTTCTGGAGGTCGCTGAGGGCCCGGTCGAAGAGGATCTTGTCATCTGCCCATAGAATGCTCACAGCGTGGCCCATGTCCTCCAGGCTGATGAACTGATCAAATCCAAATTTTGGCGCTACTACATCGCGACGCCAGAATCGCCGACCATGGTTATGTTCCTCAAGCGTGCTGTAGCCCATGTCTCTGAGGTAACGCGGCAGTGTATGCGCCGCGGGGGAGATTATGGACGCATATTCCTGGTAGATAACGCCGCTCAATGCACCGTTTGCAGGCAGTCCGGTGAGCAGCTCAAAGGTGGCGTTAACCGTTGATCCTCCATAGACAGGAGAGATGGCGCGAGTCTGCTTGAAACCGAGCGCCTCCAGTTTGGCAAAGGGGGCCGCAAAGTGATAATCATCATGCCAGCAGGCTTCGCAGAGGATGTAGATGATGTTTCTCGGACGTCCTCCAATGTTCTCGGGGATATTGCGCAGGTTTTCAAATGCCATGACATCCTGCGGTGCAGGGGCGGCAGGAATTCTGCGCCGACTGGTATGTGCCAGATGCAAGGGTAGGCCACGGCGTTCAATGTTCAGTTCCCAGTCCCATGAGATGTACGTTGCCTCGAGCTTTTCGGCAAGTTTCAAACTCTCAGCGGCTGCGGTGCGACTGATCATATCCCCATAGAGGTACAGTGGAATCGGCATCAGCAACAGACAGGCGATCAATCGTGTAACAGTGCCCCGCAGGGATGTTCTTTTGCGTGGGTTGATTTTCCAGGCGAGCAGAAGGGCTGCCGCAATGGCAAGCAGCAGCAGCCATTGCGGCAACGTCAGGTAGTGCGTTATCACTGAGGCATTCGCGGTCGAGGACAAATCGCTCCAGGACAAGGGATCATTGGTCAGCGAGAGTTTGACGCGGTTGGCAATGGACAACACCAGCAGGGTCGCGCTGGTGATGAGGGCCGAGAGTAAAGGAGCAAAGAGAAATCTGAGCAGGAGATAAAGCAGAATGACAGGTGTGATCGATAGTAACGTGGGAATTAATCTAAAGTTCTCGTCAGCATAGAACATGAAATTTTGCAGGTATAACCCAGAAACAAGCTGGGTTGCGCAGACGAAAAGAACGCAGATACCTTCTATGTATGTGTTTGACGGGATTTTCACAAGACTCCTGGGCTGTCACGTATTGTTTATGAGTCATCATTGTTATGCGCAGAGGGTTCAATGCTTTGTGATAAAGCCAGCGTATGATCATCTCTGGTTGTGCTGCTCCTGTCGTAACAGTGCGCTGGCCGCCTCAATCCCGTGGCGATTCACCATCAAGGCGCCCTCGCGGGCTTGATGTTCCGCGGCGATAGCCTCTCTGGTGTGAGCTGTATTCTAATCAATACACTCAATCGAGTGATAGTAAGCCCGCTGGCGTAGCCATGCCAAGCATTGGCTGCGCAGCAGAGGTGCTCCCCGGTTAGCTATTCAGGGAAGGCGTCGCGTCAGTGTGTGCGGATGCTATGTATGGTATTTTCCAACGCTCATGCGTATGAGGGCATGGTCCACCCAGCGTCAGTCTGCGTCCTCTTACATAGTAATTCTTAATCCACTTTGGTGATTTTTGTGAAAGCCACTTCGCTAGCGATTTCCGACGTCATCCTTTTTGAACCTCGCGTATTTGGTGATGATAGAGGATTCTTCTTCGAAAGCTTCAATCAGCGGGTTTTCGAGGACGCTGTCGGACGGCGCGTAGAGTTTGTACAGGACAACCATTCCGCATCTGCCAAAGGCGTACTGCGTGGATTGCACTACCAGATTCAGCAGCCCCAAGGCAAACTGGTGCGGGTGGTTGAGGGCGAAGTGTTCGACGTCGCAGTCGATCTACGGCGTTCGTCAGCCACCTTCGGCAAGTGGGTGGGCGCCCGTCTTTCGGCGCAGAACAAGCATCAGCTCTGGGTTCCAGAAGGATTTGCCCATGGTTTCGTGGTGCTCAGTGAGCGGGCTGAGTTTCTCTACAAAACGACTGATTTTTATGCGCCAGCCCACGAACGTTGCCTTACATGGAACGACCCGCAGGTCGCTATTGATTGGCCATTGAACGAACAACCACAGTTATCAGATAAAGATAAACTGGGCAAGCTGCTGGCAGTGGCTGAGTGTTTCGACTGAATGTTCCTGACGCACCTCTCCAGCAAACGACCCGTTTTAGCAGTACAATGCCACTCGCGAAGCCTAGCGCCTGGTAAGTGCTGGATCCCTGGTTTTCCAAGCGAAGTGTGGTGGGCCTGCTCCGAATCCTTTCAAGGGCGTTGAGCGCAGCAGGCCGTGCCTGGCCAGGATATTCCGCCATCACTCTTACGAAACTACTGAAAAGATCAGAAAAATGACTATCTTAGTAACTGGCGGAGCCGGCTTCATCGGCGCCAACTTTGTTCTGGACTGGGTAGCTCAATCAGATGAGCTCGTCATCAACCTGGACAAGCTGACTTATGCGGGCAATTTGCAGAGTCTGGCTTCCATCGATGGCAACCCCAGGCATCTCTTCGTTCACGGCGATATTGGCGACACGATGCTTGTGGAGCGGTTGTTGGCCGAGCATCAACCTCGTGCAGTGATCAATTTCGCCGCCGAATCGCATGTCGACCGTTCGATCCATGGCCCGGAAGATTTCATCGAGACCAACATTGTCGGCACTTTCCGTCTGCTGGAAGCGGTACGTGGCTTTTGGAAAGCACTTCCTGATGACGCACAGCAGGCTTTTCGCTTCCTGCATGTTTCCACTGACGAAGTCTACGGCTCCCTCGCTACCAATGAGCCCGCGTTCACCGAGACGCACCGTTACGAGCCCAACAGCCCCTACTCGGCAAGCAAGGCGGCAAGCGATCATCTCGTTCGCTCGTACCACCACACCTACGGTTTGCCGGTACTCACCACCAATTGCTCGAACAACTATGGGCCGTATCACTTCCCGGAAAAACTCATCCCGTTGATGATCGTCAACGCCTTGGGGAATAAAGGGCTACCGGTCTACGGTGATGGTCAGCAGATCCGCGACTGGCTTTACGTCAAGGACCACTGCAGCGCTATCCGCCGCGTGCTGGAGGCTGGCAGGGTCGGCGAAGTCTATAACGTTGGCGGTTGGAACGAAAAGCCAAACCTGGAAATTGTCAATCGCATTTGCGCGCTCCTGGACGAACTGCGCCCGCGCGCTGACGGGAAATCCTACAGCGAACAGATCACGTTCGTAACGGACCGCCCTGGCCATGACCGCCGCTACGCCATCGACGCTCGTAAATTGGAACGGGAGCTGGATTGGAAGCCGGCAGAAACCTTCGAGACGGGGATTCGCAAGACGGTCGAGTGGTACCTGGGTAACTGGCAGTGGGTGGAAAACGTCCAATCCGGCAGTTACCGCGACTGGGTCGAGAAAAACTACGGTGAGCGCGCCGAATGAAGATCCTCCTGCTCGGTAAGAATGGCCAGGTAGGCTGGGAGCTGCAGCGCAGCCTAGCGCCGCTGGGCGAGCTCTTGGCGCTGAGCTCCAAATGTGAAGACCATTGTGGTGATCTGGCGGATCTACAGGGGTTGGCAGAGACGGTCCGGTCTTGGGCACCCGATGTCATTGTCAATGCCGCCGCGTATACCGCTGTCGACAAGGCTGAATCCGAGCAGGCTCATGCCGACAGAGTCAATGCGCAGGCCGTTGAGGTACTGGCACAGGCAGCGGCGCGCTCTGGCGCGCTGTTGGTTCATTATTCCACTGACTACGTCTTCCCTGGCAATGGTTGCACGCCATGGCGGGAAGTGGACGCAGTTGGACCGTTGAATGTCTATGGTCAGACAAAGCTGGCAGGTGAGCGTGCCATCCAGTCATCCGGATGCCCGCACCTGATCTTCCGCACTTCCTGGGTCTTCGCGGCGCGAGGCAATAACTTCGCCAAGACCATGCTGCGCCTGGCCACCGAGCGTGACACGCTCGGGGTGATCGATGATCAGTTTGGTGCTCCGACAGGCGCAGAGCTGATTGCTGATGTCACCGCCCATGCCATTGTTGCATGGCGTGCCAAGCCGGCGTTGAGCGGGCTTTACCATCTTGCGGCAGGGGGCGAAACCACCTGGTGTGGATATGCGCGTTTCGTCCTCGGGCTGGCCGAGAAGGCCGGCGTCTCGTTGAAGGTGAAGGCTGATGCAGTCAAGGCATTGACTACCGACGACTATCCAACGCCGGCAAGCCGCCCGGCCAACTCACGACTCGATACCCATAAACTTGAACAGGTTTTCGGACTCCAGCTTCCGGACTGGCGCTTGGGCGTCGCAAGGATGCTGACGGAAATACAAGGGAAATAACGGCAATGAAACGTAAAGGCATCATTCTGGCAGGCGGCTCGGGTACCCGGCTGCACCCTGCAACGTTGGCGATCTCCAAGCAGCTCTTGCCGGTTTACGACAAACCGATGATCTACTACCCCTTGACTACGCTCATGCTGGCGGGCATCCAGGACATCCTGATCATTTCAACTCCGCAAGACACGCCGCGTTTCGAGCAGTTGCTGGGCGATGGCCACCAGTGGGGTCTGAACATTTCCTATGCCGTCCAGCCGTCTCCTGACGGGTTGGCACAGGCCTTCATCATTGGTGAACAGTTCATTGGCAACGATCCTTCGGCGCTGGTGCTGGGCGATAACATCTACTACGGCCACGACTTCCAGTTGTTGCTGAGCAATGCGAACAGTCGGGCCGCGGGCGCAAGCGTATTTGCCTACCATGTGCACGATCCTGAGCGCTATGGCGTGGTCGAGTTCGACGCGCAGGGTACAGCTATCAGCCTCGAAGAAAAGCCAGAACAACCGAAGTCCAGCTATGCCGTGACGGGGCTGTATTTTTATGACCAGGACGTGGTCGAGATCGCCAAGGGCATCAAGCCGTCGGCACGGGGTGAACTTGAGATCACCGATGTAAACCGGGCCTACCTTGAAAACAACAGCCTTTCGGTTGAAATCATGGGGCGCGGTTACGCATGGCTGGATACCGGAACTCATGACTCGTTGCTGGAAGCGAGCCAATACATCGCTACCATCGAGCGCCGTCAAGGCTTGAAGGTTGCTTGCCCGGAAGAAGTTTCGTTCCGCCAGGGCTGGATAAGCGCTGAGCAACTCGAGAGGCTTGCAGCACCGCTCTCAAAAAATGGCTACGGACAATATTTGAAGCGTTTGTTGCAGGACAAAGTCTACTGATTGGCGCCATCGCCGGCCTGTTCACGGGCCGGTGATTTGCCCAGCTTGTTGTGAGTCAGGGCTCAGGGACCGCGATCGTCTTGAAGTGATATCAGATTGATTTGGAAACGACTCTCTGTCCCTACTGGTTTGACTCTTCCACCCTTGGGTCTAGATTTCAGATGCAGCCAAGGAAACGCTGCCCCTGAAACCCCAAGGAGTGTCACAGTATGCGTAATACCGTTCTGTCCTACCTGCTACTTCCCTTGTTCGCGAGCATTTGCTTATCCGCTGGCGCTGCGCCAAGCGCATCTCCAGCGAGCACGCCGGCTCCCATTGTCGCAACCCAGCAGGGTTCCGCTCTACTCGATCTGAACAGCGCCGATGCCGATGCCCTGCAAGCCACGCTGATCGGTATTGGAAAAACCAAGGCTCAAGCCATTGTGGCCTATCGAGACGAACATGGTGCCTTTGCATCCGTGGATGAACTGCTTGAGATCAAAGGCATTGGCAAGGTCTTGCTCGATCGCAATCGCGACAAGTTGACGGTCGACTAGCTTGATCTTTTGGCCGGTTCCCGCCGGCCTTCTTGCCGTACACAGACTTCAGCGATCCTCGGCATCCTTTGCATCCATCTCCGCATTGCGCTCATGGATGCGTTTAAGCTGTTCCTCGGTCAACGGTAGTTTTTTCGCGGTGTCGCGCAACAGCATCAGCCCGCCAACGATCGAGCCAATGGCCAGCACCAAAATCAACCAAGCATACCAGGGCATAGCATTCTCCTCTGAGCGACGAATGATGGCGAACCTGTAATTTCGAGCCGCAGCATCATTCATTAGTTCAATTATAGGCGTGGCTGGCCTGGCAGACCAATTGCGATCACCGGCCCCCCACAAGCGCGCGCATCGTTTACAATGCGCGCCGTTCAAGACTTGCCAAGAGACCAGCCCATGTCCGCCTGCCAGACGCCCATCAT
>RCUI01000199.1_pt1 | contig 22402 bp, 17 predicted proteins | sample 2166121 | NCBI WGS metagenome assembly RCUI01 (sample SAMN09932700, study PRJNA488358) | compost metagenome | feature: garden; material: soil; isolation source: compost soil in succinic acid-enriched culture | place: Germany: Experimental Botanical Garden Goettingen | collected 2016-01-27
GCAACGGGGGAGCGGTTGAGGGAGACGCCGTTTAAGTTGGTGTGATCACAGGGGGCTCCACGTCGTTGACTGGAGTTCGCCCTCGTGTTCGTGGGGCTCTGCAGTGCCTGGGTGTCGCTTGACTTTGATTGAGGCATTCAACATCTTCACAGTCAAATTCGACTCGGCTTTGCAGCATGAACGACTCAGAGTTCCATAGTGCCTGGATGTGGATGGGAAAGCTTGCGCCGCCCCAAGCCCAACTGGAGGCGGTGAATCGCAAGGGTTTACTGGCAGCGTTAGAACGTAACCAGCACAAGCCCTTGACGCTTATCGTCTCTGCACCGGGCTTTGGCAAGACGACCTTGTTGGCGCAGTGGCGGGCTTACCTCTTGCAACAGCACTCGACCTCGCCGACGGCCTGGTTGTCGCTGGACGAAGCCGATGCCGAGGCAAACCGTTTTCTTGCTTATCTGATCTGGGCGCTGCAGGCGGCAGGCTTTGACGTCGGTGGCCTGGCGGCACTGGCGCAGTCGCAGGCTCTCGATGTTCGCCCTCAGCGCACAGTAGCTGCGTTGCTGCAGGTACTTGCTCGCGATGGGCGCCGGGTGACGCTGATGATGGATGACTATCATCGGGCGGCCAACAGTGCAGTCGATGAGGTGGTGTTGACGTTGCTGGAGCGGGGCAGTCAATGGCTGCGTCTTGTCGTCGCCAGCCGCACGCGTCCCGCGTGGCCGCTGGCACGGCTGAAGTCGCAAGGCTTGGTCCATGAACTGGGTGCCGGCGATCTGACGTTGTCTCAAACTGAAGCGGCGCACATATTCGGTGCAGAACTGGGCGAAGCGGCACTGGCCAGCCTGCACCAGAAGACAGAAGGCTGGGCTGTGGCTGTGCAACTGGCACACCACTGGCTCGCTGGGGCCAATGGCTCGTTGTATGGCCTGCAGTCGTTCTCTGGTCGTGTGGCTGACGTCGCAGAGTATTTGACCGAGCAAATCTTTGAAAACCTGCCTGAGGAATGTCGCGCCTTTCTCCTGGACACGTCATTGCTGGAGCGCTTCAACGCTGAATTGGCCGATGTTGTCCGGGGGCGGGAGGACAGTGCCGAGCTTCTGGCACAACTGTCCGCATTCGATGCCTTGGTAGTGCCCCTGGACTCCAGTCGCAGCTGGTTTCGATACCACATGCTGTTGGCCGACTTCCTGCGGCCGCGGCTGGACGGCGCGCGAGCACGGCGCATTCACCAGGCCGCGGCGCAGTGGCTGGCTGTGCAAACTGACTGGGTGTTGGCTGTCTCCCACGCATTGCGTGCCAGAGATACCGTGCTGGCGGTCAATCTGGTAGTGCGCGCCGGCGGCTGGGAGTTGGTGTTGCGCAAGGGCATAAGTTACGCGCAAAGCCTGTTGCAACAGTTCGATGAGCAAGCGCGTAGCAGTGAGCCGGATCTGTTGTTGATGCAGGCGTATCTCCACGCCAAGCTGGGTAACCGGGAACTGTCGACTGAACTGTTGCGTCTGGCCCAGGTTGCCGTGGGGGGGGACGAGCGTCTTGAGCGTGATTTCGCGGTTATCCAGGCGTTGGCCCATACCTATTTCGACCAGTTCGTGGATGAGCAGGGAGGGCTGGACGCCGCAGGCTGGTCTGGAAGTGCGCTGTCTCTGGCGACGTTGCAATGCGTGGGGGCGATGAGTTGTCTGGCACATGGCAATCTCCCCCAGGCCCTGCGCAGGGCCCGTGCGGCGCGGTTACAGATGCAGATGGTGGCAAGCCCGCTGGGCGAGAATTATTGCCTGATTCATGAAGCGCAAGCCTTGGCGCTGACCGGAGAGGTGACCGACGCGGGGCAACTGATTGACGAGGCCCTGGCCATGGCACAGGAAAACTTCGGCAGTGAAAGTTCGCTCAAGGCGGTGGTTGGCTGCTTCAAGGCCCAACACCTGTATTGGCAAGGTGCGTGGGCCGAGGCGCAACCGTGGATACGCGAAGGCTGGGACTCGCTTGAACATACCGATGGCTGGCTCGACGTGTTCGCCGCTACCGCCGAAGTTTCCTGGCGTACAGCCCTGCGCGCGCTGGGTGTGCAGCCGGCACTGGCCGAACTGGAAAAGCTGGCACGAATTGCCAATGAAAGACAGCTGGATCGGCTGGTGCGCCTGGTTCACGCCTGGCGGATCGACTTGCTGGTGCAATCGGGCCTGGTTTCCCAGGCCCGCCAGGAACTGCAATTGCATGGATTCGACACCCAGTCAGCCGACGAACTGGATTGGCGTAATCGCGAGGCAGTCGGTTTGGCTCTCGCGCGCTTGATGTTGGCCAGTGGTGCTTCGGCTGCCGCGCTTGCACGTTTGCAGCGTGACATAGAGGCGTTGCAGGAAAAGGGCCTGCTGCTGCCCGTGTGGCGCCTGCGGATCATGGCGATGCTGGCCCGCTACAAGCTCCGTGGCGAAGTGGACAACGAAGAAGTGCGTACCACGCTATTGCCCGTTGTACGCCAGGGCTTGATGGGGCTGCTGCTGGAGGTGGGGCCGGCAATACTGCCGCTGCTGGACGGGTTGCCTGAAGCAGTCGCCGGCATGTCGACGGTGATCACCCGCTTGCGCGGTTGGCGGGCCCACCCGGTACGTCCGCGGGCTCACCTCAGTGCCAAGGAGATGCAGTTGCTGGCGTTGTTGGCGGACGGTCAGTCCAACAAGGCCATCGCGCTGGCATTGGATATTTCTGAAAATACCGTCAAGTTCCACCTCAAGCAGATTTTCCGCAAACTTGAGGTCGAAAACCGTTCAGCGGCAATCAGTACCGCCCTGCGCGAAGGCCTGCTCGACGCCCGCAGGTGACCCGCCTACCCATACGGGTAGGTAACCTCGCGGCGGGTCCAATACCTACCCTCCGGCAACATTGAAGCCGGCCTTCAGGGTTCTTAGCATCGATTGGAACAGCGATTCATTGCCCAAGCGGCAAGGATTTGAAGCTCCTGTTGCCAACAAAAACAATCATGCTAGGAGATGCACTGTGGGTATGAACGGCAAAACCGTGCGCGTAGCGACCGACGTCGGGGGAACTTTTACCGATCTGGTCTATTTCGAGACAGATCCGGTCAGTGGCCGGCAGACGATCCGCACGGCAAAATCAGACACTACGCCGCCCAACTTTGAACAGGGCATTCTCAATGTGCTGAACAAGGCGGATGTGCGCCTGGACGAGGTGGATTTCCTTGCCCATGGCACCACCGTCGTCATCAATGCCTTGACCGAGCGTCGCGGTGTACGCACCGGCTTGATCACCACCCAAGGCTTTCGCGACATCCTGGAAATCGCCCGCGCCAACCGGCCGGATTTCTTCAATCTGAAGTGGGTAAAACCTCAGCCTTTTGTCCCGCGTCACCTGCGTCGCGAAATTGCTGGTCGCATGCATTGTGACGGGCAGGAACGCGAGCCGCTGGATTTGAGCGGGCTTGCCCAACTGCTTGAAGATTTTCGCCGCGAGGAAGTCGAGGCGGTCGCGGTGTGCCTTCTGCATGCGTATGCGAACCCCGATCACGAACTGGCAGTGCTGGCTGAAGTGCGGCGTCTTTGGCCTGAAGTCTCGGTCGTGGCTTCGCACCAGATCACCCGCGAATGGCGAGAGTATGAGCGGACCAGCACTACCGTTCTGTCGGCGTACGTGCAGCCTATCGCCGCGCGTTACCTGAGTGATCTTGAGCGTGGCTTGCGGGTCGCAGGTTACACGGCACCGCTGTACGTCATGCAATCGAATTGTGGTGTCGACACGGTGGCGCACGCCCGTGAAACACCTATCACCATGGTTGAATCCGGCCCGGCCAGTGGCTTTTGGGCCGCAGCCGAACTGGGTCGACTGATTAATGAACCCAACTTGCTTGCCTTGGACATTGGCGGCACAACGGCCAAGTGCTCCCTGATCCGCGATGGCCAGGTTACGATCAAAACCGACTACTGGATCGAGCGCGATCGCGTCAGTGCCGGTTATCCCATCATGGTTCCCGTGGTAGACCTGGTCGAAATCGGCAACGGCGGTGGTTCGATCGCCTGGGTAGACGAATTCGACAAACTGCACGTCGGCCCGCAATCGGCAGGCGCGCAGCCCGGCCCGGCCGCTTATGGCAATGGCGGCACACGCGCCACCACCACCGACGCCAACCTGGTGTTGGGACGAATCAACAAGGACTACTTCTGCGGTGGTGAGCTGCAAGCTGACATGCCAGCGGTGGAGCGTGCGCTCGGCTTGTTGGGCGAAGAACTGGGTTTGTCGAGCGTCGAAATCGCCCGTGGCATCGTGCGCATCGCCAACGACAACATGGTCAATGCCTTGAAACTGGTGTCCCTCAACCGCGGCTATGACCCACGCGAGTTCACCCTGATCGCCTTTGGTGGCGGTGGTGCCATGCACGCTGTGGCGCTCGGTCAGGAACTGGGCGTGAAGAAAGTGATCATCCCGCGCGGTGCCCCGGTTTTCTCTGCGTGGGGCATGACCATGTCGGATTTGCGTCGGGACATGTTCGTCAACCGCTTCTTTGAATGCAACCGTGAAGGTGCGTTGGCGCAAGCTCAAGGATTCCTTGACCAGTTGCTACTGACGGCGCGTGAACAATTTGAAGAGCAAGCGGTTGAGGCGGACCAGGTCGAACTCTCGGTCCACTGCAAATTGCGCTACCAGAATCAGGAGCACTCAGTCGAAGTGCCATTGCTGGCCCATGAACGGGTCGCCCTGCACTGGGAGGAAATTGCCCAACGCTTCCATGAGCTGTACGAACAGCACTACAGCTACCGCCTGGATGCGCCGTTGGAAATTGTCGGGTTCCATATCGTCGCTGTAGCCCAGATCGGCAAGCTTGATCTGGATGAGCTGCCGGTAACCGGAGCGACGCTCACGGCAGCCCTCAAAGGTCGACGCCTGGTGGACTATGCATTGGAAGGGCGCCATGAAGCGTGCATCTATGACAACGCCAAACTGGAGCCGGGCATGACCTTTGACGGCCCGGCAGTGATCGAGGACGCGGGGACGACGATTGTGGTGCATCCACACAACAGCGTGCGCGTAGACAACCTCGGCAACATCCACATCTTGATCGGCAACTAACGGGAGCAGGGCGATGAGCAGTGTTGATATTTTTACCCTTGAAATCATCCAGAACTCGCTCCAGGCAATTGCCGATGAGATGTTTGCGGCAATGCGCAAGGCGGCCATGAGTCCGGTGATCTACGAAGTGCTCGACATGGGCACCGGCATCACCGATGCACAGGGCAACATCGCCAGTTCCGGCGCCGGCATTCCGGCCTTTGTCGGGGTGCTCGACAAAGCGGTGCGGCAGATCCTCAACGAGCACGCCGAGCCAGGTGATATCGAGGACGGTGATGTCTTTATCACCAACGATCCCCACAGCGGTGGGGTCACCCACCTGAACGATGTCGTGCTGGCAATGCCGGTATTCGCCGACGGCCGGATCATTGCCTGGACTGCGAACATCGCGCATTGGAACGATGTCGGCGGCATGGTGCCGGGTTCTTTGTCCACCGAGGCAACGGAGATTTTCCAGGAGGGCTTGCGCCTGGCCTCGGTAAAACTGATTGGCAAAGGACAACCGATCCGATCAGTCCTGCAGATTCTGCGGGCCAACACGCGCATGCCCGACTTTATGGAAGGCGATCTGTGGGCGGCCATCGCGGCAGCGCGTGGTGGTGCTGCACGGATTGTCGAGTTGAGCAAAAAGTACGGCACGCAGTTGTTCCTCAGCGCGGTCGAGGACTTCATGACACTGGGTGAGAAGGTCTCGCTCAGGGCATTGCAGGACGCGCCGCGTGGCCGGTTCAGTATGGAAGAGGTCCAGGATGACGGCCAGGTGTTCAAGGTTGTGGTGGAAATCACTGAGACGCAGATGATCGTCGATCTGCGGGACAACCCTGCGCAGGCGGTTGGCCCTACTAACCTGAGCCGCGATGGCACTGTAGTTGCGGCGCAAATGGCCTTCAAGGCGGTCACGGCACCGCAGGGCGTGACCAACGGTGGCACGTTCCGCCCTCTGCAGGTGTTGACCCGGCCAGGTTCGCTGTTCGATGCCCAGGCCCCTGCCGCCGAAGGCTTTTACTTCGAGAACCTGATCCGCGTACATGACCTGATTCTGCGCTGCCTGGCCCGGCAGATGCCTGAACGCTTGCCGGCGGGTAACTTCGCATCGGTTTGCGCGACCATTATTGGCGGCGTGCACCCCGACACTGGACGCCTGTTCACCCTGGTTGAACCGGAGATTGGCGGGTGGGGTGCGGAGCAGGGGCGTGATGGTAACAATGCCGTCTATTCGGGCCTGCACGGTGAAACCTATAACTGCCCGGTAGAAGTCTGCGAAGCGCGCTACGGCCTGTATGTCGAGTGCATGGCCCTCAACGATGAGCCGGGAGGGCATGGCCAGTACCGAGGCGGCCAGGGTATCCGCATTGATTACCGGGTGCGCTCGGAGGGGACTTTCCTCACCTGTGGTTACACCCGCTCCGTTGTCGCCCCGTGGGGGCTGGAAGGGGGCGCTGACGGTTCGCCGAACTACATCGAAGTGATCCGCAAAGACGGCCTCAGCGAACGTCACGCGATGGCCAGTGGGGTGGTGTTGAGTGCAGGCGACATTGTTCGTGTCCGCACTGGGGCAGGCGGGGGCTATGGCGATCCAGCGCTGCGCAGCCGCGAAGCGGTTATGGACGATCTGAAGAACGGCTACCTCACCGCCCAGACAGCCAGTGCCGTTTATGGCGTGCGGGTTTGAACAGGCTTGTGTCGGGAGACCTATGGCATGTTTTCAAAAAACACCTACATACAGCGTCGGCAAGCGTTGCGCGAGCGATTGACGAATGGCCTCGTGTTGCTCCCAGGCAACCTCGATTCGCCAATCAACTTCGCTCATAACGTCTATCCCTTTCGCCAGGACAGCAGCTTTGCCTACTTTTTCGGCGTCAGCAGGCCAGGGCTCAATGCGGTCATCGACCTCGATGACGGAAGCGAAAGCGTTTTTGCTGATGAAGTCAGTCTTGACGACAGCATCTGGGTGGGCAATGGAATCTCCCTGGCCCAGCACTGTGCGGCGGCTGGTTGTAACACGCTGCAACCGTCGGCCCACTTGCAGGCGGTTGTCGTCAAGGCACTCAAACAAGGGCGCAACGTTCATTACCTGCCGCCTTATCGTGCTGAAACCACTGTATTGCTGGCTCGGTTGCTTGGGCTTTCGCCGGACAAGGTTGCCGAGTACGCATCCCCAAGGTTGATCGCTGCGGTGGTTGGGCTGCGTGAAATCAAGGACGCCGGTGAAATCGAGCAGATTGATCGTGCCCTGGTGGTGGCCAATGAAATGCATCTGGCCGCAATGAGAGCGACCCGCCCAGGGGTTTTGGAACGTGATGTCGTTGCGGCAATGCGTGAAGTGCTGGGACATCACGGTTTGCAGGAAGCCTATCAACCCGTGTTCACCCGCCGTGGCGAGATTCTGCATAACCTTGAGTACGGCAACCGCCTGCAGGCGGGCGACCTGGTGGTGAACGATGCGGGGGCATCCAGCGTGCTGGGTTATGCCAGCGACGTAACCCGCACGCTGCCGGTGAGTGGGCGGTTCCTCCCGCACCAGCGCGAGCTGTATGGACTGCTGGTGCGGGTCCAGGAAGATGCCATCGCGACGATGCGCCCGGGGGTTGCATTTGCAGAGGTGCACCGGTTGGCAGCGCTGCGCATGGTCGAGGGCATGACCGAGCTGGGGTTCTTCAAGGGTGATGCTGCGCAGGTGGTGGAGTCGGGCGCTTACGCCCTGTGCTTCCCCCATGGCCTGGGACATCAACTTGGATTGGATGTCCATGACATGGAAGCCTTGGGCGAAGACTGCGTGGGCTACGACAAGGAGGTTTCGCGCAGCAGTCTCTTCGGCCTGTGCAACCTGCGTATGGGCAAGCGCTTGCAGGCGGGCATGGTGCTGACGGTGGAACCCGGGATCTACTTCATCCCGGGCTTGATTGAGCAGTGGCAGGCAGAAAAGCGTCATGCAGGACTGATCTGTTTTGAACACTTCAAGGCCTATTGCGGTTTTGGTGGCATGCGCGTCGAGGACGTGGTCACGGTCGGTGCAAGCTCGGCCAAGGTGCTGGGGCCGCAAACACCCAAACAGGCGGACGATATCGAAGCTGCCATGTCGTAAGTGAAGGCGGCCGGGCACGGCCGCCCATTACAAGAACAACAACAAGAGAAGAAGTGATGAGACTTTGCAATTTGTCGTGCTTAGGCGCGCTGGCTCCGCTCGGCCTGACGTTTAGCCTGATTACTCCGGTGTACGCCGATCAATTCATCGGTTTCGCCCAGCCAGGTGTTCCCGGCTCGTGGGCGCTCGAGTCATTTCCGGTGATAAATCGCACAGCCGAAGGCGATCTGCGCGCGTCCTCCAACACCGTGCTGGCTTACTTCACCGAAACCGGGTTGACCGGCACGCAACGGGACCAGTGGGAATTCTGGGTAGGCGCCATACCCGGCTACACCGATACCGACGCCGGTGGTGGCAAGAGTGGTTGGGACATTGCCGCCCCCAATATCGGCATCGAGTACTACTACAACGTCGTAGAGCCGTCTGCACCTTGGGGGTCGCCGGATTATGTGACGTTCTGGACCAGTCCGACCCTGATGATCGAGTTCCCTAACGGTAACCATGACACCGAGGGCTACGGTGCCGGCTACAACCGTTACGCCTACAGCTTGAGCATTGCCAACTATTTGCAGGTCGGAAAGTTCGGCGTCACCTTCACGCCGGTCGGCATCTACTACGCAGAGAAAAACCGTAACGCCATGGACTTCGGTGAGGGCGACCCTAAACACCTGCGCGGTGGGGTGAGCCTATGGGTGGCCGATATCGCTGCGGGCTACCTGGTCACCGACAATCTGTGGCTTGGCGTGCACCATGTCTACAACATCAACAACCGCTCGGCCTCGGATTTTGAAGAGTCGCGAGAAGGCAAGGTTGGCCCTTCCATGACTTACACCGGCTGGGCCAAACAGGGGGTTTTTGTCTCGGCCAACCTGAACTTCGATTACTACCACACCGACAACTTTCCGTACTCCAACTCACTGACCATGGCATTGGTCAAGAGCTTCTAGCCTCTGAAGGAATCTATCAAATGAGCAAATTCTTGACCTCCGCCGAGCCGCAGGATGTCCCGGTTTCCGTGCGTTGGCTAAACCCCATCGGTAATGCCACGTTCGATGAACCCATTGCGCAGTTGCTGCGCTCGATCAAACAGCCTTCCACCCAGGTCGAGGTGATCTCCTTGGAGATGCACCCCAGCCCGACACACTTGGAGTATCGCAGTTACGAAGCGTTGATCTATGAGCGCAGCGTGCGTGTTGCCAGAGACTGTGCCGAGCACAACGTCGACGCCCTGGTGCTGGGCTGTTTCTACGATCCGGTCCTCGATGACGCTCGCGAGATCTCAGGCCAAACCGTTGTCGTCGGCCCGTGCCAGGCGAGCCTGCAGGTGGCGGCCAATCTGGCTAATCGCTACTCGATCATCGTCGGGCGCAACAAGTGGATCGAGCAGATGAGTGCACGCGTTCGGGCCTGTGGCGCGGGTGACCGGCTGGCTTCGATGCGCCCGCTGGGGATGGGCGTCGATGAGTTCCAGCGTGACCACGCGCTGACTCGTCGACGCATTATCGAGCAGGCCAGGCGCGCGGTCGAAGAGGACGGTGCCGAAGCCATTATCCTGGGGTGCACCATCGAGTTTGGCTTCTTCGAGCAGGTGCAAGCAGAGATTGGCGTTCCGGTCATCGATCCGGTGGTGGCAGCGTTCAAGGTCGCTGAGTCGCTGGCCGGGATGAAGCGCCGATTTGGTTGGGCGCCGAGCCGGGTGGGCAGCTGTGAGCCGCCGCCGGAAGCCGAGATTGAAGCGTTCGGTTTATTCCAAAGCCCAGTGCCCATCGGCAACCGCGTCAAGGCCTGATCCACTACCGTGAGCAGAGCCTGGCCAGTTGTCGGCTCTGCCACATTTTAGGATGACCGTTCATGAGCCAACTATTGTCAGCCATTGCTAAAGCAGCCACCGCCACACCCGACCGCGACCCGCAACGGGGGATATCCGTTGGCCAGGTGTTCGAGAATTTCCCGTTGACCCGGGAACACCTGAAAAGCTGTCTGGGATTGTTCTTTGTGTTCGCCATCGAAGCCTGGGAGATGATGATCATCGTCTATACAGCCCCTTTGATTGGCAAGGATTTTCAACTTGACTCACTGGCGATCGGCAACCTGATCGGTGCCATTTTTGTCGGCATGCTTATTGGCTCGCTGGTATGGGGCAAGCTGTCCGAGCGGCTCGGGCGCAAGCGCTCGATTATCTTGAGTATGGTGGTGTATGGCGCCATTTCGCTGCTGAGTGCCTTCGCACCCAATTACCCGGTGTTCTATCTGCTGCGCCTGCTCAGTGGGGTCGCAGCCGTCGGTATGCTGGTGGTGACCTTTGCGCATTTTGAAGAGCTGTTGCCCGTGAAAGTGCGCGGTGCCTGTACGGTGTATCTGGCCTCGGGCTGGCCGATTGGAGTGCTGCTGGCACTGGGCGCGACTGTGTGGCTGATGCCGTTGGGCTGGCGCACCATTATTGCCGTCAGTTCGTTGGGCAGCCTTTGGGCCATTGCTGTCGCCTATTGGGTACCGGAGTCGCCCTACTGGCTGGCATCGGTTGGCCGTCAGTCCGAGGCGCGCGCGGTCATCGCCCGGCTCAGCCGGGGGGCGGTCCAACTGCCCAAGGGGTATGAGCTGCTGGTTGAAAAAACATTGCGGGGCACCCATCGCGAAATATTTTCTGCGGGAATGGGCAAAATCAGCCTGCTGCAGATCGCGGTCAACTTCACTTTTTCCTGGGGTTATTGGGGGTTGCAGACGTGGCTGCCGACATTGCTTCAGCAGCGCGGTTTGAGTTTGCCGCAAAGCTATGGGTTCATCGCCTTCTCGGCGTTGTGCATGATCCCTGGCTACATGGTGGCGTCGTACCTCACCAGCCGTCTGGGGCGCAAACAGGTCGTGGTGTCTTTCATCGGTGCGGCGGTACTGGCGGGGTACGGCTTCGCCAACGCGCAAACGCTGGAAATGCTCTATCTCAGTAACTTTGCCCTGGCGTTTTTCAGCATGGGTGCCTGGGGGGTGTGGGACACCTGGGTCGGTGAACTGTATCCCACGCGCTTGCGCCTGCTGGGCTATAGCTGGGCAGTGTTCTCTCAGCGGGTGGCTAACATTCTGGCGCCGAGTCTGATCGGGGTGCTGGTGGCCCTCGGTACCTCATTCAACATGACCACCACTCTGATCAACGGTTTCATGCTGGCGAGTGTATTGCTGGCGCTGTTGATACCCGAGACCGAGGGTGAGCGGTTGCATTGATGTCGCAGTGAGCACGTCCACGGGTCGCTGCCCACGGCAGCGACACTTCAGACTCAAGGAGAAATGCATGTCTGCAGTAGGTACCTGGGTAAACGAATACGGCTCGATCATGACCCTAGTGATTGAAGACAATAGATTAAGGGGCGTGTACCAATCGTCGACTGGCTCAGTCGGTACTTATGAAGTGTTCGGTGTGCAGGCCACAGAGGCCGCGACATCATTACAGGGGCAGCCATTGGCATTGGCTATTTCCTGGCATGCATTCGATGAGGCACTCGCTGACCCAAGCTGGCATTGGAGTTCTGGCTTGTGCGGCCAGATCAGTTATCAAGATGGCCAGGAAGTTATGGTATTGGCGCACGCTCTGGTGGCTTCAAGCGATCTTCCGAGGGTGGCAGGCGCGGGAACCTACCTCGATAAACTGACGTACAAACGAGTGCCGGTCCAAGTCGTCGATCTGGAGCTCGATCGCTACCGCGAAGTTGCGGAAAATCCCCTGGCGGGCAGGTGGTTGGCTGCTGACGGCAGTCTCACGTTGCGAGTGGACGCGGTTCGCGACAGTAGGCTTGGCTTTGTTTCGGGCAGCATTGTTTCGCAATCCGGCACTCATGAAATCAGCGGTTTCACCGATTTGCATGCGTCAGCTGCCGACCTCCCACTGCAGTCCGTTACCTTGGTCGCCGCTACCGCAGCATCGCAAGTGATCGCTCTGTCGGGCACGCTCGATACGTTGACAGGCCGCCTCAGTGTGCTGGAAATGACCAGCGCACCCACTGCACCCAGTACTACGTATTGCCAGACTCAAGTGGCATCGACGGTTTATAACCGGCATACCGCTGACTGACGCATCCCGCGTTCGCGCGATGCCAATCAGTGAACCTAAAGCGCGCTTCACTGAAGCCCAGGCTGCTGAAAATCGAAAGCGTTACGCAGGGTCGCAATAACGTGATCAACGGAGGGGCCTTGTACCAGGGGCGGTACAGGGCGCTCACAAAACTCCCGCCACACAAACAGCGTCAGTTCCGCGCCATCTGTTTGCGGCCGTGCACTGTCGATCGAGCCGAAGTTTTGTAGCAGCCGGTATCTTTCGTCTGCCCAGAACAAGGCTTCTACCCAGGCATACACCGGTATGAAATGGAAGTGAATGGAGTAACCGGCATCATGCCCATAGCGACCGATGTACAAGCGTTTGGGTTGTAGATGATCTTCGATGGTTTTCTGGATTCGCGCCTGCAACACACCCAACTCCGCTTGCGCTTCGGTCGGTAGCGCGGCCAGGGAGTTGGTCATCTGCTTGGCACTGAGCATTAAGTAGCCCGGCAACGCACTGTTTATGCGGTGATTGAGAACCCAATACCTGGATTCATGGATGATGAAGCGAGAGGGTATGTCCATGGGGCGGCCTTGAGTGGTTCCGGCGCAGGGTAGCATTGCGATGGCTCGATATCCGCTTTTGGTCGATTTCTGTCCCTCAAAAGGAGCCGGAAAAATTAGCGGATAGGGCCGCATCGGCGGCCCAGGCCTATTGCTGCGACACGACCTAAAAGATCAACGGCCACTGCTGATATGTACTGTTGACGCACGGACGGCAAACGCTCTTTGCATCACTGCTCTGACGCGGGTGAAGCCACATGCACAACCAACCTGGCCAATAGCTCATCGCAACGCTGCAACTGCTCGATCGTGACAAACTCGTCCGGCTTGTGTCCTTGATCCATACTGCCTGGCCCACAGACAACGGTCGGGATGCCCACCTGATCGAAGAGCCCTCCCTCAGTACCGAAGGCCACCGTTGAAAACTCACTGGATCCACTGAGCTCAGCGATCAATCGCGCCGCTGAACTGTCCTCCGAGGTGACTAGCCCCGGATAGCTGGACAGTGGCTCGAATTCGACGCCTGTGTCTGCAACGACGCTGCGCATCCTCGGCACCAGTTCGCACGCTGCAAACTGCTTCAGTTCGTCGGCCACCGTTTGTGCATCAAAACTGGGTAGTGCACGGATCTCGAAATCGAAGCGACATTCTGCCGGCACAATATTCAATGCTCTACCACCTGTAATGACGCCGGTCTGCACCGTCGAACAAGGCGGGTCAAAACGCTCGTCGCGTACCTGGGTCAGGCGCGTGCCAATATCACCCAGGCGTGCGATCAGTTTTGCAGCGTACTCGATCGCGTTTACTCCGTACGGCGCATAAGCCGAATGACAGGCGGCCCCTCGAACCTGGCAGCGCATCGCCAGCTTACCCTTGTGGCCAAGCACTGGCCGAAGCTCCGTGGGCTCACCGATCAGACACAGACGCGGCTTTACAGGGCGGCTGGCCAATCGCGATAACAAAGAGTGAACACCGAGGCAACCGACCTCTTCATCATAAGAAAACGCCAGATGCACGGGCGTTTGTAACGGCTGGGCCAACAGCGTTGGAACTGCTGCCAATACACAGGCAATGAAGCCCTTCATATCGGCCGTTCCGCGACCATAGAGCCGGCCTTCGCGCTCAGTGAGCCGAAACGGGTCAACCGACCATGCCTGCCCATCGACCGGCACCACATCGGTATGGCCCGACAGCACGATGCCGCTGCGTTCAAGTGGCCCGATACTCGCGAGCAGATTCGCTTTGCTACCTTCCTGGTTATGCAGCAGCTCACTGTCGACGCCCAGTGCGCTCAGGTAGTCGCGAATGAAGTGAATCAACTCAAGGTTCGAGTCTCGGCTGACCGTGGGGAACGCTACCAGTTTCTCCAGCAGTGCGCGGCTGGACATTTGACTCATCGCTCGTACTCCCTAGCCAATCGACTCGTGTTCATTGTTGGTTTGCCAGAGACGGTAGAGCGCCGCGAAGGGGTCTTCGGCCCAATCTACCCGCAGGTCGATCAGGGGCGCGCACTGAGCACTGACGATTTTCAACGCGGCGGACCGCTCTGCGTCCACCTCGCCACCCGCTTTTCTGGCGGCATCCAGGGCCGCCAACAGGCGATCGCCCAACACGCCCGGCGCATTCTCGAAGGCCTGGATCATTGTTGACAGTACACCCGCCTGTACCAGGCGATTTCCAGCGACGACACACTGAACGCCACGCCGTACACCCTGTTCTCCTTGAACCTGGTCGCCGCTGAACATCGCCGTGGCACCCTTGGCATCGATGACGATGATCTGCCGGTACTGGCTCCAGCCGTTGGCCTCAAGCACGTCATCCATCGCCTTGGACGGCAGGGTGCTGGCCGAAAGCAGATTCAGGATCTGAGCGCCCAGGGCCGGCAGGCTCGCATGCTGAGTCACCACCGCGCCCACATCTGCCCGTAACCACAGGCAGCGGGCACCGACTGCAATGGTCGAGGCGCTGATTGCGATACCCAACTGGCCAGTGTCCGGACAACGCCCGGCAATCGAGAACGCCATGATGGTTACAGAGGCCGTGCGACCAGCGAGCAGAAGCTGCGCTGGGAATACGCAACGGCGCTGCCGTCTGTGCTCGAGGCACGCTGTACACGTCCTACAAACACGGTATGCGTTCCCAGTTCGTGCTGTTGTTCCACAACACAATCGAAGCTTGCCAGGGCGTCTTCGAGCACTGGCGCGCCCGTGGCTTCATTGACCCAGCTTGCGCAACTGAAGCGATCACCGTTTTCAACCTTCACCTGGCCCGCAAAGACCTGAGCGACCTGCTGTTGATGCTCACCGATGATGTTGACTGAAAAGCAGCGATTCTGATGGATGGCAACGTTCGCCAGGTTGTTGCGATTGACACACACCAGCAGCAATGGAGGTTCGGCAGACACAGAGCACATGGCACTGACTGTCACGCCGAAACGGCCAGCCGTGCCGTCGGTGGCAATCACGGTCACGCCCGTGGCGCATCTGCCCATGGCAGCAATGAAGTCTTGAGTGGACAGCGTCGGTTCAGTGATAGGGGCCTTGCTCGCAGTCATGCTCATCGGGGCGATCCTCTTGTTTTGGTGAAGGTGAGCCCATTCTGAGAGTGCGGATCGTGCAGGCGAAAGCAGTTAATTCTTGGGCCAAGGCAAGAAAATAACGTGCGCTGGGCAGGCCTGTTTTTCTCTTGGTCAGGCCAAGAAATAAGCGAATTTCGCAGAGACCAAGCCTGTGAGCAGAATGCGGCCGTTCCTCAACAACAAACACTAGGAGCGAGCATGATCAGAACAGGTGACCAATATCGCGAGTCGATCCGAGACGATCGCGAGGTCTATATCAACGGCGAACGTGTCAAGGACGTACCTTCTCACCCGGCATTCAAGCCGCTGGTGGACGTCCGGGCACGGATCTATGACATGCAGCACGATGCGGCGACCCGCAATGTCATGAGCTATCAGGACGACCAGGGGGAAACCCACTCGGTTGGCCTGAAGTTGCCTCATACCCAACAAGACTGGTGGGACAAGCGCAACGCCACCGATGCTGTGCTCAACGATATCGGTGGCGTGGTTACCCGCGTTGGAGACGAAACCGTCGGTGAGATGTGGTCGCTGTATGACGGCCAGGATGTGATGAACGAGGTCAACCCACAGTTCGCCTCGAACATCGTCCGGCACATCGACAAAGTGCTCTACGCTGACCCCTTCCACGTTTCAGCGAACACCGACCCGAAAGGCGACCGCTCCAAGCGCCCGCAGGATCAGGACCCGGACATGCTCTTGCATGTGGTCAAGGAAACCGATGCCGGCATTATCGTTCGCGGTGCGAAGTATGAAACGGCTGCGGCCTATGCCAACCAGGCGTTCACCAAGCCGACGATTGCCAACTGGGGCAACGCCGAAATGTCGAACTACGCGGTCGGCTTCATCTGCGACCTCGGCTCGCCGAACCTGAAGTTCATCTGCCGTAGCGGCTTCACTGGGCGTGGCAGCCGCGACGACTATCCACTGGCCAATCGCTTCGATGAAGTGGATGCCCTGGTGATCTTCGACAACGTGCTGATCCCGTGGGAAAACGTGCTGTTCTACCAGAACACCAAGGCCGCTTCCTTCATTCGCTCGACCCTTCACCGCTACAGTGCGTTCGCGTTTGTTCAGCGCAACCTGAAGGTGGCGGACATGCTGATCGGCGCCGCACTGTTCAACGCTCGCCAGACCGGCCTGGAACACCAGCAAGCCGTTCAGGAAAAACTGGCGCAGTTGGCCTGTTACCGCGAGGGGATCAACGCTCACCTCACCGCATCCATCGCCCTGGCTGAAAAGAGCCCGGGTGGCCTGCTGATGCCTAACCAGTCGCTGTTGTACACCGGTCGTGTGTTGGCAACATCGCAGTTGCACAACATGACTCATATCGCCCGTGAATTGTGCGGCGGACAGATCTGCGTCACCCCGGATGCTGCAACCTTCGCTCACCCGGAAGCCGGCAAGTGGCTGGACAAGTACTACACCATCAACGAGGACTGGGTGGCGGAGGATCGGCGCAAATTGCTGGCATTTGCCCGTGACCTGATGAACTCCGACTACGCCGGCCACCGACTGACCTTCCAGCTGTTCGCTCAATCGCCACCTTTCGCTCACCTGGCGGCGGTGTACCGCAACTTCGACTGGGATGGCCCGCTGGACTTCGTGCGCAAATCGGCCGGTTTGTCCGATCGTGTCATGGGTAGCAAGCCGGTTGCACCAAAGCCGCAGGCTGCACCGGTACGTCCGGCCGTGGTGTCGTGATCGACAGCTGCAAAGGCTAACCACTGCGCCTTCGGCGTCAGGCAACCTCGCAAGACAGGTGAAGCGGCATGGAAATCTTCTTCGATAAAGCGGCCACCCGACGGTACCAGTCATGGGGCGACAAGGCGGGCCTGGCCTGCGATCTGCTGGTATTGCCGCAAGGCTCGCCACCGGGGCACTACGACTTGCGCGTCGGCGCCGCGAGCATCGACAGGATTGCCAGCGACTTCACCCGTTACCCCGGTTACCTGCGCCGGCATGCGGTGGTGCGTGGCCACAGTGCATTCGCCTGTGCTGCACCCTTCAGGCGGACAGCGCTTGGCCACCGAGGCTCGGTGTTTGAGTTCGATGGCACAGCGGCGTTGCAGTGCACGCTGCAAACACCGTCGGCCTTTGCCCTGAACATCATCCATCGACCTGGAACCCGAGTGACGGATGAACTTCTCGACCTGCCGTCCTCAGGTTTCTCTTGCGCCGCACCGCTTGCCGGTGGGCTACGGATCGAGCTGTTTTTCCTGTTGGCTTGCAGCGCACAAGTGCGCATCGAAGGCCAGGAGCAGCCATTAGAACTGCTCGAGCATGACGCGATGTTCCTGCTGTTGTCAGCCAGTGAGCCAACCCCCGCAGTCCGTTTTGCCAACTCGGTAGCCGGCCAGGTTTATCACGCCACTGTCAGCCTTTCGTCGTCAGCCGAGTACAACAACCATTCATATTCTGGAGCACCTCATGATTCACAAACGCCTGCGTCCGTTCAACACCCGCGAAACCTACCCGGAGCAGAAGCTCGACAACGACCTTTCCCAAGGTGTCGTTGCCAAAGGCACCATGGTCTTCCTGCGTGGCCAGGTCTCCCAGGACCTGGAAACCCGTGAATGTCTGCACATCGGTGACCCGATCGCCCAGACCGAGAAGACCATGCAGAACATCAAGATGCTGCTGGAGGAAGCGGGCAGTCATCTCGACCACATCTGCCGGATCGTTGTCTACGTCACCGATATCCGCTATCGCGAAGCGGTGTACCAGACGATGGGTAAATGGCTGAAAGGTGTTCACCCTTGCTCCACCGGGCTGGTGGTTGACGCCTTCGCCCGCCCTGAGTGGTTGGTGGAGATAGAAGTCACCGCCGTCATTCCGGCTTGAACCATCCACTACGAGGGACATAAAAAATGACCTTTTCAATAGCGGGGCGGTGCGAGCGAACTGGCATGGTCGGTGTGGCGGTCACGACGTCCTCCATCTGCGTAGGCGCACGTTGCCCATGGGCCAGTGCCGGCGTTGGGGCGGTATCCACCCAGAACGTCACCTTGCCATCCCTGGGTCCCCTGATCCTTGCGCGTCTTGAAGCAGGCGACAGTGCCAGCCAGGCCCTGGACAAGGTGCTCGCCGAGCATGGTCACACCCAGTATCGGCAAGTCACCGTCATTGATGCCAACGGCAATACCGCGAACTTCTCGGGTAGCAAAACCTTGGGCACCCATGCGGTAGCACAAGGGCTGGACTGCGTTGCGGCGGGCAACTTGCTCAAGGCCCGTTCTTTGCCGCAGACCATGGTGCAGACCTTTGAAGAAAATGCACACCTGCACTTGGCAGAACGCTTGCTTCTTGCGTTGGAATCAGGCTTTTACCAAGCCGGTGGCGAGGAGGGCCCGGTGCATTCGGCTTCGTTGATGGTCGCGGACGAACATCCTTGGCCGCTGGTCGATCTACGGGTGGACTGGAATGAAGACGACCCTTTGCGTGAGTTACGCCAGCTTTGGCAACGCTATGAGGGAGAGATGCAAGCCTACGTCACGCGTGCCATCAACCCGGCCTCTGCGCCAAGTTATGGCGTGCCGGGTGACGAGTGACAGGCTGGAGCGCCATTAAAAGCATTGATGTAGGGAAACGTCAAAATCGCCAGCGCGTCCGATCTTGAGCTGCAACGCGCTGGCCGCCTAACTGCCTCAGAAGACAAGAGTGGCTGGGTATTCCCAGGCCACCCTCAGACCCGATAACAACGATATAAGAGGTTGTCGCATGAGTTTCAATCGCGTGGATCGATCAATATTTGGCGTCTCACTTGGCCTCATTGTGCTGGTGAGTTTTCCCTTGGCACTCTATCCGAAGGAAGGAGAATCCTTCGTCAAAGCAGTCTTTGCCTTTGTCAGCAATACCTTTGGCAGCCTTTATCTTATCGGCGGCCTGGCGACTGTCCTGTTCCTCATGTGGATCTCGTTCAGCCGTTTTGGCAACATCCGCCTCGGCAAGGGAGCCCCCGAGTTCTCAGCCTTCAGTTGGACTTCCATGGTGTTCTCTGCCGGTATCGGGACTGGCGTGCTGTACTGGGGCGCCGTGGAGTGGGCTTACCATATCCAGTCGCCGCCGATGGGGCTGACACCTCGCTCCAATTCGGCCATCGAGATGGCCGGCGCCTATGGCATTTTCCACTGGGGCATCACCGGTTGGGCGTTCTTTGCACTGGCCACCTTGCCGATTGCTTACTGCTACTACCTGCGCAAACGCTATGTATACCGAATCAGCGAGGCATGCCGGGGACTGCTGGGTGACTGGGTCGACGGGCCGGTGGGTAAAGCCATCGACATCTTCTTCGTACTCGGGCTTCTGGCCGCAGCCGGCACTTCGCTGGGGCTTGGCACACCGCTGATCGCCGCCTGCATGCACCACCTGTTCGGCTTTGAGCGGGGTATCGGCCTGAACATCGCGATCATTTCCGTGGTGACCGCGCTGTTCGCATGGAGTGTCTGCTATCGACTGGACCGCGGAATCAAGAAATCTTCGGATTGGAGCGTGATCCTGGCGCTGTTGCTCCTGGCCTACGTCTTTGTCGTCGGGCCTACCCAATTCATCATGGACATGTCGGTGACGAGCGCTGGGCTGATGATGCAGGAATTCCTGCGCATGAGTACCTGGGCCGACCCCGTTGGGCATAGCGGCTTCCCACAGTCCTGGACAGTGTTCTACTGGGCCTGGTGGCTTGTGTTGGCGCCCGCGCTTGGGCTGTTTGTCACGCGCATTTCCCGCGGACGCACGCTGCGCCAGGTGATTCTGGGCATGCTGTTCTATGGAAGCTCGGGTTGTGCGTTGTTCTACATGATTCTGGGTAACTACGCGCTGAACCTGGAATTGACCGGTGCCCTCAATGTGACTGGCCTGATCAAGGAAGTCGGTGCCGAGCAAGCCATCGTCCAGGTCATCGCCACACTGCCAGGCGGCAAATGGGTCGTCGCGGCGTTTGCGATCGTTGCGGTGATCTTCCTGGCCACACTGTTCAACTCCAAGTCCTACATCCTGGCATCGGCCACCATCGACAGACTGGTCGAGGGTGAAGAGCCACCTCGTTCGCAACGCCTGATCTGGGCGGTGGCGCTGTCGTTGCTGCCGATAGCCTTGATGGTGGTTGGAGGGTTGGAGTCACTGCAGATCGCCGCGACGGTGGGGGCGTTGCCGATCCTGTTCATCCTGCTGATCATGACACTGTCCTTCGTGCGCCAGTTACGCATGGACGAGGAGCAACTGAAGCAGTTCGACTATGCCTCCATCGGCCTTGAGGACGAGCAGTACACGCCACCTCCTGAAGTCGCCTCCATCGCTCGCACCGAGGCCGTTTGAACATCAAGGCGCAGTGACCGAAGTCACTGCGCCTTGAGACTTTCCTGAAGGCCGCCGTTCAGACACTCATGACAGTAATCGACGAACAGTTGCGCCGGTTTGGTCAGTTGAGAGCGTTTTGGCCAGGCAGCGGCGAGCGTTGGGCAATCCACCGTCTCGGCAATTGCCACGGCAGTGACGGGTTTGCCGTCATAGGTAGTGTCGGAAAAGGGTCTTGTAACCAGCAGGGTAAAGCCGAACCCGTGCCCCACCATACCTCGCACCATCTCAATGGAGGGTGAGCTGAAGGCAATGTTTGGAAGCAGCCCCAGCCTATCGAACAGACTGACGAAATAGGTCGAGCTGGGCTGGATGTCCAGCAGGATCATGGGCTCATGAACGAGGTCGCGCAACGAGACACGGGGCTGACAGGCAAAGCGGTGATTGGCGGGCAGCAGAGCGTAGGGGAGTTGGCCCGTCAGCAATGGCGTGGACTCGATGGTCGTGTCCAGGTCCCAGTCATACAGTATCGCCAGGTCATAGCTGCCTGCGGTGAGGCCGCGCATCAACTCCTGCTGCTCTCCATCGCGTATGCGAATCGTGACGCCTGGATAGCGTTCGCGGAAACCGGCAATGAGTCGCGGCATGAACAGCGGCGCGATGCTCTCGAAGCAACCAACATCCACGGTGCCGGCCACCACATCGTTTTCCGCCAGAGCGTTCTGCTCGAACTCATATGCCATGCGCAGCAACTGTTCGGCCTTGCGATGGAAACGCGCGCCTGAAGGGGTAAGCGCCAGGCCTTGGGCGTGGTGGCGAATGAACAACTGGACATTGAACGCTTCCTCCAGTCCCTTGATGGCGCTCGAGATGGAGGGCTGGGTTATGTACAGCTTGCGGGAGGCTTCGGCAACGCTTCCACAGTCGACTGTGCTCACGAAATACTTAAGTTGTCGCAAGGTATAGGAGGCCACTGCTGTCACTCTTCTTATGGTGATGGGAACGTCGAGCTGTTATGTGCCCACGTCGCCATGCCACCTTAACCCGGAAACTGCATCGCCCCCATTGTGCAAGGCCTGTATTTTCAAAAGTGCTAGCCAACTTTTTTCGATAAGCAGAGTCACTTCGCCGAACGGTAACTTATTCGTTTTTGTGATTTTCCGCGGCGCTCACTCAAAGGCTATCGGGATCCCCGAAAAACATCTGAATCCTGGACCGCAACCACCTCTCCCCAGGGTCGTTGTCCTGCGACCCCCGCCAGGCCATGTGCAGCTCGAAGCTCTGCACCTCAAGCGGCGGATCTTCAGCGCGCAAGCCGCCCGCTGCAGTCAGCGCCTCGGCGGTGTAGTCGGGCACCGTGGCGAGGATGTCGGTGCCCGACAGCAAGCTGCCCAGGCCGTTGAACTGGGGGACCGCCAGCACCACATGACGCTTGCGCCCGAGTTTTTCCAGGATCTCGTCCATGAAGCCGCCCAGGTCGCCGGCAAACGACACCAGGGCGTGGGGCCGGGCGCAGAAGTCATCCAGGCTCAGGCTCCCCGGCATGCTGTCGGCACGCAGGACCTTGGGTTTGCTGCGTCGCAGTACCTTGCGCTTGGCGTTGGCAGGCAGGTCGCTGGTCCAGCTGACGCCGACCGAAATCTCGCCACTGGCCAGTAGCGCCGGCATCAGCAGGTAATTGACCCGACGCACCACCAGGACGATGCCCGGGGCTTCGGCGCGCACGCGCTTGAGCAACTGCGGCAGCAGGGCGAACTCGGCATCGTCCGATAGGCCGATGC
>RCUI01000200.1_pt1 | contig 22359 bp, 18 predicted proteins | sample 2166121 | NCBI WGS metagenome assembly RCUI01 (sample SAMN09932700, study PRJNA488358) | compost metagenome | feature: garden; material: soil; isolation source: compost soil in succinic acid-enriched culture | place: Germany: Experimental Botanical Garden Goettingen | collected 2016-01-27
TTCATCGTTTATTGCGTTCCGCAAGGGTTATTGCAGTGAATCTTTATTCAAAGATTTGCTCTTTTGAATAAAAAGTTAGGTACACTTTTAATAACCAGCATGATCAGAGCCCAGAATCCCGGTGCATAGAGAACGTCCACTTTTCGTTCAATGCCCTTCACGATGCGCAGGCCGACCTGTTCGGGTTTGCTGACCAATGGTCCAGGCAAAGGCAGGCCTTTGGTCATCGGGGTATCAACAAAGCCGGGTTTGATGTCAATCACATGCACGCCAACCTTGAACAGGCGGGCATGCAAGCCTTCGCAGAAGGTGGAGACAGCGGCTTTGGCCGTGCCGTATAAATAGTTGGAAGGGCGGCCGCGATCTCCCGCCACGGACGAAATGACAGCTAAGGTGCCGCAATGCTGTTTTTCAAAGTGATTGGCCAGCAGCGTCAGCAAGGCAATGACGGATGTACCGTTGTTGGCAAGCTCTTTAAGCGCAACCTGTACATCGTTTTCGCAGGCCTTTTGGTCCGGCAGAGTGCCATGGGCAATCAAGGCGATATCTATCTGGCGCAGGGACGCCAGGCAGCGTTCCAGCATTGCCGGATGGGCCGAGAAGTCGACTGCATCCATTGTGTGTACAGTCACGGCCTTGGCGCCGTGAGCGATCAGATCGGCACGAGTCTGTTCAAGTTTCTCGGCATTACGGGCAACCAGGAAGAATTCACTTCCTTGTTGCGCCCACAGGCGTGCGCAAGCACTGGCAATGGACGAGGTTGCTCCGACAATCAAAACCTTTTTCATGAAATGACTCGTTTCCAAAAACGGGATAGTAGGGACGGATCTCGCAGTGCTTCCAGCTGTTCCCAAGCCGGATAGGCTTGACGGAAGTCGTTGCCATTCATATGAGCGTCTTTTGCGGGATACAGTCGGCCGCCAGCCTGATGCACGATGGCGTCCATACGTTTGAACAAGGCAGTCAAATCCGCCTTTTGCGGGAAATCCAGGGCGAGTGAGGTACCCGGCAGTGGGAACGACAGCAGTCCCGGTGAGACCGAGTCTCCACAACGTTTGAGTACGGCCAGGAATGAACCCTGTCCGGAAGCTGCAATCACGGCCAACAGCTCACTCATGGCCACCTCGGCCGCAGCGTCAGGTATGACGCACTGATACTGTTGAAACCCTTTGCGCCCGTAAATACGGTTCCAGTCGAGGATACGATCCAACGGATAAAAGAACGGCTCGTAGCTTCCCCATCGACGTGAAGGGGTGGCGGGATGCACACGCCAGTAGGCTTCATTAAATGCGTGCAATGAGAGGTTGTTGATCAGGGAAAGCGGCGGCGTTACCGGCACTTGTAGTTTTTTACGCTTTTCTACGCTCAGTGAGCCGTAAGATGCATGGTCGCCAACAATGAACACTCCGCGCCCTGTTTTAGTGTCTTGAGCCAGACAATCGATCCAGGCCACGCTGTATTCATGTTGATGATCCAGTTCGGCGGAGAGCTTGAAAAACTCGGCCAGGTTATCGAAGCGCACCACCGTGCTGTCGATTTGGCTCGAGTTTATCGGCATTAACTGGATTTTTGCCCAAGTGATAACACCCGTCAGGCCAAGCCCTCCGATGGTCGCCGCATACAGCTCTGGATTCTCTGAAAGGGAGCAGGTCAGCAGATCCTGCCCGCGCCGTAGCAAGCCGAAGCTGTGAACGTGATTGCCAAACGTACCGCGAAGGTGATGGTTTTTGCCGTGGACGTCGTTGGCGATAGCCCCGCCCAAGGTAACGAATTGAGTTCCAGGCGTGACTGACAGGAACCATCCCATGGGGATGCTCAATGCCAGAATTTCCGCGAGGGTGACACCCGATTCGGCGAGTACTACACCGTGCTCCCAATCCACTTCAATGAAGCGATCCAGAGTGCGAAGTTGCACGACCTGATCACTGGTCGCCAGGCAGCTGTCGCCATAACTGCGTCCATTGCCAAACGGGAGGGTGGAGCCATGGCCGGCAACCACCTTATTCATCAATTCAGGTACTTCGCTACGCCAGCTACAGGTGTGCGCGTTTTGTGGGGCGTTGGGGTAGCGTCCCCATGAGTAACGACTGTCAGTCATGTTGCTACCCAGAACACTAAGGCGAACAATGCGCCGACCACCAGGCTGATTCGGTCGCGAACGGCAAACACCACTGGATCGTCATGCATCTGTCCGCGATGGGTCAGCATCCAAATCCGGGTGATCCAGAAAAGCAGCAATGGGCAGGCAAGCCAGATCACTTGTGGATGGGCATAGAGCGCATTCGTCGATTGATCATGAATGTATAGAGCTAACACCATCACCGCCAAATAGCCGGAAGATGCTCCCAGTGACGAGATCATCTCCAGGTCGTCCGGGTAGTAGCCACGGCCGCGGGTTTTTTCAGTGTGTCCCTTTTTGCGTGCTTCACGTAGCTCCGCGTAGCGTTTGACAAGCGCCAGGCTGAGGAAGATGAACATCGAAAAGGCCAGGATCCAGAAGGTCAGTTCCAGGCCGGTAGCGGCGGCGCCGGCAATTATGCGCACGGTATAAAGAATGGCCAGTGAGATGACATCGATTGCCATGTGCCGTTTTAGTGACAATGAATAGGCCAGTGTCAAAACATAATAAGCAACCAGGACTCCGGCGAATTGCCAGGGTAAAAGCAGTAGCGCTCCGGCAAAAGAAGCAACAAGCAGCGCTGGAAATGCGATAAGTCCTGATTTTATTGAAAGGCGGCCTGCTGCGAACGGGCGATTGCGCTTGGAAGCATGGTGGCGATCATCCGCGAGGTCGAGAAGATCATTCAGCAGGTAAACACTGGAGGCGCACAAGCCGAAGAGCAGGAACCCAAGAATGCATTGCCAGATCAACAGTGGATTGGTTATCTGGTGCGCGGCGAGCAACGGCACAAAGATGAGGGCATTTTTCATCCACTGGTGCAGGCGAAGCGCCTTCATCCAGTGATTCAATCCTGATGGATTCGATTTAATGACTTGTTTGACATTGCCCTGCGCTGCAGCGCGCCGCTCCACACCGGATTCAGGGTTGACGACATAAGCGTCGCGGGCTGATTTCCAGACCGAGATGTCGTCAAGCGAATTACCAACGTAATCGAATCCTCGCTCCCCATAGAGTTCTACCAGCAAGTCCCGCTTTTTATGCGATGACAGATTTCTATCGCTGTCAGAGGCAAAAACGCGATCAAACAGTTGCAGATGCTCGGCGATGCGCTCGGCGAGCGAATGGTGGCTGGCAGTCGCCAAAACAATGGCTCGACCTTTTTCACGTTCGCCTTCAATGAGAGTGATCACCTCGGGGTCGTAAGGTAGAACGGTCACGTCGAGATTGGTCGCGTTTGCAAGGCCTTCCTTCAACCTGGCCTTGCCTTTGAGCAGCCAGGAAAGAGGCTTGAACAGGCTCATCGGCTTGTGCCTGACGTAAGCCATCCCGGATTCCAATAAAAGATCGGAGCGCAGCAATGTGCCGTCGAGATCGACAATGAGCGGAGGTGCGGTGGGGGTAATATGGACAGTCACAGGAGTTCTTCCCTGAGTACTGGGCAGGCAGAACTGTCCCAGCAAAAGTGAATCTAGGAAAACAATAGGCGGCTTTAGTAATCGCTACCACGATACGAGCAGGCTTCAGTTGCGCGAAAAGTTAGCATGAACTTGACTTTTTTCATAGCCGTCACTCGTCTCGAACAAGGCGTAACGCTCTCGCTTCCTGCCCGGGAGTGCGGAATCGAGTGAAAATCCTCTACTGGGAGCGCAACGGCTTTTATCTTTGGCTCAAACGCCTCGAATCCGAACGGTTCAAACCATCGCCCGATGAAAGCGATGAAGCCATTGTGTTGAGCGTTCAGGAACTGAACTGGTTGCTCGACGGTTTTGATCTCTGGCGCAATCGACCGCATCAGGTTTTGACACCACGCTTCGTGACCTGACCCAGGATAATCCGGACGATGATTTCCTTGCCCGACGAGCTTCCTGATGATCCTGTTCTGCTCAAACAGTTGCTGCTTGAGGCGCTGGCTCGTCAGGCCAAAACAGCCGAAGTGCTGCAAGCCCATGAAGGCCACATCGTCGACCTGAAAGAACAGATCAAGCTGCTGCGCGACCGCTGGTTCGGGCGCAAATCCGAACAAGCCGTCGAACTCAACACCCCGCACGGGCACTGTTCAACAAGCCGGAAAGCGACCCGATGCCGGCTGTCGAGAGCGCGGGCGAAGACGTGGTTGCGCCCACGGTGTGTCGGGGCAAGCGCAAGCCGTTGCCGACTGACTTGCCGCTGCATCGCTTCGAGTCGGTACTGAGCCGACACGGTATGGAGATCCCCGTCAGACCTTGGCGCGCTGGGTGATCCATTGGAGTGAGCATGTCCAGCCCTTGCTGAGCCTGGTGCGCAAACGGTTGCTGGAAAGTCCGGTGATTCATTGCGCTGAAACGTGGGTGCTGGTGCAGAAAGAATCGGATTGTGACCCGGCCAGCCAGTCCTGGATGTGGGTGCAGGCCCGCGGCCCGCCTGGTAGGAAATTCGTGTTGTTCGACTACACGACTACACCTCCAGCCGTGCGCAGGAAGTACCGCTGCGGCTGTTGGACAGTTATCGCGGCTATGTGATGACCGATGATTACGCGGGTTATAACGCTTTGGCTTTGCAACCCGGCGTGGAGCGACTGGCCTGTGTGGCGCATGCGCGACGCAAGTTTGTCGATGCGCAAAAAAACCAGCCCAAGGGCAAAACGAGGCGCGCAGATATCGGCCTGAACTTGATCAACAAGTTGTACTGCATTGAGCGTGAACTCAAGGACGTCAGTGATGAACAACGCTTTATCGGGCGTCAGGAAAAGAGCCTGCCGCTCCTGGCCAGTTGAAAAGCCAGCTGGAGAAAACCCGGCCACAGGACACGGCGCAAAGCACTCTGAGTAAAGCGGTACATTATCTGGTGGGCAACGGGAGTCTGGAACGTTATGTGCCGGCCGGTTTTTAGCGATCGACAACAACACGGCGGAGCGTGCAATAAAGCCATTTGTCATCGGCCGCAAGGCCTGGCTGTTTAGCGATACGGCCAAAGGTGCCACCGCCAGTGCGCAGATCTATAGCTTGTTCGAAACCTCCAAATCAACAGTCCGGAGCCCTATACGTGGCTGCGCCACGTACTGCATTTATGTCTGGCGTCGGGCTTAGTTTCCGGGCTCTAGGTCAATGTCGGATCTGCTCGGCTTACCCGCTTCGAGGCCGGGTATCTGCGCTTTAGAAGTCGTCTTGGACATAATCTCCTGAAGCCTTTGAGCCATTTTGTCCGCTTCTACAGACCACGATGCCGAGTCCGCAAACGCGAAAGCGTTTTCCTTGATTTGCTGTGCCAGTTCTGGCGAGCGCAAGACCTTTTCCAGTGCATCCGCCAATGCGTCGACTGTAGGTTCCGCCAACATTGCGATGTCATCGTTAAGTAGCCATTCCGTGCATTCAGCTCGATTGCTGACAACCGGTACGCCACAGGCCATGATTTCGAGTGGTAACAGCGATAGGTTTGTTAGCGACAATACAAGTGCTGCGTCGCACGAGCTGTACAGCTCAGCAAGTTGCTCGGGGTTTTTCAGTCCAGCGTGATCGCAGTCAAATGGGAATGCGTAGTGGTGCACGTCCCATCCTGCCATCACGACTGTTATATCCGGAATCCGCTTGGCAAGCTCCGCCAGAACCAATATGCCGAGATCAAAAGCCCTTCGCGCTGTCGGTGGTCGTACATAAAAGAAGACGCGCTTGGTAGCCCCTCGATCAGCCGTGGAATGAGGCTTGTATAGAGCTCGGTCATATGAAAAACCAAGCGCGGTTGCCTGCATGCCGAACTGCTGGTTCAGCAGGCTGGACAGCCAGCTTCCAGCCGTAAACCCATGGAAGCCAAACCGGTAGGTTTGCTCCGCTAGTGCGTATTCCGTGCCGGCAGGATAGAACCAGGGTTCGTAATCCTGAACGAAGTAGCACTTGTGAGTTTTTGCGCTAATGTTGTTCACCGCATACGCGGTTTGCCATGAAGTTGCAATTGACACCGCGGCGGAGGGGACAGGTGCATTGATGTAGCAGACCTCGACATTTTCTACGCCAAACCAATCCAGTATTGTCGATTTCATCCTGTCAACTGATTGTTCACCGTCATCTTCGACAATAATTACTCGATTGGTGAACCCTTGTTGTCCAAGGTGTCGCATGAACCTGAAAATATTAAGGTGCCCGCCGGAACCTTTGCCGATAGGAGGGATATACCAATTGATGGTTTTAGCTCCGATGCTCAACGCATTGTCCGGCTGCTGAACGGTCGGGGCGAACTTCAAAAAGCGGTAGGCATACAAAACATCAGGTTTGGTGAACAGCGAGCGGGAGCTTCTGAGGCGACGTGACAATATGTTGAAGAAAGAGGAGAATCCTTCTTGTCTGATATGGTTCAGGGATTTTTTGACTTGGGCTGCAAGTAGATGAGCATTCACGGTTAACGTTTCACCCGTTTAAGTTTTTTGTCACGGGAACAAAACGCAATCAGCGCCGGACAGTTGAACCCCGCCCGGACTCCCAGCCAGCTGCCTGATACCCGCATAAAGTTGTCGATTGGCATTCTTATCGCGGGCAGTATCAACTTCCAGCCCTCCTTCGGCAGATGCTGACGTATCAACTTGAGATCCCGCAGCGTCAGGCCGACCCAGCTCCTCAGCAAAACAATAAATCCTTTGGGCTGGTCGTAATGAAATAGGTCGTCCAGGGCCATGCTTTCATCAAAACTGCGCTGGAAACGCTCCCAAAGACCGTAATTATGAGAGTGATAAACAGCAGCGTCGTGACTGTAGGCCTTTTTGAAGCCGGCCTCGATAATGATGCGCGCCCACGCCTGATCCTCGGAGAAGTCCACTTCCGGATATGGATAGCGTTCCCAGACTGAACGTCGTATTAATGCATTGTTATCGGAAAAAAAATAAAGGAACTGCTGGTAACCGGCATCACGGCGGTAGCGCTCTGGGTCCATCATTTGTGTCACGGGTTGCCCTTCAAAACCCGCGAAATGCTGAACCAGTTCTTCGCGGGTAAAAAGGGAGGCGTCGTCGTAAGCAACATGCCTGCCAAACACGCCGGCAATTTGTTCATCAGCCTCAATTCCTGCGACGAGAGTGCGCAACCAGATATTCGCAATCGGCTGCGCATCCTGAGTGATCATGGCAATGTACTCGCCTTTCGCGCTCTGGATCGCTAGGTTACGCGTTCTCCCGTGCTGAAACTCTGCAGGTTCGACATCGATAATGCGCACCTTTGGGTTGCTTCGGGCGATGGCCAAGGTTTCATCACTTGACCCGGAGTCAATAACAATGACTTCGAAGGGCCATTCTGTCTGCTGCTCCAGAACGGCACTCAGAACTGACTTGAAGCGGCTTCCACCATTTTTTGTGGGGATGACTACCGACACTTTGATACCGGTAGCGTTCATTATTTGCCCATTGTTCTTTTCATCCAGGCAGCGGTCAGCTTCAACCCGTCCTCCAGGCCGACCTTGGGTGCCCACTTCAACTCTTCGGCAGCCAATGCGTTGTTCAGCACACTCACAGGAACGTCGTAAGGTCGGCCGGGAAGGTATTCTTTTGCAATCTTTCCATCAATCACGGTCTCGATTCGCTCAATCAACTGATTGATGCTGACACCCGTGCCGGAACTGATGTTGAAGACGCTATAAGGGCCTTCATACTTCAGGGATAAAGCGAAGGCTTCAGCGACATCCGAAACATAGACATAGTCGCGGGTCACACTGCCATCACCCCAGATCTGGATAGGCTCGTTTTTTAGCGCGCGGCTCAGGAACACCCCAACAGCGCCTTGCGCGGTTTCGACACGCTGTCGCTCGCCATAGGGGTTGGTCACCCGGAGCACGGTCGCCTTGATACCGTGCAGGTGTTGGTACATCAATATGTATTTCTCGATGGCCAGTTTAGTGATGCCATACGAAACCTGGGGGTCGGTAGGATGCTTCTCATCGATCGGTAGATAGGTCGGAGCCCCATAGACCGTACCTCCAGAGGAGATGAACACGATACGCGAAACGTGCTTTTCAACCATTGCGTTGAGCATCTGCAGCGTCGCGACCAAGTTGGTCTGGACGTCATAAATCGGATCGTCGTTCGATGTCTTCGGCAGCGTGGTGGAAACCAGGTGCAGAACCGCGTCCATTCCATCCACGGCTTCACTGACGTCATGTTTGCTCATCAGATCGCCGGTTACCCATTCGACAGACTCGGGCGAGATGAACTTGCGATAGGGTTCTACCCTGGGTCGTTCGAATATCCGCAGCGAATGACCATCAGCAAGCAGACGGTCGGCAATTGCCGAACCGATAAAACCACCACCACCAAAGATTAATATTTTCATTTTATCTCGTGATATTTTCAACGTTGGTCAACGCAATGTCATACCCATTGCTTTGCACTATGATGGGGAACAAGCGCTCCAGCGCATGCAACATGCTGCCGTCATACGGCAGTGGCTCATCGGGATAGTCAGACCAAGACAGTTCCAATGCGTCCAGCGAGCGAAGGCTTTCGGTCCGCGCCCAGAACATGGTTCCTACCGGGAACACGATGTTTTCCGGCAACGGATTCAGGCCAAGGCGCTCTTGGAGTGCTTCGGCATAGGGGCGATTTTTACCCCAGCAGACAATATGCGGGTCATCAGCGAATACCATGCCCATGCGCGAATCACTTAGCAATCTGGAAGTGATGACATCGGCCATCGGGTTAGTTCGTCCCAACAGGTTTTCGATCAGAAAATCGTACCAGACGCTACCGACCTCCGGATTGCTCTGATCCTTGCTTTTCTTGGTGTGCAGGTGGCCGATGATGTCGTATTCACGCAGGTGGCGTCGCTTGAATGCGCTCAGGAAAGGACCAATGTCGCGGCCTTTGTTCGGCACCACTTCGATTGCGACTATGTTGCCGGAGTACTTGGGACTCATCGCCTCCAGTTCCGCCTTGACCTGTTCACTCGGGGCACTCAGGAACAAGTCGGGACGCACCTTGTTGACGGACAGGCAATCAAGGATCTGTTCGAACAGGTCAGAGTAGAAGACGTGAACATGCAGTGCAATCCGGCCGCGTTCAACATCAGCACTGACGGGGGAAGACGGGGTCAGTACTTCATGAATCCACGGGCCTTCAGGTTTGCCCGCCCGCAGATAGCAGGCGAGTGGGTTCTGGCCAGCCTTGTAGTCGCTGGATTGTTCGGCGAAAACGGCAGGATGGAAGCCTGGAAACAATCTTCGCTCCTTGATGTTGCTGGCCCAGGACCGGCCATGCATGCGCAAGGTGTCGAAGTCGGAAATCGTTCTGTGATAACGCGGGATGAAGTCGCTTCTGTAGACGTCTGCTTGCTTGATGGTGGTGTAATCGAGCTTTTCCTGGGCTGTCTGGGCAATCGCTTCCTGCGCGATGGATTCCAGGCCATCCATATAGCTCTGCATGGCGAACTGACGCTCCGATGCCGATTTGAGCGTCTCGCCGATGGCCGAAACGGCTGCTTCGTCTGCCATCAGGGCACTCAGCTTCTGCGCCATGTCCGGGACGTGCAAATAGCGTGCGACACAGGACTCTCGAAGACCACAGTCATCAAGGAAGTCAGCGATGCCGGTGGTTTTATCGAAGCAAAGCACCGGAAGCCCCAGGCTCATCGCATCAATGGCCACGTTCGGCAGCGGATCCAGACGCGACGTGATCAACACTGCCGAGGACTCATCGTAAACCACATGAATCGCCGAAGTTTCAGGAATGAAGGTAATGTGATCTTGAAGGCCTGCACGCAGAATCTGATCGTGGAGATACGCCGAGTACTGCACGTCACCTTCCGGGTCATAGCCTTTACCGACCCAGACGAAGTGCAAGTTATCTATTTCACCGTTTTCAAGCATGCGAGCAGCGCAGTCAATGAAAAGATCCACACCTTTACGCAATTGAATCAGCCCAGCGCCAAGAATGATTCGCTTATTTTCCTGCTTCAGTGCTTTAAATATGTTTCTGAGCCGCACTTCTTCCCGTGCAACGCTCTCTTCATCCACGTTGGCGAATGTAACGTGGCAACGACCCTGGGGAAGAATATGCACCGGATAGTTGGCCAGATTCGGAAGGTCTCGCACGGCGCTCTGATGAATCACCGAGGAAGAAAACACAGTGCGTGTTGACCAGAACATGGTTTCCAAGAAGGCTGTTTTGGGACGGGTGTAGGCGGAAAACTCATGAAGCAAACTGATCGTCGGAACGAAGTTGGCCGCCAACCCTTGCAGAACGACACGGGATTCGACGCTGTTGACCAACGCAAACTTGATTTTGTTGAGGCTGCAGATCTTATCGATCAGCACGCGTGCGTGATCGGGGTTGAACCGCAGCCCTGAGCCATCAATAAACACAGCGCCGGAGTTCTTGAACTCATCTGTCAACTCGCCACCACCCAACACCATTGCAATAACGTTGTAGCGAGGTTTGAGCATCATGATCAGATTCAGGCTCAGGATCGGGGCCCCGGTCCTGGAGGCCTCATGGCTGACAACGATCACGGTATCCCGTGAAGGATCAAGCTGCGCAAGTTCGAAGCTGCTCTGGCTCAGTACCGGGGAATGCCCAACACGTCCTTCTTTGCGACCATGAAAAACGTAGTGGCTGAAAGGGTCGATGCCAGCGTTTTTGATGTCCGGGTACTGGTTAAGGTAAAAAACCGGGTCGAAGCTGAGGGAGTCTCCCTTGGCTTTGATATAGACTCGCGCATAGAGGCCTTGAGCAATCCCTAATGCCAGTTGCTTCACGTGGCGGCTTTTATTACGCATCTTGTTCTTCAACTCGTTCATACAATCGACTGCATTAAGTTAGTAAGTTACGCCAGCAACGACAGTTGTGTTTATGAGCATTTCTTTGCTGGCGCAGGCCAGCGGCAACAGGCGCGCCAGAATTCGATCTTCGACCAATGGAGAAAGGTGCATCTCCTTGATGGCCAACTTCAGGCGCGGCAACTCGTTGACGAGTGGTGATAATGTTGCAGGGATGCTCCAGAATGTGCCATTTATCGGGTAGGGCAGGTTTTCATACCGGGCCGGCTGCAATCCAACAGCTTTGCAAAGATCACTGACCAGGGCAGAGTCCTGTGATAAACAGCTGATCGTCGGATCTTCAGGGAACACAAGCCCGATCGGGTTAACGCTGTTACGTTCAGTCAGGTGGTCGGCGATGGTTTTCAACGCCATATGCTCGCCATTGATCATGTTTTCAATTAGATAGCGATGATAGGCAATCTGACTCGTGAACTCCGAATCAACAGGTTCGGCTTGCAGATCGAGGTGCCCGATCAAGTCGTATTCCTGATAGTTGACAGCCGTCAGATGACTCAACAAAGCAGACAGCGTCCCTCGTTCGCATACTTGCATGTCGAGGGTTAGATTGCGATCTTTACTCAGGGTGTCTTGCAGGGCAAGTCGAGTGGCTTCGTCGTTTGTCTGGACGATCACCGTCACTTCAATGCCGGCTACCATAATATGATCAAGCACGCTCAGGAGCTGCTCTGGCAACTCGACGCTGACAAACAGAAGTGCCTTGTGCGCGTCTGACGGCTGGTGCGGTTTTGCCCAGTCGAGTTTGTTCGAGTTCCATGGACCCAGCGGTCGACCTGCCTGAAGGAAATGGGCAAGTGGATCGCGTTGACCCACAGCATCGGCATTGAGCTCTCGATAGAGGCTTGGGTCAAATCCCGGAAACGGTTTGCGACGGAGTACACCGCGGCTCCACGAACGAACGTAACGACGGATCGCCGATGCTTCATCTTCCAGTGGCACTTTTGCAGGGGGGTAGAAGCTCATGTCCAGTACCCCGGCTTCCTCTATCGCCGCGCTATCCAGTTTCTCAAATTGGCTCAATTCTCCCTGGCCAGTGGCGATATCGACAAGTTTTTCAACGTAGACGGCCATGTTGAACTCACGTGCCGCAATGGCTTTCACCTGCTCGCCAACGTTCGCCCTGGCACTGTCGGACGTTGCCAGGCGAATGATTTTGTCCGCCATGCTGCCGGTGTCGAGGTACTCTGCTATGCAGTCTGGCCCCAAATCGTTGCGCTTGAGGATGTCGGCGATACCCGTGGTCCGGTCAAAGCACAGGACAGGCAGGCCGCGAACCATCGCATCAATTGCCACGTTGGGCAGGGGATCCAGCCTGGAGCTCAGCAGCAACATGTCGCTCATTGCGTAAACTTCTTCGATCTGCGCAGTCTCGGAAATGATCTTGAACTGCTCGCTAATGCCGCTGCGCTGAATCTGATCGTACAGGTAGACCGAATACGCGATATCCGTTGCTGGATCATAGTTGTCGCCGATCCAGACAAAACGACATTTGTGGCCTATCGGGGAGTTGATGACCCGCGTGGCGCACTCGATAAAAATGTCGACACCTTTGCGGACCTGTACACGGCCGGCTCCGAGGATGATGATGGTGTCGGCGTCTTGATCCTGTGGCCGCATGGCATGCTGAAGCCGCAATCTTTCAGCGTCGACTTGAGCTTCATCCTGTGCCTCGGCTGGTACAGTGCTTTTGCCCTGCGCCAGCACGGGGATGCTGCAGTCGTTGAGCTGCGGCAACACTTGCACGGCGCTGTCCAGCGTGACATCCGAGGAAAATACCGTTTGGCTCGCCCAGAGCAACGCATTCTGGATTGCCGAGCGAGGTCGGGTGTAAACCGCAAACTCGTGGATGAGGCTGACCGACGGGATGTAACGGTCGGCCAATGGTTTCAGGGCCAGATTGGATTCCAGGCTGTTCACGATCGCAAAATCGATTCGGTACTTGTCCAGGAACTCGGCAATCGCCCAGGATGCGCCGACGGGACTGTTGCGGTTCAGAGGACCGGCAACGATTGCTCCCGCGTCAACGAAGGCATCCGTCAGCGACCCGGGACCTAAAAGCAACACAACGACATTGAAACGCTCTGTCAGCTGCTGGGCGATGTTGAGGCTAAGGATGGGGGCTCCCGTACGAGACGCTTCATGACTGACCAGCAATACGGTCTGCTTGTTGTTGTCCTGGGCGTCGATGGGGCGGCTTAGTGTGATTGTCGGAACCGATCCCAGGCGGCCTTCGTGCTGACCGTGCATCAGGAAGTGCTGTTGCGGATCCATACCGCAATTCGCAATATCGGGGTACATGGCGAGATAAAAGGTGGCGTCGAATACCACCTCTTTGTCGTTGGTATCGTCCTCGCAAACTTCCTTTGGCTCAGGCAATGCCACCGGGGAGGTAGATTCGATCGGGGCTTCAGATTCATTGATAGCCGGCGAATGATGCACCTCAGAAGGAGGAGGGGCCACCGGTTCAGCCGAAGCGGCACGGCCTTCGCGCAGACCGGCGCCAAGAAAGTGCTCCCGCGCAGACATGCCTGAGGCTGCCACGTCCGGATAGTGGCTCAAATAGAAACCGTCGTCGAACTGGCGACCGTTGGGCAGCATGATGATCGGTTTACTTTTGCCTTTGCCGAAGAAGCGAAGCGATCGCCAGGTTTTCGACACAAAGAGAGTCGCCCAGGTATTGCTCAGCGTATTGATCTGTTCACTGGCGGTCAGGAGACTGTTTTGAGCGGCATTCAGCGAGTGCGTCAGATGGCTCATTTGTTGTTCGAGCGCTTGCTTCTGGGCAGTGACGAGATCAAGCGTAGACTGACGTTCTTCGAGTTCTGACTTGAGTGCGGCATTTCTGGCGGTCTGCTCAATCAGCGACTTCTCGAGTGCGGAGTTGAGGCTGATCTGCTCAGTCTGAGATGCAGCGAGTTTAATGTAGCGTGAAGTCTGCTCGATTTGGAGTGCGGTGAAACGCGCGCGCTGTTCAGCCTCAGATGCCTTGAGGGCGATGTAGCGGGTATCCTGCGGGGGCTCGGACGCCTTAAGCTCCTCTGGCGCTGGGGACAAGTTTTTGATGTGCACGTTTAGCGCCTCGATCTGGCGATCTCTGGCGACAATCTCTTCGTTGGCCGTTACGGTGGCTGATTCGGCCTGGGATATGAGTTGCAGCATCGGCAGCATCCGTCGCAACTCGGACATCAGCGTGTCGAGTTGTTGGCTGAACTCGGCACTGTCGATGTTCAACTCATCAAGCGCGCATTCACGCAGCAGTTGATAGGTTTGTGCGAGGATGGCCGGCTCGATGTTGTTGTTGAGCAGCTCATCATCGTTGTGCTGGCCATGCCGCAGCCCTTTATCTAGAAACTCGCCTGCGTAGACGTCAAACTGCTCTTGCGTCGGAGTGCAGAGGTCCAGGGCTGCTGAAATCCGTAGCAACTGTTTGTAGGGATCACTCAGAAGATTGTCGTAGCTCACCACCAGACGATTTTCCGACTGTGTGTAGGCGACGGCTTGGAGCATATGTTCCAGCCAGAGTGCGTAGGATTTGACAGGTGCGAGTTGGTTACGCGCCGTCAGCGACGCCGCGACATTCAACGGATTGCGCAGGGCAATCACATAACTGACTTTGAATCCGAGTTCATCCAGCAGCGTTTTCCAGAATGGCAGCAGTCGCGTAATGCGTGGATCCTTCATGCCCCAAATCGAGGTTGAAGCGGTTTTTTGCTCAACCAGCTCCTTGGCGGTTTGATAAATCTGCTGTATGTCAGGCAAGTCGAAGACATTGGCGTCGATCACGCCCACGCGGTCATGTGCCGAGCCAAGAGAGCCGAGAATCTGATTGTTGATGGCAATGACATCGCTGTCTTCCCAGAACCCTGTAGGGTTGTCCGGGCCGGCTGGGTGCAGTGCATCGCCCAAGGCGACGCCCAGGGTGCTGAGGCCACGGGTCAGGGCGCTGGTGCCGCTACGGTGCATTCCCAGCACGATGATTATTTTCTTGGTACTCATGAAGTCAAATGCCTTGAGCAAATTTCAGCGTTGGTACGCATTGAAAGTCTACGATACTGGTGGCCAAACAGCCCGATTCTGCAATTACACGGAACGCGGCAACATCCAGGGCACGATGTAGAAAAGTCTCGACCTGATCGGAAATGCCGGTTACGCCAGCGTTAAGGAAGTACAGGCCGGGCGTAAGATTGCAGGTAAATTCAAACTGAACTTGCACGCTGCTGCCAGCTTCAACCCATTCGACCGAGTGCGCTACCGACGGTGCGGACACCGCGCCTCCCAGTTCTGCGCCGCTCACAGTTTTGATCAACATTCCGAATCGAACGCGCTCGGCGACGGTGGCAAAGTCGACACTGTAGCGATAGAAGTAGCTGCGACCGCGAACCAGATTGTTTACCTTGATGTTGGCGTGGGTGTAAATCCCGGCGTCGCGAATCCGTGCACCCTTGTCTTCGTATTCGATTGTGCTGTTGGGCTTCAGGTCGGGGTCGAAACTCTCTTCAATGTTGTGTTCGATTTCGATAGGTGCAGTCTCTTTGGTGTCCGAATCCACACCCGTCAGAGCCTGTCCCGAGATGATTTGCTGGCGAATGATCGACCTGCGATCCGCGGCTGCGTACAGCATTTTCTGATAGTTGCCGACCACCTGCTTGGGCGCGCCTTCGGTCAACTTGTCGCCGCTATCGAGCAAAATCGCGCGGTCACAGAGCTCCACAATGGCACTGCCGGCGTGGGACACGAACAGAATCGTCGCGCCTTTTTGCCGAATGGCTTCAATTCTGGAAAAGCATTTGCGCTGGAACAGCTCATCCCCGACAGACAATGCCTCGTCGACGATAAGAATCTCTGGGTCGGCGTTGATCGCCACCGCGAATGCCAGGCGAACTGCCATGCCGCTGGAGTACGATTTGACTTGCTGGTCGATGAAGTCGCCAATGTCGGCAAACGCTTCGATTTCGGCGAAACGCTCATCAATCTCCTGGCGACTCAGACCTAATATCGAACCGTTGAGATAGATATTCTCCCGGCCTGTGAAGTCTGGGTTGAAACCGGAGCCCAGCTCCAGGAGGGCAGCGATTCGGCCATTGACTTCTACCGAGCCTTCCGTAGCTGTCAGGGTTCCGCAGATAATCTGCAGTAAGGTGGATTTACCGGATCCGTTTTTACCGATAATGCCAACCGTTTCCCCGCGGGACACTTCGAAGTTGATGTTCTTGAGTGCCCAGAATTCTCGATAGTATTTGACGTCTGCGTCTTTGATCCGGCTTTTAATTGGTGCCAGCAGCAGTTGCTGTAAACGCTGGCGAGGGCGATCGTAGATATGAAAGCACTTGCTCAGATTCTCGACGCGAATGGCAAACGTGGATGCAGGTGTCAGTGCGGCAGACTGATCTGCTGGAATCATTTCAGAGGACATCTGCGAAACCCGATCTTGTTTTCTGGAACCACGCATACCCGGCCGCGGCGATAAATACGGAGACGATTAAATAGACGCCCAGTCCCATGAAGTCGGGCAATTTCCCCCAAATAACGATTTCCCGCATTTGTTCGATAATAAAGGTCAGGGGGTTGAGCAGGATAATGCTCTGATACTGCGCGGGCAGGGAGCTCAGTGGGAAGAAGACCGGTGACAGGAACAGCATGATTGTCGTGATGATGCCGGTGGTCTGCCCCACGTCCTGAAGGTAGACCCCTAGGGATGCCAGTATCCAGGCCAGGCCCAGTGTCAGGATTATCAGAGGGAGCATCACCACTGGGGTCAGCAGAATGGTGAGGTGGGGAGCCCCCTGGAAAATGGTGTAGGCCAGGATCAATACGGACAGGCTGATCAGTCCGTGAAATAACGCTGCGCCGAGCGTTACAATCGGCAGGATCTCCAGAGGGAAAACCACTTTCTTGACGTAGTTGACGTTGCTTAAAACGATGCTCGGAGAGCGGTTGATGACCTCCGCGAACACCGCGTGCACGATCAGTCCGGCAAACAGCATGATCGCAAACATGGATTTGCTCTCCTCGGTGCCGGGAGGTGAAATCCCCCAGCGCGATTTGAACACCACCGAAAACACAAAAGTGTAGACGCTCAACATCATAAGCGGGTTAAGGAATGACCAAAGCAAGCCCAGCACCGAGCCCCGATAACGACCAATCACTTCACGCTTGGTCATCTGAAAAATCAGATGGCGATGCAATATCAAGTTTTTGGACAGGCCATACAGGCTTGATGTATTTTGCGGAACACTCATTAAAATATCCAGACGAATTAAAATGATAAGGCGAAGGTATCGTTGCAAGGTCGCGTCATTTTACCCGCAGAGGGTTGATCGCTTCGGCCGTTGGTTGGGCATTCTCCCAGAGGAGGGGGCGCACCACTAGATCCTTTTGATCAGAACAGCCAGAGCCAGCCCGAGGTTGCCCCAAAGGGTCTGTCGATAGAAGCGACTTCTCAACATGAGCTTTACTCTTGTGGCAAGCGGAGCATTGCGAGCCCGCTCAAAACGCTTGAGGTTCACCAAATTACCTGGGGTCAATTGGGACGAGACGGTATTGAGTGCTGCGATGTTTATGGTGTTCCACTCGCTGAAGGAACCCTTAAGCATGCGGTTAAGGCGATTCAGGCGGCTCTTGATTGACGTGTTGGCGCCAATGACGTTCTGGTTGTGCTGGCGATAATCAAGAGTTGGCGTGGGATCGTAATAAACGTTTCCACCACAACCGGTCACTAGCAAATACGCCCACCAGTCATGGCATACCAATGGTGTGTCTGCCGGGGTTTCTCTCAGGAGGGAGCACGCTGCCTGGTTGATCATCATCGTGTTGCCACCTGCCAGGCTTTGCATCAAAGCATTCTCGAAGCTTGGGCGTTTACCGAACAATGGCGAAAGGCCGAGAGTTTTCCCGGTGGAATCAATGACTTGCGTGCGGCCGCAATAGAGCGAGGGTTGCCGGGCAGGTTGCTGTTCTAGCCAGCTCAGGGCTCTTTGCAGCTTGGTGGGGTGCCAGTAGTCGTCCTGGTCACAAAAGGCGTAGTACGCATGTTGTCCGCAAGCCCGGCCCAGAACAGTCAGGAAATTGTTGGTGAATCCAGACTGTGGTCCCTGGCTGAGCATCAGGCGATCTTCACCCCAGATTTGCTGGTATTGCCGCAGGATTTCGATGGTTTCGTCCATTGAGCCGTCATCCGAGGCATAAATCACCCAGTTCGAATGACTTTGAGCGGCAATTGACTCCAATTGTTCCCTGAGAAAGCGGCCACCATTGAATGTACACAGCAGTACGGCCACGCTCCCGGCGTTTTCTTCCAGGCTGTTCAACGGTGCAGCGGCAGCTGAGCGCAAGGGGTTTGGCACAAGTTTGGACGCTCTTTCCATGGTGGCGAGTAAGGTATTCAAATCGCAGCGATCAGTTTAGTATACCCAGTTTATCAATGATTTACACTGGCTTATCAGCCGGGGGGAAATCCTGCTGCTTGTCGAAAACTCAAGCAGCAGAGGCCTGTTTGCGCTGCTGTCGGCTACAGTGGTTTTGTTTGGCAGACCTCAATTTTGCTTGTGTATCACTATTCTGTCTCTGTGCTTGGGGCGTTTCTGACAGTGTGACATCATACGCGGCAGCGAATTAATTGCGAGTGCGCGATGTTGAACGTTCACGGGTTTTGAACGATGTTCCGACCGATATGAGTGGGTGCGTTCCGCTTTTTGATTTGACGACATTGATGCTGAAGGTGAAGGGAGAAAGCCTGGGTGAGTGAGGGGTCTATGGATAAGGTCAGGGCGTTGCTGTTAGGTCTCCCAAGACGGCGCAAGCGACTGATTCAGGTTGCCACGGATATCGTGCTTGTCTGGATGGCCCTATGGCTTGCCTTCATCGTTCGCCTTGGCATCGACGACATGTACAACCCCATGAGGGTCCACTTGTGGCTCTTCGCATGTGCCCCGGTTGTCGCCATTCCTTTATTCATCCGATTCGGCATGTACCGAGCGGTCATGCGTTATTTTGGCAACGATGCCCTGATCGCAATCATTAAGGCTGTAAGCCTTTCGTCCTTGATCCTGGCGGTGGTTGTCTACTGGTACAGCAATCACCAAGCTGTCGTCCCGCGCTCGATCATTTTCAATTACTGGTGGCTTAGCCTCGTAATCATCGGCGGGCTGCGCCTGTGCATGCGCCAGTATTTCATGGGCGACTGGTTCACCGCTGCCCAGCATGTACCTTTCACCAGCCGCGACGATGGCCACCCCAAAGTCGCGATCTATGGCGCGGGCGTAGCCGGTAATCAGCTAGTAGCGGCGCTTCGTATGGGGCGAGTCATGCGGCCTGTGGCATTCATCGATGATGACCCGAGCATCGCCGATCGCTCAATCTCGGGCCTCCAGGTCTATAACCCCAAACGCATCCAGCAGATGATTAACGAGACTGGCGCGCAGGAAATACTCCTGGCGCTGCCCTCATCTACTCGTTCACGGCGTCGAGAGATTCTTACATTTCTAGAGCATTTCCCGCTGCACATTCGAAGCGTTCCGAGCTTTGCCGACCTGGCCAGTGGCCGTGTGAAGGTCGAGGACATCCAGGAAGTGGATATCGCCGACTTGCTCGGGCGCGATTCGGTGCCCGCGCAACCGGATCTGCTCGAGCGTTGTATCAAGGGCAAGACGGTCATGGTGACCGGTGCCGGTGGTTCGATTGGTGCGGAACTTTGCCGGCAGATCTTTGCCCTTGGTCCGATCACGCTTTTGCTGTTTGATCACAGTGAATTCAACCTCTACAGCATTCTTTCCGAACTGGAGCAGCGCGGATGCCGGGAGTCGATTCCTGTCCAGCTGTTGCCGATTCTTGGCTCCATCCGCCAGCAGGACAAACTGCTGGATGTCATGAAGACTTGGGACGTGGACACGGTCTACCACGCTGCAGCCTACAAGCACGTGCCTATGGTCGAGCACAATATCGCCGAGGGCGTGTTGAACAATGTCATTGGCACGCTCAATACCGCTCAGGCCGCTTTGCAGTCGGGTGTTTCTAACTTCGTGCTGATCTCCACCGACAAGGCAGTTCGTCCGACGAATGTGATGGGTGGCACCAAGCGTCTGGCCGAGTTGACACTTCAAGCCTTGAGTCGCGAGATCGCGCCAGTTCTGTTCGGCGACAAGGCCAACGTATCCCGGGTCAACAAGACCCGTTTCACAATGGTTCGTTTTGGCAATGTGTTAGGGTCGTCCGGTTCGGTGATCCCATTGTTCCACCGCCAGATCAAATCCGGTGGGCCGCTGACGGTCACTCACCCGAAAATCACTCGCTATTTCATGACCATCCCCGAAGCTGCGCAATTGGTAATCCAGGCCGGTTCCATGGGGCAGGGGGGGGATGTGTTCGTGCTCGACATGGGCGAGCCGGTGAAGATCGTCGAGTTAGCAGAGAAAATGATTCATCTGTCTGGTTTGAGTGTGCGTTCGGAGAACAACCTGCAAGGCGATATCTCGATCGAATTTACCGGTCTTCGTCCTGGCGAGAAGCTTTACGAGGAGTTGCTGATTGGCGACAACGTATCGGCAACGCAACATCCGATGATCATGAGTGCCAGCGAGGATCATCTGCCTTGGGATGTACTCAAGGGCCGATTGCGGGAGTTGTTGGTTGCTCTTGACCAGGATGACTACGCACGCGTCCGTCAGCTTCTGCGCGATACCGTCAGCGGCTACACTCCCGATGGTGATATTGTTGACTGGATCTACCAGCAGCGTCGCCTTGATCCATGAGGCGAAGCCAGGAGCGTTTGATGCAGGCTAAATTGCAACCGACGATGTAAAAATCGCCCTTTGTTGATAATATTCGAACGTTTTTAAAATGACACTTGGCATCGCGCGCGAATCCTGGCGAGCGGCTAGGGCTTGAAAGTGGCCCGCCCGGAGGAATCGCCTTTCGGTGGGAATGGACCAGCCCAAGCAGTTGAAAAATCTCGCCGCGCCACTAACCGCAAGTGGCTACGGCCAATATCTTAAGCGCATCCTTGCTGAGACGGTTTACTGATGAAAGCAACACGTTTGACCATTCCAGATGTCATTCTATTTGAGCCCAAGGTATTTGGTGATGATCGAGGCTTCTTTTTCGAGAGCTTCAACCAGCGTCAATTTGAGGCTGCCGTGGGGCGCACGGTCGAGTTCGTTCAGGAGAATCACTCCCGCTCGGTAAAAAACGTCTTGCGTGGGCTGCATTATCAAATCCAGCAGCCACAAGGAAAGCTGGTCAGGGTCGTAGTGGGTGAAGTATTCGACGTGGCAGTTGACTTACGCAAAAGCTCACCGACGTTTGGAAAGTGGGTCGGCGCTCACTTGAGTGCTGAAAACAAACATCAGCTTTGGGTGCCGGAAGGTTTTGCTCATGGCTTTGTCGTTCTGTCTGAACAGGCCGAGTTTCTTTACCACACTACCGATTACTATGCTCCTGAACATGAGCGATGCGTGATCTGGAATGATCCAGACCTGGCTATAGATTGGCCGCTCAATGACCAACCTGTACTTTCCATCAAGGATCAACAAGGTCTTTCGCTTGTGCAGGCTGATGTTTTTGCCTGACATAGTCGTTCTCCGCTTCCGGGAATCGGAAGGGGCGTAAAGCTTGATGGGGGTTATTTCGCTAGGCTCTGTACGAAATATGCCTGCGCGCCAATCAGGCTGCGTTGAAAACAGGCTCGGCTACAATTTCGTACAGACTTAGAGATCAAAACCGTCGAGCAACCAGTTCAGTTCCTAATTGCTCAACACGATGGCTTCGTCGCTGGCGTCGGGGATGGTTTAAGCTGCTCGGCTCCAGCCTTCGTCCGATTTGGTAATGATTACTCCTTGTCTGCTTGTTTGACTCTTTCCCGGGACGTTCTAGGTTTCAAAGGCAGCCAAGGAAAAGCTGCCTTTGCAATCTCCTCAGGAGTCTCGTCCTATGCGCAACACTGTTCTGTCCTATCTGCTGCTTCCCCTGTTCGCCAGTGCATCTTTTTCGTTGAGTGCGGCGCCAGCGACTGAGCCTGTGGCAACTCCGGTGCCTATCGTCGCCACGCAGCAACCCATCACACGACTAGATCTCAACACCGCCGACGCACTGACCCTCCAGTCCGCCCTCACCGGCATCGGCAAAACCAAAGCCGAAGCCATCGTTGCCTATCGCGAAGAGCATGGTGCCTTCGCCTCAGTGGATGAGCTGCTCGAGATCAAGGGCATCGGCAAGGCCCTCCTCGACCGCAACCGTGACAAGCTCACGATCAACTAACTCCAGTGGAGAGGCCGGTCATTGACCGGCCTTCTTGTTCGAGAATGTCTTTTGTCTGTGGACCTGTCGCCGGATGCCGAGTGCACCGCTGCACGATACAAGTGATGCTATCGCCACACGGGATAGCAGGCGGTCTTACCGATCCTGTGCATCCTTGGCATCCATTTCCGCATTACGCTCATGTATACGCTTGAGCTGTTCCT
>RCUI01000201.1_pt1 | contig 22244 bp, 18 predicted proteins | sample 2166121 | NCBI WGS metagenome assembly RCUI01 (sample SAMN09932700, study PRJNA488358) | compost metagenome | feature: garden; material: soil; isolation source: compost soil in succinic acid-enriched culture | place: Germany: Experimental Botanical Garden Goettingen | collected 2016-01-27
TGGACACCGTAGGCAACAAGGTGGCGCGCAGCGAGATCGCGCAGATCAAGGTAGTGGCGCCGAACGTGGCGTTGAAGGTTATTGACCGGGCGATTCAGATCCATGGCGGGGCCGGCGTCAGTGGCGACTTCCCGCTGGCTTACATGTACGCCATGCAACGTACCTTGCGCCTGGCCGATGGCCCGGATGAGGTGCACCGGGCAGCGATTGGCAAGTATGAAATCGGCAAGTATGTGCCCAAGGAGATGCTGCGCAGCGAGCATTGATTTGCACGCTGTCGATATCAGGCCCGCCACTGCGGGCCTGTGTCATTTGTGGCTGCCGGAATTGGCCGGGTGTTGCGGCTGGTCGCGCGTTTTGAACAATGACAACAGCACGCCGCCACTCAACAGCCCCAGCGTCACACTCAACGACAGCAACGCCGGTACCGCGCCGATGAAGCCGTGATAGAAGATTTTGCCACCGATGAAAATCAACACCAGGGCCAGCGCGTACTTAAGGTAGATAAAACGGTGCATCAGCGCCGCCAAGGCGAAATACAGCGCACGCAGGCCAAGGATCGCGAAGATGTTCGAGGTATAGACAATGAACGGGTCTTGGGTAATGGCGAAGATGGCCGGCACGCTGTCCACGGCAAACACCAGATCGGCCAGTTCGATCAGCACCAGTGCCAGGAACAGTGGCGTCGCATAAAGCATCGCCTTGTGCTGCCCAGCAGCTTTGAGCCGAACAAAAAAGCGCGGTCCATGCAGGTCATCGGTGACGCGCAAATGGCTGCGCACAAACTTCAGCACCCGATTGTTGGCCAGGTCTGGATGAGCTTCCTCGCGGGAAAACAGCATTTTCACGCCGGTGATCAGCAAGAAGGCGCCAAACACATAGAGAATCCAGGCGAACTCTTGAACCAGTGCGCTGCCCACACCGATCATGATCGCGCGTAACACCACCACACCGAGGATGCCCCAGAACAGCACGCGGTGCTGGTAGAGGCGAGGGATAGCGAAGTAACTGAAGATCATCGCCATGACGAAGACGTTGTCCATGGACAGCGACTGCTCGACCAGAAAGCCGGTGTAGAACTCCAGGGCAGGTTGCGCGCCTAACTCCAGCCAGACCCAGCCGCCAAACAGCACGCCGACGCTGAAATAGCCTGCGTACAGCAGCAGGCTTTCGCGCATTTCGATTTCGTGAGCTTTGCGGTGCAGCACGCCCAGATCCAGTACCAGCAGGGTCAGGACAATGCCAATGAATGCCAACCAGAACCAGGTGCTGGTGCCGAGAACGTCATTGTTGAGAAATGCCTGTAGAGCCGCCATGCGCCCCTCCTTGATTGTCGTCGTTGCCAACAGCGGCAACAGTGACTCCGACATGGCGGCTTGGCAGCCGTCAGAGGGGCCCGGCGTCACACCTGAAAGCCTAGACCCGATGACGGCGGCAGCCCAACTGGGGGTGTAACAAATGGTTGCGTGAGCCTTCGGCCAGGGGCTAGTAGACCCAGACTTCCACTCTTCGATTGCGCAGGCGGCCTTCTTCGGCGGTATTGGTTGCTACGGGGAGTTCGTCGCCCAGCCCCATAACTTCACGCAAGGTGATGCCTTCCTTTGCCAACTCCCGGCGCACAGCCATGGCGCGCAGACGTGAAAGCAGAGCGGCGCGCTCAGGGTCGTGCTTGGCATCGCCGAATCCTACCAGCACGACGTCCTGTTTCAGCTTATTGTGTAGGCGCAGGTAGTCGATCACTCGCTGAACATCGCGCAAGGCTTTGTTGTCCAGGTTGGCACTACCTTCCTGGAAGCGGAAATTCACTGATAAGCGTTGCGCGTTGCGCACAAGTGCCCGATACGGCGGCGGCATGCCGTCGGCCGGGGGCACTTTGATTGCATGGATGTGCTGACCGACAAAACCGTTGGCGGTGACGATGGCCTGGCCCTTGGCACTTTGCGCAAACTCCACCAGTGCCCGAGCCCAGGGTGTGGCTTGAGTGGGCGGCATATACAAATACAGGCGCCGCGACAGTGGGTAGTCTTCACTGGCCACCAGGGCTGGGCTCGGTAGCATGGCGCGAGAATCACCGTCGGCAATCGCCAGTACCTTGGCACCATGCACCGAGGCCAGGCTGCTGAAGCCGATCGCCTGACGATCATTGAGCACCTCTTTGGCCAACTGTTCGCCGGACTCGAAGCGTTTCGCGGTGTTGGCCAGCGTCTGACCGCGGTCATCGAGCACCAGAGCCTTGAAGGTTTCGAATGTGCCCGAGCGATCGTCTCGGGCGTACAGATGAATAGGCCCATTTCCGAGGCCCAACGCCTCCCAGGTGGTAATTTGCCCGGCAAAGATCTGCGCCAGTTGCACGGTACTCACTTGAGGCAGTGGGTTGTCGGGGTGAACGATTACGGCGACGCCATCCAGGCCGATGATCTGTTCGGCGGCGGCACTGTTGAGGTCACCCAAGGGCTGCAGTTCGGCTCGCTCGCTAGGCTTGACCGGGCGTGACGCTGCAGCCAGGTCTGCCTCGCCGCTCTTGAGGGCGGTGAAACCGGTGCTGGAGCCGTGGGCGGCGATGTCGACGCGGATCGGCGTGCCCTGCTGATCGAGGGCGCGGACCTGGACTTCGTTGGCCGTTGCCTGCGTTTCAATCCTTACCTCGCCGGCACCTTGTGCTTCCAGCATGCCTTTGACCAGTGCCGGTGCCAAGGCAGCACCAATGGTATTGGAGCCCTGAATACGCAACTGCGCCGGCGCTTGCGGGGCGGCAGGTGCAAGGAGGGGAAATAGACAAAGCAGGAGCAGGCTGAGGTGGCGGAGCATGCCGGCAGGCACTCTTCAGGCAAAGGATGTGCCGCAGATTAAGACGGTTGGATGACCGTAAGATGACAGGGTGATCACCTGTAGCGCTGCCGCCAGGCTGCGAACGGCCGCAAAAGGGCCGTATAACACTGTCCTGCGCAGTCGATCGCAGCCTCGCGGCAGTGGCTACACCGTATCCCGCCCTTAAGCCAGTTCCAGCCAGATCGGTGCATGGTCCGAAGGCTTTTCCATGGCGCGCAGGTCGTAGTCGACGCCTGCAGCCTTGATCCGCGGCAGCAAACCTTGGGAGGTCATGATCAGGTCAATACGCAGACCGCGCTTGGGCTCGTCTTCGAAACCGCGACTGCGGTAGTCGAACCAGCTGAAACGGTCGGCGACCTCCGGATGCAGGTGGCGGAAACTGTCGACCAGCCCCCAGTTTTTCAGGCGCGCCATCCACTCGCGCTCTTCGGGCAAGAAGCTGCACTTGCCGGTCTTGAGCCAGCGCTTGGCATTGTCGGCTCCGATGCCAATGTCACAGTCCTCGGGCGAAATGTTGACATCGCCCATCACCACCAACGGATGATCGTTCTTGAACTGGCTTTCCAGCAAGGCCTGCAGGTCACTATAGAAGCGCTGTTTGGCCGGGAACTTGGTGGGGTGGTCGCGGCTTTCGCCCTGGGGGAAGTAGCCGTTCATGATGGTGATCGGGGTGCCATTGGCATCGGCGAAGGTGCCCCAGATAAAGCGGCGCTGGGCATCTTCTTCATCGCTGGCAAAGCCCTTGTGCAGGCTTAGGGGCGCCTGGCGTGAGAGCAGGGCGACGCCGTAGTGGCCTTTCTGGCCATGAAAATGCACGTGATAACCCAATGCCTGGACCTCGGCCAAGGGAAACTGCTCGTCGCTGACCTTGGTTTCCTGCAAGCCGATCACGTCCGGCTGGTGCTTTTCGATCAACGCCGCCAACTGATGGGGCCGGGCGCGCAGGCCATTGATGTTGAACGAGACGATCTTCATGGCAAACACAATCCTGGTAAAACGAAGGATCCTAGCCGACATCGACGCCTGCGGCCAGCGTGGCGCGCCTCGCCATAGGCTGCTAACGTGGTGCTCGAAGTGAACATCGGGGCAACGTACGCTTCAACGGCAATGAATGCCCATTGTGGAGGGTTGTCAGCATGACCGATTCGACTACTGTCCCGGCTCAGCTTCGCCTGCTTGATGGTGGCTATAGTCGTGAGGCGCGTTCGCTGTTGTATCACGCCTATCGCCACGACCCGACCTATGCATTTTTGTTCGAGGCCCAGCGCCCGGGGTATGACCAGCGCATTCGCGCCACTGTACGCGAACTGGTCAAGCAACACTTTTTCCAAGAGTTGCCGGCGTTGGGCTTGTTGGTCGACGACCGCTTGATCGGTATTGCCCTGATCGCGCCGCCACAGCGACGCCTGGGGATTACCGAGAGCTGGGCCTGGCGCATGCGCATGGTCCTGAGCACCGGTTTTCGCTGCACTCGGCGTTACCTGGATTACCAGGCGGCGCTGATGGCGTGCCTGCCCGGTGATGCGGTGCATGTCTTGCCGTTGCTGGGGATTCATCCGCAGTTCCAGGGTCAACAGTATGGTGAGCAGTTGTTACAAGCGGTGCATGACTGGTGTGCTGAAGATGAACACTCCCAAGGCGTCGTGCTGGACACGGGTAACGAGCATTACTTGGCGTTCTATCAGCGTCAGGGCTACCAGGAAATTGGCGAAATTGCTGTAGGAACAGTTCGCGAGCACGTGTTCTTTCATCCTAATCCCCAGTCATCTCAGCGTGCTTCGGCCCTGCCTGCGTAGCAGGCTGAAGCGCCTCGGGCTCCATGCTGGCGCCAAGCTCTGGTAGCATCCGCGCCTATGACGTATTCAGGACGATTCACCTGCGGTTTGATTCTGTGTTTTACCAGCATTGGCGTGTATGCGCAGAGCGAGCTGGTGGTACGGATCAAACCTGCCAATAACGAACTCAAGGCCAATGTCGAAGGCTATATCGGCAGCCTTGGTAAACGCGATGAAGAGGCGCTACTGCGCTTCAGCCGCGGCGCTGTCGAGCAGGCGCGCAAAGCAGCCCAGGCGTTGGGTTACTACCAGGCGCAGATCGACACCGAGGTCAAAGCGCCGGCCAAAGCCGATAAAGAGCCACAGCTGATTCTCACCATCGAGCCGGGCGAGCCGGTACACCTGCGTGATGTCACCATTCGCATCGATGGCCCGGCCAGTGAACTCAAGACATTTCGCCTGCCCAACAGCAAGGCCCTGCGCACTGGCGAAGTACTCAATCATGGCCAATACGAAGATGCCAAGCGCCTGATTCAAAACCAGGCTGCGCGTTACGGTTTCTTCAGTGGGCGTTTTACTCGTCAGCGCCTGGCAGTCGACCCCCAGGCGGGCGTGGCCGACATTGAACTGATCTACCAGAGTGGCCCACGCTACAGTCTGGGCAAGGTCAGCTTTGACGGCGACACACCGTTCGATGAGACCTTGCTGCAGCGCATGGTGCCATTTAAGGCTGACACCCCGTACGACTCTGAACTGATTGCCGAACTCAATAACGCCCTGCAATCGAGTGGCTATTTCGAGGGTGTGCGCGTGGATGCCGCGCCCACCGCTGCGGTGGAGCAGCGCATTCCGGTGGCGGTCCAGCTGCAGACTCGCAAGCCACGCACCATGGGCCTGGGCCTGGGGTTTTCGACAGACGTCGGTCCGCGGGGCAAGGCCAACTGGACGCGTCATTGGGTCAACCCGCAAGGCCACAGTTATGGTTGGGAAACCGAACTGTCGGCACCTCGGCAGAACGTCGGGCTGTGGTACGACATTCCTCTCGATCCGCCGTTGACCGATAAATTTCGCTTTGCCGGTGGCTACCAAAACGAGGAGATCGCCGGCACCGACACCTTGAGCAAGCTGCTCACCGTTGGCCCGGAATGGCACAGCAAGCTGCCCAGTGGCTGGCAGCGGGTGTTGTCGCTCAAGTATCAACGCGAAGAATACCGCCTGGGAGATGACTCGGGCCTGAGTAACCTGTTGATGCCCGGCGTCAGTTATTCCTATCTGCGCAGCGACAACCGCATCGATCCACACAATGGCTATCGCCTGCAATTCGATGTACAGGCGGCCAAGGAAGGGCTGGTGTCCGACACCAACCTGCTGCATGCCAATGTGGTGCTCAAGGGCTTGACCACGCTGGGCCGTAAACACCGTTTTCTCGGCCGTGTGCAGGCCGGCGGCAGTGCCACCAACGATTACCAGAGTTCGATACCGCCGTCGCTGCGCTTCTTCGCCGGTGGTGACCAGAGTGTGCGTGGCTATGACTACCAAAGCTTGTCGCCGGAGAACTCCGATGGCGATCGTATTGGTGGCCGCTATCTGGTGGCCGGTAGTGTCGAGTACCAGTACGAGGTGATGGACAAGTGGCGCGTGGCGACCTTTGTCGACCAGGGTAATTCATTCAACAATCTGGAGTTTCCCAGCCTCAAGACCGGTGTCGGTATCGGTGTGCGCTGGGTCTCTCCAGTGGGGCCGTTGCGTCTGGATCTGGCCCATGCGCTGGATGACGACGGTGGTTTTCGTCTGCACTTCTCCATGGGGCCGGAATTGTGAGTCGCGTTTTCAGAAATATCCTCCTCACGCTGCTGGCTCTGCTGCTGTTGCTGGTGCTTGCGCTGGGCCTGTTGCTCGGCACCCAGGCGGGCAGTCGCTGGACGCTCGGGCTGGTGCCAGGCTTGCAACTTGATAACTTCCAAGGACGCCTGGCGGGTCAGTGGCAGGCTGAACGTGTGCTATGGGAGCAGGGTGAGGATCGGGTCGAGGTGGTAGCACCTAGGTTCGATTGGTCGCCTCATTGCCTGTTGCGCATGACCCTGTGCATCGAACGTCTGCAGGCAGATCAGGTCAACCTGGCTTTCGCGCCGAGTGAGCCGAAACCCGAGAGTGGTCCGCTGCAATTGCCGGCGCTGAAGCTGCCGCTGGCGATTGAGCTGGGTGAGGTGCGTATCGGTCACCTGCGCCTGGATGGTAATGAGCAATTGAGTCAGTTGCACCTGGCAGCCCATTGGACCGTCGCGGGCTTGCAGATCGACAGCCTGCAGCTGCAGCGTGATGACCTGCGCTTGAGCCTGCAAGGGCTGCTGCAACCTGAGGGCGATTGGCCGTTGCAGGTCAAAGGCCAGCTGCAGTTGCCCAAGGTCGATGGACAAGATTGGCAGGTGGCATTGCAGGTCAACGGTGAACTGCAGAAAACCCTCTCGCTTAGTGCTGACAGCAGTGGCTACCTGAATGCCCGGCTCAACGGTGAACTGCAAGCGCTGGCTGAGCAGTTGCCGGCCACTTTGCAAGTCAGTGCAGCGTCCTTCAAACCCGGTGCTGACCTGCCCGATACCCTGCAGTTGAACAATCTTGTACTCAGCGCCAAGGGCAACCTGCAAAGCGGCTACCAATTGCTCGGCTCAGCCAGCCTGCCGGCGGAACAGGGGCCTGTGGCGTTGAGCCTGCTGGGCAACGTCGACGCCAAGGGTGCCCAACTGAGCGCCTTGGACCTTACGGCCAGCGCGGATCAATACCTTAAACTGACGGCCAGCGCCGACTGGCAACAGGGCCTGAGCGCGGTGGCGACCATCGACTGGCTGGACTTCCCCTGGCTGCGACTGTATCCGCTGGAACAAGCCCCTCAAGTGACCCTGCGGCGTTTCAACGGCCAGGTGCAATACCTTGATGGCACCTATCAAGGCGAGTTCAAGGGCGACCTTGATGGGCCGGCTGGGGCGTTCAGTCTGAGCAGTCCGTTCAAGGGCGACCTGCAACAAATCACCTTGGCACAATTGGCGCTGACTGCAGGGCAAGGCAAGCTCGCCGGTAACGTAAGTGTGCAGTTTGCTGACGCGTTGGCCTGGGATGCGGCGCTGGAACTGTCGGCGCTGAACCCGGCGTACTGGCTCGCCGAACTGCCCGGCACGCTAGCGGGCCCGCTGCGCAGCAAGGGTCAGATAAAAAATGGCGAAGTGAGCCTGGATGCTGATCTTGACCTGAAAGGGCGCCTGCGTGGCCAACCGGCGGTGCTCAAGGCTGTTGCCCAAGGCGCTGGCCAGAACTGGACCCTCGGTACCCTGGATATCCGCCTGGGCGATAACCACATCAACGGTAGTGGCAGCCTGCAGCAACGTTTAGCCGGGCAACTGGACCTTAACCTGCCGCGTCTTGGTCAACTCTGGCCACAATTGCAGGGGCAGCTCAAGGGTAAACTGGAGGTTGCCGGTACCTTGCAGGCACCGCAAGGCACGTTGACCGTGCAAGGTCAGCAACTGGCGCAAGCGGACAATCACCTGCAACGCCTGGCGTTGGACGCCAAGCTGGACAGTGCCCAGCGTGCAGTTATTGACCTGCAGGCCGGCGGTATTCGTCTAGGTGATACTGCCTTGGGTGTACTCAGTGCCAAGGGCCGCGGCGATATTCGCCAGCAACAGTTGGAGCTCGGCCTGGATGGGCCGAAGCTCAAACTCGATCTGGGCTTGGATGGCCAGCTGGACAAAGGTAACTGGCGTGGGCGCCTGGCCAGCGGCCAGATCCAGGCCGGCGGTCAGGACTGGCGCCTGCAAGCACCGGCGAAACTGCAGCGCCTGGCTTCTGGGCAGTTGGATTTCGGTGCCCATTGCTGGCGTTCGGGGCAAGCCAGTCTGTGTGGTGACGATCAGCGCCTGGCGCCAGAGCCGCGCCTGCGTTATCACCTCAAGCAGTTCCCGCTGCAAAGTCTGGCCCAGTGGTTGCCCAAAGACTTCGCCTGGCAGGGCCTGCTCAATGCCGACATTAATCTGGATCTACCCGCCAGCGGCCCCAAAGGCACCATCGTCGTCGATGCCAGCGGTGGCACCTTGCGCTTGCGCGAGAAAGACCAATGGCTGGACTTTCCTTATCAGACCTTGCGTCTGGAAAGCACCCTGGCGCCACGTCGGGTTGATACGCGGGTCGATTTTCGCGGTGAACGCCTGGGTGAACTGGCGTTGGTCACCCGGCTTGATCCGATTGCCAACCACAAGCCATTGAGTGGGACGTTCCGCCTGACCGGTCTGGACATCGCCATTGCCCGTCCTTTTGCACCAATGGTCGAGCGCCTGGCCGGGCAACTTAACGGCAGCGGACAGTTGTCTGGCACGTTATTGTCGCCGCAGGTCAACGGTAGCTTGAACCTGGTCGGTGGAGAAGTTGCTGGCGCAGAATTGCCGATTAGCCTCAAAGACCTGAACGTGCAGGCAATGATTGCGGGTGAGCAGGTGCAGCTCAGTGGCGCCTGGAAAAGTGGCGAAGCCGGCCAGGGCAGCTTGCGTGGGCAAATCGGTTGGGGGCCGGCGCTGGCTGTTGATCTGAAGTTGCAGGGGCAACGCCTGCCCGTCACTGTTGAGCCCTATGCCGACCTTGAGGTGGCGCCCGATCTCTCGATCAGCCTGGCCGGTGACAAGTTGGCGATCGCGGGCAAGGTGCTGGTACCCAAAGGTAAAATCACCGTGCGTGAATTGCCACCTTCGACGGTTAAGGTGTCTGATGACACCGTGATCGTCGGTCATCAGACCGAAGAGGGCAAAGCACCCATTGCGGTGGCCATGGACATTGATGTCGAGGTCGGTCAGGACACACTTTCGTTCAGTGGCTTTGGTCTGACCGCCAATCTGCTTGGCCATGTGCACATCGGTGACAACCTCGACACCCGCGGTGAGCTGAGTCTGGCCGATGGCCGTTACCGTGCATACGGGCAACGCCTGACCATCCGCCGTGCGCGCTTGTTGTTCGCCGGGCCCATCGACCAGCCTTACTTGGACATTGAAGCCATTCGCCAGACGGATGACGTGATTGCCGGTATCCGCCTCAGTGGCAGTGCCGAACAGCCCACCACCCAGGTGTTCTCGGAACCGGCCATGAGCCAGGAGCAGGCGTTGTCATACCTGGTCTTGGGCCGACCACTGGGCACCACGGGGGAAGACAATAACATGCTTGCCCAAGCAGCCCTTGGCCTGGGGCTGGCGAGCAGTGCCGGGGTGACCGGTAGTCTGGCGTCAAGCCTGGGGATCGACGACTTCCAGCTGGATACCGAAGGCAGTGGTGACAGCACCAGTGTAGTGGCCAGTGGCAATCTGACTGAGCGCTTGAGCTTGCGGTATGGTGTGGGTGTCTTCGAACCGGTCAACACGGTTGCGTTGCGTTACAAACTGAGCAAGAAGGTTTACTTGGAAGCGGCCAGTGGCCTGGCCAGCTCCTTGGACATTTTCTACAAGCGCGACTTCTGACAATCGCTATCGGCGTACGGTCGCAGCATCGATGAACTCGTTGCTGTCGTCCGTGGGCTTGGCGGGAACGTGCAGGCGCTGCGGGCTGATCAAGTGGGTGTACTCTTCAATCAGGCGATTAAGGGCTTCGGGTGGCTCGCACGCCTGGAACTGCATGCGGATCTGCACTTCATCGGGATCTCGGGCGTCTCCATTACGTTTGGTCTGGCCCCCCACCGTCACAAAGAAGCGCTCGCGTTGGAGGTTTTCACTGGCCGCTGTGGTTTCGGTATTCTGGATCCTCACTGACAGGTCAACCTGCATACGCTCCAGTGCCAACCCTCTGGGTGAAACCAGGGCAATCAGCGGAACGTGCATCTTGTGCTGATCGTCCATTGCCACTTCAACCATCTTGGCTTTCATCGGTGCGCCCAACGCTTCGGCGTCATAGTCGAAGAATTGGTCGAAGAGCTTGATGTACTGCTGGGCAATCAGGTTGTTGGTGGCGGCAGCCGCTTCTTGCAGTCCACGGGTAATGTCACAAAGATCGCTGGCGGTAATGGGGGCGTTTTTCGAGGAGAGATCATCCAAGCGTTCGCACTCCTTGTATATCTAGCAAGAGGCCTCTCGTGTGGGAGAGGCCAAGGTCGTTAGCAGTGAGTCTCGATCAAGCGATGTTTAAGGCTGCGCTGCTGCCTTGTCGGGCATTGGCAACGCCGACGGAGGCAGCGCATCAAGGTTTTGAGCGCTGGCATCTGCCATGATCACAGGCTTGGTGGCTGCGTCAGTGAGAAAATCAATCACGCGCATCAACGCCTCCGGTGGGTCCTGGCGACGGACTTTGGTGTTGAACGCATAGCGTGCGCGGGTGTCGGTTTTACGGGTCTGGCTGGACTTGTGGCTGACCTGACCCTTGACGTTGAGTTTGAACGGCCCCCAACCCAATGAGGCGCCAAAACTGGACTCGCCGCTTGTTTCAGAGGTGCTCTCGGCTTGTTGGCTGATGGTCAATTCGAAGTCGATGTTGCCTTCTTCAATGACAATGTTGGGGTGGGTAATCGCTGCCAGCAGCGGGATCTGCATCTTCTTGGATACAGTACCCTGATAAACCCCTTGTTCATCAGTGATGGTTTCGTCGTAGTCGAATTGAATGGCGACGGCCTTGCCGTCCTGGATACAGACCCCCATAAGGAAGTCGGCGTACGACTTGCTTGCCGATACCTGCGCCTGAATCATCGCCTGCAAGGGGCCGGAGATCATCCGATCCAGCGGCAGTGCGTTCATTACCGAGCCGATCAAGCTGTTATCAATTGTTGCCATTGGGAAGTTCCTTTTGGTGGATGCACTTCATTGTGCGGATAGGTCTCTGAGTGCCGAGGTTGGCGACTCACAGGGTAAGGGGTCAGTGCGTGCAGGCTTCCTGTCGGCGAATATTGCCGATCTGGCGCAAGCTCAAACCGTATTTATTGGCCAGCATGCTGCGCGACAGACCCTCGGCGCTTTCTTGCTGGATTTGTTGATTGCGCAATTGGCGCAGGAAGTGGTCGACCTTGGGAATCTCCAGGGCCATGCCGGCAAAACGTTGGATCAGGGCATCCAGGGCCGCAGGGGGAAGCACTTCGGCCAGTGCAGTGCGCTCGCGATGCTTGGGGATGTACTTGGGGCGGCCACCAAAAGCACAGGTGAGGTTGTAGGCGTTTTCAATACCCAGGCATTCGATGAGCATTTGCAGGGAATGGGGCAGTTGGTGAATGTCGATACGGTCGAGGTCGCGCAGTTCCATGGTGACTTCCTTGTAGGTGTTGACTGGACACCTTCATGTTTGAACATCCGTGCAGTTAGTAACAGGCAGCAAGCACAGCAGGAAGGGTGGGCATCGGGTATATGGTCTGTAGGCAATGTGGGTCATGTGAATAGGAAGGCCATCCTGGATAGGCTGAAAGCCCTTGGTTCTTCGTTCCAGGTGCAGGATTGAGTGCTTCAAGGTTGAGCAACCCATGCTCATCAGCAGGGACGCGCCAGCAGCAGGCTGATTTGTCCAAGGTAAGGGCCGGGTCGGTTGACTGAGTGCGTCGGCAGCGTGCGCCAATCAACCCAGACACAGATGGCGCTGAAATGGGTTTCAGCGTGCTTGCCGACGGTTTGCGGCAGGAAATCCCGGCGATACAGCACCTGAGTCTGTTTAACCGCGCTTGTCTGCTGCGGCTGGGACAACGTCAAGAAGACCGACGCGATGAGCTGGGTTGGAGCAAGGTCGAAGTAGGCGGTATTGGCGTGCCCATCCAGGTGCCCGGCGTGTCGCGTGCGCTGCCAAAGCTGTTGCCATTGGCTGGCGCCGGCCTGCTCAGCCAGTTGCTTGCCTAGTGCAGTTCGTTGTTCAGAAGACAGTGCTGCGGTCGGGAGCGCTTGCGCTTCAAGACCTATCAGCAAGGTGATACAGCCAAGCAAGCTGCGGATGAACATGGCGATCTTCCATTCGTCTGGGCAATACCCGGGATGCCATGGTTTCAGCAAGCAGGGGGCTGCTGAAGAAGGAAATTATCCGCTCGCGGCAGGTCTGCGTTGTATGATGCGCCTGGGCCTTTTCGGCTTCTTATCTCGATGTTGCAAGGAAATATCAATGACTCAAGGTCAACGCCTGAAATATTCCATTCTGATCTCGCTGCTGGTGCTGGGGATCATGCTCGGACTGTCTTACCTGCAAAAGCAAGGAACGATCACTGAGCAAGTGTTCCAGTACATTGCCATTGCTGTGGCAGTCGCGGTGGTGGTGATCAATGGCATTATGCGCCGCAAGGTCAAGCCCTGAGGTGTTCCACGCGGCCGGCTTCTGCCGGCCTGTCGCTTAGCGTGAGCCGGGTTGCTGCAGAATGCTGCGGGCCTCGGGGTTGAGGCTGTAGCATTTGTCCGGGCCCATGGTGATCACACCTTCTACACACAGGCGTTTGAGTACCTCTCGAACGCTGAGGAACGACAGCGGAATGTCCAGCTGCTCAAGCTGGCTGTGAACACCTCGGACACCGATGCTGCGCCCGTTGCGATCGGCCATGTGCAAGGCATCGATGACCTTGAGGCGAATCAGGCTGGTGCGCAGGCCGAATGACTTGAGCAATTCGCGAATATGCTCGTTGCCAGGGCGCTCGTTGTCGCCGCTCTCGGCATTCATGGCCATGGCTTGCCGAGTTTTTCGCGCCGGGCGGTTGGCGATCGCTGCCTGTTGCTGATTGTACATGTGAACGCTCCCTTTCGTGGCCAGTCCAGATACCGTCGTGATGATGCCTCTCACCCTATAAGACGAATGAGCGTGGCAAAACTGCAGTGCCTGACGAAAAAAATTATCGGGCCACATAGGTAAAGACGTTTCGAGCCTGCAGTTACCGTAAATTTTTCGGCTGTGCTTCGTTCAATCAGAACCAATCGTTCCGTGAGCAGGAGTACCCGTGATCAAATCCCGTCCTTTGGCAAGCGTCTGTCTGGCCGGACTGCTCGTCGTGCTCAACGGCGCGGCCCAGGCTCGTGTCGCCCAGGGTGATGCCAGCGCTGAGATCCGCCGCAGCAGTTTTGGTGTACCGCACATCCTGGCCAGGGATGAACAGGGGTTGGGATACGGAATCGGTTATGCCTATGGCCAGGACAACCTGTGCCTGTTGGCCAACGAAGTCGTCACCGTCAATGCCGAGCGTTCACGTTACTTCGGGCCTGAGCAGGTCACATTCGAGCAGCGTGAGAACCTTGCCAGCGACCTGTTCTTCAGCTGGCTCAATACGCCTGCAGCGGTGTTCGGCTTCTGGCAGGCACAGCCGCCGCAGGTGCGCGCATTGCTCGAAGGCTATGCCAAAGGTTACAACCGTGCGCTGGCCGAGCGCCTGGCTCAGGGGCAGGGGGCGCAGTGTTTGCAAGCCCAGTGGCTGCGGCCGATTACCACGCTTGACCTGATCAAGCTGACCCGGCGCTTGTTGGTCGAAGGCGGCGTCGGGCAGTTTGCTGAAGCGTTGGCGGGTGCCACGCCACCCAACGCTGTGGCAGGGTTGCACCTGGACATGAGTATGGCGCAGGCACGTCAGGACAATTTTGCCCTCGAACGAGGCAGCAATGCGGTGGCGGTGGGCAGCGAACGCTCCGCCACCGGTTATGGCATGTTACTGGCGAATCCACACTTTCCCTGGGCAGGCGGCATGCGTTTTTATCAGATGCAACTGACGCTGCCGGGCAAGCTGGATGTCATGGGCGCTGCCTTGCCAGGACTGCCATTGATCAACATCGGTTTCAACCGCCACCTGGCCTGGACCCATACGGTAGATACCTCCAAGCACTTCACCTTGTATCGGTTGGAACTCGACCCCAAGGACTCGACCCGTTATCTGCTTGATGGCAAGTCACAGGCCATGAGCCGCCAACCGTTGACGGTGATGGTCAAGGGAAAGGACGGCACGCTTACGCCGGTCAAACGCGACGTCTACAGCTCGGTATTCGGCCCGGTGGTCCAGTGGCCAGGGCGCCTGGACTGGAACAAGCAATACGCCTACAGCTTGCGCGATGCCAACCTGGATAACACCCGCGTTCTGCAGCAGTGGTACAGCATGAACCAGGCTGACAGCCTCAAGGCCATGCAAGACTCGGTGCAGCGCCTGCAAGGGATACCCTGGGTTAACACCCTGGCGGTGGATGCCAAGGGCCAGACGTTATATCTGAATCAGTCTGTGGTGCCCTTTGTCGACGCTGCTTTGCTGGCCAAGTGCAGCGATCCAGCCGCCGGTCAGGAGTTGATTGTGCTCGACGGTTCGCGCAGCGCCTGCAACTGGAAGGTCGATCCGCGGGCCGCGCAGCCAGGCATTTTCCCCACACAACTGCAACCGAGCCTGAGCCGAAAGGATTATATCCAGCACTCCAATGACTCCGCCTGGATGGTCAACCCGGCGCAACCGTTGCGTGGTTTTTCGCCGTTGGTCAGTCGCGAGGACCAGCCCCTGGGCCCACGTAGCCGCTTTGCCCTGCAACGTCTGAGTCGCGACGGCAAGCTCAGCGGTGCCGACCTGCAGCAGATGGTGATGGACAACCAGGTTTATCTGGCCGAACTGTTGATGCCGGATGTATTGCATTGGTGTGGCAAGCAGGCGGATGTACAGATTGTCGGGCTGTGCAGCAGTTTGAAAGCCTGGAACCTGCGCGCCGATCTGGACAGTGGCCTAGGCCTGGTACATTTCCAGAATATCCTGCAGCGCTTGCTTGAGCGTCCGGATATCTGGCGAGTGGCTTTTGATCCGGCTGACCCTCAGCACACCCCGCGTGGCTTGGCCGTCGAGCGTGTCGAGGTGGCAGACGCCTTGAACCAAGCGGTCTTGGCCTCACTGGCGCAGGTGCAACAGGCCAAGCTGAGCCCCGATGTACGCTGGGGACAGATTCAGCAAGCCGCTGACGGCACGCCGATTCATGGCGGACCTGCCCGTCTTGGCGTTTACAATGCCATTCAAAGCGTGCCGACCGGTCCGGGCAAGCGTCTCGTTGTCAGTGGCACCAGTTACTTACAGCTGGTCACCTTTGATAATGAGGGACCGCAGGCTTTGGGGCTGCTCGCTTTTTCAGAGTCCAGCGAAGCAGGGTCGCCGCACGCCAGTGACCAGACCCGCGCCTTCTCGGCCAAAAAATGGCACCAGATTCCATTTACTGAGGCGCAGATCAAGGCTGATCCGCAGTATCGACTGCAGGTAATTCGTGAAGCGGACACAACGGCGGTAGCAGCCTCCCTGCCTTGACCCTAAGCATAGGGCAAGCCTTGCTGGCGATAGAATCGGCGCTGGCAAGGCCAGCTCCACAATTAAGACAAGAGCTCCCCATAACCAAGAGCATTGGGTTTTTTACACTAACTCCCGTAACAACAGGCCAAACGCCAGATCCACCTGCTCAGGAATCGGCAGGTACACCGTATGTCCATCCCCCGGTGCCACTTCGATTGCTGCACCCTGACGATCACGTAACTGGTGCAGGTCGAAGTGATAGTTGCCACGCGGGGTCATCAGTTCCAGGTGATCGCCCAGGGCGAAGCGATTTTTAACCTTAACTTCGGCCAGACCATCAACACGTTCACCGGTCAGCTCGCCCACAAACTGCTGACGATCAGACACCGAATTGCCGCGCTGATAGTTTTGATATTCATCATGCACATGGCGGCGCAGGAAGCCTTCGGTGTAACCGCGCTGGGCCAATGACTCGAGGTTGAGCATCAGGCTGCGGTCAAACTCACGTCCGGCCACGGCATCATCAATGGCCTGGCGATACGCCTGGGTGGTGCGTGCACAGTAAAAGTGCGACTTGGTCCGGCCTTCGATTTTCAGCGAATGCACCCCCATTTGTGTCAGCCGTTCGACGTGTTGAACGGCACGCAGGTCCTTGGCGTTCATGATGTAGGTGCCGTGTTCGTCCTCGAACGCTGGCATGTCTTCATCCGGACGGTTGCTCTCCTGGAGCAGGAATACCTGTTCAGTGGGGGCGCCAACACCCAGGGTCGGCTGTACTTCGCGCACGATATCGCCGCTGACATCTTCCGTCGCTGCGGTGGCGCTGTACTTCCAGCGGCAGGCATTGGTGCAACTGCCCTGGTTGGCATCGCGGCGGTTGAGGTAGCCCGACAGCAGGCAACGACCGGAGTAGGCCATGCACAGCGCGCCGTGAACGAACACCTCCAACTCCATTGTTGGCACCTGCTGGCGGATTTCCTCAATCTCTTCCAGCGACAGCTCGCGGGACAGGATCACCCGCGTCAGCCCCTGACTGCGCCAGAATTCGACGCTGGCCCAGTTCACGGTATTGGCCTGTACCGACAGGTGAATCGGCATCTGCGGGAAATGCTGGCGAACCAGCATGATCAAGCCAGGATCGGACATGATCAACGCATCCGGAGCCATCTCAATGACCGGCGCCAGATCTTTGAGGAAGGTTTTCAGCTTGGCGTTATGCGGAGCAATGTTGACCACGACGTAAAAGCGCTTGCCTTGCGCCTGGGCTTCCTTGATGCCGAGAGCCAGGTTGGCGTGGTCGAACTCGTTATTGCGCACCCGCAGGCTGTAGCGAGGCTGGCCGGCATACACCGCATCGGCGCCGTAGGCGAAGGCGTAGCGCATGTTCTTCAGGGTGCCGGCAGGGGCGAGCAGTTCAGGTTTGGCAAGCGGAGTCATGATCGGGCCGGATTAAAAGGCGCGGATGCTACCGGTTCAGGCCCATCGGCTAATTGACGTGGGTCAATAGCCCAGCGCGGATGGTGTTGTTGTATCGGCTGACACTTTTTTGAATTTATTCATTAAATTCAATGACTTGATACTAAATGACGATTATTGAGAAGCATCTCAATCGGGCCCGGGGGAATATTGAATGGCTCGTAAGCTGCGCCTGATTGCTAAGGCTCAGGCACGCATCGTGTCATTTCGTAAGGACCTCTACATGCTCGACTCGGTAAAGCTGCACGCTGACAGCCAGATGCATTGCAAGACCTGCAGCCTTGCGCTGCTATGTCTGCCTGGTTCAGTGAGCTACGAAGAAATCGACCTGCTTGATGACATCGTCAAACACGGTCGCCAAGTGAAAAAGGACGAATTTCTGTTTCGTCAGGGCGACAGTTTCAATGCCATTTACGTGATACGTTCCGGCGCGTTGAAGTCCTTTAGCGTGAGCAAAGACGGCGAAGAACAGATTCTGGGTCTGCATCTGCCCGGTGAACTGATTGGCCTCTCGGGGATGGGCGCGGCCACCTATCCGATTTCGGTTCGGGCGCTAGACAACAGCGAGGTCTGCGAGTTGCCTTTCGACGCGCTGGATGCGCAGTTGATTCGCTTGCCCAAGATCCGCCGCCATCTGATTCGGGCGATGAGCCGCGAGATTCGCAATACCCAGCAAATGACTCGGTTGCTGACGAAAAAAGCGGCCGATCCGCGGGTCGCCAGCTTGCTGGTTGACCTGGCAGAACGCTTCAGCGCCTTAGGCTATTCCGCCAATCAACTGCACTTGAGCATTTCTCGCAACGACATCGGCAACTACTTGGGGTTGGCGGGAGAGACCGTATCCCGAGTGTTCACCCGTCTTCAGCAAAACGGCTTGATTGAAGTTGAAGGCAAGGAAGTACGCATTATTGACCCCGTGCAGATGTTTAACTAGTCGCGTTAAGGCGTATAAAAATGACTTTGACTCTATCGCATGGGCAGTGGTCCATCACCGTCAATCGACCCACCGACTCTCGTGCAAACTTCCAAGCCCATTACACCTTGAATGAAAGCACCGGAGTGGACACCACTTACTCCTGGAACTGGAAAGGGCAAACCCTGGCGGGGGCCAGCAACTGCACGTTCTCGTTCTCAAGCCAAGTCATTCCTTTGGCATCCGCCGCGCACACAATGCCCCCCCAACCTACCGCGCACAACGGTAGTGAGCACGATGGCGGTTCGCAACTGCCTGGAGCGATCAGCTGGAGCACGTCGATTGCCCAGGGAGCCTGGTATAACGCGCCCCAACCAGGCAGCGACGAGTGTTACGGACAGTCACTGACCAGCTGGAATTATGCTCAGAGAGACTGCGACGATGATTCAGACTATGTGCAAATAGAACTGAACGCGCTGTTTTACTGGGAGAGCGATTTGCTGGCGGGGCTAGAGGCTCAGAATTGGCATGCTGGGGCTTGATGCCCGGCCAGAGGAGGATTGTTTCGGCGCAACGGCACTTTTACCACGCTGGCGTGCACTAACGTTGTGAACAGCAACGGAGCGCACATGAACGAAACCGCCCTGCAGCACAAGGCCCTGCACCTGTTTCTGGCCTTGGTGACCATTGCCTTTATCTGGATCTTGCTGCCGTTCTACGGCGCGGTGTTCTGGGCGGTGATTCTCGGCATCCTCTTTGCGCCTTTACAGCGACGGCTGCTGCCGCGCATGGGCTGGCGGCGTAACCTGGCGGCCGGCCTGACCTTGCTGGTGTGTCTGTTGATCGCTATCTTGCCGATGATCGTCATCAGTACCCTGCTGGTCCAGGAAGGTGCGGCGTTATACAAAAACATTGAAAGCGGCCAGCTGGATATCGCCGGTTACATTGAGCGCTTCCAGGCCATGCTCCCGCCTTACGCCCAGAATGGTCTTGAGCGCATGGGTATGGGCGATCTGGAGGGTATGCGCGACAAAATTACCAAAGGCGCGATGCAAGGCAGCCAGTTCTTCGCCGGCCAGGCATTCAGTTTTGGCCAGGGTACGTTCGAATTTCTGGTGAGTTTCGGCGTCATGCTCTATTTGTTGTATTTCTTTTTGCGCGACGGTGCGGAACTGGTGCGCAAGATCCGCGCGGCGGTGCCACTGGCCGAGCAGCAGAAGCGCCGCCTGCAATTGAAGTTTAACCGTGTGGTACGGGCCACCGTGAAGGGCAACCTGCTGGTGGCCGTGACCCAGGGGGCCTTGGGAGGCGTTATCTTCTGGGTTCTGGACATACCCAGCCCACTGGTCTGGGGCGTGCTGATGGCCTTTCTATCATTGCTGCCGGCAGTGGGCGCCGGCATCGTCTGGGCACCGGTGGCAGTGTACTTCGTCGCTACCGGTTCATTCTGGCAAGGTGTAGTGCTGGCGCTGTACGGTGTCTTCGTGATTGGTCTGGTGGACAATGTGTTGCGGCCGATCCTGGTGGGCAAGGACACCAAAATGCCGGATTACCTGGTTCTGGTCTCAACCCTGGGTGGCCTGGCCGTATTCGGTATTAACGGCTTCGTCATCGGACCGCTGATCGCCGCACTGTTTATCTCCAGCTGGGCGATCTTCGTCGCGACTAAACCTCAGGTGCAACTGCCCAGTTAGCGGAAACTGTAGGACACGCCAGCGTAGACGCCAAAGCCTTCGCCTGGGGTCGAGTGGGCAATGTCCTTGCCATTGTCGTTGTAGCCTGGTGTTACCGTGGCGGCATAACGCTTGTTGGTCAGGTTGCGTAGATCCAGCCAGGTCTGCCAGTCTTGTTTCGGCGAGTTGTAGCCCAAGGTTGCGCCAAGAAGGGCATAGGCATCTGTCGGATAGCTGTTGGCATAATCGACCTGGACCTTGGACGCCATCTGCGTATTGATCCCGGCATACAAACCGCTGGGCAGGTCAAAGCGCAGCTCGGCCTGGTAGTAGTGCATCGGGATACCGGGCAGGCGATTGTCGCCAAAGGTATCGTCATCACGGTAGTGGAAGTCACTGAAGGTGTAGGCCTGGCGCAGCGACAGCTTGCCGACGTCGGCACGTTGCCAGAGCAGGCTGTCGAGGCCAGCTTCTACGCCTTGATGGACGGTGGGGCTGGCGTTGAATTCGGCGGCGGGCAGGCCCGACACGATCTCCACTGCCAGCAACTCGTGGCGCACGTCCGAGTAATACCAGGCCAGGTCCCAGCGCCCGATCTGCGCCTCACCGCGAGCACCCAGTTCCAGGGTTGTGGCGGTCTGGTTTTGCATTTCGATGGGCTGGATCTGCTGGCCATTGACCCGCGGCGAGCTCCAGATCAACGCCCAGGGGTGGGGCGGTTCAACGGAGCGGCTAAGGTTGCCGTACAGTTGCAGGCTTGGGTTCAGGTCATAGCGTAAACCCAGGCGTGGAGCGTAGTCCCAGTCATGTTGGCTGACCTTGCCGCCGTTTTCCGGGTAGGTCACGGCACTTTCGCGACGGGTGTAGATCATTGCCAGGCCGCTGGTCAGCCACAGATTCGGCACCAACTCAAGGTCATTGCCAACATGCACAACGCTGTCGGAACCTTGGTAGCTGAAGTCGCGGGTGCGGGTGCCTACGGGCAGGTTGCCATTGCTGTTTTCCGATACCCGGACAAATTCGGACGCACCACTGTTGGGCAAGTGCTTTGTGGTGCGCCAGCCAACAGTGGTTTTGCTCTCGTGGCCGAACAGCGTGTCACGACGCAAGTAGTTCAAGGTGCCGCTGACGTCGCTGTAAGCGACTTTCAAACGGTTAGCACCTTCGCGTAGGTCCATCGGGTAGTCGTGGTAGACCAGCCCGGCCTCCAGACGTGAATCATCATCAAGGAAAAACGTGGTCTTGTTGCCTACCCAGGTACTGCCCGGTTGCGGACGGCTGGCATCGCGACTCAGGTAGAGCGGATTGGCCGCACGCGGATCATGTTTGATTTGCGCTTTGGTCAGGCGCCCAGCCAGGTCGTTCTCGGTTTCCCTATAGCGCAGGTAGAAACGCGTTTCCAGATTCGGATTGAAACGGTAACCGACGTTGGCGGCAATCCCCTTGCTGCTGCCACTGCTGTGCTCCTGATAGCCATCGTACTCAGCGTCAGTCAGGGCCACGTAGTAGTCCAGGTCACCCAAGACCTGGCCCGAACTGATCTGGCGCTTGGCATAGCCGCGGCTGCCCACTTCATAGCGAACTTGCAAAGGCGCGGCGTCGTAACCGGTGTGGGTGATGTAATCAATGGCGCCACCCAGGGCCAGAGCGCCGCGGTCGAAACCGTTGGCGCCGCGTAGGACTTCGGCACGGCTTAGCCACAACGGTTCGAACAACTCATAAGGCGTGCCGCCCGGACCGGTCAGCGGCAGACCGTCGAACATTGTGTACACGCCAGAACCGTGGCTGCCCGGTGCGCGGTTGATGCCAGAGCCACGGATCGACAACTTGATGCCGTCGTTGCCGGCGGACTGGGCGAATACGCCCGGCTGGTAGGCCAGTACATCCTGATTGCTGGCGACCCGGCCTTGCTCCACCCGTTGCATGTCAATCAGGTTGCTGGCGCCTGGTACCTGATTCAGGCGTTCACGGGCGTCTTGCAGTTCGCTCTGCTCCTGTTCCTGGATCAACACTTGGCCAAGTTCAATGCCTTCGTTGGCCTGGACTGAGGCGGCGCAGGAGATCAGCACGGCGAGGGAGGAGCGGGGTAGGGTGGGGCGCATCGAAGGGGTTCCGGGACTGTGAGCGGGAATCAGACGTCGCAACTATCAGACGAAGCACAGTCGCTGATCTGTACCGGCGTCATCGCCGGCAAGGCCGGCTCCCACAAGGGGGCAGCGCGTTATACGAGTGGGGGGCAAAAAAAAACACCCCGCCGAAGCGGGGTGTCTGTCATTGCAAGATCGATCAACCGATCAGTTGCAAGCCTGCATGCTGAACCATGTCCAGCAACGGCTGCGGGTACACACCCAGCACAAAGGCCAGGATCGCGA
>RCUI01000203.1_pt1 | contig 22126 bp, 23 predicted proteins | sample 2166121 | NCBI WGS metagenome assembly RCUI01 (sample SAMN09932700, study PRJNA488358) | compost metagenome | feature: garden; material: soil; isolation source: compost soil in succinic acid-enriched culture | place: Germany: Experimental Botanical Garden Goettingen | collected 2016-01-27
CAAGTGGGTCAGTTTTCAACCGGTAGGGTGGGTCAGTTTTGCATCGGTACTGACACTCAAAAGACTGCCGAGCGATAATCCTCGATTATATCTTGCCAGTTGTCGGCAACTTTCCAGCAAGGTTTTGCTTTTTCGTATCATGTAATCGCATGACATGTGACATGACACGAAATAGTCTGGAGGGCGTATGGCGCGTGGCGGCGTTAACCTAGCGGTGGTGCAAAAGGCGCGAAACAGCCTGCTAATGCGTGGTGTGTATCCCAGCATCGATGCAGTCCGGGTTGAGATTGGAAATACGGGTTCAAAGACCACGATCGCTCGGTATCTAAAGCAGCTGGAATCACCAGGATCAGAAGCGACCCCCCGTGAACGCATGAGCGGCGCTTTGCGCGGGGTCGTCGAAAACTTATTGGATCAAGTCCAGGAGGAGGGCAGCCAGGCCTTTCTTGAGGCACGAGCAGAGTTCGAGCACGAGCGGAAGCTATTGGTCTCCCGAGCCGAGGCACTTGAGAGCGAGCTCGATGAAGTCAAGCTCCGTTTCAGGGCGCAAGGAGATGTCTCGGCTGCTCAAGCTGAAGAGCTAAAAACCACTCAGTCCACACTGCAGACTGAGATCACGCGCATCGCCAGGATCAGCCAGAGCTGCACTGATCTTGAGGTGCGGGTTCTAGAGAAGGATGGGCAAATCCAGTCCTTGGAGCAGAAGCATGCACACGCCCGGGAGGCCCTAGAACACTATCGTGCTTCAGTTAAGGAACAGCGAGACCAAGATCTGAACCGCCACGAGTCCCAGGTCTATCAAATGCAGCAGGAGGTGACCGTCCTTAAGCAGACGCTCATGGTTAAGCAGGAGGAGATCTCCCGTCTGATAAGGGATAACGAGCGCTTCATTGCTGAAAATCGCCAGCATGCCAGGGAAGCCTTGCAACATCGTGAGGCTGTCGAAACCCTGCGGGGTGACCTGGCCATGGCCAGTGCTGCTACTGCACGTGCGGAAGGTGCCAAGGAACTGCTCGCTCATCAGCTTGAAGCCAAATCAAAAGAGGCCATTGAAGTCCGTTCGGCAGGAATAGCAACACAGCAGAGGGTTGAGGAATTACGTGAGCAGCTCGAACAGTGCGAAGCAGAGTTAGAAGTATTACGTACCTTGAACGTAGCTGGTGAATCGCCTGGAGACCATGAAGCCTGACGCCGAACAATAGATGGAGTACGAATGTGCTCTTTCCCCGGAGAGGCGTACCCCACTCATCCGGGCTGAGTGAGCTCATGATGTTGGCGGATCTACGTCGGTTTATCCGGCGCCCTAAGTGCGCTAACATCCTGCGCGCAGTGATGGCAATGTGCGATCCTTGTGTCTGACTTAGCGTCATCTGGGTTTCGCGTGCATGCGTACTGCATACGGTGGCCATGCCAGGCTCGACCTGGACAAAACGCGCGCAATTTAATAGCAGTGCAGGGATGAATGAATGTGACTGGCTCGGAATCAAACCCAATACCAACCCAGGCCCCTCAACTTAAGTCCAGCCGGCCGGGGTCTTTCTTGGGGTTCTCCCTGCAGTCCACCCGGATGTGCCTGCACCTGTGCGACGCCCTGCAGGGCTCTTACGTCGCACTAGAGGTCTTTGATGATACGGATGTCCACCATGCCGACGGCTCTGGCTTACTTGAGCAGGCCAAAAGCGGCTTGGTTACCAACCCCATCAGCAATTTCTCAGTCGACTTATGGAAGACCTTCGCCAATTGGATCGATGTCATTGAGGCAGGCCTAATCGACTTGAGCAAAACCCGCTTTCGTCTGTACGTTCTGCAGAAGAAAGACGGCGAATTTGCCAACCATCTCCACTTCGCCCACACGAGGGCGCTGGTTGATCGAGTCGTGCAGGAGATCCGTGATGCCTATGTGGCGGAAAAGCCCGAGCAGTGCAAACCATACATTGAAAGATTTCTCGACTACGACGAGGGGAAGCGGGCAGATCTTGTTATGGCCTTCGAGCTGGAAACAGGAAATGACGATCTGATCGGCAGGATTTCGAATTACTTCGCGCTTACCGTTCCAGATGACAGGCTCGAGGACGCCTGTAACGTTGCCATTGGTTGGGTCAAAAACAACTCCGATGCGCTGATCGCTGCAAGGCAGTACCCTGCGCTGTCGCGCAACGCTTTCAAAGACTACATGTCAACGTTCGTTAGTCGAAGCACCCGGAACCTCCTGAAGACCTATACCGTACCTGCGCCCTCCGAAGACGAAGTCGAGGAGTGCCGCCCCTTGGTTTTGACATTGCTTCGTCAGCTAGACCTCATTGACAAAGCAGGGGATGGGTTCGAAGCGGTGTCAGATTTCTTGCAGTCCAAAACGAACAAGGTTCGATGGGGCGAGAAAGGCCTGGTGTGCGACCAAGATTTTGAGGCGTTCCGGAAGACTCTATTCAGCAAATGGGAGCTTCTGAGTAAGAAGACAAACATGATCTATCCCAGCGCTTCAGAACTGGACAAAGGACAGCTGCTGAAAATGGAGTGCATGGATATATCCGAGCCTCTAGACGGTACCGAGCCCCCTAGGTTCTTCGTGCGCGGCACCTATCAGGAGTTCGCCAACGTGAAGAAGATTGGCTGGCATCCTCGTTACCTGGATCTGCTCGAAGATTGATGAAAGCTTCTGAATCCCGTCGATAAACACTATAACCGCTGGCTGCCCGGCTCCACCTGGAGGCATGCGGCTTGGCTTTGAAACAGGTTGGCCAGGATGGAAACCCCTGAATTCAAAATGTCTCCTCGGCTCAACGACGAGATTTACTTGGTGCAAAATCCTGCCCTTGGGGCGGTTCTTATGTGGGAGTTCGTCAAAGGATTTAAGCGGCAATGCACAGACGCTGGCCCATCGCTGCCGTTCCTGTTTCTCGTATTGCCGATAATCTTCAGTGAGCCCCTACGGACGATCATAGGCAAGACCAATTCAACCTCAGGGTTGCGGCTCTTCGCCGCCAAATTTTCCAAGGAGCAGGAGTTATTGTTATCCATCCAGCGCCGGATGCTGGCGCTGAGACAAACATCGCTTAGCAGCGTGAGCATCGCACTGGACAGTGGCCTGTTAACCCTCGACTGTACCACTGCAGTCGTCAATTACAGCACCAAGCGATACCCGCCGAACATCCCTGACACGGTAAGAGAGTTAGGCAAACACGCAGACAAGCTTGGTGGTTGGTGTGGAGCGCTTTCCATCCAGGAAGTCCAGACCGCCCTACGGATAGGTTTTTGATGAAACTGCAAATTGAAAAACTGATTTTGTGGCCAAAAAATGGTCGCCATTACCGTGAAGTGAAGTTTACACCAGGTGCTGTGAACGTCATCAGCGGCTCCTCTAAGGCGGGCAAGTCCGCGGTCATCCCTATTATCGACTACTGCCTGGCCTCAGAAAAATGTGCGATTCCTGTGGGCACGATCAGGAATACTTGTGCATGGTTTGGACTGCTGGTGGACACGGATGAGGGCATGAAGCTGTTCGCGAGATCCGAGCCGGGCCGCCAGCGCTCCACCGATGATATGTTCGTGCTAGAGGGGCAGAGCATTTCTATCCCAACCAGGATCGAACGAAAAAACTCCAATCGCAACATCGTTAAAGAGATTCTGAATCGGCTGTCAGGACTGCCCAACATCGGTTTCGGCGAAGACGTCAAATTCGGATTCAAGAACCGGCCCAGCTTCCGAGACCTGATGGCGTTTACCTTTCAGCCGCAGAACATTGTCGCCAATCCGGATGTCCTTTTCTATAAGGCAGACACGACCGGCCACCGGGAAAAACTGAAAGACATCTTTCCCTTCATCCTAGGTGCTGTCACGCCCCAGACACTGCTGGCGTCTTGGGAAATGAAGGATCTGGAGCGCAGACAAAAACAGCTTCGGTCAGAAATCAAGACACTGGCGGACGCGTCAGCTCGGCTGCGGGGAGAAGCCAATAGCTGGTACTTCCGAGCGCGTGAGTATGGTCTGGTTGGTATCGACTCGGTGCTTTCCGAGGAGTGGCCTGTTGCGGTCGAACAGCTCGCCGCAATTCTGATGAAAACCTCAAGGGATGCTCAACCGAAACTAGAGACCATCCAGGCCTCGATCACCACCATTGGTGAGCTCAAGATCAGGGAAGAAATTATTGCCGCGAATCTATTTGCAGGTCGTCAGAAGCTAAATCAGCTGAGCGGACTGCAGAAAGATGCTGATGCCTACGTTTCTGCCCTAGAAACTATGAAGGATCGCCTGTCTCTCTCGACATGGCTCAAGGGCTTAGCGAAAAAAGAAAATGTGACACCTATCGGTGCACTCATGTCCCCAACCCTGTCGGCATCGGCTGAGCTGGACGCGCTATGCGAGGCCCTCAGCAGCATCGAAGACAGCGCGCGGGTCGCACCGGTAGTTCCCGTATCGATCGAGAGCGAAATGCTACGGCTCCGAAACGCGATGAACGAGGACTCAGATGAACTTGATGCCATCCGCAAAGAGATTAGAGCGATTGAGTTGGTCGACGCGCAAGCCAAAGGACAAGCGTTACGCGAAGCAGACATTGACCGATACCTGGGAAGACTTGAAGAGGCAGTCAAAAACTACAAAGAGGCACAATTCGATAGCACCCTAGCCAGCGAGTTGGAGAGGGTGGACAAGCGGATGACGGAGCTTGCACCACTTGTGTCCGTGGATTTGATCAGAGCGAACACTCGTAAGATCCTGGATTCCTTGAGTGCCCATTGCGCGAAAATCACCCCGACTCTTGATGCTGAGTGGAAGGATGCGAGGATTGGGCTGTCGATCACGGACTTGGCCATCAAGGTGCGCCATGATGGCCGTGATGACTTCCTTTGGGAAATTGGTAGTGGTGCGAACTGGCTCGCCTACCATGTGGCCATGCTCCTCGCGCTGCAGAAGCTATTCATGGCCAAGAAAGCGGTCGAGCACCCAGTGCCACATTTCCTAGTATTCGATCAGCCCAGCCAAGTCTACTTTCCGGTAAAACGTGCCGCGCAGGTCGAAGAAGAGCATGAGCTCAATGACGAAGACCGAGTTGCGGTGCGTAAGGTATTCAAGGCATTCGCCGACGCGGTCACTACGTCTGAAGGACGGCTGCAGATCATCGTGCTCGATCATGCTGACGATGGCGTTTGGGGAAAAATTCCAGGAGTTGTACTGACCGAAGAGTGGCGAGACACCAAGCTGGTGCCTGACTGGTTCAGCCTTCCGCCAGAGTAAAACCTCAGGCACTACCCGCGGAATCTTGCAGATTGACTGAAGGCTTAACTCGCTAGCGCGGCTTCCTCCAGTGCCGCTGCAAGCACCTCCAAGGCGTCAGCCAAGCGGGAATCCTCACGCGCGTCCCCACTGCTGGGAGTAAACTCCCGGCAGTGGCGCAACAGCGCGTCGCGATCATTGTGATTCAGATCCAGTTGAATGTGCATGGTCGAAAATTCCGAGGTGGTTGAGCTGCACCTGGTGACTTAGCTGGCGCTCAAGCACGCTTTAATCGAATATTACGCGTGGTTGACAAGCCGCGAGGGCAGGGTATTGAAGGTTGAACAAGAGGCGCAGGTTTGGCTCTGCGCTATTGGCCATTATCGCGCTTGTCTAACGTCGATAGTGAGTGACGCAGTAACAAACGACCGCCGAAAGCCCGGCCTGGATAGCTTGACTCGCGTGTACGAGCAGGATGTCGGAGCAGAGGCATTTGCTGTACTTGAGACCGTCCTCCCGAAGACTAATGTGCCGCGCACGGATAGCAGTTACATCCATGTCCGGCAGCAGCTAAGGTCTCATGTCAGCTATCACGTACTCAAGCGCCTTGTGGACGATGAGCTCGCACCTGCTGAGTTGCGGGACGCTCTGCTTTCGATTGATCTCAGACTTTGACAACGGAGCAGTCCCAGAATGTCCTACTCCGCGAAGCACAGCTCGGCTTGAGAGGAAGGGCAAGCAACCGCCCGCCGGCGAGGAGAAGTGGCCCGTATCGCACGGATATCTGGGAGTGATGAGATTCCCAGGCCTTTAAGCGCTCCATTGGCTTCCAAGTCTGCGACGTCCGTCTTGAATTGCTGTACGAGCGTATCAACAGGCTGGCCACTCTCCACGCTAAGCGTCAATGTGAACAGTGTCAGAGGACTCACCCCCATCGCATCACTGATGGCTATCAGCTTGTCGACGGTTGGGCTTGAAAGCCCATGCTCCAGCTTCAGCATGTAGCCGCGGCTGCTAGCACCCGACATGTTCTTATGCGTGAGCCCGCGGCTAGTCCGGATGGCTTTCAGTACAGTGGCGAATCCTGTTTTGAGCGACATTGATGCTCCTGGCCAAGGAGAGGTGGAAGGGCCCACGCACAGCAGTTGCAGCGGAAAGACCCGACGTAGAGCGTCAGAGATTACCATATGCATTCAGCTCGCCTACTAACCTGAGGGATCACCCGGGGCACATCAGATGCACATCCCAATACCCCCCTATGCAGGCGATGCGCTTGTGGCCAGCGCCAAAGAATTCAGTGTTTTTCACTGATTCGACCAATAGTCTTGGTGATTTTTACTGTATTTAAAGTATTTTCCTGCATGCACCCTTGAAATTTTTTTCGCGAGACGGAGTTCTATATTTGAGGACAAGAAAAAAGCGAGAGATGTGCGGGCGCAGATGATCTGCAAAAGTCACAGACGGGTTTGCCGGTGCGTTTTTCGCTTTTGGGCAGTTCAAGATATGGTCTCTGTTGCCTGGCTTGCACCTGCGCAGCCCCGCAGGGGCTGAGGGGGAGTCGCTTTCTTCGCAGCCGAAGGCTGCGCTTATGCTTTGAATACAAACAACCAAGCCAATTTTTGAAAAAATTGGTTTTCGCTAAGGCTCGCCGTTTTCGAAAACACATAGCAGCGGGTTCTCTTGGCTGTTGCTGGTTGCGCTTGAGTTTAACCGTGGCCCTCAGCCAGACACGCCTGACCAGTAATATGTCGCGGTACCACCGACGCATCGCGAACCTTGACCACCTTCAGGGCGCTTCAGGCTGGCTCGGCGATGCTTTTTCTTCAGCTTTCTGACGCTTCAAGCGCTCAACAACTGAAAACACACTATCTGCGGGATCAGGGCGCTCACTCTTATAGCCATCGCGTGCTAGAGAGTTGAATGCCTCCTCCACAGCTTTTTCCTTCGGGTTTCTATCGATGAAAGACTTCATTGCTCTTAGACTCCATGAAGCATGGACAGTTAGCTGAGCACACTCCGATCCTCTACCTCAGGCGCGAAGGCTTAACGCAGCCCAGATCAACTAAAAGCTGCAGCAATCAGCTCGTCCATCACGTGAGTGGCTGGCCCTTGCAGAAAATGTTCATCCTCGCTGACCTCAAACGGTACTGGATTGATGTGCACTACCGTCGAACCCTTACCCAAGGCGCGCAACGGCAGTTCCGCGGCGGGGTAGACCATGCCAGATGTCCCTATGGATAAGAACACGTCGCAGTTTTCCGCTGCTGCAAGCCCAGCGTTCCAGGCGATCTCAGGAAGCATCTCGCCGAACCACACTACGCCAGGCCGAATAAGGCCGTTACACGCACCGCACTGCGGCGGCTCGATTCGCTGGCCACCTTGAGGCAGATCGAGGATCGCCAGTGGTGATTGATATGCAGCACCACAGTTGATACATCGCGGTGAATGCAGGCTACCATGCAAATGAATCACACCCTTACTGCCAGCGCGCTCATGTAAGTCGTCGACATTCTGCGTTACGACCGTCAGCTTCGGGACGAGACTCGCAAGCTGAACGATTGCCTGGTGCGCCGCATTCGGTGCGGCCTGAAGCACCTTCGACCTGCGCCATTCATACCAGCCCCAGCATAGGCCTGGATCCGCTCGGTAGGCATCCGCTGTCGCCAACTGGGCAGGATTAAATCGCTCCCATAACCCAGTCAGCGCATCACGGAATGTAGGGATGCCACTCTCCGCTGATACGCCGGCGCCGGTGAAAACAGTCACATGGTTCGCCTGGCGCAGCCGATCCACTACGGAGCTGATGGGCATGGTGTGGCCTCCTTGAAGTCGTATTGCTAGAGGCTAAATGAGCGAGGCGATGTCTCCGCCCGTGACCGCATATGGCGATCACTGTTTAGCCTGCGTTCGTAAGCCACAGCATCCAAGAGTAGCGACTATGATGACGTTCCGAGCGCATGAGCCGCTCTAAGCCGCCTCATGAGGATTCGCTGTGTTAAAAGAGTTCTATCGTTACCCTGAAGCTACACGGATGCACTAAACGCCATTGATCTAGCCACTGCGCTCAATGGCGTGCCAGCTCACTACGAGGACATTTGGCGTGCTCTGGCTGACGCAGCGCGAGCAAAGCTAGCCATTGAGGAATTCGCCCAGGCCCGGGTGCTTTGGCTCCTGTCCGATCTTTGCATCCATGATGCTCAACCCCTCGAATCCGAACGAGCTCTTTAGCCCTTTCGCGATTCTAGAAAACAAACGGTCGCTGGCATTTACCGATGTAACGGGTGATGAGCTCGACTTCCTCGAATCCGCGATCGATGAGCTCAGCACCGGCCTCGTCAAGGCACGCCTTGCAGAAGTCCTATGGATCACTCCTGGACGACGCCACATCAAGCATGCCCAAGCGGCTTTGGCAGGGTATCAGACAGTTCCCCTGGATGAAGATACCTGGTGGCGCGGCGGGGCAGATTGCTGGAGTCGTGCGTTAATGCTGGCACCGAGGATGGGGAGGCCTGGCAAGGACATCACAGAGCAACTGTCGAATCGTTTATTCGAGGCACTCGACCAAGAGTTCGATGCCCCATCCCCAATGCTGGCGCCAATCGCTGCCTTAGTACTTGAGCACCGTGTGGTTCACAGCCAAGCAGCAGATCTGCCGTCCAGGTTGGAGGAAGTAGGCCGAGATTCAGAGCGCACAGGCAATATTTTACGAGCTCGACGCTGCTATGAGTTGAGCAAGGACGCTTACCGTGCGGCTAAAGACCTAGCTTCGGCGGCACGCATGACGGCAGCCCTCGCCAATACTTGGGTGGCAGAGGCGGAGGTGCGCGGGGAGGGAGATGGGGTGCAGCCATTGATCGCCTTGAACCACCTCGAGAAGGCGTTACAGATTTACAGAAATGTACCGCAGAGATTCAGGGATCAGCTTGGCGTGACTGAGTTACTGGTTCGCTTGCCTCAACGCATCGCGGACGCAGGCAATCGCACGGTGGGAATGATGCATGTGATCTCGACGCCGCCTACTGATATCTCAGGCTTGGTGAATGATGCCTTGGAAAAAGTCACGGGTAAGTCCCCGAGTGAAGCACTCCATGCGCTTGCCACGCTGTACCCCTTTGCTAAGAAGGGCGGAGCTCGGCAGGCTGCCTTAAAGACACTGCGCATAGGATTGGTCAGCGCGCTCAGTGGAGCGACATATCTTGACAAGGGTGGACGAGTCATCGCCAAGACCAAACCTATGTCATTAGCCGGTGAGTCCTCTCAGGATAACGAGGAGCGTATTTGGGCAGAGATGGTCAAGAACCACGCTATTACACGTAATCTCACCGTGCACGGCGGCGTGATTCCAGCGCTGGGCGTTATGCAGCAGGAACACTGCTACAAAGAGCTGGATCTGGTGGGTCTTGCCAAGGCCTCGGCCCTGGTGCCACCTGAACGGGCGCTAATGGTCGGCAAGGGGCTGTACTGGGGGATGGTTGGTGACTTTGGCATGGCAGTGCACTTCCTGATCCCGCAACTGGAAAATATAGTCCGGTTCCACATGAAGGTGGCCGGACTGAAAACCTCCAACACAGATTTGGAGGGTATTGAAAACGAAAATGGCCTCAGCACGCTTCTGGACGTCGAGGGTATTGATGAAGTGTTCGGCGTCGACACCGTATTTGAGATGAAAGCCCTGTTTTGTAGTGCATTTGGGCCAAACCTGCGTAACACGTTCGCGCACGGGTTGATGGACGATAACGACTTTTATTCGGCGGACGCCGTTTACGCCTGGTGGTTCATGTTGAGATGGGTCGCAATGGTGTACTGGGCCCAGCCAGCGTCAAACCATGAAGCCGCTGCTGAGGATCCGCTTACTACGGAAGAAGGCGACCCGGCCGTGGTTGGCGAACCGGAAAAAGTCGCCTCTTAACCTGCGAACCCCAGGCGAGGGTTTGGTCAGCAAACAGACCAAACCCTCGACCAACGCCACCTTTTCGATGACACCGTCTTCGACCAAGGTATTAGCTGACAGCTCTAGCTCGGGCCTTGGCGCTCTAACCCGAGCGAGTTAGTCTCGAGCTTTTGCGTTGAGGCTGGAGATGCGAACGAAGCGAAGGATTACCCGGGCGTACTGTGTGGAGTTGGGCCAGGAGTTAACCATAGGCGGTGCACATCAGGCCTATTTCAACCAAAACCAGCCGCGTAGCCGTTTTCTGTTCCAGTGCTCATCACCGGAATGCAGGGCGCTCGAGGTGGTGCCAAAAATCACAGCCGTCAATTACTACATCCACCCGACCGAAAAAGCGCGCGTCAAATCTCCGCATTACAAAGACAACGAGCGCTATGACCATCATGCGGACTGCGAGTGGATGCTTCCAGATGAGGACGAAGGTAGCGATGCGCCGTTGCCCGGAGAGACGGAATTACAGACCCGCACACGCCTAGCAAAACGCCAACTCACTTCGGTAATCGATATCTTTGTTCCCCCGACACAGCCAGAACAACCCGTGGTACGTCCACCTCGAGCAGCACCAGGCGACGAGGACGAGGCTGGAGCTAATCGTCGACGGGGCGGTGGCGGCGCAGAAGGTACCCGATCCGATCGGAAGCATCGAACCGGTGACCTGCGTGAGCTAGTGGATTACTACCACGACACACGCGAAGCCTTGAAAGACCTCTTTCCCGAGGTAACGATCAACGTGACAGGTCGTGGTGAGATACCGTTGCGTTCGTACTTCAAGAAGGTGGCTTGGGCCAGGCCTGACACTGCAGGATACGTCTACAACGGCGGTGGGCGGATTGAGCCGCGGGAAGGGGACGGCTTCGTATTCAACTTCTATGACAAGGTTGCGGACAAAGATGCCTCTCTCCAGGTCTCTGATGAGGTCATGACTCAGCACCGATCGAGGCGCTATGTGAATGAACTTCTCGATCAGGCACGGCTGGTAAGGTACTTCACGTTCTATTTCCTGGGCACCTTCACCTATGACGAGGCCAGCGACACCATGGTTGCACAGGTTACTGACCTTCGCTGCCTGGCGATTGATTTGGGCCCGTTGAGGAGCTGAGCTTCAGTAGAGATGGCAGCTCCTAACCATTGGCAAGGGCGGCACCCGATGAGTAAATGCTTAAATCAGCGAGAGGCCTTCGTCTAGACGTAGATAGGTGCCGTGCAATGCAGCCAAGGAGCAAGTGATGCGTCAAGTAGTGTGTACCGATTGCCTTACCGAAACCTTCCTGCAGGATCATGCTTCGGAGAACGATATCAGCGAGTGTGACTACTGCGACCGAGAGCTTCCTGTCATGGACATGGAAGAGCTGGTGGAGCTCTGCGAAACAGCAATCCATGCCTCGTTCCGGGCTATCCAACAACCCGGCTCAGTGATTCATCACGGCTATCCTCCAGTCGGTGTCAGTTTGTATGACATTCTGGAGCTCATGCTAGGTGCCGATCAGGCCCTAATTTCTGATATCCATGAACGCCTGCTCGACTCCTGGAGCTACACGGGGGGCGATGACGACCCCTATTTTGTCGAAGAGACGGAGGCATCGTCGGAGCTGACGGTAGGCTGGCGAAAAATGGAGCACAGCCTGCAGTTTGAATCCCGACTAGCAAATCCCTTAGTGGGGTCAATTCTGACTATGGTCTTCGACGGCATAGAAGATTTGCGCTCGAAGGATGACAGGTCAGCCATTGTGATCGCAGGCCAAGGGCATCAAATATCATCATTCCAACGGGGTAGGGTGTTCCAGGATGAGCAACGCATGGAGGAAGCGCTGAGTCACCCTGAAAAGCATCTCGGCCCGGTACCAGGAGGCAAGGGATCTCCTGGCCGAATGAACGCCAAGGGAATTTCGGTTTTTTACGGCGCAACAGATGACCACACGGCAATTGCGGAGGTGCGCCCACCCGTTGGCAGCACGGTGGTTACCGCGCGGTTCGACGTAATCCGGCCTCTGAGGCTTCTCAACCTGAACGACCTGGCTTCAATGCGTCCGCACCGGGGGTTGAGCTATTTCAATCCGATTCGCAGGAGCCTTACCGAACGCTGCGCGTTTCTGAAAGACTTACAGCGCCAGCTGACAATGCCAGTCATGCCGGACTCGGCGGAAAGCGGGTATCTGATCACGCAAGCCATTGCCGATTTCCTAGCAACCCATGAAAAGCTGAATCTTGACGGTATCTTATTCCCCTCTGCGCAGGTGCAACAGGATACGTCACCAGGGCAGAACGTCATTCTTTTCCACAAGGCCAGCGGGGTAGAAAGGCTCGAGGACACACAAAAGGCTGAGTATGTGAGTCTCTGGGAGCCGGATGAGGATAGGTGGGTGTATTACCCAGAGTTCTGGGAAGCGGAACCTAAAGACTCAGATCAGTCCTCCCAGTACGTCCCTCTGGTACCTCCGCCGGAGCCAAGCCTGCGTCTGGCTCGAGACGGCATCGTGATCCACAAAATCCAGGGAGTTCGGTTCAGCACCGAGATCGACCCAGTCCGCTACGTTCCTTGGTCGAAGGATAGGAAATACCATGGGTTTCGATAGCCTGGCTGCTTTCTAACGAAAGCTCGGATCTTGTAAGAGATCTCTAAACCCATCGGAGTTTGGCGAGCTATTACCAGCCGTACCGTTCATCGGCAAAACCTATATATTGGGTTAGGCACATATTGAAAGCACTACATATTGGGCTAGATTGTGCTTGAGAGCCTACATCTGGTGTTTTGCCATGAACGAAGCCCATATCGAGAAAGCAGCGACCGATCTGCTCATGCAGATTTACCGTGATCGCCGTTACCTGTGGCCAGATCAAGATATTCCGCCGATGATGATGCGCAGCCCCCGGATCGCTGCCATGGTCTGCGGCTACGACTACCATGAGCATCCCACCCTGGGAGACACCCAGTTCAATCGGCACAACACCGGTACTCGTATCGCGGGCCTGATTGACCGTCAATCGAACAAGATCGCCGTCGCGACTGAGTTTGGTGACAAAGTCCAGCTCTTCACCGGCGCGCATGAGATAGGCCATCTTGTGCTCCACGAAGACACTGTCATGCACCGCGACCGCGCTTTTGACGGCAGTCCTCTGCAAGCACCACGTGCGCCTGCAGAGCGACAAGCCGATCGCTTCGCCGCCTGCTTCCTCATGCCTCAAAAACTGGTGAGGGAACGGTTCGAGTTCATGTTCTGCTGCAAGGGCCAATTGCGCTTCAGCGACGTGATTGCCTATCACCTCGACCCCAACAATCCGGATCGGCTTCTCTACTCTCCGAAAGAGTCGGGAGAACGTGAGCTGGCGCTGGCGCGATGCACCCGGTTCAACAACCAGCACCTAGTGTCACTGGCCCAGCAATTCGGTGTCTCGGACTCGGCGATGGCCATCCGGCTCAAGGAACTGGAGTTGGTGCGGTGGCCTTAGAGCGGGCAGGGCGTTCCGGCTATACCTGGAGCGCGCAGTTGGCGGGAGTTGTTGGATCGCCCAGAGAGGCACACTGTTCTGGGTAAATAAAAAGGGGCCTTCACGAGGCCCCTTATCTTTGCTTCTGAAGAGTTACTTAGCTAACCAGCTCTCGACTTCGTCGGCACCATGCTGGCTTTTCCACTCTTTCAAGGTCTTGTGATTACCACCCTTGGTCTCGACGCGCTCGCCTGTGTGAGGGTTCTTGTAGACCTTGAGCTGACGAGGCTTGCGGCTGGACTTTTCAGCCACAGCAGCTGGTGCACGTCGACTGGCAGATTCAGGGTCAAGAATAGCTATGATATTGCGCAGGCTGTAGCCGTACTCCGAGAGCAGGCTACGGAGCTTTTTTTCAAACTCGATTTCGCGCTTAAGGCCATCATCGTTTTTGAGGGTCTCGAGTTCGGCCAGCTGGGCAGCCAGTTGTTGCTCCAACTTACGGAATTCGGCGAGTCTGGACATTTGATGCTCCTGTCTATGGTGCGTCGAGTATAGGGGTGGGGCTACAGGCCATCAATGCGCACGTTCAAGCCGATGCCTGAGGCCGAAAGAGCCATTGCGCGAAGCGCTAAGTCGTCGGAAAGAGTCGAACATCATCCCAGTATGGCCATTGACGCGAGCTAGAGAAGCCAAGGTATTAGAGAGATAGGAACAGAGTAGCAATGGAGGAGTACAAATGTACTCATACTCGGTTTGACCTCAAAAATCCCCATGTCTCACAAGTCGTTTAACGAGACTGCATCTACCAGCACGTCACGAGTCCGTGAGGCGATGGGAGACTATCCCGTGTAAGCATCCGGAAATGGGTGTGGAAACGGGAGTCCTGTTGTTCATAAGCATCCGAATCGATGGGGTAAGCCCGCGGCTTGCGATCTCAAAATTTCTCTCTGCCGGCTGGTTCAGCCAAATTAAATGACGGTGCAGTCGCCGCCAGCCTCAGGTTTTGAGGTCGTCCGGGTAGTCCTCTACTGGCAACTCCCCAACCGGGCCCTCAGGCTTATGCTGCGATTCCTCAAAGTGCATTGCCAGGCACAGATAGATAAGCGCGGCCCTGGACAGCTTCAGCATCAACAGGCTCTTCGCGGCGAGGTCATCCCTGTCGAGCACAAATGCCAAGTGATCAGTCCAGAGCCCTGAAGACTCGCCAATCCAGTGACAAGAATCCACGATTTTGGCGTACTTATGCTCAAGGTGGTTTCTCAATTCATCAAGAGCCTGAGCATCAGGTCGAGCCACATCCTTCAGTTCCTTGGAGTAGATGTCTTGAGATACCCAATAGAGCGCTCGAAGCGGGAGATTCCGGGTGGATATGAATTCATCACGCACAACCCGCGGGTGGTGTAGACGGCCATTTTTTTCCGATTTGAACCATACAGTCCGGAATGCTACCGCCTTCTCGGGTATGCCCAGCTTCCAGTAGGCATTGATGAAGTAGGCAAGCTTATCCAGCAACGAATAGGCGCTGCGATAGGCAGTCTTGATCTGCTCTAGACCCATGCCGTAGAGCGCGTAATCGCAATTGAAGGCGAGCGACATCCCCCTGTCAGCCACATGACCGGGTTTCGCGTGATCGCCCAGGTAAAGACAATGACGGGCGAACCCGTACTCCTGCTTCAGCTGGTTGTAAAAGCCGAGGAACGTGATTCCAGACTTGGCGTCATGACCAGGTAACCTCAGTACGTCTTGCGCGGCGACGGGGAACGCTCCCAGGTCGTTCATGGGGTTAAGGAATAACTCTTCCTCAAGGCACCATCGCCGGTAACGCCGTTCCTCCTTCGAGGAACCAAGGCTGTGCTCTAACAGCTCTGCGTCATCATCGTCGTCAACGGACTCGGCTAGCCTGGCGTGATGCGATTTGAAAAACTCGATCGCTTCAGGATAGGTAGCGCCATCACGCCCCACGCCACCCGCGATGGCTGACTCCAGCTTGCGCCGGGCATGCACAAGGAGCCAATAGGTATGACCAGGGTCGTAAAGCGCAGTGCCATATTGAGCCAAGCCAATGCCAAGGTTGCCCAGGGCCATACCCAGGATCGGATTATCCTTCAACGCGTTGCGCCATTCTCCAAGCGCCTCGATCCATCGTCCACACGCCCTGAGCGCATTGCCTAGGTTGCAGTGAATTCTGGAGCGAAGCATTGGTGCCAGCTCTTTAAACCCTGGGTGCTGTATAGAGGCGCGCAGGAAATAAAGCTGTTTGAGTAGAGCAGGGTGGTCAAGGGTATCGTCCTCCCATGACTGCACCTCCAGCTTCCTCAGCGCGGCCCATGCATTGGAACATGAGTAGAAAACGAGACATCCGTTCTCCGGCTCGATGCGCGAAACCACTAAGTCCGCTAGCTCCGTCGCATGACGCAAGATGCCTTCATCGGCGCCGTCATCTGCAGCATCGATCAAGGAGTCATAGAGGCGTCTAAGACGAGGAGAGTCACCTGAGCTGCGGAGCTGTTCATTCAATGCCTTCAGAATGTGAGAGCGGTCGTCTGCATGGGGCTCATAACCCTGATCAGCAAAACGGCGAGCGAAATCGTCCATGGGCAATCACCGCGATGAGAAGCTGACTATCATAGCTGGCTTGAAAACAATCAGCGGCTACAACCGCTCTATCCAAGGGTGGTGGGGTGCCAGAGTTAGTCGGACGGCTCATGCACAAGCGTCCTCACAGCGCTGAACTCGCCGCAACTTAGAGATCCCTAGATTCTGAGGTGCTCACCGCTTCGGCAAACACCAGCCCCGTTGGGCACTGATCGGCGGTCTAAGATCATTCAGCCTGTGACTAACTGAAGGGAATTACTATGGCAGTGGTGTTCTTTCTACCTTGGGTATCTGCTGCTGAAGAGCTGCGAATCGCAGATCTCCGCTTGATCCCCTACGAGCGAGGTCGACTCCCGGGTGAGTTTCTGGGGATACCGCAAGAAGCTTTCGACGGCGTACTAGGCAACTACGGCGACAGAGGTTTCGGCTCTCAGCCTTCACAGCCAATCCAGCAATCTGCGGTCATCATTTGGGACGAAGACACACCGGGCCTTGAGGCTTCGGATGCCCAAATCCAGCAGCGACTGGTTCAGTGTTCGTATCTCGCCTTCTCTGCCTTGGTAGGTAGATCGCTGTGCTCAACTTTCGAATACTGCAACGCCGACACACTCCAGGTCGTTGCGCAGCGGTTTGATCTCGCGTCACCAGCTCATTCCTGTATGACCACGCGCCGACGTGACGGTGGAACACAAAACATGCTGGCGGGTACGGGAGGCCTCAAGTTCATTCGGCCGTACCACGTCGACAACAGCTCGCGGATTACGCTCGACATCCCATTGCTTGAGGCATTACTCAAGCTGCCTGTTGGGGAACTCAAGGAACGTATCGACGAGGCGGTCGTTTCCTTCCTCAGAGCCAATACCGATGCGCCATCCATAGATGAACGATCCGAACTGATCCTGATGCGGGTCGCCATAGACACGCTGCTTGACGTTCCTCATGACAAAGCTGCCTTCCGCAGAGCCATCAACGAACACTTCGACGAGCTACCGAACCCGCCCATCTGGCATAAAGGGAGCCTGGACGAACAGTGGTGGTGCAAGCACTGGGACAAGCACGTAAATCGCCCGCTCGACGCCTGGGTACACGATTTCTGTGCCGCTCGTAACGCGGCAGCTCATGGCCCCGCAAATGTTGAGAAGGGAAGCATCTGGCCTCGCCATAACCACCTCATTTTCTCCGCCTGGTTGCTGCCGCTGATCGTCAAAAAGCTACTTGTCCAAGCAGGGCTTTACGAGTTCACCGCCGAAGATAAGGCCGCGAGGGCGGGCTTTGAGGTCTTTCTGGCGCACGATCTGCTGGCCTTCACCGACGAGGATGAGAACAAGGTTTGGTGGCAAATAGCGGAGTCTGAACTCTTTCAACGGCTGCGTATTGAGCAACTGGATCAGGCGTTGCGTGAAATGCCAGGAGAGTGAGCGAGCATCGCTTGCGAGGCTTATGGCTTTATGCCGTGAGCTCCAGTCGCGGTCGTGTGGGGCTAGGCGCTTAGCTTCGAGTGGTGTAGGTTGACCATCCTGAGTCACCCAACGGAATGGCTCAGGTCTGATCAATTCGGAGAGCACTAAATGCGAAGGAAAGGACGCCGGCAGAGAGCTCGGACAGCAATCGCAAGGCTGATCACCAAGATCGAACGCTTGGAATCGAACACAGTAGGGAAGCACAGTCACCGGCTCCGACTGTGGGGACGCATGACTGGCCTAGCGCATAGCATAGGGCTGGCGCTGATTGGCTTTAGGCTCGTTGGCGAAGCCCAGCGAGGACGTTGAACCCGGGAATCGCTCAGCGACGACCCCCGCAGTTTAAGAGATCGTACCCAGGCCTTTGATATCGTTTAACCTTCGCACAGCAACATGCCCGGCCTGTACATCGCCAAAGCGGAGCGAGCCTTCTGATGAGCACCTTGTCCCCTGATCAACACAATCGTTACCTGGAAGTGCTCGACGCAGCAAAGATTCTGTTCGGTGGCGATCTTGATGCAGCCCTGCACTGGCTGTCATGTCCACTGAAAGCGTTTGGCGGCAAACCCCCTGCCGCCATGATCACAACCAGGCAGGAAACGGACACCGTCATCGATTTTATCAGGCGCTTGGAGCATGGGTTTGTTGCGTGAGTCGCCGAGACGATGGCCTTAAGGTTAGGACATTGAGTCGGGGCGGCGCCAGAAAGGGCTCGCTTCGAACCCCATACGTAAGCCGACCGTCTACCAAACCAAACCCCTGCCGCTCCCCGGTGGCCGGCTACGCGATACCCAACAGCTTTTCCAGCTGCGCATGCTCCCAAGTGCTCAGCAGCTCTACGGGGTCAGTACTGTACGACTGCAGCGAGTCGAAAATGTAGGCACGTCCCTCCGGGCTGTAGCAGCTGTCGCAATAGTCGAGCGTGTCACAGTCGTTGTAGAACGTGAGCACCCAGCCATCGGTCTCCACCGTCATCAAACCGCAGTAGATCTCAGCCCAAGACTGTTCACCTAGACGGCGCATGCTACGAACCCCGAGGGCGATGTCCCGCAGGATCTGATAAGCCTCGCGGGCCGTGAGCGGTTTTGCTTCCAAAAGAAGTACCTATATCTGGATGTTGTCGAACTGTCCGTGTCCGAACTCGGCTGGCCGCATGGTAAATGAAACTTGTCATGGTGGGCGTGTTACGCGGGAATCAATTTGGTAGCCTTCGGCCCTTTTGGAGCACATCCATGACAGCCAACGCACAGTCCAAGCTCAGTGCCCGCTACGGCGCGACTGACATCTCGCCGCCCACGCAATGGAATGAGGTCATCGAGCAAATCCTTGATCACCGGAGTGTTCGGACGTTCACTGATCAACCCTTGCCTGACGGCACGATCGAGACCCTGGTCGCAGCTGCCCAGTCCGCATCGACATCTTCCAATCTCCAGGTCTGGAGTGTCGTCGCAGTTCAAGATGTCGATCGCAAGAAGCGCCTGTCCGGCCTGGCCGGCAATCAGGCCTATATCCATCAAGCCCCACTGTTCCTGGTCTGGCTCGCTGACCTGTCCCGAATTTCGCGCATAGCGGAGCAGGCGGGGGTAGAGCTGGAAGCACTACCGTACCTGGAGAGCTTGCTGCTAGGCACGATCGACGCAGCGTTGGCCGCTCAGAACGCTGTGGTTGCTCTGGAGTCGTTGGGGCTTGGCAGCGTATATATCGGCGGCATCCGTAATGACATCGAAGGTGTCGCCAAAGAGTTGGGGCTGCCGCCACAGGTCTATCCCGTCTTCGGCCTGTGCGTCGGTTATCCATCACCTGACCGACCTCCAAAGGTAAAACCGCGGCTACCGCAGCAAGCCGTACTGCATCACGAAACCTATACGATCGCCGGCGAGGAGGGCGTCCTCTCGGAATACGATGCGCGCCTGAGTGCGTTCTATCAGCGCGAAGGAATGAATGCTTCCGGCTGGTCGGAACAAGTGATCAGCAGACTCCGGAATGTGTCGAGCCTGCACGGGCGTGAGGAGCTTCTGGGTGAGCTGGCGCGAATGGGCTTTGGGCTTCGCTGATGCGCGAGTCTGAGGGAGGAGGGTATGGCACACAAGCTCGTCAGCGCAGAAGCAGAACTCATACCGTTGCGTGCATCGAGCGAGGTGGATGCCTCAGAGGCGTAGCGCTGAGAACCTTCAACCAGTAGTGCAGCATTGAATACTTTTGTACTCCTCCGAGGATTCGTAGCTCGCGATCCGAGCCTGGCGGCATCCGCAAGCGAGGGTAGGTGGGTAATTCTTGGCAAGCGAGCAGGACTGCATGGCCTTCATCTCCCAGGATGTCCTCAAGCTTACCTGCCTGTGAACGGAACGCTCCCATGCAAGCCGCTACTAACATAGAGAATTTTTAGAATACCGGTTTACGTCAAAGACCCCTCCAGAACGGCAGGCTCAATATATCGATAACTGCAAGCTGTTTTGACGAGATCTTTAGAGCAAGGTGGTGCCATGGCGACTATCGTAGACCGTTAAAGGTATCGCGTGGCCGAGACCCATAGCGTCGAAACGCTGATATCCAACGTGGGGGCAGGGCACCTGTATGTCGGTGCTGCAAGTGTGAGCGGGTGCAGTTTATCTCGACGAACCTGAACGGAATTTGGAGACAGTCGATGGGAAAGCGCCGGAGGTACTCAACCAAAGATGTGAATTGGGGAATGCAAGGAAAGCCTAGAGCGGACAAATGGAAGAGTCAGGATTCAGTCAGATTTGCCACAAAGAAGAACTACAAGAATGGAGAGAGGTTCGTTGAACTCCGGATCCAGACATTCAAGAATGTAGATGGCGATTGGAAATCCCGCTTATATAGGAACTGGCATGTGCTGGCCAAGCTTTATCATAACCGTATCGAAACATGGCCAGTCCAAGCCGATCCGACCGCAAAAGATTATCTCAAACCGACAAATGGTACGGTTCGGCGAATCTCATACGTACCTCCAACCCCGTTTTTTGACATGCCACCTAATAGCCCTGAGGATGCCATTTCCTTTATTGGATGGGTCTTTGACCCTAAATTCTTTCTTTCGTGCCATCAAGGGCTTGGTCTGAGGAAAATTTTCATTGACGCACTAAAAATGATGGACTTAAAGCCAAGTACGGAAACTCTAGAAATTCATTTCGATGGGCCTATAGCAGATGGTAAGTTCTCATTGAGGTTATCTGAGATCACTCTAGCAAAGCTGGAAGAGGACTACAGCCACGCCATAACTCAGTGGACTCGACAAAGACGGTCACACCGGGAGGACACGCGAGTTGGCCGGCTTTTTCAGGCAATCGCGGGCAGCGGCGCAGACCATTCTTCATCCGATCGTTCAAACTCAAACAAGGCATTTGAATTCAAAAACTTGACCCCAAGCAAACTAGATAAAACGATGCTTTCCGTTCTTAAAGAGGATCCGGAGCAGGCGTGGATACTTCGGTCTTACGCACAGGCAGCCATACTAAAGAACATGATAACTGATTTCGAAGCCATGCTAAGTGTTGAAATTGACTCAGCATCATGGGGCTCATTATTTGAGAGGCATATTGATTTAGTTCATGAAGTTTTGACCGATCCAGCCCATGGGGTGCGTGACAGCCAATCGAATCAATTACAGCCCCCGAGTGATGGGAACGTTATTATGACTTCTGAACGACTGGCTCTTGTAATAAAAAGCCCTAGTACAGAACTAGCGGCCAGGATAAAAATTGGGGAGGCGACGGTGGCATGGAGTGCAGCAGCGGATATTCAGTCTGCCGTAAGTGAGGCGTTGGAGTGCGCACGAAAATCAAAAAGACAAGGTGCCAAATATATAGTGATCGCTGGGAAGCTGCCAAAGCACAAGGTGCCTAGGAGCACATATTTGGCGTATAGGAAATCTATGCTTCCGGTAGAGATAGTAGATTTCTACTCATTGCTAGACGGTCTCAAGCGCTTAGCGCTAAAGATCAGTCTCGATTTAAAGCGCCTCAATGATGCTGACTTTGGCATTACTGATGATGATTGAGTCTGAAGCAAATCAAAGGCAACGCGTAGGTGGCGGAAGTAAAGATCTGCTAATGCGTCGAACTGTCGTGCAGGCGTTTGACAAGTCCACCTATAGGTCATATGCGTCTATAATTTAAGGTGGGCGTACATAATCTGAGCTTTAGGCTTGGATTTAGAGGGTCGTTTCTTAGCCCGCAGATATGAAATGACGGCTCTGGAAGTGAAGATGAGTCAGGGCGTTCGTAAAGGCTCAGGGAGGCAAGCGATGAAGGTAATCGGTTGGCACGGCGTATTCGGAGGCAAAACGGATAGCAGAGAGCTTTCTGTGTGAAGATTTACTTCAGCGTACTCGTTGAAAGCGTGGACGGTAAAAGCTGGTTTGTCGAATCAGTGCCTTACGAGCCTCATGAACATTCTTAACATAGCACCTCGTTTAACATAATATACATTATGCGAAGCTTCCTATGGAGACTCGGGGGCCCTGGGT
>RCUI01000204.1_pt1 | contig 22116 bp, 25 predicted proteins | sample 2166121 | NCBI WGS metagenome assembly RCUI01 (sample SAMN09932700, study PRJNA488358) | compost metagenome | feature: garden; material: soil; isolation source: compost soil in succinic acid-enriched culture | place: Germany: Experimental Botanical Garden Goettingen | collected 2016-01-27
ATCAGCTCCATGGAAAAGTCCTATACAGGAGCTATCGATGGTATTTCTTCAACAGCCTTTACTGCAGCGTTCGACCAAGCGTCAAGAAGGGGCAGCTACATCGCGATGGAGAGTTTCAAGGGCACGGTGAATGGGGTGGAAGGATCCTTTAACTTCATTCATTCCGCCTCCACTACCGGAGTTGATCGTGCAGATGAGTTTTTCTGCATAGTCGGAGGCAGTGGTACGGATGGTTTGAAAGGGATTTCAGGGTCAGGAGGGATCACAATTGACATCGATGGAACGCACCATATTTGGTTGAATTACCATCTCGAAAAATTTAACAAGCCGTAAAGGAGAACTCTGGAAGATTTACGCGACAGTCTGGACAACTGGCTTGGCTGAGGCGGCCGGGCGCTGGATAACTGCCATTGCCAAAGCATGGCGCTGCGCTGGGCTGAGCCAAGGACTCTAGAAGGTGCTGGTGTCAGCAAATGCCACCATTTGCCTCTCTCATTTTTGCGCGTTTCCTAGACCTAGACGCAAAGCGCCCAATACATAGTATTGGGCGCAATCGACTACGCAGATAAATTCTTCAAGGCACCTAACAGCAACGCGGCTGGCCGTTGCCACCACCATATCGAGCTTCCTGTCGCTCTCGAAAGAAATCCTCATATGACATCATGGGTTTGTCCGGGTGCTTGGTCTGCATGTGCTCGACATAGGTGTCGTAGTCAGGCATGCCAACCATCAGACGCGCTGCCTGACCCAGGTATTTACCGAGGCGACTCAGGTCATTGAACACGTTACTTCCCTCAGTTATGCATCAGGTAGTGCTTGGTAAGGTGCCTCTTTATCAGTCCGTTCCTTGCTACCCCACGCTGCAATCCCCACCTTGAGCGCGTAGAACAAGATGCTAAACATAACAAGCAAGAACAGGGCTGTGAGTGTGGCGTTCGTATAGGCATTGAAGATCACATGCTGCATCTGCGAAATGTCCTTCGCCGGTGCCAAAATCTGACCATTGGCCTGCGCATCACTGTACTTACGGGCCAACGCCAGGAAACCCATAGCAGGATTAGCATCGAACAACTTGATGAATCCTGCAGTCGTGGTGCAAATCAGCAGCCAGATCGCTGGAAGTAGGGTCACCCAAACGTAGCGTTGACGCTTCATTTTGATAAGCACGACGGTACCCAGCATTAAAGCGATACCTGCCAACATCTGGTTGGAGATGCCGAACAGCGGCCAAAGCGTATTGATACCACCCAACGGATCGATCACGCCTTGATAGAGCAGGTAGCCCCACAATGCCACACAGCCAGCGGTGGCAATAAGGTTCGCAGTCCAAGACTCTGTACGGCGCAAGGCAGGAACAAAGGAACCCAACAAATCCTGCAACATGAAGCGCCCTGCCCTGGTGCCAGCATCGACAGCGGTCAAGATGAATAGCGCCTCGAACAAGATTGCAAAGTGGTACCAGAACGCCATGGTGTTCTCACCCGGCAGGACATGGTGCAAAATTTGGGCAATACCTACTGCTAGTGTTGGCGCCCCCCCTGCGCGAGCGAGGATGGTGGTTTCACCGATATCTTTAGCTACCGACTCAAGCTGATCCGGGGAGATGGTGAACCCCCAACTGCTAACCGTCTGCGCTACTGATACTGCATCAGCACCAACGATAGCGGCAGGACTGTTCATGGCGAAGTAAACACCAGGCTCAATTACCGACGCAGCCACCATGGCCATGATCGCTACGAAGGACTCCATCAACATACCGCCGTAGCCGATGTACCGGGCATGACCTTCGCTCGCAAGCAATTTAGGTGTTGTGCCAGAGGCTATCAGCGCGTGGAATCCTGAGACGGCACCACAGGCAATGGTAATAAACAGGAACGGGAACAAGCCCCCTTTCCACACCGGCCCCGTGCCATCGGTGAACTGCGTCAACGCCGGCATTTTGAGCTCGGGCATAGTGACCAGAATTCCGACAGCAAGCGCAACAATAGTGCCGATTTTGAGGAACGTCGACAGGTAGTCACGCGGTGCCAAGATCAGCCATACAGGCAGTACCGCAGCGACGAAGCCGTAGCCGATGAGCATCCAAGTGATTTGAATACCGGTAAAGGTAAAAGCCTTGGCCCAAACTGGATCAGCGGCAATCTGCCCCCCTAACCAGATCGAGCCCAACAGCAGCAATACCCCAATTACCGAGATCTCTCCGATACGCCCGGGACGGATATAGCGCATGTAAACGCCCATAAACATCGCGATCGGAATAGTGGCCATTACGGTGAAGATGCCCCAGGGACTCTCGGCCAGTGCCTTGACCACAATCAGCGCTAATACAGCAAGGATGATGATCATGATAAGGAAGCAGCCGAACAGCGCGATCGTTCCTGGAACTCTTCCCATCTCCTCTCGCACCATGTCCCCCAAAGAGCGACCGTTGCGGCGGGTAGACAGGAATAGCACCATGAAGTCTTGTACCGCGCCGGCAAGCACCACGCCGGCTATCAGCCAAAGCGTTCCAGGCAGGTAGCCCATCTGGGCAGCCAGTACCGGCCCAACCAAAGGCCCCGCACCAGCAATGGCAGCGAAGTGATGCCCGAAGAGCACGTGCTTGTTGGTCGGCACATAATCCAGGCCGTCGTTGTTGACTACGGCGGGAGTGGCTCGACGAGGGTCTAGCTGCATCACTTTTTCGGCGATGAACAGACTGTAGTATCGGTATGCGACAAGATAGATGGCGACTGCTGCGACTACGATCCAGAGAGCATTGATAGCTTCGCCACGGCGCAAGGCCACGACGCTCAGCGCGAATGCTCCCAGAATAGCCACGGCAAACCAGGCAATGTGTTTAGCCAGATGGGTCATTACGTGTCTCCTGTCGACACCCTACAGGCTGTCGACCGTGATTTTTATATTTGTGTCCGCTGCGCGGCAGCGGCCAATATCCGCGTATGCCCGCTACAAATAAATCCGCAGAACTACGTCCCCACGGCTACGTAGTTTTACTGAGACGCACACCTTCCATAGGATCCTTCAGTCGTTTAAGACCGTTTCAGCTACTCGTTGCGCCAGGCGTTGGCATAAGATGCCAAACCTTCACTGACCTCAGGTCTCATGACTCCAAGACCGCAGATCGATCGTAAGGTCTGGACAGGAGTGGAAATGCTGCTCAAACACAAAATTGTCGCACTGGGGGTCTTACCCCTCCTGTTAGCTATTGCCGCGATTTGCGCGCTTGTGATTTCCCTAAACAACCAGCTGGGCGACCAACAAGCGCAGCTGATCGAAGACAGCATTCTGGTCAGCAAGCGTGCAGAGCTAAAAAACTATGTCGCAATGGCGCAGAGCTTGATTGCCCCCCTATACAACGAGGGCCAGGGTGACGAGCATGCCAAGCAAAAAGTCCTGGACGAACTCAGGAAGCTGAGCTTCGGTATAAATGGTTACTTTTTCGTCTACGACCGCCAAGGCCACAGTCTGATGCATGCCCGGCAGTCAGAGCTGGTAGGCAAAGACCTCATGGATATGAGGGATCCACACGGCCTGCTAGTGATTCAAGCGTTACTAAAAAGTGCCAAGTCTGGCGAGGGCTTTCAACGCTACGCATGGAACAAGCCTTCGTCCGGGCAAGTGACCGATAAGCTCGCCTACGTCGTAATGTTAGAACGATGGGGTTGGATGATCGGAACCGGGATCTACCTTGAGGACGTTGAGCGAGCCACTCAGCAAGCACGTGATGAAGTGGCTCATGGCATCCGCAAGACGATGGTTTCGATTGCTGTCGTTGCCCTAGTAGCAGTCTTATTTGTGTTTGCAAGCGGCATGACATTGAACCTAAGTGAGCATCGGCTAGCGGACACCAAGCTTCAGCGCTTAAACCAGCGAATTGTCAGCCTCCAGGAAGAGGAACGTTCGCGCGTTTCTCGCGAGCTTCACGATGGCATCAGCCAGGTTCTCGTATCCATAAAGTACAAACTTGAGCTAGCAGGCTTTCTGCTTGAAAGCGGAGAAACCCGAGGTACAGTTATCTTGAAAGAGGCTACAGAGCGCCTAGGAGAGGCTATTGGGGAGGTTCGGAGCATTTCACACGACCTACGCTCTTCGCTGCTGGACACCCTGGGGCTTCCTGCCGCGATCGGGCAACTCGCTGAGGAATTCGAGCAGCGCAGCGGACTTAGGGTGACGTTCGAGACCAATGAGTTTGAATGCCTCTTGGACGAAGGGGTACCCGTCTCGCTTTTTCGAATCGTTCAGGAAGGGTTATCCAACATCGAGCGACACGCTCAAGCCCAAAACGTATCCATCACTCTGTTTGGATCTGAGCAATCTGTTCGGTTGAGGATCATCGACGATGGGATCGGCTTTAACGTCAATAAAGTTGAGCGTCGCCATGCTGGGATCGGGCTCAGGAACATACGCGAACGCGTCGAGCACTTCGGTGGCCGATTTCATATGGCATCAGCACCTGGCAGGAGTGAACTGGATATCGTGATACCAATGAGTATTCCTTGTACAAAACTCTGACTCACTCTACATCGATAGCAGCAGGCAGCCTCAATGAGCTTATCAACACAAATCCGTTTAGCCTTAGTCGATGATCACTCCCTAGTCCGTGATGGGATCAGGGCCCTGCTATCCGTCATTCCAACTGTGACCGTGGTTGGTGAGGCTGAAAATGGCGCGACTGCTATAGAGATGGTTGAGCACAGCAAACCGGATCTTTTGTTGGTTGACATCAACCTTCCTGACATAAACGGTCTTGAGCTCACACGAAAATTACGCGACAGATATCCCTCGCTGAAGGTTCTAGTGCTCAGCATGCATGACAGTAAAGAATACGTAAGCGAATCCCTACGCTCGGGTGCAAGTGGCTACGTGTTAAAAAATGCCCCCTCCCGAGAGATTGTCGCTGCGATTGAAGCCATCGCAAACGGAGGTACCTTCTATAGTGCTGAAATCGCGCAAAAACTCCTTCTTGATGATGGCACTAGCAACGAACTAACACCCCGTGAAAGCCAAGTTTTATATAAAATGGCCCAAGGACTGAACAACAAGGAAATGGCACGTGAACTTAGCATCAGCGTTAGGACTGTAGAGACCCACCGCCTAAGCATTCGACGCAAACTCAACATAGACAAACCTGCTGCATTGGTAAAGTATGCAATAGACCATGGAATAATTCCGAGATAGGGCATGTAAACCAGCGGATGACCTTGGGTTTGCGTCCGGCCAGCACACCTTCCTGACTCTTACGCCAAAGACGATGTGTCCCATGCCTTGGCTTCGCAGAGCGGGCTAGGTCGAAATGAAACTCTGGTGAGATTCTGCTGTTAAGCGGAGAAGTACCGTTGCCAATAGGCTTCCCGACATGCACTGTTGAAGCTGACGTGGCAAGGGCTGACCGCTTTGTCGAGCGGCTGGCGAACGACTTCGTAGAAAATCCAACATTCGGCGCAGGCCGCATCACTGGGATAGTCATCCTGTTCCGCTGTCCGTTTAATGAGTGCGCCGTCATCGAAGGCATAGGTTTTTTCCTCTGCAGTGACGGTGTATCCCTGGTCGAACCAAGTTTCTTGATTCGAACTTTCAAGGTGCGCGGTGCGAGGCGAGGAAAACCCCAAGATGGCATTGACGTAGTTGACGAGGTGATTTGTATGAGTCACGGGCTGTATCCACAGGTGGCTTAGAGCGACTAACAAAAATCCTGAAGCGGCGTTGCGACTTTACTGCAAAAGTTATCTGCCCTTAATGGTAAGCGGTAACGGAGAAGATAGATATGCCTCCGCCCCCATTGTGCGACTAAACCAGTTACAGCTTATGCGGCATAGCAACTGGTAGATTTCACGCCCCCACTGCGTCGACAGACGCGTGAGGACGTCCTCAGATCGTCAGCCGGATCACGCCCACTCAGCCGTGTTTACTGGATCTGTCTAAATTTGCTAACACGCAGGTGGCCTGCTCCGTAGACAAGCACAGCAACCAATCACTCAAGCTGGGTACCACGCAGCAACCTGGAATGGTCAAGTCACCTGCGTCAGAGACGTCGGCGAAGCCTCCATGCTCTCTTCAAGCTCTTTCGCATCCATTGTTGACATCGATAGTCACCATCAACTCAATGAAGTTCTCAAAAAAAATCGACGGCGTAACATCAGCTCCATGTCATACAACTCCCCTGGAGCACAGAATCATGAAACGCCAAACCATCCTCAGCATCGTATTCTCTGCCCTTACAGTTAACGCTTTCGCCGCGACCTCTACCCAACCACTTGTCGCCGAAGGTGGCTCGGATCGCCTGCTTGAGCGTCGCGTGGCCGAAGGTGGCTCGGATCGCCTGCTTGAGCGTCGCGTTGCCGAAGGTGGCTCGGATCGCCTGCTTGAGCGTCGTGTTGCCGAAGGCGGCTCGGATCGACTGCTTGAGCGTCGCGTTGCCGAAGGTGGCTCGGATCGCCTGCTTGAGCGTCGCGTTGCCGAAGGCGGCTCGGATCGCTTAATCGAAAGCCGCAATGCATAAATGAATAGATTTCCGCATTTCCACATAAGCCCGGCCCGACAAGCCGGGCTTTTTCGTGTTCTCCATTGCTCAGTGGCACCTGATAAATAGAAAGGAAAGCGCAGGGAAGTGGTACTTATCATGGGTCATGATTCAGTTTCAGCTTAGTCCTTTACACTCCCGCACGAGTCAATAACACCGTAGTTAAACGCAAAAGATTCGCAGCCCACCACTTCCCCCTCTACTCCTCATACGATGAAGCCACTCGGCGCGCGCAATTGCACACCTACCAACTGAATGGTAGCGTTAAGTCAACTACCAGAAATCCCCAGGCAGCCCCACGGGTATGCGCCCGATGATCCGCTGACTCCCAACGACTGTCCGGCCCACTATTAACCAACCCCGCCGTCATGCTGGTTGCCTGTCAAGGAGATTGAAAATGGCCTACGATTTTGACCTTTATGTGATTGGCGCTGGTTCCGGAGGCGTGCGGGCAGCGCGTTTTTCCGCCGGTTTTGGCGCGAAAGTGGCTGTGGCCGAAAGTCGCTACTTGGGTGGCACGTGCGTGAACGTTGGCTGCGTTCCGAAAAAACTGCTGGTCTACGGAGCACACTTCGCCGAAGACTTCGAGCAGTCGCAAGGTTTTGGCTGGACTCCGGGCGAGGCAAAGTTCGACTGGGCGACGCTGATTGCCAACAAGGATCGCGAGATCCATCGCCTGAACGGCATCTATCGCAATCTGCTGGTCAACAGCGGTGCAACACTGCATGAGGGCCACGCAAAAATCGTCGATCCGCATACCGTCGAGGTCAATGGCGAGCGCTACACCGCTAACAACATCCTGATCACTACCGGTGGTTGGCCGCAGCCCCCGCAGATTCCTGGGCATGAGCACGCGATCAGTTCCAATCAGGCATTCTTCCTTAAGGAGCTGCCCAAGCGCGTTCTCGTGGTCGGTGGTGGTTACATTGCCGTGGAGTTTGCCGGGATCTTCCACGGCCTAGGTGCCAAGACCACGCTGCTGTATCGCGGTGGTCTGTTCCTGCGCGGCTTCGACGGTGCGGTACGCAAACATTTGCAGGAAGAGTTGACCAGGCGTGGCATGGATCTGCAATTCAATGCCGACATCGAGCGTATCGACAAACAAGCCGATGGCAGCCTGAGAGCAACCCTCACGGATGGTCGAGTACTGGAGGCAGATTGTGTGTTTTACGCCACTGGTCGACGACCGATGCTCGACAACCTGGGCTTGGAAAACACTGCAGTCAAACTCGACAAGAAAGGTTTTGTCGAGGTCGATGAACTGTATCAAACCGCTGAACCGTCGATCCTGGCCCTGGGCGATGTGATTGGTCGGGTGCAACTGACGCCGGTCGCACTGGCCGAAGGCATGGCCGTGGCGCGGCGACTGTTCAAGCCTGAGCAGTATCGTCCGGTGGATTACAAGATGATCCCGACGGCAGTGTTCAGTCAGCCTAACATCGGCACTGTCGGGTTGACCGAAGAAGAGGCGCGAGAGGCCGGGCACGAAGTAGTGATCTTTGAAAGCCGCTTCCGGCCGATGAAATTTTCGCTGACCGAATGCCAGGAGCGCACTTTGATGAAGCTGGTGGTGGACGCCAAGACCGACAAGGTCTTGGGCTGCCATATGGTCGGCCCGGAGGCCGGCGAGATCGTGCAGGGTTTGGCGATTGCGCTGAAGTCGGGTGCAACCAAGCGCGATTTCGACGAAACCATCGCCGTGCATCCGACGTCCGCTGAAGAGTTCGTCACCATGCGTACACCGGTCGCGGACTAACCCTTCAGGTGCTGCGGTTGCGTCTGGCTCTGTTGCAACGACAGGAGCTAGGCACGCACTTTCATCATGACCACTAGCCCGCTGGTTTCCAGGCCAACGATGCTCACGAAAAATCAATCAACATGTTGAGCGCTTAGGTGTCAGCAGCCGTTGCACCTATCCCCCCCGCATGGGCATGACGCTAATACCGCAGGTTGCTTTCAGCTCTGAAGGTTAGGCCCTCGCTCTGAATGCCAATCGGCCCCTGAGCATGACTGCTAACTCCAGAGCAAAGGGTGTGCAGGCAAATGCCGCAGAGGCATCTCCGAATTCCATTTCTCATCAAGTCATATGATCGAGCCGCCTATCACTCACTATTGCCAACCTACCAACTAGATGGTAGATTCGTCTCAGATTCAAATTAATCTACAGCAACCCTACAGGGCGCCACGCCCAGGTGAGTATCCCATGCAAGATTGGAAGCAAACTCGTAAAGACATCAACGCCCGCCTGGTAGAGCTGAACGGCCTGTCCCCAGAAACCATGAAAGGTATGGCTTCGCTAGGAGGTGCTGGCGCGAAAACAAACCAGCTGGACGCCAAAACACGCGAACTGATTTCGTTAGCCGTAGCGGTGACTACCCGCTGTGATGGCTGCATCGCTTTTCACGCCGCAGAGGCCAAAAAGCTCGGCGTAACTACTGAAGAGGTGGCAGAGGCTTTGGGTGTAGCAATCAACATGAACGCAGGGGCTGCGCTGGTCTACAGCACTCACGTGCTCGACGCCTTCGACAAGTCATAAATCTTTCTCCGCCCTTCAACTCTTTAACGACGTCGAGATTAATCATGAATAAGCTATTCACCCCTTACGATTTGTCAGGCAATGCGCTGAAAAACCGTGTTGTCATGGCGCCGATGACCCGCACCCGTACCCTGAACAACATTCCAAATGAATCCAACGCACTGTATTACGCGCAACGTGCTTCTGCCGGCTTGCTGATCACCGAAGGCCTGCCTATCTCCGACGAGGCTCGCGGCTATCTGTACACCCCTGGCATTTACGAAGATGAGCACTTGCCAGGCTGGCGCAAAGTCACTGAAGCCGTGCATGCCAAGGGTGGGAAGATTTTTGCGCAACTCTGGCACGTTGGCCGTATGTCTCATGTCTCGGTGCATGGCATGGTACCGGTCTCCTCGGGTACGGTGCCTGCGGTTGATACCACGGTGTATGCGTGGATCGAGCCTGGTAAATCAGGCCCGGTTCAACCCAGCGCACCACGTGCTCTGGAAACTGAGGAAGTAAAGCGCGTTATCGCGGACTTTGTGAAATCTGCGCGAATTGCAATGGACGCAGGCTTTGATGGTATCGAAATCATGGCGGCGAACGGCTTTCTGTTCGATCAGTTCCTGAGCAGCGCCCTGAACACTCGAACCGACCAGTACGGTGGCTCCATTGCCAACCGTCAGCGCTTCCTGCTGGAGACCATTGACGCAATTGCTGCTGAAATCGGTGGTTCCCAGATTGGTGTCCGTTTCTCGCCGTTTGGTCGCCTGTACGACTTCGGCGTGTACGACGGTGAAGAAGAAACCTGGATGAGCATGGCGGCAGCCCTCAATGAACGGGAACTAGCGTTCGTTCACCTGAATTACCAACCAACCATCCTCGCCGCGCAAACACCTCCGGGTTTCGGCGCCGCCTTCCGCGAAGCCTACAAAGGCACCTTGATGGCTGCTGGCGGCTTCACCAAAGAGATCGCAGAGTCTGAACTGGCCAAAGGTGAACTCGACCTGATCGCTTTCGGCACCGCCTACATTGCCAACCCTGATCTGGTAGAGCGTATGCAGAACGGCTGGCCATTGGCGGAAGGCGATCGCGCAACCTACTACGGCGTCAGCGATTCGATTGACAAGGGTTACACCGACTATCCGACTTACGCTAACGCTGCTCAGCGGGTTTCGGCTGAAGCGTAATTGCTTTAAGGCACAGCCTACGTTGAGTTATGCGTGGGCAGTCCTGTCGTAATGCGGAGCTACCAGTCATGTCTGCTGTAAAGACCGGATAGAACCCGCGCCCCAAAGTCACGAAGATATGGGCGTCTTCGGTACTGACCTATAGCCCTTACTGAAATGGAGCACACTATGCCGTTAGTCATTATTAAAGGTATCGAAGGCGTTTTCACGGAAGAACAAAAAGCCGAGGCGATTCACAAAGTTACCGAGGCCATGGTCTCAGTCGAGGGTGAAAACATGCGCGCTCTCACTTGGGTTCTTTTCGAGGAAGTCAAAAGCGGCAGTTGGGGTATTGCAGGAGAGGCAATCACCGCAGAAAAGGTGCTTAAGCTACAAGCTGGCGAATAAAGCGCTGCCCTGATAATCAAGCCTTTTCTGGATTTGGTGCATCTCGTTCCTTGGGACTTGGCATCTTTTCTAGGAGGGGCTTTTTCATTCAAAAGACATAGATTGGCATCAAAGTGCTTGAATGAAAACCATCCTTTACGTGGGGTGGGCTCTATCGCTCATCGACCTAACGGACATTCTGGAGGTCATCTTGATTCTTATCATTTACGCTCATCCCTACCCCGAAAAATCACTTGTTAATCAAGCAATGCTCGAACGCGTATCCAGCAATCCGGACATAGTCATACGCTCCCTGTACGACCTTTATCCGGACTTCAATATCGACGTTGAGGCTGAACAGAGAGCGGTCGATCAAGCACAGCTGCTCGTATTGCAACATCCGATGTATTGGTACAGCTCCCCGCCCCTTTTGAAATTATGGATCGATAAAGTATTCACTCACGGTTGGGCATACGGCAAAGGCTCTGTCGCCCTCAAAGATAAGAGTCTGCTGTGGGCCGTCACGACGGGTGGCGAGCACGATCATTTCCAAATAGGTGACCACCCAGGTTTCTCGGTGCTGGCTCAACCCCTCCACGCAACGGCAATCTATTGCAACATGCGCTGGCTGAATCCGGTCGTGGTACACGGCGCGTATGCAGCTGCACCCGACTCCCTACACTCACAAATCGAGCACTATTACGCGCGCTTGGCCTCCTGGAAGGAAGATTGATGTGGAAGCTCACAGCCTGATTGAAATGCTCATTTATTTGGGTTCAGCGGCCTTGATCGTACCTATTGCCGTGAGAATGGGCCTTGGCCCGGTGCTGGGCTATCTGCTCGCCGGGTGCCTTATCGGGCCTTGGGGGCTGAAGCTGGTCACGGATGTCCAGGCGATTCTAGGATTTGCCGAAATTGGCGTAGTGCTGATGTTATTCATCATCGGCCTTGAGCTTGATCCCAAACGGCTTTGGGCAATGCGCAGGATGGTGTTCGGTGGAGGTACGCTTCAGATGGTCGCGTGTGGTGTGGCCATCGCATTATTCTGCGCTGTGCTTGGCTTGAATTGGGCTGCGGCACTGCTCGTGGGGCTCACACTCAGCCTCTCTTCTACGGCAATAGCCATGCAAGCCATGAACGAGCGCAACCTAACCCCCACTTCGGTTGGCCGAAGCACCTTCGCAGTGTTGCTGTTTCAGGACATAGCCGCTATCCCACTAGTTGCTATGATTCCGCTCTTGGCAGCAACGGGCGGCACACCTTCCGGCGCAGACCTGGCACTATCGATCGCTAAAATTGTTGGTGCAATCGCTACTGTAGTGTTACTGGGCCAATATGTCTCCCGCCCCTTACTGCGCTTCGTAGCTCGCTCCGGGCTGCGCGAAATTTTCAGTGCTGTAGCACTCTTTCTGGTTTTCGGATTCGGCCTCCTTCTTGAAGAAGCTGGCTTGTCGATGGCGATGGGGGCATTCCTGGCAGGCGTTTTGCTGGCAAGCTCAGAATACCGCCATGCCCTGGAAAGCGATATTGAGCCCTTCAAAGGACTGCTGCTGGGTTTGTTCTTTATCGGCGTCGGGATGTCGATTGACTTTGGTACGCTGTTCAATACGCCATTCAAAGTCATCGCTCTGACAATCGGGTTCATCGCCATCAAACTGGTGGTGATCAAAGCCTCAGGCCGACTCTTGAATGTGCCTTCCGGTCAACGCTGGTGGCAGGCGGTGCTGCTAGGCCAAGGTAGCGAATTCGCTTTTGTAGTGTTCGGCGCTGCGACGATTGCAGGTTTGCTTACAGACCAGTGGGGAAAAAGTTTGACTCTGGCAGTAGCTCTGTCGATGTGCGTAACACCCGTGCTTATTTTGCTTCTCAACCGCTTGGAGTCTGCCTCTAAAAAATCCGGCCTGGAACCGGACACCATTGACCAACAAAACCCACTGGTGATCATCGCCGGATTCGGACGCTTCGGCCAAATAGCAGGTCGCCTGCTCATTTCCTGTGGAGTAGAGGTCGTGGTGCTCGATCATGATCCCGACCATATTGAAACGCTGCGAAAATTTGGAGTGAAGGTGTTTTACGGCGACGCCACGCGGCTAGACCTGCTAGAAGTTGCGGGTGCAGCGAAGGCGGTTGTACTGATCAACGCGATAGACGACCGAGCAGATAACCTGAAGCTGACAAGACTGGCCCAAGAGCACTTTCCACACGTGAAGCTCGTCGTACGCGCCCGGGACATGGAGCACATTATTGCCCTTCGACAACTGGGGGTCGAAGCGGTTGAACGAGAAACCTTCGAGAGTGCCCTTTCCTTGGGCAGAACCGCCCTTGAGTTCATAGGCGTGGGGCGCTATGAGGCACGTGAAAGAGCGGATCGATTCAGACGCCTGAATCTGCAGATGCTTGAAGAAATGTCTACACAACCAATGGATGATGCAAGTTTCAGGCATGATGCGTATAAGCGAGCTAACGCTTTGCTGACGGAGATCTTCAATGAAGATCGAGCTCACCCAATCAATAACTGGCCAGAACAAGATCGAGCTGAGGATTAAGCACTTGGATAAGACCCGAACACTTGGCTTGCCTAAAGCCGCTGTACAGGCACTGGCAGCCGTGCGGGCGATGCCTAAAGCGCCACATGGCACGTAGTCTTTCGTGCTAGATGGTCGGTCGGGGCCGAATAAATCCATTCATCGAAATACTAGGACGTTAGCGATGCCACCACTCGACGACCTTCGAGCCCAAATGATTGCCGCTGAGGAGTCCTTGAAAAAACTCGATATCGAAATGGAAAAGATCGAATACGACCCTCTTATCCCTGAGAGTGTCCAGGAGGCAAGGAAGCGAGTTCGTCAATTAATCGACACTATCCTTGCAGACTTCGGGGACAATCCTGTTTTGGCTCCGATGGTTGCTGAACTTAGGTCGCTTTATCTTGATAGGATTGAAGAGCACTTGCGTACAGTTCAAGGCCGAGAATCAGGAAGCTACTGACTTGGCCGAAGCGTACAGTGGCAGACACCAACAGTTCCGTGCTTTCATTAGCCCTGCAGGGTCGACGCCGCCACCCTCTCTGCATCGCATGTCCTGAGCGACCATAGCGTCGGTACTACACCCCTAAATCTGCAAAGAGCTCATTCAACGTTACGACCAGTTGCTGCTCGTGACGCTTGTAGTAAGTCCACTTACCTACCTTGGTCGCAACAACCAGGCCTTGATCAGCGAGAGCTTTCAAGCACAGGGAGGTAGCCGGCTGCGAAAGCCCGGCCTTTTCCTGAATGAGACTGGCGCAGACGCCATACACGTCAAAGGAATAAATCTGCGTCTGGTCATGGAATGACGTGAAAGGGTCTTTCAGCCACATCAACACCTTCCTGCGCACAGGGCTGGAGAGTACTTTGAGCGTCTCATTCAAATCCATCATCTGGGTTGCTTCCTCCGCAAGCGGAGAGCTCCTATCGCAAACCGATCATCTTAAGCGCTGTAGAAAGGATAGTCGATGTAACTCTCCCCTCCTCCGCCATACAGCGTCGCAGCGTTGACTGGATTTAATCTCAGCCCGTTCCTGATGCGTAGCGGAAGATCTGGGTTAGCAATGAAGGTACGGCCAAAGCCAAACAGGTCTCCATACCCTTTTGCTAGAATTTCCTTCGCTTTCTCCTCTGTGTATCGTCCGGAATACATGATTGGCGCTGAAAACGCCTCGCGTAACGCTCTACGAAAAGAATCCGGCAGATCTGGAGCAGATTCCCAGTCAGCCTCTGCAATCGAAAGATATCCTACTCCCAACTCCTCAAGGATTTTAACGGCTTCGATATAGGTATGATGAGGATCGGGCTCCACAAGGCCTAAGTAGACACGCTCTTCCTGCGTGGTCTCGAACAATGGCGCAAACCGCACACCCACCCGCCCACCACCGAAAACACTGATCACCGCTTCGCAGATTTCACGAAGGAATCTCAGCCGATTAACCAACGATCCACCGTACTCATCAGTCCGGCGGTTGGTATGCTCGGAGATGAACTGGTTCACTAGGTAGCCATTGGCGCAGTGAAGCTCAACTCCGTCGAAGCCAGCTTTTTTGGCGTTCAATGCTGCCTTACGATATAGCTGGACAAGTTCCTTAACCTGATCAGTCGTCAACTCGACAGGCTCGCTGGGTTCAGCAAGTGCACCGGTTTGTGGGCCGGTTTCGATAAAGACTTTGACGGCCGTGGCACGAACAGCAGATGGCGCGATCGGCGGATTTCCACCAGGTTGGAGACTGGTGTGTGACACGCGTCCTACATGCCAAAGCTGGCAAAAAATGACAGATCCTTCCGCATGGACTGCATCGGTTACTTTTCGCCAGCCTTCTACCTGATCATCGCTGTATATTCCAGGAGTCCAGGCGTAGCCCTGACCACGCGGTTCGATCTGGGCCCCTTCAGTAACCATGAAGCCTGCCGTGGCCCGTTGCCGGTAATAGGTAACCATCAGCTCGTTGGGAATATCACCTGGTTGGGAGCTTCTGGAACGAGTCAGAGGAGGAAGCGAGATACGATTCTTAAGCTCAAGGCCTCCAAGGGAAAGGGGTTGAAACAGGCTGAGATCAGTCATGGTGCCTCTAAGATGATGAATGCCAAGACACATTAACACATTCGAATGTATGAATGTGTAATTTGCGACCTCGGCTGAAGTCTGCTAGAGCTTCCAGCTTGAGTAGGATTCTGAGGACGAAGTCTTGAGGTTGCAGGAAAGCCTTTACGACATTGCCGTTGAAGGGGCTGTTCCGAGGCGCGGAGGCTGTTACTCAGAAGAGTGGTAAATTGAATGGTGCTGGAGAGTTTTTCGACAAAAACCGAAAGCGTGTCTGCGGGCTTTGCCTCGTCATTGAATTAGTGATTTTCTAAAAACTGTGCTTAAGCTGAGAAAGGATTGCTTTTTTTAATGCACCGACCGAGCGAGAGCCGGTCAATATCGAACACAAGTGGCCTTCGTGAAAAACAGCCAAAGATGGCACCGATCGAATACCGTATCTTTGGGAGATTTTCGGAGAAGCCGCTATATCAATCTTTCCAAATTTAACACGAGCATGAAGTTTATCCGCCAGGGCGTTAAATACTGGCTTCATCTCTTGACAGGGCTTACACCAAGAGGCGGCGAACAGAACAACACTGTTGCCTTTCGCCACGAATCTAGCAAACTGGCCAGCTTGTAACTCAATTACATGGCTCATCTAAGTTTCTCTACACCATTTCAAGCCAGGGACAGCGAAACAGCTACTGTAGGACGTGCTCTAATTCTACGGAGTCAATTCGCTTGATTTTGAAATAAAAATCCAGACATGGAGATCTCTCTAACTATTACACCGTTTCGAATGGTCAGCACTGCGATAGATTCCCCCAACCCTAAGTTATACGAAGAGCACTTATAAAGCAGCGCTTTTCGAAGCTAAAATCTGAGGCTAATCAGTAATCTCGAACCTCTACAGCTGATTGTTCTAACGCTTCAAGTAAATAGTTGAATCCCTCAAGGGGGTCGGCAGACCTACCTATCGTCCAGTCAATAAGACTAGCCCCTTCCAGTGCACTCAGCAGCATGAAAGCATAGGACTCGGCTGGCTTTACGAGCAACCAGTTATTTTTCACAGCGGCCTCACTGACAGCTTTTTTTAGCCACTCAAGCTGTGCCTCAAAAAACTGTTTTGTTAGCCCCTGGAGTGATGGTGGCAGTGCTGCCATTTCTGCCGCTAAGGCGCCACACAATGGAAGAAGCCCTTCATTGGCGCTTGAGGAAAATAGACGCGAGAACGCTCGTAGGCGCAAAATCGGATCTTGGTCAAGCTCTTCAATAGAGTACAAGGTTTCATCGAAGCGATTAATATAGTCCTTGATCAGCTCTTCACCCAAGCACTCCTTAGTCGGAAAATGGTGATGAATGCTGGCCTTTCGAATACCAATTTTTGCTGCCAGATCAGCGTAACTAAACGCAGAGTATCCTTTTGATCTCATCTGGTTTTCTGCGATTTTTAACAGTGCTGCTCTTGTCGAGATCGACATTTACGACTCCTGCGACTAGCTCTCGGCCTCCCTGTACCAGAAACTGGCAGGCTGTCGCCGATCGCCATACGACTGGCTTTTGAATGAAACTTGAACCAACACACGCCCGATCTCCTGATAACGGTATGAAAGCCGCCCTGCAGCGACTTTCATCAGATCGCGTACTGATCAGGCGCGCACAGCCATAATGCCGGCATCAACGTCCCAAATCGCCCCAGTCACCCACGATGCCTTATCAGACAAGAGGAAAAGGATTGTATTGGCAACATCCTCCGGAACGCCTACTCGTCCCAATGGGTGAAAGGCGTTCAGCGCTTTCATTGCTTCGGGGATTGCCTCTTTATCCATAAACCCTTCATAGATTGAGGTATGGACGATCCCAGGCGAAACAGCGTTGACGCGAATCCCAGAGTGAGCCAGTTCAATTGCCAGGTTGCGCGTTAATGCATGCAAACCTGCCTTGGCCATCGAGTAAGCCGAAGCAGGAGATCCCGCCAGTGCCGCCTGGGCCCCAATGGAGCCCACATTCACAATCGCCCCTTCACGCTTGGCGGCGAGCATATTCTTGACCACTGCCTGGGTGATGAAAAAAGTCGCGCGATTGAGCGATAGATACATGTCGTACTCAGCTTCATCATGCTCGGTAAAAGCCTTCGGAATGAAGATACCTGCAGAGTTCACCATCAAGCTAATATCGCGGTGATTGGCATTGATTTCATTCCGAACTGAATTCATGCCCTCTTCAGTCATCAGATTCGCAACAATCACCGAAACAGGGCCCAGTGCGCTCAGCTCACTTCGAACGGCGTCGGCTTTGTCTTGCTTACTGCCGGTCAACACCACGCTGCCACCAGCTTTCAGCACCATGCGGGCAGTTTCCAGCCCCATGCCACTGGTACCACCGACTACAAGCAGCTTCTTACCTTTGAAAAAATCGCTCATTTCATACTCCAGTAACTGAATTTCCGAAGGTGAAGCGCCAAAGGTCGTTCTGGCGCTCCAGGGGTAGATTCGAACCTTGCGAAATCAGCCCTCACGAACCTCAAGGGTCGGCACCATGCGAATAGCTTTCGAGAAGTTGGCGTAGTTGACCGACGTTTTCAGAACATTTTTATGCAGCTCCTCGACACGTTCGCGAGGCGCATCGGTATGCAGGCGAACGACGAAGCTCACTTCGTCGTAGCCTGGGTTGACGCTTTCGTCGAGGCCCAAGAAACCACGCAGGTCGAGGGTACCGTCCGTCTCAATTTCCAGACTGTGGATCTTGATACCCATCATGGCGGCGTTGGCCGCATAGCCCACCGACATGCAAGCGTTGAGAGCGGCCATTAGCAGTTCTTGAGGGTTCGGTGCCGAGTTTTGGCCCAGCAACTCATTTGGCTCATCGGCGACGATTTCGAAATCACGCGAATAGGTCTCACCAGCGAGGCTGTAGCGACTGACTTTCGCCACAGAGCGCGTCTGGCCTTTCCACTCGGTCTTGACGTTAAAGCTGGCGTGGCGCTTGCCCGCATCCTCAGCAACACCTTGAGCAAACTGCTGCAGGGCGCCTACGTCAATGCCGTTCAGATTGTTAGTCATTTGGTAAGTCCTCTTCTACGCATGGATGGGTGTGAGACAACACAACTCTACCAACTAGTAGGTAGCCATGCAATAGGTATCGTTAAATCACCTGATCCACCCCGTTCAACGATGGCTTCCCGGCTCTGAGCATTGATTACAGACGCGCGCGGCTATGCACCGCTCGTCCGAAAGGACAGCAGGTGATAAGGAACAGTCGGAACAAGCGGCCGTCAGGCTGGGAGGGAGAAGAAGGCGGAAGGAGAAGCGTTTACCTAGGAAGACCTACATAGGTGACGCCCACCCTGGCAGGTGGGCAGTCAGGTGTGATTACGATGCATTGAAGGATGTAGATCGCGTTTATGACACAACGATGCTTTTCAAAATCAAGCTAAATCCGGATTGCGAGCCTACTTTATCGCTCAGCGCCCAGGAGACAAAACTGTCACCCTCTAGAATATTTAATATCGCTCTTGAGATTTCTTTTGGATTTAGATCGCCGCGTATCAGATTTTCAGCTTGTCCCTTGGCTAAATTACTTTCTAACCACAAGAGGTGAATTTGGAAAAACTTGCGAGTCAGTTCTTTGAGACTTTCTGGCAAAGCGGACAACTCTGCTGCAAGCGCTCCACAGAGAGGCAACATTCCATTTTCCGAGCTATCAACGAACAATGAGGCAAAAGCATTCAAACGAACAAGTGCGTCAGGACTTTGCTCATTAATTAATGCTAAATTTTTCTCAAACCTAAAAAGATAGCTCTCTATCACCGCGATCCCGAGCCCTTCTTTCGTCGGAAAGTGGTGATGAATACTTGCTTTCTTAATACCAATTTCATCCGCTAAATCTGCATAGCTAAATGCTGCGTAACCCTTGGTACGCAATAGTAGTTCAGCAGTAATGAGGAGATCGGAACGCGTACTCATGACTTTACCTTGATTTTCTGATAAAGCCATATTAACTGTATCAGGGCAGTGATTCAACTCATAGGGCGATGAGAGGATGCCACAACACGCCCCTGATCGCCCGAAACCATGTTTTTATGTGGCCTGTACGGCTTTTACCTCTTCAACAGACCCTGTTTTTGCTCGAACGACCCTTGACCAACCAATGAGTAGGACAACTGCTATCACAGGTATTGAAAGGACAGTGTACGTACCGTTAGGGTAATCAAAGCCTAAGAGTACTAGCACAGCAAGCAGGAAACCAAGGGTCAACCAGGAGGTAAATGGCGCGCCTGGCATTTTGAAATTCACCATTGCAACCTCTCCTCTTTTTACCGCGCGACGATATCGTAACTGCGATAACACAATGAAGGCCCATGTGGAAAGAATACCCAAAGAAACCATATTCAACAGCAACTCAAACAGTTGCGAAGGAATCAAATAATTCAAAAACACACCAAAAACGTTAATCCCCATGGTCACTAGGATTCCCATGTAAGGTACTCCCTGTGAGTTCATACGCTTGAAAAGTTTCGGGGCAGACCCACCCATTGCGAGCGATCTCAACACCCGCCCCGTTGCATACAGTCCTGAGTTTAAGCTGGACAGGGCAGCTGTCATCACAACAATATTCATGATGGAGCCGATACCTGGAACTCCGAGCGCTTCAAAAAAAGTGACGAAAGGGCTAACATTCGCACTATAAGCAGTCCACGGAAGAACAGTAACCAACAAAAATACAGAACCCACGTAGAATAAGCTTATCCGCCAAATTACACCGTTGATCGCTTTGGGAATAACGCTCCTTGGATCAGCCGTCTCCCCAGCCGCAGTTCCAACCAGTTCTATACTAGCATATGCAAATATCACACCCTGCACAATTATGACTGCAGGCAGTAAACCATGCGGGAATATACCACCGTTGTCCGTAATCAGGTGCAATCCTGGGATAGTTCCAGCCACCTCATTCCCCGTAGCAAAAAAGTACGACCCCACAATCAAGAAGATGCTAATTGCGGCAACCTTTATCACGGCGAACCAAAATTCCATTTCCCCGAACCACTTCACACCAACCATATTCATTAATGTGACGACACCCAATGCGCTTAATGCAGATACCCACTGAGGAACATCTGCAAACACACCCCAGTACTTCATGTAAATCGCAATCGCAGTTATATCTACAACACCTGTCAGCGCCCAGACCAGAAAATACATCCAACCTGCGACGAACGAAGCACGCTCGCCCATAAACTCACGGGTGTAAGAAACAAAGCTCCCACTACTCGGCCTGTGCATTACCAACTCACCAAGCGCCCTAAGTATGAAGAAAGCGAACACCCCACACACCAAGTACACGACAGCGAGTGCGGGCCCTGCGATCTGCAACCTGGCACCCGCCCCCAAAAACAAGCCAGTACCAATTGCCCCTCCCAGGGCCATCATCTGAACGTGCCGTTTCTTTAAATGCTTTGAATATCCGCTTTCGTGGGATTCTAGCCATTCAGATTGACTTTTTAGATCGCCACTTTTGGATTGATGCGCGGACTGCGATGTTTCTAATTGGTTTCTCATGTGTCACCTAAGCGATGAATTTGCAGTTTTTGTATTATTTCTTGCAAACCTAAACTTGCGGCAGCATCCAACACAGTAATAGAGCGTTATTATTTTTCTAATGTCACGACACCGGAGCGATGGATGAACCTCCGCCCCACGCCCGCAGCGACCATGCCGAGACAACAAAAACCTACCATCCGAATGGTTGGCTTTCAACAAAAAATTATTCCTAACTTTAAGTTATTGTTTTTCATAGAAAAATATTCCATACCAACCACATGGTAGACATTTATGCTTTAGATGAATTACCTTCAACCTTCCCTGCGAATCTCTCCCCCCCCAAACCAACCTTCTGGAAGGTAATATGAACAAATACAAAAACGTACAAACGTTACTTGCTCAGGCCTCCGTCCAACCTGAGCAACACCATGGGTTTGTCAACACGCCGGTTTATCGGGGCTCTACGGTGGCATTCCCAACCTGCGAGTCGATGCGCGAGGGACGTCAGAAATACATCTACGGTCGCTGGAACAACCCCACTACGGAGGCCTTAAGCCAGGCACTGCAGCAGCTTGAAGGAGCGGAAGGAACAGTAATATGCCCGTCGGGTCTCTCGGCCTGTACCACGGCCATTCTTTCGGTGGTCGATGCTGGCGATCATTTGCTCGTAGCCGACAATGTATATGCCCCTATAAGGACATTCTGCGAAACCGAAGGTCGGCGCCTGGGAATCGAAGTCTCATTTTATGACCCCACAGTAGGGTCAGGCATCATTGATTTCTTGAGACCAAATACTAAAGCCATCTATACAGAGTCTCCCGGTTCTTTAACCTTGGAAATCCAAGACATTCCCGCGATTGCCAAGGTCGCTCATGCACATGACATACTCGTAATTGCTGACAACACTTGGGGGACACCACTTTACTTCCCGTCAATAGATCTCGGCGTTGACTTGTCCATCATGGCGGCGACGAAGTATATTGTGGGCCATTCCGACGCTGTCATCGGAACGGTATCGGCTTCCAAGCGAGCTTGGGATAGACTGAAGCGCTATCACTTCAACATGGGACTATTTGCCAGCCCCGATGACGTGGCCCTTGCGCTCAGAGGACTGCGAACATTAGATGTCCGGCTTGAACGTCACTTCAAAAACGCAACTGTCGTGGCTAAGTGGCTCGATAGTCACCCCGACGTCGAAGCAGTCTATTACCCAGCCTTAGAGTCCCACCCTCAACACCATCTGTGGAAAAGGGACTTCAAAGGCGCCTCAGGCTTGCTTTCATTCATACTTAAACCTTCTACTCAAGCGGCGGCAGATGCGCTTTTAGATAATCTTTCGTTGTTTTGCATCGGCTACTCTTGGGGTGGCTATGAAAGCTTGGCGATGATAGCGAACCCCAGTCCTGTAAGAAGCGCAACCACCTGGGA
>RCUI01000205.1_pt1 | contig 22116 bp, 9 predicted proteins | sample 2166121 | NCBI WGS metagenome assembly RCUI01 (sample SAMN09932700, study PRJNA488358) | compost metagenome | feature: garden; material: soil; isolation source: compost soil in succinic acid-enriched culture | place: Germany: Experimental Botanical Garden Goettingen | collected 2016-01-27
TAGGCATACGAATCACGCCCATTCATGCGCGCTGACTGGATCAGGCTCATGATGGCAGCCGCCCGCATGCCGCTGCGCAGCGACCCGGCAAACAACCAGTTCAAGCGACCGAGTGCCCATGGCCGTATCTGGTTCTCGACCTGGTTGTTATGGCGATATGATATCGTTCAGACACGCATTTGGATTTCGAAGGATCCAATGAAAGGACCCACACGGAAAAACCGACGGGCCACATCCGACCAGCCTGGCAGGCTTGGCTGTATGCTGCAGAAAGCGGAACCGTGCTGTGGTAATCCAAGTGTACGCAGGACAGCGATTAATAATATGGAGTGTCACAATGCGTGAAGCGCAGCGAGTAGAACATCTGGAACGGCTGATTAAGGGCATCAAAATCGTCGGTGACGGTTCCGTTTTCGAACGGTTCGGTGCCAAGTTTCTCGACCACCACCTCCATGCTGGACTGATTCATCGCGGGCTCAACACGCAACTCAACCCTGTAGGAGGCACCGTCGACAGCGTCGACGATGCAGGCGAAATCGCCGCCGAATACTCCATTGACAAGCAGTATTTCCACGGACACTGGACTAAGCCGTCAAACGATCTGCTCCACGTCCTGCGCAAGCACCCCAATGTGCAGGACATCTACCTAGTATCTTCACAGACTGCCACTGTGCAGGAAGTTAACGCTGCCAAAGAACGGGTAAGTGCGTGGCCCGGTTTACAGAACCGAACTATTCACTACTACGATGCTCGTCGGATCGCCGAAGTCATCGTTGATGAGTTGCTGCTTGACGATGCGGCAGTTCGGGCTCTCGTCGAACATTTGCCGGTACTAGAGCGAGTATTGAATGAGCACCACGCAACCCTCATTCTGCCAGCAGTAGATCCCTGCCGAGTGGAGTTGCGCACTGTCGAAAAGGCTATCGAGACAGCATTGAACGACGCCAACCCAGTTGTCGCCATTTCTGGTTTACCCGGTAGCGGCAAATCCGATGCCGCAGCGGCATACGTTAATGGCCGAGGCAACCGCTACCAGACGTCGATCTGGGTTGAGGGTGCAGAACTCACAAGAGTTTCAGACCTCGCCTCGCTCAACTTATGGCGCGGAGGGGCCGACCTCAACGTGGCGGGGATGCTCAGAACGCGGCACTGCTTACTGGTTATCGACGATCTTCCCCCGCATATCAGCCTGAATGATTTGAAGCCGCTGGTAAGCTCAGGCAGTCACATCTTGGTGACGAGACGAGAGACCGAGATGGGCGATATTGAGATTCCAGCGCTCACGCCATCGGAAGCCAGGGAGATCCTGGATCGCAACGTGACCACGCCCTGTCCCGAGACAGTATTGAATGCACTGATGACTGTCGTTGGAGGCCATCCTCTGAGTTTGGCACTGGTGAATAAGGCCGTATCCGCAGGTATCCCTTGGAGCGAGATTGCCGAAGACTGTGGCAGTCTCACTGAACTCGCTGACGGACGCGAGCGTTTGGCCGACCGTGTTCTAGGCCATTTGAAATCGCTGTTGTCGGCGGAGCTTGCGGTCTTCGACTGGGTCGGCCAATCAAGCTGCGACCGCCGCTTCTTGCGATCCATCATTCGTGTACCCGGCATGCTGAAAATTGGCGGCCAGGGCTTACTCGCAGCGGATCGACCGAATGTCGTTCGCCTTCATGATGTGGTTTATGCAAGCCTCAAGGCTCAAGGATGGCTGACGCCTGAGCGGGCAGCACACCTCGATCAACAATTCGAACACCACCTGACCGTGTTGATTGAGGAGGAAAGCTTGGCCCTTCGCGTATTGGCCACGAACATTCGCACTAAACTGGAAACAGCCGCCAAGACCCGTTTCTCCCCTGCCGTCCTGGTCGCGTTGTTGACGGTATGGCGCCCGGAGGAGATGAAGCCAGACGTCCTTGAATCACCCGAAGCCTATCTTGATCGGCTGGAAGAGCGCGCCACACCGGTTAGCTATGTGGAAGTCCGGTTGATTCTCGAAGTCATTGAGAGTTGGTACCGGTTCGAAAAAGTTAAATCGGTTGAGGCCGCCAAGGAGCATTTGGAAATTCGGCTATCTCTTTTTCCACGTCTTCTAGCGCTCACCTTTAGCCATCCTCGCTCACTTGCCGAAGCCCAGCATCATTGGGGAAAGGCCTTAAAGATCCTGAAGCATACCGAAGCTGCGGCTGAGCAGTTCGAAGCGGTGATGGCCGGCCCGATACCACTGGAAGCGACTCGTCTACAACTCATCCGACTCTACGGCGATGAGCGGGCCGTGGCACTTGCCGATGAGATTCTAACCGCCGCACAAACCCCGCAAACGGTAAGCAGTTCGGTTGTTCTCGGTGTGGTCGAAAACCTCAGCTGGGCCAAGGGGTCCGCCCTGAATAACCTTTTCGACAGGCATACCGAGTTGATCGAAAGGGAAATAATCGAGGCAGCAGATGCGGGTCTTGAACAAGCGTACACGGCGCTCGCGTCCGTAGCGCGCCACTGGTCATGGCATGATCCCGCAAGACTCAAAAGAGTTTTTGACACCATACATGTTCCCAGTGCAGAGACGGCTGACGACCAAGCCTCAGGGGCGATCGGTGAGGTTCTTTTGAAGCTAGCTAAATCCCAATGGCCGCCGAACCGCGATCAACAATACGAGGCCGTTTGCTACTACAAATCAATTATCCAGCCGGCCCCTTACCAACTTCAAAAGCATGGCGAGGTACTGATCGATCTGCAGCAGTTTCCGGAAGCCGAGACGGTTTTGCGGCGGATCCCCGACCACGACGCCGATGCGTTCGTGTCTCACCGGCTCTCGCAGGTAAGACTCGCGCTAAACGACAGCCCCGGTGCTCTGTTCCTCATCGATGCCGCCATTCGGAACCTCAAGGAGGACCAGCAAAAGTACCTGGGCACATTCTTGGCTCACCGTTTTAAGGTTCGAAATGCTCAAGCGGATCCAGACGCCGTTGCAGATCTTGATAAAGCTATCGCCCTGACCCCGCCCGGAAAATATCGCAGCTCCCTGGAGCGACAACGGGGGAAAATCGGGCAAGCAGCCCCCTCCGCTGAGAGTTAGGAGAGCAACCGCCTGAATCACAACGACCGTAGCTAACAAGGCAAGATTATTGGGACAGCCGCAGCTCGCTGACTGCCCCGGTTTCTTGTGAAACTCGGGCCCTGCTATAAAAGTCGGCGTGAACATCGATCAGACAAAAGCCGTACTCAAGGCCGTCAGTGGTATGGACCAAGGCGATCTTGATTCGACATCTCCCGTATGTGGAGAACATGCTGCACGAAAAATGGGATTGGGCGTTGCCAGAGCCGTTGCCCGTGAAGTCTTTCGCTTCAATCTCGCTCGATATTTCTACCGCAGTATTTTTTGCCCAGAGACAGTCCGCGAGCTGAATTTCAGCTAGTTGAGGCCTATTGGATTGGTGGGCCAGCACAATACAAGTGCTTGATCATTACGTATCACTCTGAAGGAGCAGCGATGTCTTTTGCGAAACGTTCGACCGTTGTAGTGCAGGGCCGCCTAGCCATGCGCCATCAACGTCTGGCCTTGGCCCGAGAAGGCCGCCATGGCGTCCAAGTGATGACTTTTGAGCAGTTGGCGGTTCGACTGGCAGGTGGATTCACCTGCCCGATAGACGACGAAAGCCTGCGCGCGGCCATTCAAATGGCCCTACCCTGTGTAGGCTTGGGTGAACTGGACAGCATCAAAACGCTTCCCGGGATGACTAACGCAGCGACGGAAACATTGCGTAAAGCTTGGTATGCAGGGATCGAGTTTGAAACGCGCGCGGCCGAACATCCCCGATTGGATGCCATCGCTCGCCTGGAAGCAGCAGTACTCGATCAACTGCCTGCAGCGGTGCTGCGCCCGCTCGATATCGCTGCCGCCGCCCAGAATCGTATTGCTCATGCCGCAGTAGTCCTCGGCGAGGTGCTTATTGAACGCTTGAGCGACCTACCTCCCTGCTGGCGGCCGCTGCTCATAGCACTGGCCCAAAACGTTTCGGTGCAGTGGAACTTCGGTCCGAGGCCAGTGCCCGATTGGTTGGATGGCAGTGCAGTCAGCGTTCAACAGGCACCCGCGCAAACACCTGCAATCTGCGCAGTTAGCGCGGCAACGACCTACCACGAGTCCATTGAGGCGATGCGGTGGGTGCGAAAACTGCTCGTATCTGGTGTGCCTCCCTCCGAGATCGCGATCGCCGCCTCGTCCACCACCGAATACGATGAACACTTCCTGGCTTTGCGCGCTGATGCCAACCTCGATCTGCATTTCGTTCACGGAATCAAGACCGTCAGTACTCGTGAAGGCCAAGCAGCGGCTGCATTAGCCGATATCGTGGTTTACGGCCTGTCGCAGTCGCGTGTCCGCCGCCTGGCATCTCTTTGCCGTGATTCGGCAGCCTGGGAATCGCTACCCAAAGGCTGGCAACGCATCCTGCCAAACGACGCGCCACTTCTGAAAGTGAAGTCGTGGGAGCAACTTTTTTCGCGCCTGGAGGCCAGCTCCTGGGTGGATGGTCAGGACCATACACCTACATTGCGTACCAGTATTGAACTGCTGAGCCAAGGCCCCGAAGCGGCCACGCAGCTCGGGAAAATGTTTCTCAAAGGACGCGCGTTGACCATATGGAACAAGGCGCTTCAGGCCGGGCCGGCGGTGTCCATCGACCAAACCCTGGAAACCTTGAAGCAGGATGATGGGCTAGATGCCTGCATATCGATCGCCTGGATGCCTGCCAACACCCTAGCTGCGTCGCCACGACGTTACGTACGTTTGATAGGTCTGAACGCGTCCCAGTGGCCGCGTGCTGTGGACGAGGATCGGCTGATCCCGACCCATGTCATTCCCACATCGCTGCTCGATCCACTGTCGCTCAATCTCGCTGATCGTCGAGACTTCGAGATCATCCTGGCCAGCACCGACGGAGAAGTCGTGCTGTCCCGCGCACGCAGAGACAAGGACGGACGTTTGCTAGGACGAAGTCCGCTACTCGGCTCGCAGCCCGAGGAAGCCTATTTGCGCCGCCACGCCGTACCTGAGCATGCTTACAGCGAGACCGACCGGATCATGGCGCGCCCGAACGAGCTACAGGCACAACCACAAGCGTTGAGCGCGCAGCGTTGCTGGAACAATTGGAGAAGCACGGCCATAACCGCCCATGACGGCCTTGTTCGGGCCAAGCACCCCTTGATCGATGCGATCCTCGATCGTACCCAATCGGCCAGTTCACTTCGCCATTTGCTTCGCAATCCGATTGGTTTCGTATGGGCCTATGGATTGGGCTGGCGCGCCCCACAAAGTGCTAGCGAGCCTTTGGTGCTCGATGGCGCACAGAACGGCAACCTGGTCCACGAAATTCTCGAGAAGGCCTTGCTCATCATCGAAAAATCAGACGGCCTGGCGAATGCCCCTGAGACCTTGATCGAAACCGCAGTTGCCACCGCGGTGGCTGATGTTGCCGCTCAATGGGAAACAGAACACCCAGTGCCTCCCCGAATTATCTGGGAACGTACGCTGGAAGCTGCTCGCACGATGGCAAATTGGGCACTGAGTGAACGCGAAGGAGTGCCGTCGGATTCTCGTGCCTATGCCGAAGTGCCCTTCGGCGGCTCAAGCTCTGAGCCTTCAGTAACAGTGCCCTGGAACACGGCCGAATCAGTGCCAATTCCTGGTACGGGGTTCAATATCACCGGCTACATCGATCGACTGGACCTATCCGCTGATGGAGCTAAAGCATTTGTTCGCGACTACAAGACCGGCCGCAAGCCAAAGGATGAAATAGAGCTGGATGGCGGGCGCGAACTGCAGCGCTGCCTTTACTCCTTTGCGGTAAAGGCATTGTTAGGGGATCAGGTTGCGGTGAGCGCTTCACTGCTTTATCCGCGTGATAAAACCAGTCTTCACCTCGCTGACTCGCAAGACGTAATGAACAGACTCACCGACTATCTTCAGGCGGCAAGGACAAGCCTCGTAAGTGGCGTGGGGGTACCGGGCACTGACGCGGGCATCAACTATGACGAGCTCGCGTTCGCATTGCCCGCCAATGCAAGCGCCACTTACTGCAAGCGCAAACTACCGGCCGCAACGGAAGCATTGGGCGAAGCCGCCAATATCTGGGAGGAAAAATGATGAGCGCGCTAACCAGGATTCTCAAGGATGACAATGCGCGCTGGCAGGCGATCAGCCAGCACGATCGCTCGTTTCTAGTGGAGGCCGGAGCAGGCTCCGGCAAGACTGCTGTTATGGCCGGGCGCATCGCGCTGATGCTAGCCGATGGCATTCGTCCGAGCAATATTGCTGCGGTGACCTTCACCGAGCTCGCCGCCAGCGAGCTGCTGGTGCGCGTACGCAACTTCGTTTCCGAGCTTTGTTCCAGTGTCATCTCAGCCGAACTTCGCGTTGCGCTCCCCAATGGGTTGTCCGAGGCGCAGCTAGAAAACCTTCACTCCGCCCGCGCCGCAATTGATGAAATCACATGCTCAACAATTCATGGCTTCTGCCAGCGCTTGATCAAACCCTACCCGGTTGAAGCTAACCTCGATCCGGGCGCTGTTGTCATGGACGCCCAAGCGGCTGAACGTACATTCAATGGGATCGTAGATGACTGGCTGCGAGAGACGCTGAATACCAACAGAAGCAGCGTTATCGCCGAGATGGTGATGCATAGCCCTGATGAGACCCTGACACTCATCCACCTTGTCGCCGACAAACTGCGCCAGCACCGTGGGGTTTCGGCTCCCGCTGCGGCCCCTATCCAGCTCGCTCAAATAGCACTCCAACGCGCAGCCGCCAACTTTGTAGCCTTCACCAGCAGCGCGAGTGCGCATGAACCTGAAACTGTGATTAAAGCCTCACAATTGGCTGAGCTTGCAGCCGAACTAAGCGCAGGCGCATCACTGGAGACGTCTACGGGGACGGTTCGGGCTTTGGCGCTACGACCCCACCAGGAACTTTGTACCCAAGCGGGCGATTTCAAAGCCTATAAATTCAAAGGAAAATGGGAGACAGCTGCCAAGCTGGCAGGCTTGTCGAAGGCAGAGGGTTCTCAGCTCAACGATCAGGCACAAGCTCACTATGAGGCGTGCCGCCAAGCATGGACTGAGGTACAGCAATCGGCTGCTGCTCAAGCCTTGGCAGCCGTGATCGAAGAAACTCAACAGGCCGTAGATAAATACGGTGAGTACAAACGCTCCACTGCGAGGCTTGATTACGACGATCTGATCTATACAGCGCGCGATTTGTTGCGCGATCATCCCGAGGTGTGCAGTGCATTAGGGCAACGCTTTGTACATGTACTGGTCGACGAATTCCAGGACACCGATCAGCTTCAGGCAGAGATCTTCTGGCGGCTTTGTGGAACGCCGGGCAGTACGCCTGACGACTGGACAACGTTCCAGATCCGCCCTGGCGCGCTCTTTCTGGTGGGGGACCCCAAGCAGGCCATTTATCGATTCCGCGGCGCCGATGTCAGCGCCTATGTGCAGGCTCGCGAGGCATTCAAGGAGCAGGCCCCAGACAGCCTACTCACTATCAGCACCAACTTCCGCTCATGCTCGTCGATCCTCACTTACGTCAATGAGCGCTTCCAGGGCATCTTATCGTCACCCGGGCAACCCGGCTTCACCGCGCTTGAGGCTTTTCATGGCGAGCGTGAAACGCCCTGCGTTGCTGCACTGAATATTGCTGCTGCAGGTGCCGACGGCAAGTCCAGCTCCGAACAACAACGCGATGCAGAAGCCGAAGCCGTCGCCGATCTCTGTGCGCGCCTGATCGGCAGCCAACCAGTCGCAGACCGCCATGGGACCGCCACCCGACCCTGCCAGCCTGGAGACATCGCTCTCCTCGCGCCCACCGGGACTGATCTGTGGCGTTACGAACAAGCGTTAGAGCAGCGCGGGATACCGGTGGCTACGCAGGCCGGCAAAGGACTCTATCGGCGTCAAGAAATTCAAGATTTGATCGCGCTAACCCGAGTGCTGGCCGACCGACGCGATACGCTAGCACTCGGCTCGCTGCTGCGTGGCCCGCTGGTCGGGTTGAGCGAGGAAGAACTTCTGGATGTGGTGTGGGCGCTGCCACGAAATGCAGATACACCGGAGCGACTTCCCTCCCTGGATCTGAGCACTGGGAGCGCAGACGTCACTCATCCACTGGCCCGTGAGATTATCGAAAAGCTGCAATCACTCAATCGGCGGGCGAATTCAACCACACCCCATGCACTGTTATCCCAGGCGGTGGATATGCTACAGGTGCGCCCGTTGCTATTGCAGCGCCATGGGGCCCAAGCCGAACGAGCCCTAGCCAATATTGACCTTTATTTAAGCTTTTCGACTACCTATGCAGGCGCCGGCTTACGCGCCTTCTCTGAAGCGATGACCGCCGCCTGGGAAGACGAGACCCGGGCCGTGGAAGGCCGCCCAGATGCCCAGGAAGAAGCAGTTGCGCTGGTGACGATGCACGCCGCAAAAGGCTTGGAGTGGCCCATTGTAATTCCCATCAACACAATGACCCAGATCATGTCGGCAAGCGGTGCCGTAGTTGATCGACATAGCGATACCCTCTATTGCAAGGTGCTGAAAACTGCACCGGCGGGTTATGAAGCGGCTATGGATAAAGAGAAAGAGGAACTTGAACGCGAGCGTATCCGACTGTGGTACGTAGCGGCGACGCGTGCTCGAGAATTGCTGGTACTTACGCGTCACGACACAGTTCCTTCGAAATCTGCATGGACCAGTCTGCTCGACCTGGACTTAGCGAACCTTCCGGAACCTCACCTCGCGGATTGGCCAGCGCATGTCGTTGTTACGAATGGGCTAGACAGCAACTACCAGACCCGCGAAAGGTTTGCTAGAGAGGCTGACGACATTGCTGCGAGCCAGCCGCAGCTGTCTTGGCTTGCACCGAGTCGCAAAGAGGGCGCCGGTGGAGCTGTATTTGAAGAGGAAACGATAGAAATTTGGACAGGCACCTCCGGTGATCAAACACACGATTTAGAAACTTCGCCACAAGTGCAAGGCGGCCGCGAACGTGGGCTTATTCTGCACAAGCTTATGGAGGAAGTGCTGACCGGTGAAACCGATGCGCGGCTGATTTCGCTCATTGATCGCGCTCGTGAACTGATCCTGGCACTTGGACAGACGCCTGTCGCCGACCCAGCCACAGGTCTTGCCGCGGAGGAGCTGGCTAGTTGTGTAACCAGGACGCTCGAGCTACCCGAGGTCGCCTCTCTGCGGAAATTTCTACTTCCAGAATTCGTGGTCTATTCAGCGAAGGCCGAAGACGGGCAGGAAACTGCTACCGTCGGTATCGCTGACGCGCTGACATTAACGGAGTCTGGATTACCGGACGTCATAGTGGACTGGAAAAGTGATGTAGACCCCGCGCCTGCTGCGCTCAAGCACTATCAGGAACAGGTACAGACCTACCTTGATATTACCCACGCCATGCGCGGAATGATCGTATTCATGAGTACAGGCCGTGTCGTTGAGGTACGGCCCACAAAGGCTCTCGTGAATTCAATCGTGTAACGCTTCAACGAAAAGTCGCCCTTCGACTGGCGTGAAGACGGCCGCTGTAGTGACTCCAGCCGACACCGTCCATCTTCCGCCACACGACTTCCGTGAAAGATTCCCCCGGGGGATGTGGAGCAGGGCTCATGTACCCAGACAGGTACTCTGAGCCCTTGCGAAACATATAAGTCCGGAACGTGGGATTTAACCTGTCAGGCCAGAATGCCCAGTTGAGGGTACACGGACCTGAAGACTCTGGATCAATGCTTCATAAATCGCTCGGACCGGCCTGTTCTGACGGAGTTCGGCACCACAACCTGAATCCCCCGCCTCCACGAAAAGGCGAGGCTGTTTGGTTTTCAGCGCTGGCACTTTGTAGTGTGGAAAGACCGCTGTGGTCCGCTCGAACGAAATGGTAAGGTTGACCCAGACCGATACGCATCCTTCAATACCCGCCAGCGAGGTATGGCCTTGTACGCCAAGTCCCTTCATATCTATGACTTCAAATGCTACGGCAAGGCGGTGCTTGATCTCCAGTATCCCACCCGGGTCGGCAAGGATGTCTCAGAGCTGAGGAACGTCAACCTGATCCTGGGCGACAATGGCGGCGGCAAGTCTTCAATACTCCGTGCTATGGCGATTGCCGCCCTTGCACCGGCACTACTGGAATCAGGTTTCGTACCCTATCGGCTGGTTCGCAGAGCGAAGCCTGACACGCCCGCCGTGGAACGATGCCTGCTGAAGATCGAGGCCATCGGTACACTCGATGAATCATTCGAGTTGTCCGGCAATCGCAAGAAACCCGAGTTGCTCGCTCGGCTGGAAACCCGTGGCAGAGGTAGCCTCGACCGGCTGCACCTGGAAAGTACACCAGACTCCCCCATTGCCCGGTTGCTTGCAGACGACTATTCACCCGCATTCTTCGTCGTCGGTTATGGCGCAACGCGCAGGGTCGAGAGCGGCGAGTATTCCGAAAGCAGCGCCCGTCGCTCCCGCGGGCTGCGCTATAGACGCATTGCCGGGCTGTTCGAAGATCAGATGACGCTACGCCCGCTTCAGTTGTGGTTACCACGCCTGCGCAGCCGGGCACCCCACCGATATGATTCGGTAGTTGAGTTGCTCAATCGAGTACTGCCACCCGACATCCGCTTTACCGGTGAGCGCGATGAAGAGGACGAACAATATGTGTTCCTCTTCAATGACATTCCGACGCCTTTCAGCGCACTGTCCGATGGCTACAAGGCTTTTATCGGTTGGGTCAGTGACCTGATCGGACACTTGTGCGATGTGGTTCCTGCTGAACTGAACATCGACGATGTTCCAGGCATGGTGCTGGTCGACGAGATCGACCTGCACCTGCATCCGCAATGGCAACGCAGCGTTGTGCCGACACTGGCAGGCGCCTTTCCACACCTGCAGTTTCTCTTCACCTCACACAGCCCGCTGGTCGCCAGCACCGTCAAGCGCGAAAACGTCTTCATCACCGACACGGCAGACGATGGCACCGCCACGATCAAACAACTCGAAGAACACGTCTTCGGCAGAAGCATGGAGCAACTGTTGCTGTCGGCCTACTTCGGTTTGCAGAGCACTCGACCGGACGCCTTCCAGGCCGAGGGCGAAGCACTGTTCCGCCAGGCGGCCGACGGTGATGCCAACGCAGCCCTTGACTTCTTGGCACGTCTGACTCATGCCGCCCCCCTGACCACCCCTTCCGTTTCCAGAAAGCCGGGGAAGCGCAAGGAATGATCAAATACGCCATCGCAGAGGCAAAACTGGCGGAGGCGATTGCCACCGTCGATCCACGCTGGGCAGCCAAGGCCGGCAGGCGAACCAAGCAGTTGATCAGCCAAGGCCACTATGCCGAAAAGACGACGATCTGGAGCTTGGTCAAGCCGGTTTTCATGACGCTGCAACTCAACAAATGCGTATTTTGCGAGCGCCAGTTCGAAAGCCCGCAGTACGGGACCATCGAGTTCGATCTTGAACACTTTCGGCCGAAATCAACGGTAGTACCCTGGCCTGACCCTGAAAGACATCCGGGCCGAGCCTACTCTGCTCTCACCGGGGCCGGGGCACAGAGCGGTTACTTCTGGCTAGCCTATGACCCGCTGAATTACGCGGCCTCCTGCAAGGTATGCAATACCACGTTCAAGCTCAGCTACTTCCCTGTGGCCGCTGAGCGAGGGACGGTGAACGCATCGGTCGCCGATCTGGCGCTCGAACAGGCCTGGCTGTGCTACCCGATCGGCGACCAGGCCGAAGATCCGGAAACCCTGATTACCTTCGTCGCCACCATTGCTGTGCCGACCCATGCTGACGGCGCTGCCAAATTGCGCGGGCAGATCATCATCGATTTCTTCGGCCTGAACGAGCGCGAACAGTTGCACCGCGACCGGGCACGAATGATCAGCCTGTTCGGCCCGGCGCTGCTGGCCCGGGCCCACGGTCAAGCCAGTGCATCGGACCTGGAGTTAATCGCCTGTATGGAGCAATCGAACCTGCCGCACGCTGGCTGCCTGCGCGCCTACAAGCGGCTGTGGACGACCGACCCCGCGCTGGCGCATCAAATTTTCGAGCGATGCCGACTGTACATGTTGAGCGAGCACGGCAGCCTGCCGCCCACCACTGATTGATAGAGGATGCATTAGGGACGATGTTGGAAATCACTGCCGAGGATATATCCCAGCTCAATGATGAAGAACTGCGCAAGCTGGTAGGCGGTCTCTGTGAGGCGGAGTTGAGGCTGAAAGGACTATCGACCAGTCATGTGCGATTTGGCGGTGACCAGAACGCCAGCGACGGTGGCCTGGACGTTGTCGTCAGGCTGCCATCGGAGCACCAGATCGATGGCTTCATCCCTCGTAACTGCACGGGCATTCAGGTCAAGAAGTCTGCCATGCCCCCCGCTGCCATTCTTAAGGAAATGAAGCCGGCGCCGGAGAACGAGTTGCGCCCCATCATCGGCGAGCTGGCCGCAGAAGGGGGTGCATACATCATCCTCAGTGGTAAGGATTCGACCACCGAGTCGAGGTTACGCGAACGCCACGCCAAGATGTCCGAAGCCCTAGAAGACTGCCCTCACGCCGACAAGCTACATCTTAATTTCTACGACCGCGACCATGTGGCGAACTGGGTGAACAATCATCCGGGGATGGCGCTTTGGGTGCGAAACAGAGTCGGCAGGCCTATCACGGGCTGGAGAGACTGTGCCATGGGGTCCTGGCCCAGCCAGGAAGGCGCTATGGCTTATGTCTGCGACGATCAGGACGCACTGCACAAAGATCACCAGGGAAGGCGGCTTTCCATCGTGGAGCTCATTGATACCGTTCGTAACATCCTGGCCGAATCTGGAAATGCCATCCGCTTGCTGGGCCTCGCCGGTGTCGGCAAAACCCGGCTTGTACAGGCACTGTTTGACAAGACAATCGGAACCTCCCCCCTTGATCCTGCCAAGGCTATGTACGCCGACAACGCCAACCAGCCCAATCCTCCACCTATTGAGGTGGCACTGCGTTTTGGCGTCGAGAAACGTCCTGCGATCCTGATCGTGGATAACTGCCCGGCAGAGCTCCACCAACGCCTGGCTGAACAGGTCCAGAGAAAAGGCAGTTGCGTCAGCGTACTGACTGTAGAACATGACATTCGCGACGGTGACGCCGAGACAGGCAGCTACTTCCTGTTAAACCCGGCCCAGCCGTTTGCGATCGCACATCTTGTCCATCAATCCAACCCTAAATTGTCGGACATCAACATCCGTCAGATCTGCGATTTTGCTGGAGGCAACGCCCGCATTGCGCTGATGCTAGCCAGGCATGTCGACAGTAACACCCCTCTCGCCACGCTGGGAGACGACCATTTGCTGCGCCGCATGGTTCTGCAGGGCGACGACAGGAATGACGATCTGTTCCATGTCGCGAAGTATTGCTCACTTGTCTATTCGTTCGATATTGCGGACTCCGACGAGAACGACATCCAGTCAGAAGCAGAGGTGCTGGCGAACATCGCGGGCATCCATTACAACCACTTCAGGGCTAAGCTCGCCAGCCTGCATCAACGAAACATCCTCCAGCAACGTGGCCGTTGGCGAGCGATGTTGCCACCCGCCATCGCCAACCGGTTGGCGACAATGGTCTTGGAAGAGCTTCCCACCCGTTATTTGCTTGCACAATTGACCGGGAATGCGCCCATCCGCCTACTGAAGTCCTTTGCACACCGCATGGGCTATTTACATGGTTCCGAGACCGCGCAGCGTATTGCAAAAGGTTGGCTTGAACCTGGCGGATTGTTAGCAGACCCGTCCGGGCTGGATGCTGATCACATCGACATGCTGTTGTACGTCGCACCGCTTGTGCCAAAACAGGCCTATGCGCTTGTTGAAAAAGCCATCACGACGGGAAAATCCGCGCTTTTACACAGAGAACAAGACCTCTGTCAGTTGCTGCACTTCCTGGCGCGCGAACCCGAGTACTTCAAAAAGGCGCTAGGTTTACTGGCAATATTGATTGAGCTAGATCCGCCTGCATTCGGCAACGACCCTATCCGCGATGTTATACATGCCTTGTTCTCCATCGCCTGGTCCGGCACCAAAGCCCCGTTGCAAGAACGCATGAGCACCGCTAAGTGGTTACTGGAGGCGTCGGACCCCAAATTGCAGGAGGCGGGACATACCGCATTGTGCGGCCTGCTCGAAGCCCGTTACTTCAAGGTCATTGGTGGTTACTTCGGCCGGGGGACACCGTACTACACGAGCGGTCAGCTGCAGACAATGGAAGATGTGGCAAGTTGGCTCACCAGCGTGCTCGACTTCGCCCTCCCCCTCGCACATTCCAATGCGGCCAGCAGCGTCCAGGTTCGCAAAGCCATTGCCGAACAGTCCCAGGGTCTATGGCTTATTGAACCGGTAGCGGTAGTTTTGCAAAAATTCTACGAGGCCGTGGCCGAGGAAGGGTTCTGGGAGGATGGCTGGCACTCCATCAGAAAAACGCTGGCTGAAGACAGACCGCCAATGCCACCCGAACTGGTGCTGCGGCTTGAATCTCTGGAACGTATGCTCTCCCCCAAGAGCTTGGCTGACAGAGCTCTGGAGATTGCAAAATCCAGAGGTATCAGCAATAACGAATGGGCGGCCATGAGCAGCGAGGCACAGCAGGCACATGCCACCTCTGTGCAGTCCATTGCCCAGGCATTACTCGAAGATTTCGAGACACTGCGCAAGCTGATGCCAGCCCTACACCAAAGTAGTAGGGGTACTGAGGCTTTAGGTGCGTGCCTGGCTCATCACGCCTGCGATCCGATCTCCTTGTGGAATGCAATTATTTCGGCCCTCCCTAGCGAAAAAGTTACGCCGCACTTGATCACATCGTTCGTTGAAACACTTGAGGACAGGGATCCATCACTTGCGCAAATCGTTCTGGACGGCACGCTGACTACCCCCCTACTGAGCGAATGGCTGCCTCTCCTCTACGGGGTGACTCGGCTCACAGACCGAACCATGCCGCGCCTGCACGCTGCTCTGGAAATTTCTCCAATAAAAGAATTTTGGGTTTTCGGGCAGAGTCGCTTTTATGACAGCATCCCGTTCGAAGCACTGCACAGTTTCATTCATGCCGTATGCGAACGTCCCGGCGGGATGCCTGTCGCGCTTGAGTTAGTTTCATGTCGACTACACAATTGGTCGCGGAAAGGACCATTGGAGCAAGCCGACCAATGGGCATCGACCATCAGGAAGATCCTGAAGAATTACACGCTGGTCGAAGATCGTCGTTCCCGATCCAACGCGAATATGGAAATGCTCCTGAACATCGCGTGTGCCGCAGGTGAAGGCCTGGAAATCATCCATCGACTGAGCCGTGACCTGCTGATACTGGTGAAAGGGTATCGTAAGGATATCTACGGGTATGGAGAGGTGTTGCAAGCGTTGATCACGGCTCAACCCTTGGTGGTGCTCAAGGAGCTCTTCGAGGGCGATCTTGCGACTCTGGACGCAGCCAGCGATCTGATACAGCGATTCAGAAACGTTGAGCGCGATGTTTTCGGGTCTGTGCCTTCTTCGATTCTGAAATCCTGGTGCGATGTAGCGCCCGATGTGCGCTATCCGTTGGTTGCCAGCATGATCCATCTGCTGCACAAGACCAAACCACACGAGCTTTACGAATGGAATAGCAATGCCATGATGTTGCTGAACAATGCCCCGGAAACCGGGGCGGTCCTTCAAGAGCTTTTCCATGCGCTGGATGCACAGTGCCTTGAAGGCGACCAGCTAAGCGTGCTGCACACACAACGAGAACTGGTCAGGAAGCTCGGCTGCAGCAGAATTTCCTCGCTGGATCACTTCATCCTCAAGATCGCGCAGCTCGATGAGTTGATTGCCAGGTTCCCGGATGCTCCCCAGATCGGAGGGTTCGAGTAACAACCTATGTCAGAGGCTCCCACAGTTTCGTCTTCCGGCCGAGTCGGCACTGTCACATCTGTCAGGTGACATGCGAACCGCTGCCCTTGACACTGTCAGGGAAGTGCCGCGCTGAGCTTTCCGGCATCTTGCAGGGAGCTCAGTATGGATCAGAGCTTGGGCCTAAGTGACGGAAGTGAAAACTCAGCGTCTGCCAGGATAAGCTGGGATCTCCTTAGAGAAGGCCGTGGATGGTCAATCCGGCTGTGAAGTAGGGACTAGAGAACATACCGGTTTCAGGCGCACCAGCTATTCGACTGACGGCTTTGCATCCGAAGATTTTTTCGACTGGATGCAGGTTCGCGCACACCCCTAATTACCCTATCCAATCCCGGACTGCCCGAGGACCTCACGCTCCTCAGGCACACCTGCGGTATTTAGTAAAATCAGTAGCCGGCGATGATTCTTGACCACAGACCTTGCGACACTAACAGCAAGGGCGAACGAGATATCTACACCATATTCAAGATGGAGCTACCGGACAGCTACGTTGTCATCCATAGCCTTCCTTGACTCTGCTCCGGTGTGAACAAGGTTGACCCTCACGCAAAGCCGACCGGAGAGATCGATTTTTTGATCGCCCATCAGATCTGCTCAAAATTCACAGTCAAGGAATGCCCACGCCAATTCTAAGAGCAAGCGCATTGCAAGATGGTTTCAAAAGATTGCAGGAGTAGCAAGCCTCTGGCGAAGATCAAAACAGGTAAAACACCATATCAATTAATAATTTATCTCTAAATCCAGCCCATCAAACCTCCCTTTTCGCGTATCGCAGTATCATATAAATCACCGCGCTTAAACGTTAAAGCAAAACAAGACAAACAGCTTCCTGGCGTCAAAAAAACCAAAAAAAAACCCTCCGATCTGCGGTTTACAAAACGACACTTACATCGTGATATCTTTGTGCCAGTTATGAGCATCATTTCTATCCGTGAAGGGAGTCAACGTGAACGTCAAGAACAAAGACTATCCAGCCACCGCCGTGTCTACGTGGAGCGGCTACGTCTACCAAGGAAAAATTGCACTCTACCACTCCCTCAAGTTAATCCATCAGGGTGACCTAGATTTTGAGCTTCAACTAGATAGCAGTGATGATTTCGCCATCTACAAAAGCGGCGAACTTGTAAGCGCTCATCAAGTAAAAGCCAAGATTGGCACGTACAGAAGCGAGTACATTGAAGCATTGGAAAAATCATCTGCTGTTGAATACGATAGAGCTAAAGGCGTGTCACGCTACTTCCATGTATCTGTCCAACTCAACGACACCGATGATTACACCGGAAAGAACAACGAACTGGTTCAATTCTACTCGTACGGCAACAACAAATACTGTGGTCTAGGCGAGATCGAAGGACTCACAAAATCTGTCATCAAAGAAATATGCAGCAGCAACTCTATCCTGCTAACCGACGGACTCTTGCACTACAACTACTGTCTTCTGTCTGAGAAAATAAGCACACAAGCAGTCGCGATTCACCGAATGGTACAGGTCGACCGAAAAAAGGCCAACAAGGCAGCGTATGAAAGCCGCATTACAGCTCAGAGTCTAATAGACGATATTATTAATGAGAACCCCTACAACAACACTGAATATTATGCGATAGATCTGAGGGCAAAACTGTACAGCCATTTGGAAGATAGGCTTGATCAAGCCTTACCTGGTATGAGCGACGCCTCGTACGGACGAGCACGTCGGCTCTACGAACACATTCGGGATTCAGAAGCCAGCGACATGAAGACGCTTTGTCAATTGATAAAGCCATCAGAGCGTTTCTCCAGCATACAAAAAGCAGATATCCGCCGTTATTCCGGCCTTATCGAGGATATGTCGATTGAGCCGATTTTTAAACAATTCCCGCACTATCTGGACAGTGACAAGCGATTCTATCTTCCGACGGCCCTCGACCTGCCCTTCGTTGATGACCACGAGGGTTGCACTGCAGACCTGCTGGGAGAGATGGATACCAATGGAGATTTACTAAAGCTGCTGTTTGAGTACAACAACCTCATCCCCAGCAGATCTTCCGAGTCTTTCGTTATCAACACCAAGTTCACGCACACCAACGACCTTGACGATCAGCAGGTCAGAGACCACATTGACAGCAACATTCTCAAATCATTTTGCTTAAGCATCGTGACTAAAGAAGACGCAGAGGCTCGTTTGAATGATAAATAAAATTATTGATGAGGCACTCATTTTTCATGGGTTCACTAAAGACTCTGAAACCGATCTTACGAGCTACTACGTTCGGGAATCCGGCTCCGCCATCCGCTTTGCGATTTTGCACAAGCTGGATCACTTACCCAGCCCCACCGAACTGAATGCTCTTATTAACCAATCGGCCCCCGAGTCCTTCTTGAACCACCCGACGTTTAAGAAGAACTGCGACCTCATCTGCATTCATCACCTGAACCACCTAGCTGAATTCAAAGACCAGGAAGAACAGATTTTCGCGATTGAAGAGGACCCTCACTTCTTCAAGAAATATGTACTCTACTACAGCGATACCGAACAGCATGCCATCCAGGACTATACCTTTAACAAACTAGTCGCCACTGTTTCGGACAAGAGCCAGTTCCGCAGCTACAAAGAAGACCCTCTGGCAGCTACGCAGTACAGTGTTGCGGCAAAGATCTTCATCAAGCTTCCTTTTCTCGAGCTCCCGTTCACCCGAGGTGAGCTTATTTCCTTGCGCCTGCTAGCAGCCGATGCCGTAGCCGAAGCAGGCCTTGATGAAACCTACAAAATCATCCAGAAATTAACCTCGAATAACGCTGAAGAATTGATCACGGAGTTGTTGAACAATGAAATGGAAAATAGCGCGAATTGAAGTTTCTCGCTTCAAGGCTTTTAAACACGTCAATCTGGATCTCGGCACCTCATCGCTGCTAACGCTCGAAGGGCCGAACGGGTACGGAAAAACCAGTATCTTCGATGCTGTCGAGCTGTTGCTCACGGGTCAGATCAAGCGGATCGACAATCTCTTTTCGACATTGATGACGAAGCTCAAAACAAACTATGACGACAACCTCTTCTGGAACCAGCGCACCGATCAAAAAGACCTGAGCATCAAAATCGAATTCCATGATGGGGACAAACGCTTGGTTCTGGCCCGGCATGCGCCCGTAAAAGCGTTCGACAAGAAATCGAACAACCGAGCCGACAAGTTCAAGCACTTCAAGCTGTATGAACTCTCCGATTTCGAATCGAAAGCCTTCACGCCGGCCAACCTGCGTGAGAACGAGTTTCTAGACGAAGTCTTCGGCAGAAACTTCCGGGAAAATTTCACCCTCCTCAACTACCTTGAGCAAGGGCAGAACAAGCTGCTTCACACGCGGGTAGACGAGCGTAAAGACCAGCTTGGCAACCTGTTCAACATCAACGATGTTGCAGCTGAGATTGAAAATTGCCGCTCACTCTCGACAAGGTTCACAAAATTCCTAGGGGACGAAAAACGCAAAGCTGATGAAGAAACGCTTAACAATGAGTGCACAGCCCTGCGCGCGATGGTGCAAGCCGATCTGGGAAATATTGATTACAAAAAGCTGTCCACGGTTGAGGTTGGGCCGGGTTGGGATAAGGAAGATCCCTTCCCCACCTACGACTCAGAGATTCACACCCAGTTCTCGAACGCCATTCGCAAGCTAAATGGCCTGCTCCCTCAGAAAGCAGCCATTCGGGTCAGAGCTCAGAATGATGCCATCAATGCGGACATCGAGTCGCACGCGGAGTCGCTGAGCAGCTTGGCACTGCTGGGCACCGACTTGAACAAACTAGATGACCTGGAACAGATCAAAAAGGAGCTCGACGGGCTCGATAAAGCAGCCAAAATCGTCAAGAAAGGTGCTTCCGCCATCACTGCTGAGCAGGCACGAACACTGCCAAGTTGGGCTGCTGGTCGACTTGAATGGTTTGAAGAACAAATCAAAACGCGTAATGACCTGAACATCAAGAACACAGCCAATGACAGCGCCGCTGCCGAACTGGCCCGACTGAAGCAGCAGTTGCTTGATGAGCACGCCAAGCTTTATCCGGACGAAAAGTTTTGCCCGTTGTGCGGGAATGACTGGAAAACTCACGTTGCGATGCTCGAAGCGATTGAGGTCAGAGCCCAAAAAATCTCTGACACCTTAGGAAAGGATGGGAAGGCACTCGTCGCGTTGACCACTGCGATGACCACTGAGTTGGGCACCATTGATACATTCATTCAGGGGCGCGAAGCGATCCTGAAACCTGGGTACAACGAGGCACTGCATCAGGCACTGGTCAAAGTTAAAACCCGCCTCCCTGCAATCCAGCAGCTCCTGGAACGGCTCAGGGGCGAAGGCATTCTGATCACCTTCACATTCAACAACGACGAAGTGGTGACAGAGGCTCGCCTGGAAGAACTGCGAAAATCGATGCACGCCAAAAAAACGGACGAGACAGTGGTGCTCCCTGACGATTGGCAGCAAACCATCGAAGCAGTCTTCAAGGACTTGCAGGATTTTTACATTTTCGACGCTCAGGATCTGGCAAAAAAAGAACTCTACATCACGATCAAAGCCAACGAAGCGCAGAGCAGCCGACTTCAAAAATGCCTTGAAGAACTGCAGAAAATGCAACGCGAGACGGAGGCCGCCACCAGAGCAAAGGGCAAGGTCATCCAGCTGCGCGCTACCTTGGAGAAAGCGGAGCAGAAGTATGCAGATCAGACCATCTCGGAGATCGAGCTCATCTTCCACATCTACAGTGGGCGACTGATCCAGAACTACCAACGCGGCCTTGGGTTGTTCATCGAGAGCCGAGATGGCAAGCAGCTCAGGTTCCTGACGGCAGAAAAATCTGAGCATGACGCTGTCATGTCCATGAGCACGGGCCAGGTGTCGGCGCTGAGCCTGGCCTTCTTCCTATCGCTCAACAAGGTCTACGCAGAAGTCCCGCTTATCCTCATCGACGATCCATCCCAATCTCTAGACGAGGTGAACATCGCATCTCTGACCGACCTGCTCCGCTGTGAGCTCAAACATAGCCAGTTGATCGTGTCGTCGCACGAGGACGATATCTCGGCGTACATGCGCTACCGCTTCAACCGGGCCGGTCTGACGACGAGCTCGCTCAACATGCAACGCTTGGCCAAGCAAGCGTCCTAATGGTCACCGCGTAGCAATTCAGCGACAGGGGTAACCAGAGCGAGTCATCGATACTGACGCCTTCGAGGTCGGGGTGCATGGAGCGCCCCGGATACGTCAATGCTTCGACATTACCAGGCAAGATCAATAATGGCTGCGCGAAGCCTTCGATATCCAATGCCTATTGTCCGCAGCCGGCACAACGATCATTTTGTCGCTAGCCTACGACTGAGCGGCTGCAGATAAATTATCGATAGAGGCTTTGTTTAAGCCTAGTTCATAAGGCTGGGATAAGAGTTGCTCAAGCCCTATGCCCTCTTGTGGCAGACAGTCGCCCTCCTTCCACACATCGTGGACTTCCTGAGCGAGTTCAGGTATCCACGAAGTAACCGCTTGGTTGTCACCTGCGTAAAGGATGGGCAGTGGCCTGTGGCGACCAATAGTCAGCAGCTTTCGGTAGAGCCAGATCGCCGGGTACAGCTGGGTCTTATGCTTAGAGTTGTATCGCAGCGGTATTGAAACACCCTCGGGGTCCAGATCTCCGAAGTATTCCGCTCCATCACCGTCAACCTCCCTGATGACTTCATCCAGCGCTGTACCCGTCGACGTAATGGCGCTACCCGCGCCATATACGACGGCCGCGTAGCGATGTGCGGTGTCGTTCCATTCGCCAAGGCTGAAGAACGTGTGATGGTTTTCCACGACCAGCACCGGCCGCCCTGGTTTGCCAGGCTGCTGTCGGTAAGGCAAGGGAAGGTCCACCTTTCTGGCACCAATCGCTGACAGAGCAAGCCTGCCGCCAAAAAGTGCATTGGATCGCACCCTGCCATCGAGGTATTTCTCATCCCCGAACATCTCAAGCGATCGCTCACGCAACGGCACCATCATAAAGCGCCCCTTGCGGCGGATGAGCCATTCGTTGATGACCTTGGCCGTCACCTTTTCGCTTTCCGTCAATTGCATCCAAAACCCCAGTTCCGGCATCCAGGAAACGGTTGTCCAGTCTGGTTTCAACACCGAGATCGTTTCAACAA
>RCUI01000206.1_pt1 | contig 22107 bp, 17 predicted proteins | sample 2166121 | NCBI WGS metagenome assembly RCUI01 (sample SAMN09932700, study PRJNA488358) | compost metagenome | feature: garden; material: soil; isolation source: compost soil in succinic acid-enriched culture | place: Germany: Experimental Botanical Garden Goettingen | collected 2016-01-27
AACGCTCGGTCAGGTCCTTGATGGTATTCAGGATCGGGTTGATTTCCATGGTCGGGCAGCTCTCGTGCGTAATCGGTAGAAAAGCCGGAGAGTATAACCGAGTCTGAAAGCTGACGGCAGCCCGTCGGGCGGCAGAGGTGTGGGAGCTGGCCTTGCCAGCGATGCAGACGCCGCATACCCACTGGTACCGCGTACAGTTCATCGCCTGCAAGGCTGGCTCCCCTATTGAAGGGTGCCCGCAAGCCGCTTCAGGCCACACCCACTTGATTGCGACCGTTGTTTTTGGCCAGGTACAGCCCCTTGTCGGCCGCCGAAATCAACTGCCGGCAGTGACTGCCAATGCCTGGCGTCTGGGTCGCCAGGCCGATGCTTACGGTCAGACAGGCGTTGGCATCTGGCATGTTGTGGGCGATGTTCATCGCTGCCACGCTCTGGCGCAGTTTTTCCGCCACCAGGCGCGCGCCGCCTGGCGACGTGTTAGGCAACACCAGAGCGAACTCTTCGCCACCGTATCGGGCGGGCAAGTCGCTAGGGCGGGCGCAGGAACCACGGATGGTCTCGGCGACCTTGCGCAGCGCTTCGTCACCCGCAAGATGACCAAAAGTGTCATTGAACGCCTTGAAGTAATCGACATCGATCATCAACAGCGACAGCTGCGCCTGCTCGCGCATCGCCCGACGCCATTCCAACTCCAGGTACTCGTCGAAATGACGACGGTTCGACAGCCCGGTCAGGCCGTCGGAGTTCATCAGGCGCTGGAGCACCAAATTAGTGTCGAGCAATTGCTGCTGGCTAACCCGCAGAGCACGGTAGGCTTCGTCGCGTTGCAGCAGCGTCAGGTAGGAACGCGAGTGGTAGCGAATGCGCGCCACCAGCTCAATGTTGTCCGGCAGTTTGACCAGGTAGTCGTTGGCCCCGGCAGCAAAGGCCGCGCTCTTGACCAGCGGGTCTTCCTTGGTCGACAGGACAATGATCGGGATGTCCTGGGTGGCCGGGTTATTGCGGTATTCGCGCACCAGGGTCAAGCCATCGAGCCCAGGCATGATCAGGTCTTGCAGGATCACCGTCGGCTTGATTCGCACGGCCTGTTCCACAGCCTGATGCGGGTCGGCGCAAAAGTGGAAATCAATATTCTCTTCATGCGCCAGACCCCGTCGCACTGCCTCACCGATCATTGCCTGATCGTCGACTAACAGCACCATTGCCGAGTTTTCATTCGTGGTCGGGAAACCGTCGAGCGGTAAATCATTCATGCGCTATCACCTGGTCACTGCCGGCGGAGCGGCGTGGCACATTACATATCGTCATTTTGGAAAAACTTCCATCAGTCGCGCAGCGATTCGCTCCAAAGGACGAATTTCAACTGCCGCCTCTATCGCAGCAGCCGCCTTGGGCATGCCGTAGACGGCACTGCTGTGTTGGTCCTGAGCAATCGTCAGGAAGTTTTGCTGGCGCATCAGTTTCAGACCCTGAGCACCATCTCGGCCCATCCCGGTCAGCAGTACGCCAACGGCGTCACCGCGCCAGTAGCGGGCCACACTTTCAAAAAACACATCAATCGAAGGGCGATAAATTTCATTCACCGGCTCTGCGGTGTAGGCCAATGTGCCGTTTTTCAGTAGCCGGATGTGGTGGTTGGTGCCCGCCAGCAGCACCTGCCCAGGTTGCGGCTGCTCTCCCTCACAGGCCAGGCGCACGGGCAGTCCTGAGGCACTGCTGAGCCATTCCGCCATGCCAGCGGCAAACACCTGGTCAACGTGTTGAACCAAAACTATCGCCGCAGGAAATTCGCGCGGCAAGCCCTTGAGCAGGACCTCCAGGGCCGCCGGGCCACCCGCCGAAGAACCGATGGCGACCAGCCCCTGACGCTGCGCGCTTTCACGCAATGGCGCCGCCATCGGCCGCAGCGTGTTACTGCGCTGCTGGCCGATCAGCCATCCAATGTTAAGGATCTTGCGCAGCAGCGGCGCAGCCGCTTCCTTGGGGTCCCCGGCACCCAACGCCGGGGTATCGACCACGTCCAGTGCACCGTGGCCCATGGCTTCAAACACCCGGTGGACGTTCTGCTGGCGATCTACGGTGACGATCACAATGGCGCAAGGCGTCTCGGCCATGATCCGCCGGGTCGCCTCGACCCCGTCCATGACCGGCATGATCAGATCCATCAGGATCAGGTCCGGGATCTGCTCGGCGCAGCGCTTCACCGCCTCGGCGCCGTTGCTGGCCACCCACACCACCTGATGTTGTGGTTCGAACGCCAACGCCCGGCGCAAGGCTTCCACAGCCATGGGCATGTCGTTGACGATAGCGATCTTCATCCCTGTGCTCCCCCGATCAACTCGACAACGGCATCAAGCAAGGCATCATCATGGAAACTGGCCTTTGCCAAATAGTAGTCGGCTCCAGCGTCCAGTCCACGACGTCGATCTTCCTCCCGATCCTTGTAGGAGACCACCATCACCGGCAGCGACTGCAGACGGTTGTCGCGACGCAACAGGCTGACCAACTCGATACCATCCATTCGCGGCATGTCGATGTCGGTGATCAGCAGGTCGAAATCCTCGCTGCGCAAGGCGTTCCAACCGTCCATGCCATCGACCGCAACTGCCACCTCATAACCGCGATTACTGAGCAGTTTGCGCTGCAACTCGCGAACGGTCAGCGAGTCATCGACCACCAGGATGCGCTTGCGCGCGGCCTCGCGGGTGTGACGCTGGCCGCGCTCAATGCGCTCCAGGCGGCCGGTGCTCAATAGTTTGTCGACCGAGCGTAGCAAGTCTTCAACGTCGATGATTAGTACCACACTGCCATCATCCAGCAGCGCGCCGGAGGAAATGTCCTGAATCTTGCCCAGCCGCGCGTCGAGCGGCATCACCACCAGCACACGCTCGCCGATCAAGCGCTCGACAGCCACGCCGTAGAGCATGTCTCGTTCGCGGATGACCACCACGTTGATGGTTTGCCCGTCACTCTGGCTTGGCGGCCGATTGAGCAACTGACTGGCCGCGACGAGGCCAATATGCCGGCCTTCGTGCCAGAAATGCTGACGCCCCTCGATTTGTACGATGGCCTCAGCGGGCAACTCCAGGGTGCGCTCGATATGGGCCAAGGGGAAGGCATAGGCCTCGCTGCCAACCTCGACTACCAGACTGCGCACCACCGACAGCGTCAGCGGCACCTCCAGGTGGAAGCTGCTGCCTTGCCCGCTGGTCTGGGTCAGCACAATCGAGCCGCGTAGCTGGCGGACCATATGTTGCACCGCATCCAGACCCACGCCGCGGCCAGAAACTTCGGTGACCTTGTCGCGCAGGCTGAAGCCAGGCAGGAACAGGAAGGTCAACAACTCCGCCTCGCTCATTTGCGCCACGGTTTGCTCCGGTGACAACTGACGCTCAACAATGCTCTGGCGCAAGCGCTGCAGATCAACGCCAGCGCCGTCATCGCTCAGTTCAAGCACCAGCAATCCGGCCTGATGGGAGGCACGTAATCGGATCTGTCCTTCCGCCGGTTTGCCGGCCAGCAAGCGATGCTCAGGCAGTTCGATGCCATGGTCGACGGCGTTACGCAGCAAATGGGTCAGCGGCGCCTCGAGCTTTTCCAGGACGTCGCGATCAACCTGGGTCTTCTCGCCTTCGATCTGCAGGCGCACCTGCTTGCCCAACGAACGCCCCAGGTCACGGACCATGCGGCTCTGTCCGGTAAGCACATCGGCGAAGGGCCGCATACGGCAGGCCAGCGCGGTGTCATAGAGCAATTGTGCGCGCTGGCTGGCCTGCCAGCCGAACTCATCAAGGTCGGCCGCCTGCTGCAGGAGGATCTGCTGGGTTTGCCCCAACAACTGCTGCACCTGGGCCAGGGCATCCTGGACTTCCGGGCTCTGGCTACTGGCCTCCAACTGGACTTTCAGGCCATCAAGGGCGCGAACACTTTGGCTGTGCATGCGCTTGAGGCGCTGCAAAGTTGCCAGGTAAGGCTTGAACCGCTGGGTTTCGACCAATGACTTACTCGACAGGTCGAGCAGACTGTTCAAGCGTTCGGCAGTTACTCGCAAGATCCGCTCACCGCCTTCAGTGGCGCGTTTACCAGTACGCGGCGCGGTGATCTCGGGCTCGACTTCAGGCACTGCTGGTTCTAACAACGGCTCTGCGACCGGCGGCACGGGTTCGCGCAGCGTCATCGAGACACTCGGAGCGAGCGCCGCGGGTGTGGTGGTCGGTTCCAGCAGCGTTGCCATTTGCAACAGAAACGCCTGGACTGCAGGTTCAAGCGTGGTATCGCCGGGTGTGGCAATACGCATCAACAGGTCAGTCCCCTGCAGCAAGGCATCGATATGCTCGGCACGTAGCAGCACGCGACCTTCCTGGGCACCGACCAGGCAGTCCTCCATCACATGGGCCACGCTGACCCCAGCATTGACCCCAACGATCCGCGCCGCGCCCTTGAGCGAGTGAGCGGCACGCATGCAGGCTTCCAATTGATCGGCCTGGGTCGGATTGCGTTCCAGTGCCAGCAGGCCGGCACTGAGCACCTGGGTCTGGGCTTCAGCCTCCAGCCCGAACAGCTCGAGCAAGGAAGCATCGCGCATTTGCTCTGGGGTCATGAAAGGCTCCGGTTTACAGCGGACAATAGCTGTTCTTCATCCAGCACCCGTACGCTGCGTTCGCGCCATTGCAGAACTGCGGCGGTAAAATGTGCCTCACCCTGCTCTCGCACCACCCGCTCAGGGTCCAGGCCGTGGATACCATCGACTTCATCCACCCGCACCACCACCGCACCACCCGCGGCGGCAAGGATCAGCATGCGCGGCATGACCCGCGCCGAGCTGCTGCCATTGGTGAGCTCTTCCAGGCCCAGCAAGTCTGCCAGCGATAGGCACGGCACCAGGGCGCCGCGAACATTGGCCACGCCTTGCAGTACGCGCGAGCGCTGGTGGGGCAGCGAGTGCACCGGTTGCAACGGGGCGACTTCGACCAGACAACGGGTTGCCAGCGCCAGCCACTCTTCACCCAGGCGAAACAGCAGCATCGAGCGACCGGCACGTTCCTCTTGCACTTGCACCTGTTCATGTACGTCCTGGGACAACGAATAGCGGTCCAACAGGCGTGTTGCAGCGCTGGCGTACACATCGCAATTGCGGCAGTGCACATGCTCAACCAGCAACGGACAACTTTTATCACCGCGCACACCGATGCGGTTCCAGCAGTCATCGATGGCAGTAGCATCAGTGGCAACGACTTGCACCGGTAAATCTCCCATCATTGTTCAGACTCCCGATCCGCTCGCCGCGCAGCACGCTCCTGCAGTCGCCGGGCTCCGACAGCATCGCCCTGAGAAGCAAGCAATGCCGCCAGATGCGCCAATGCTTCGGCGTGCTGCGGATCGAGGTACAGCGCCTTGCGGTAATGACTGAGCGCCTCGCCGGTGTCGCCAGCGGTATCACAGAGCAGGCCAAGCCAATAGAACACTTGAGCATGCGGCGGGTGTTGCTGCAGATAGCGCGCACACGCCGCTTGGGCCTCAGCGCTGCTGCCTGCATTAGCCAGCCGGGTAATGTGCGCCAGTAGCTCGGTGCTGCTGTCCGACGCGTTAGGTTTTGCTGGCGCCGGTGGCGCGATGACCTTGAGCTTGCGTGCGGGAGCTAGCACGGGGCGCGGTGCATTGCTCGGTGCTGTCGGCATCGGCGTGAACGCCGCTGGCTTATGGGTAAACACTGGCGCAGCTTCAGTTTGGCGTACATAGGCAAAGGATTGGGCAATGCCCAGCGGACGCATGCCCATCCGCGCTAACAAGCTGCCTTCAGCAGGCCCGATGAACAATACGCCCTGCTCATGGATCAAGCTCTTGAGCACCTCGAACACCCGTTGCTGGGTAGGCACATCGAAATAGATCAGCAAATTTCGACAAAAGACAAAATCATAACTACCAGCCCGGGCTTTCAACGCCGGGTCGAGCACATTCCCCGATTGCAGTTTGACCTGCTGGCGCACACGTTGGTGAAGTACATGGCCGTCGTCGGTAGGGTCAAAATGCCGTTGACGGAAATCCAGATGCGAGCCGCGAAAGGAATTTCGCCCATACACCCCTTGCTCGGCGCGACTGATCGAAAAAGGACTGATGTCCATGCCGTCGACGCGAAACGAGTGGGCGCCAATGCCGGCATCAAGCAGCGTCATGGCGATGGAATACGGCTCTTCACCGGTAGAACATGGCAAGCTGAGGATGCGCAGCGGCCGAGCCCCGGCGAGTTCTGCCAGGCGCTTGCTGGCAAGACTCGCCAACGCTGTGAACGACTCCGGATAGCGAAAGAACCACGTCTCGGGAACGATCACCGCTTCGATCAGCGCTTGCTGCTCATCGCGTGACTGCTGCAAGCGCAGCCAATAGTCATCCAGGTCGAAGGCGCCGACAGTGGCACAGCGCTGACGTAGTGCGCGCTCGACCATAGGCGCACCGACCGAGGCAACGTCAAGCCCGATACGCTCTTGCAGAAAGCGGAAGAAACGCTGTTCGCTGCTCATTGCGGCTCCCTGCGCTCACCCACCGGCGCCTCAGGCAAGGGGTACAACAGCGCTCGCACCTCGTCATTGAGCAGGTCCTGTACGCTGATGCGCTGCACCATCCCCTGGGCATCTTCACGTACCGGGCCCAGGTAAGGCGCCTGTTGGTTGTCCAGGCCATAGGGCTGGAACGCTTGCGGCAGACAGCGCAAGGTGTCGGTGGCCTGTTCCAGAATCAGGCCCAACAATGCATCTGGCTGCGGCGGTTCAAGCCGGTAGTGCACCAACACCAGACGGGTACTGGTGCGCACTGGCGCGGGCAAACCAAAGCTCAAGGCACCGACGTCTATCACCGGCACCAGCGCACCGCGATGCGCCAGCACCCCAGCCACCCAGCTGGGCGTCTGGGCAATGGGCTTGAGCGGCAAGCGTGGCAACACTTCGGCGACTTCATGAGCGTCGAGGGCAAAACGTTGCTCACCGATCCTGAACAACAGGTACAAGGTGCCGTGGACATTCGCGTCCTGACTGCGACGAGGCTGAAGGTCGTTCATCGGCGTTTCAGACTTTGAACCGCGAGACACCGCCACGCAGACCGGTCGCAACCTGACTCAACTCGTCGATGGCAAAGCTGGCCTGGCGCAGCGACTCCACGGTCTGGCTGCTGGCATCGCCCAACTGCGCCAGGGCGTGGTTGATCTGCTCGGCGCCCGTGGCCTGGGCCTGCATCCCTTCATTGACCATCAGCACCCGCGGCGCCAGGGCCTGGACCTGATGGATAATCTGGGTCAGCTGTTCACCGACCTGCTGCACTTCGAACATGCCGCGGCGGACTTCTTCGGAGAACTTGTCCATGCCCATGACCCCTGCGGAGACGGCCGACTGGATCTCGCGAACCATCTGCTCGATGTCATAGGTGGCTACCGCAGTCTGGTCAGCCAGACGCCGGACCTCAGTGGCAACCACGGCAAAGCCACGACCGTACTCGCCGGCCTTCTCTGCCTCGATGGCGGCGTTGAGCGACAGCAGGTTGGTCTGGTCGGCGACCTTGACGATGGTCACCACCACCTGGTTGATGTTGCCGGCCTTCTCGTTGAGGATCGCCAGCTTGTTGTTGACCAGGTCGGCTGCGCCCATCACCTGGTGCATGGTCTCTTCCATGCGTGCCAGGCCCTGCTGGCCGGAACCGGCCAGGATCGAGGCCTGGTCGGCGGCCGAGGTAACCTCGGTCATGGTCCGTACCAGGTCCCGGGAAGTGGCGGCAATTTCACGCGAGGTGGCGCCGATTTCCGTGGTGGTGGCGGCGGTCTCGGTGGCGGTGGCCTGCTGCTGCTTGGAAGTGGCGGCGATCTCGGTCACCGAGGTGGTGACCTGCACCGAGGAACGCTGGGCCTGGGAAACCAGGTTGGTCAGTTCGCCCATCATGTCGTTGAAGCCGGTTTCCACGGCACCGAACTCGTCCTTGCGGTCCAGCTTCATGCGCACGCTGAGGTCGCCGCTGCTGAGCTTGTCCAGGGCATGCACGATGCGCTGCATCGGTGCGGTGATGGCGCGCATCAGCAAAAGGCCGCAGATGGCGGCTGCGATGATCGCCAGGACGAGGGAAATGATCATGCTGAACTTGGCGGTGATCACCGCACTGACAATGGATTCGGCCGCCATTTCGGCCGACTTGCGGTTGTGCTCGATCACGCCGTTCAAGTGTTTGCGGCCCGCGATCCAGGCCGGGGTCAGCTCATTGTCGATCAACAGGCGGGCTTGGGCGAAGTCCTTGCGTGCGTAGGCGTCCAGCACTGCGTCGATGGACTTGTCATAGGCGCTTTCCAGACGTCCGAACTCATCGAAGCTGGCCTGGTCGCTCGGGTCCTGGATGGTTGCCTGGTAGCTGGCCATGTGCTGTTTTAGGCGATCGTCGAATTCCTTGTACTGCAGCTTGTCGGCTGCAGTGAGCTCGCGGTCGCCACTGAGCCCCACCAACTGTTGGGTCAACACATAACTGTCGACCCAGGCGCTGCGGATCATCGAGCTGTAGTAGACGCCGGGGATGCTGTCGGTGCGAACCGCTTCTTCGTCAGTCTCGATCGCCTCGAGGCGCGAATAGGCGGCAACCACCATCAACAGCATGATGGCGATGATCACGGCGAAACTTGCCAGGATCCGTTGGCGCAAGGTCCAGTTTTTCACAGTCAGCCCTCAAATGTTCTACGCGAGCAGAAAAATGCGCAGAGTATAGCCCAGGCACCCTGGGCTTTTGCGGCTGACGTTTAGGTGGGACCGGGGCAAATGGCCAGGACGCTGGCCACTACCCCAGAATCATTGAGCGATGGCCTGCTTCACCTGATTTTCCAGTTCGATTTTCAATGCCGGGTCAAGCTTGAGCTGACGGGCCAGTTCATCCAGGTAGGCACGCTCCATGAAATGCTCTTCATCGACCAGCATGACGCTGGCGATGTACATCTCGGCGGCCATTTCCGGCGTGCTGGCGGCACGTGCCACATCGGCCGGGTCCAGCGGTTTGTTGAGTTCGGCGTGCAACCAATGGTGCAGTTCCTGATCATTGGAGAGCTTGACGAATTCGCCCTCTATCAGCGCCCGCTCGCGCTCATCAACATGACCATCGGATTTGGCAGCAGCCACCAGCGCCTTGAGGATCGCTTGGCTATGCTGCTCGACTTGAGCTGGCGGCAGGCGATCGAGGGTCTGTGGCTCACGTTGCGCCGTGGCGCCCTGGTTGGCCTGCCAATTGCCATAGGCCTTGTATGCCAGCACTCCGAGCGCGGCCAGGCCACCGTAGGTCAGAGCCTTACCACCGTATTTGCGGGCGCTTTTATTGCCCAGCAGAAGCCCCATGGCGCCTGCCGCCAGCGCCCCACCGCCAGCCCCGGAAAGCAGGCTGCCAAGGCCGCCACCGCTTTTACCGCCCAGCAAGTCGCCAAGCCCACCGCCAGTACTGGGTTTGCCGCCGGCACTTTTGCCAGCCTGGTTTTGCAGCAGGTCCTGACCGGATTTGAGCAGTTGATCGAGCAAGCCACGGGTGTTCATCGGGCACCTCCAAGGACGGTAAATAAACCCCAAGAGTACTGCCGCAAGCTGAAACCAAGCTGAATGCATTTGCTTCCAGATGTTGCCCGCACAGTGGCAAAAACGACATGGCGCGGTGAAGCGCTGCAATACAGGTGAATTTCAGCACTACGCTTAATACGCTATGCCAGCGCTTTCATGACTGCCCCGATCATAATTTGAACAAGAGGGAACACCATGTTCGTGAACAACACCACCTTGCTCAGCACCCTGGCTACTGCCTTGCTGGCCAGTGCAGGTCTGCAGGCTGCTGAACCGCTCAAAGCCGTAGGTGCCGGCGAAGGTCAACTGGATATTGTCGCCTGGCCCGGCTATATCGAACGGGGTGAAAGTGACAAGGCCTACGACTGGGTCAGCGGTTTCGAGAAGCAAACCGGTTGCAAAGTCAGCGTCAAAACCGCCGCCACCTCTGATGAAATGGTCAGTTTGATGACCAAGGGAGGCTACGACCTGGTCACCGCCTCTGGCGATGCCTCGTTGCGCCTGATTGCCGGCAAACGGATTCAACCGATCAATACGGCACTGATCCCGAACTGGAAGAACCTCGACCCACGCCTCAAGGACGGCGCCTGGTATGTGGTCAACAATCAGGTCTATGGCACCCCCTATCAGTGGGGCCCCAATGTGTTGCTGTACAACACCGACATCTTCAAGCAAGCACCGACCAGCTGGAGCGTGGTCTTCGAGCCGCAAAACCTGCCGGATGGCAAACCGAACAAAGGTCGGATCCAGGCCTACGACGGGCCCATCTACATTGCCGATGCGGCACTGTACCTCAAGTCGGCCAAGCCTGAGCTGGGCATCCAGAACCCCTACGAGCTCAACGAGACCCAGTACAAGGCCGTGCTCGATCTGCTGCGCCAGCAACAACCCTTGGTGCATCGCTACTGGCACGACGCAACGGTACAAATGAGCGATGTGAAGAACGAAGGGGTGGTCGCTTCCAGCTCTTGGGGCTACATGGTCAACACCCTGAAGGCCGACAAGCAACCGGTGTCCTCGACCATTCCCAAGGAAGGTGCCACTGGGTGGGCTGATACCACCATGCTGCATGCCGAGGCCAAGCATCCCAACTGCGCCTACCAATGGATGGACTGGTCACTGCAACCCAAGGTCCAGGGTGATGTCGCCGCCTGGTTCGGTTCGCTGCCTGCAGTTCCGGCGGCCTGCACTAGCAGCGAGTTGCTGGGCGCAGAAGGTTGCAAGACCAATGGCTTCGACAACTTCGACAAGATTGCCTTCTGGAAAACCCCACAGGCCGAGGGTGGCAAATTTGTGCCTTATAGCCGTTGGACCCAGGATTACATCGGGATCATGGGTGGGCGTTAAGGCCTAATCGCTGGCAATGCCGGCTCCCACAAGGGTTCAGCGCCCCAGCCCCTATGGGAGCCCACATTGCCAGTGATGCGAATACACTCATTTCGCTGGAGCTTTGCACCATGACCTTTGCCGTCCAGTTCACCAACGTTTCGCGCCACTTCGCCGAGGTCAAGGCCGTCGACCGGGTGTCCATCGACATTCATGACGGCGAGTTCTTCTCGATGCTCGGCCCCTCGGGCTCGGGCAAGACTACCTGCCTGCGGCTGATCGCTGGCTTCGAGCAACCGAGTGCTGGTTCCATCCGCATCCACGGCGTCGAGGCCGCCGGACTGCCGCCGTACCAGCGCGACGTCAACACCGTATTCCAGGATTACGCCCTGTTCCCGCACATGAACGTGCGCGATAACGTTGCCTACGGCCTGAAGGTCAAAGGCGTGGGCAAACAAGAACGCATGGCCCGCGCCGATGAAGCCTTGGCCATGGTTGCCCTGGACGGTTATGGGCAACGTAAACCGGTGCAGCTTTCTGGCGGCCAGCGCCAGCGTGTGGCCCTGGCCCGGGCACTGGTCAATCGACCGCGGGTGCTGTTGCTCGACGAGCCTCTCGGCGCCCTGGACCTGAAACTGCGCGAACAAATGCAGGGCGAGCTAAAAAAACTGCAGCGTCAGCTGGGTATCACCTTCATCTTCGTCACCCATGACCAGACCGAAGCGCTGTCGATGTCCGACCGGGTTGCGGTATTCAACCGCGGGCGCATCGAGCAGGTCGATTCACCGCGCAATCTGTACATGAAACCGGCCACCACCTTTGTCGCCGAATTCGTCGGCACCTCCAATGTGCTGCGCGGTGAGCTGGCGACGCGGTTGAACGGCAGCAACCTGCCCTTTTCGATCCGACCGGAACACATTCGCCTGGGCGACCAGCCAGCGACCAGCGATGAGGTCCACGTCAGCGGGCTGCTGCACGATATCCAATACCAGGGCAGCGCCACCCGTTATGAGTTGAAACTGGACAATGGTCAGCTGCTCTGTGTGAGCCAGGCCAACAACCAATGGCAAGCGCAGGCTATCCCCTGGCAGCCCGGACAACGCTTGCAGGCACGCTGGGCACGGCAAGCGATGACGTCACTGCAGGAAACCGTATTGAACGAGGGGCAGTGATATGAGCCTGGCCCAGGGATCAACCACGTCGGTGTCCTCCAACTCGCCGCTGCGACGCTTCGCCAACCTGCTCTACCGACGGCCCAACCTGTACCTGGCGTTGCTATTGATCCCGCCATTGATCTGGTTCGGCGCGATTTACCTGGGTTCACTGCTGAGTCTGCTCTGGCAAGGCTTCTACACCTTCGACGACTTCACCATGGCGGTCACCCCGACGCTGACCCTGGCCAACTTCGCCGCCCTGTTCAACCCGTCGAACTTCGACATCATCCTGCGCACCCTGGGCATGGCCGTGGCCGTGTCGATCGCCAGCGCCGCCCTGGCCTTTCCGATTGCCTATTACATGGCCCGCTACACCACAGGCAAGACCAAGGCGTTCTTCTACATTGCGGTGATGTTGCCGATGTGGGCCAGCTATATCGTCAAAGCGTATGCCTGGACCTTGTTGCTGGCCAAAGGCGGTGTGGCCCAATGGTTTGTCCAGGTACTCAGTCTGGAACCGGTGTTGCAGTTCATTCTCGCCATTCCCGGGGTGGGCGGCAGCACCCTGTCGACCTCGCACCTGGGCCGGTTTCTGGTGTTTGTGTACATCTGGCTGCCGTTCATGATCCTGCCCATCCAGGCATCGCTGGAGCGCTTGCCGCCGTCACTGCTGCAAGCCTCGGCGGACCTGGGGGCAAAACCCCGGCAAACCTTCATGCAGGTGATCCTGCCGCTCTCGGTACCGGGCATTGCCGCCGGTTCGATCTTCACCTTCTCGCTGACGCTGGGCGATTTCATCGTGCCGCAACTGGTCGGTCCGCCTGGCTACTTCATCGGCAGCATGGTCTACGCCCAGCAGGGCGCCATCGGCAATATGCCCATGGCCGCGGCCTTCACGCTGGTGCCGATCGTGCTGATTGCCATCTACCTGTCGATCGTCAAACGCCTGGGGGCATTCGATGCACTCTGAACACGCTTCATGGGGCCTGCGCCTGGCAGCCTGGGGCGGGCTGGTGTTCTTGCACTTCCCGATCCTGATCATCTTCCTCTATGCCTTCAACACCCAGGATGCCGCTTTCAGCTTTCCGCCCCAGGGCTTTACCTTGAAGTGGTTCAGTGTCGCGTTTGCCCGACCTGATGTGCTCGAAGCGATCAAATTGTCGGTGCAGGTGGCCTGTCTGGCCACACTGATCGCGCTGGTGCTCGGCACCCTGGCTTCGGCGGCGCTGTACCGACGCAGCTTCTTTGGCAAGGAAAGCATCTCGCTGATGCTGATCCTGCCAATCGCCCTGCCCGGCATCATCACCGGTATCGCCCTGCTCTCGGCCTTCAAGACCTTGGGGATCGAACCTGGCATCCTCACCATCGTCATCGGTCACGCAACGTTCTGTGTGGTGATCGTCTACAACAACGTCATTGCCCGCCTGCGCCGCACCTCGCACAGCCTGATCGAAGCCTCGATGGACCTGGGTGCAGATGGCTGGCAAACCTTCCGTTACATCATCCTGCCCAACCTCGGCTCGGCGCTGTTGGCGGGCGGCATGCTGGCGTTTGCCTTGTCGTTCGATGAAATCATCGTCACCACCTTCACCGCCGGTCACGAACGGACCTTGCCGATCTGGTTGCTCAACCAGCTCAGCCGGCCACGGGACGTGCCGGTGACCAACGTGGTCGCCATGCTGGTGATGCTGGTGACCATGCTGCCGATCCTTGGCGCCTATTACCTGACCCGCGGTGGCGAAAGCGTTGCCGGCAGCGGTAAATAACTCTAGGAGGACTTAACCATGCAAACCCGACTGCTGATCAATGGCCAACTGGTTGCCGGTGAAGGCGATGCACTGGCTGTACTCAACCCAGCCCTGGGCAGCGTGCTGGTGGAGATCAACGAGGCCAGCGAGGCGCAGGTTGATGCCGCCGTACGCGCCGCCGACCACGCCTTCGACAGCTGGTCGCAGACCACACCCAAGGACCGTTCCCTGCTTTTACTGAAACTGGCGGACAGCATCGAGGCCCACGGTGAGGAATTGGCGCGTCTGGAGTCCGACAATTGCGGCAAGCCCTTCGCGGCAGCACTCAACGACGAAATTCCGGCAATTGCTGATGTATTCCGCTTCTTTGCTGGCGCCAGCCGTTGCCTCGGCGGTTCAGCGGCCGGTGAATACCTGCCTGGGCACACCTCTATGGTTCGCCGCGACCCACTCGGTGTGGTCGCCTCGATTGCACCGTGGAACTACCCATTGATGATGGTCGCCTGGAAAATCGCGCCAGCTCTGGCTGCAGGCAACACAGTGGTACTCAAACCTTCGGAACAGACGCCACTCACTGCCTTGCGCCTGGCACAACTGGCTGCCGAGATGTTTCCTGCGGGCGTGCTCAACATCCTCTTTGGCCGCGGGCCGAGTGTCGGCACGCCGCTGGTCACTCACCCGAAAGTACGCATGGTGTCGCTGACTGGCTCGATTCCAACGGGTAGCAACATCATTACCAGCACAGCGCAAAGCGTAAAACGCATGCACATGGAACTGGGCGGCAAGGCCCCGGTGATTATCTTTGACGACGCCGATATCGACGCCGCCGTTGAAGGCATCCGCACGTTCGGCTTCTACAACGCAGGCCAAGACTGCACGGCGGCCTGTCGCATCTATGCCCAAACCGGTATCTACGAGCAATTCGTGGAAAAGCTTGGCAACGCCGTGGCCAGTATCAAACATGGCCTGCAAAACGATCCGGACACTGAACTTGGGCCACTGATCACCGCCCAGCACCGTGACCGTGTCGCCGCCATGGTCGAGCGCGCCGTGGCCCAACCGCACATCCGCCTGGTCACCGGTGGCAAAGCCGTGGCTGGCGACGGCTTCTTTTTCGAGCCAACCGTGCTGGCTGATGCCCAGCAGGACGACGAGATCGTACGCCGCGAAGTCTTCGGCCCCGTTGTTTCAGTCACCCGTTTCGACGATGAAGCCCAAGCACTGGCGTGGGCCAATGACTCGGACTATGGCCTGGCCTCCTCGCTCTGGACCGGCGATGTCGGCCGTGCCCACCGCCTCTCGGCACGCCTTCAGTACGGCTGTACCTGGGTCAACACGCACTTTATGCTGGTCAGCGAAATGCCCCATGGCGGTCAGAAACTTTCCGGCTATGGCAAGGATATGTCCATGTACGGACTGGAAGACTACACCTGCATTCGGCACGTGATGTTCAAGCACTAAGGTAAGGAAACCCATGGAAATCACCCGACGCGACTTCATCAATGGCGTCGCTATCGGCATTGCCGCGGGCCTGACGCCCCTGCAATTGCTGCAAGCTGCCCAGAATGAGCGCTACTACCCACCGTCCTTGACTGGACTACGTGGCAGCCATGTCGGCGCCTTCGAAGTGGCGCACCAAATGGGCTGGGAGAAAAAGCGCTTCACCACTGACGCCCTGCCGATCAGCGAAACCTACGACCTGGTGGTGGTCGGCGGTGGTATCAGCGGGCTCTCGGCGGCCTTTTTCTATCGGGAAAAACACCCAACAGCAAAAATCCTCATTCTGGAAAACCACGACGACTTTGGCGGGCATGCCAAACGCAACGAATTCAGCGCCGGTGGCCGGATGATTATCGGCTACGGTGGCAGCGAAGCCTTTCAGTCCCCCAACCACCTGTACAGCACCGAGGTCAACGCGTTGCTGAACAAGCTCGGCGTCGATATCAAACGCTTCGAAACCGCGTTCGATCGCAGCTTCTATCCCGACCTGGGCTTGTCACGCGGGGTGTTTTTCGACAAAGAGCACTTCGGCGAAGATAAATTGGTCAGCGGCGATCCGACGCCGATGGTCGCCGACGACATTGCCCCGACACAGCTCAACGCCCGCTCGATCAGTGACTTCATCAACGATTTCCCCTTGCCAGAAAGCGACCGCAAGGCCTTGATCGACCTGCACCAGACGCCTCGGGATTACCTGGCAGGCAAGTCCCTGGAGGACAAAACCACCTACTTGGAGCGCACCAGCTACCAGGACTTTCTGCTCAAGGATGTCGGCCTGTCAGCAACGGCGGTGAAGTATTTTCAAGGGCGCACCAACGATTTTATGGCCCTGAGCATCGATACCGTGGCTGCTGCTGACGCCTACAGCGTAGGCTTCCCTGGTTTTGCCGCGATGAACCTGGAGCCTATTAGCGAAGAAGCCCAGGCCGAAATGCAAGAGCCCTACATCTACCATTTCCCTGACGGCAATGCTTCGTTGGCGCGCTTGCTGGTGCGCAGCCTGATTCCACCTGTAGCACCGGGCAAGGACATGGAAGACATCGTCCTGGCCAATTTCGACTACAGCCAGCTCGACCGCGCCGAGCAACTGGTTCGCCTGCGCCTGAACAGTACCGCGGTCAGCGTGCGCAATGTTGAGGGCGCGGTAAACGTCGGCTACAGCCGCGACGGGCAACTGGTCCAGGTGCGCGGCAAGCACTGCATCCTTGCCTGCTACAACATGATGATCCCTTACTTGCTGCGCGACCTGTCCACTGAGCAGGCCCATGCTCTGAGCCAGAATGTGAAGTTCCCGCTGGTTTACAGCAAAGTCATCGTGCGCAACTGGCAAGCGTTTCAAACGCTTGGGGTGCATGAAATCTATGCCGCCACCCAACCCTACAGTCGGATCAAACTGGACTACCCGGTCAGTCTCGGCGGCTACGAGCATCCACGCGACCCGGCACAGCCCATTGGCCTGCACATGGTCTACGTGCCGACCAGCCCCGACAGCGGGATGAACAGCCGGGACCAGGCTCGCGCCGGGCGTGGACGCTTGTATGGCACGCCGTTTGATGTACTGGAAAGCCAACTGCGCGAACAGTTGCAGCGAATGCTTGGCCCCGGTGGTTTTGATCACACCCAGGACATCCTGGCGATTACCGTCAACCGCTGGCCACACGGATACGCTTGCTTCACCAACACCCTTTATGACGACGCCGAACAGACGGAACAGTGGATGGAACTCGCGCGCAAGCCGGTCGGCAACGTCAGCATCGCCAATTCCGATGCGGCCTGGAGTGCTTATGCGCATGCGGCCATTGATGAGGCCTGGCGGGCGGTGGGTGAGCTGGCATAAAAGCGACAGGTTGTCGGCTATTGCTGTGGGAGCCAGCCTTGCTGGCGATAGGATTGGCGCGGTGTCAGTTGCTGCGCGGCGCCTGCATCGCTGGCAAGGCCAGCTCCCACAAACAAAGCAAAGATGGTTTTCCCACATTGTTGAGCATCAAGGCCCAATCAATCGCGTAAATCCGACTCATGAATTGGATTAGCGCGACTGGTCGCACGTTGATATTGCGCCGGCCAGGTCGCCCTGTTCCCCCCAAGATCATCATCTGCATGCAAAGGCCAATAGGGATCGCGCAACAGCTCGCGGGCCAGAAAGATGATATCGGCCTGCGCGGTACGCAATATGGTTTCAGCCTGCATCGGATCGGTAATCATCCCCACCGTACCGGTAGCAATCCCCGACTCCTCACGCACCTTCGCGGCAAATTGCGTCTGATACCCAGGCCCCGTGGGGATCTCGGCATTCACTGATGTTCCCCCGGAGGAGACATCAATCAAATCCACCCCCAGCTTCCTCAAACGCTTGGCCAGCTCGACGGTTTCATCCGGGTTCCAGCCATCCTCGACCCAATCGGTGGCCGAGAGCCGGACAAACACCGGCAACTCTTCCGGCCAGACTTCTCGCACCGCCTCAGTTACCTGCAAGGTCAAACGAACGCGATTTTCGAAGCTGCTGCCGTATTCATCACGGCGTTGATTGCTCAAGGGCGAAAGGAACTGATGCAACAAATAGCCATGAGCCGCATGCACCTCAACCACTTTGAAACCGGCTTTCAACGCACGCTGCGCCGCGTCGACAAAGGCCTGGATCACCTCGTCAATCTGCGCTTTGCTCATCTCCACAGGTGCGGTGTGCTGCGGGTCGAAAGCAATCTTCGACGGCCCGATCGGCACCCAGCCGCCCTCTTGCGGCTTGACGCTACCCTGCTTGCCTAACCATGGCCGATAGGTACTGGCTTTGCGTCCGGCATGGGCCAACTGAATGCCTGGCACGGCGCCCTGCGCGGTAATAAAGCGGGTGATGCGTTGCAACGGCGCAATCTGCGCATCGTCCCACAGCCCCAGGTCCTGGGCAGTAATCCGGCCATCGGCAGTGACCGCCGTGGCTTCGGTAAAAATCAATCCGGCACCGCCCACCGCGCGGCTGCCCAGATGAACCAGGTGCCAGTCATTGGCCAGGCCATCGACACTGGAATACTGGCACATGGGTGAAACGGCGATTCGGTTGGGCAGGGTCAGATGGCGCAGGGTGTAGGGCTCAAGCAGCAGGCTCATGGGGCACCTCTCAAATCAAGTGGTAAGGCTCCAGATGGTTGACCGGCCGACCACAGAATCTTCCCCGCAGGTTCTTCGACCAATCATTCTGAGCCTAGACCACTTTGCTCCCTGAGTTCAGCGCGGCTCCATATGCGCGATCATCAGCTGTACGCTTTCCTGGCCGCGGAACTCGTTGACGTCAAGCTTGTAGGCCAATTCGACCCAACGCACGGTCGGGTTCGGCCAAACTTCCCGATCAACGCTAAAGGCGATGCCATCGAGTTTTACCGCGCCGCACTCGCTTTTGAGCACCACCTTCAGGTGCCGTTCGCCCACCACCCGTTGCTCAACCAGCTGGAACACCCCATGGAACAACGGCTCGGGGAAGTGCTGCCCCCAAGGGCCGGCGTGGCGCAGTGCGCGCGCCAGCTCCAGGTGAAACTCTTCAACGGCCAACGTGCCATCCGTGAGCAGACGGCCGGTCAGGTCATCTTCCTGCAACTGCCTGCGCACTTCTTCGTCGAACGCCTGGGCAAATGCCGGGAAGTTATCCGCCGGCAACGACAGTCCGGCGGCCATGGCATGGCCGCCGAACTTGCTGATCAGTTGCGGCTGGCGCGCCGCCACGGCATCCAAGGCATCACGAATGTGAAAACCTGGTACCGAACGGGCTGAGCCCTTGAGCATGCCATCACCTGCATCGGCGAAGGCAATGGTTGGCCTGTGGTAGCGTTCCTTGAGACGCGAGGCAAGAATGCCAATCACGCCCTGATGCCAGTCTGGTTCGAACAGACAAAGGCCGAAGGGCATCGACTCCAGTGGCAGGTCCTTGAGCTGGGCCAGTGCTTCGCGCTGCATGCCTTGCTCGATGGATTTGCGGTCCTGGTTTAATTCATCCAACTGCCCGGCCATCTCCAGAGCCAGGTTCGGGTCCTCGCTGAGCAGGCACTCGATGCCCAGGCTCATGTCATCCAGGCGACCGGCAGCATTGAGCCGTGGCCCGAGAATAAAGCCCAGGTCAGTGGAGGTGATACGCGCGTGGTCACGCCGCGCCACTTCCAGGATCGCCTTGAGCCCCGGGCGGGCACGACCGGCACGAATGCGTTCGAGCCCCTGGTGCACCAGGATACGGTTATTGGCATCCAGCGGCACCACGTCAGCGACACTGCCCAGCGCCACCAGGTCGAGCAATTCACCGATATTCGGTTGAGGCTGGTTTTCATAGTGCCCGAGGCTACGCAGGCGCGCGCGCAACGCCATCAGCACGTAAAAGATCACCCCAACCCCGGCCAGCGCCTTACTGGCAAAGGTGCAACCCGGCTGGTTGGGGTTGACGATGGCATCAGCGCCTGGCAATTCAGTGCCTGGCAAGTGGTGATCGGTCACCAGCACCTTGAGCCCGGCCGCTTTCGCCGCTGCCACGCCGTCGACACTGGAAATACCGTTGTCGACGGTGATCAACAGCTGAGGTTGACGCTCCAGCGCGACCTGGACAATCTCAGGCGTCAGGCCGTAGCCATATTCGAAGCGATTAGGCACCAGATAATCGACATGGGCTGCGCCCAGCAGGCGCAAGCCCAGCACGCCCACCGTACTGGCCGTGGCACCATCGGCATCGAAGTCGCCAACAATCAGAATACGCTGACGCTCAGCCAGGGCCTCAACCAGCAGATCCACCGCCGCATCAATGCCCTTGAGCTGCTGAAAAGGCAGCAGGCGTGCCAGACTTTTGTCCAGTTCTTCGGCTGACTGCACGCCGCGGGCGGCGTACAGGCGAGTCAGCAACGGCGGCAGGTCGCCGAGCAGCGGCAGGGTCGAAGGTAGTGGGCGTGGTTCGATACGCATGGGCGGAGGTGGGCTTCTCGTCAATCGGAAATAGGGAATGTGCGCAAGGCGGCCTCAGCCGCGCTCACCCAGCAGCCATTGCAGCTGGACTTCATGCTGGCCGCGGTCATCGGTGACAAAGATCGTACCTTCGCTGATCATCACATCCCACTTGATCGCTCGCGGCATGTCTTTGGCCAGTGTCTCCAGGACCTCCTGCGGCACAGCGGCAATATTCACGTTCTTCAGATTCTTGACCGCTGGAACGACCTTGGTCTCCCATACACGCAGGCTGCCATAGGCCAGCAGGCTGGTACGTTCAGTGCGACGCGAGCACCAGGTCAAACGCTCCGCGTCTGGCTGACCGACTTCAATCCAGTGCAACACGCGATCATCCAGGCTTTTTTCCCACAAAGCGGGCTCATCGACCTCCGACAAGCCGCGACCGAACGCCAGCTGTTCGTTGTAGAACAGCGCATAGGCCAACAACCGCACGGCCATACGCTCTTCGGTTTCCGAAGGGTGGCGGGCAATGGTTTGCTTGACGCTTTCGTACACACCGCGATCAAGATCGGTGAGGTTCAGTTCAAACTTGTAGGTCGTGGAGGGCTGGGCCATGGCGGGCATCTTGCGCAAAGAAAAAGTCGCCCAGTCTAACCGATCCGTACAATCCTTGCCCCGCGACAGTATCTGAGCGCGTCTGCCTGTGATAAAAACGGGAGCTCTGACCTGCCGCTACGGACGCCACATGCCCACGCCCAGCAAACCCCTCGCCGGACTGAAAGTCATCGAACTCGGTACCCTGATTGCCGGCCCTTTTGCTTCGCGCATCTGTGCCGAATTCGGTGCCCAGGTCATCAAGGTCGAGTCCCCCGATGGCGGTGATCCGTTACGCAAATGGCGCAAGCTGTATGAGGGCACTTCGCTGTGGTGGTTTGTCCAGGCCCGTAACAAGCAATCGCTGACCCTCAACCTCAAGCATGCCGAAGGCATCGACATTCTGAAAAAGCTGCTGGCCGACGCCGACATCCTGATCGAGAATTTCCGCCCCGGCGTACTGGAAAAGCTCGGCCTGGGCTGGGACACGCTGCACGCCCTGAACCCCAAGCTGGTGATGGTGCGCCTGTCCGGCTTTGGCCAGACCGGGCCGATGAAAGACCAGCCTGGCTTTGGTGCGGTGGGTGAGTCCATGGGCGGGCTGCGCTACATCACCGGTTTCGAAGACCGCCCCCCGGTGCGTACGGGCATTTCTATCGGCGACTCAATCGCTGCATTGTGGGGGGTGATCGGCGCCTTGATGGCGTTGCGTCATCGCGAAGTCAATGGCGGTGAAGGCCAAGTGGTGGATGTCGCCTTGTACGAAGCGATCTTCGCGATGATGGAAAGCATGGTGCCCGAGTTTGATGTGTTCGGTTTTATTCGCGAGCGCACGGGCAACATCATGCCAGGCATCACGCCTTCGTCGATCCACACCAGCGCCGACGGCAAACATGTGCAGATCGGTGCCAACGGCGATGCGATCTTCAAACGCTTCATGCAGGCCATCGGCCGCCAGGACCTGGCCGACGATCCGCAATTGGCCAGTAACGACGGCCGCGATTTACGCCGCGATGAACTCTACGGCGTCATCGACCGCTGGGCCGCCAGCCTAACGCTGGACGCTCTGATGCAGGTGCTCAACGATGCGCAGGTCCCGGCCAGCCGTATTTTCAGTGCCGAAGATATGTTCAGCGATCCGCAGTTTCTGGCCCGCGAAATGTTCCTGCACGCCAAGCTTCCCGACGGCAAGCCGTTCAAGATGCCTGGGATCGTGCCAAAACTATCAGAGACACCGGGCTCCAGCGAATGGGTCGGGCCGGAACTGGGCGCGCACACCGAGCAACTGCTTGCTGAGCTCGGCTACGACGCACC
>RCUI01000207.1_pt1 | contig 22053 bp, 18 predicted proteins | sample 2166121 | NCBI WGS metagenome assembly RCUI01 (sample SAMN09932700, study PRJNA488358) | compost metagenome | feature: garden; material: soil; isolation source: compost soil in succinic acid-enriched culture | place: Germany: Experimental Botanical Garden Goettingen | collected 2016-01-27
ACCCTAAAGGCGTGTACTTCACCCACCGGCAACTGGTGCTGCACACCCTGGCCGCAGCCTCGGTAACAGGCAGCATTGACAGTGTGCGGCTGCTGGGCAGTAACGACGTGTACATGCCGATCACACCGATGTTCCACGTGCATGCCTGGGGCATTCCCTACGTGGCGACCATGCTCGGGGTCAAACAGGTCTATCCGGGGCGCTACGAGCCAGAAATGCTCTGCGAGCTGTGGCGCAAGGAGAAGGTCACCTTCTCGCACTGTGTGCCGACCATCCTGCAGATGTTGCTCAACGCCAAAGGCGCGCAAACCCAGGATTTTGGCGGTTGGAAGATTATCATTGGCGGCAGCTCACTGAACCGCGCCCTGTATGAAGCCGCCAAGGCCCATGGCATTCAACTGACCGCTGCTTACGGCATGTCGGAAACCTGCCCGTTGGTGTCCTGCGCTCACCTCAATGACGAGCTGCTGGCAGGCAGCGAAGATGAATGCATCACCTACCGGATCAAAGCGGGCGTGCCGGTGCCCTTGGTGGAGACGGCGATCGTTGATGGTGACGGCAATTTCCTCCCGGCCGACGGCGAAACGCAGGGTGAGTTGGTGCTGCGCGCACCCTGGCTGACCATGGGCTATTTCCGTGAACCGCAGAAGGGCGCCGAACTCTGGCACGGTGGCTGGTTGCACACGGGGGATGTTGCCACCCTCGATAGCATGGGGGTGATCGATATCCGCGACCGCATCAAGGATGTGATCAAGACCGGCGGCGAGTGGATCTCCTCGCTGGAGCTTGAAGACCTGATCAGCCGCCATCCGGCGATTCGCGAGGTGGCGGTGGTCGGAGTCGCCGACCCGCAGTGGGGGGAGCGACCTTTTGCCCTGCTGGTCGTCCATGAAAACCAGGTGATCGATGCCAGGGCGCTCAAGGAGCACCTCAAGCCTTTCGTCGAACTTGGGCACATCAACAAGTGGGCGATTCCCAGTCAGATTGCCCTTGTTACTGAAATTCCCAAGACCAGCGTCGGCAAGCTCGACAAGAAGCGCATCCGCCTGGACATCACTCAGTGGCAGGCCAGTAACAGCACGTTTCTCTCGACCCTGTGATGGTTCGCGGGTCGTGCCCGATCGGGTGCGACCCGCAGGCTAGACACATTTCCAACTTGTCATATGTCATTTTTCAGCCATTCTTCCCCAGCCAGCAGCGTGGCCGGTTCACAGCACCGCGCCACAGGGGTAGATATGCAAATCACACTTTAGAGGGATCAAGCACCACTACGTGCTGGCTATAGTCGGGTCAGGGGATTTTCAGGAATGGGGGGCTGCACACGAATGTGCCTGGCCACTTGCTCGACGATCAGGGTGCACTGACACCCGTCGAACAAAGCGTTTCTGCAAAGGACTCACTGCCATAAAAATAAAGAAAGTACATGGAGTAGCGTCGATGACATCAGCAAATCTGTTCTGGCGCCGGGCGAAACTGCCTTTGGCCGTCAGCCTCGCTTCTACGCTCGCCGGTCCTGCATTCGGCGTCAGTTTCAACATCGGTGAAATCGAAGGCTCGTTCGACTCGTCGCTGTCGGTGGGGGCGAGCTGGTCGACAGCCAGCCCGAACAAGAACCTTATCGGCGTCAACAACGGCGGCAAGGGCCTGTCGCAAACCTCCGATGACGGCCACCTGAACTTCAAGCGCGGTGAGACCTTCTCGAAGATCTTCAAGGGCATCCACGACCTGGAGCTCAAGTACGGCGATACCGGCGTGTTCGTCCGCGGCAAGTACTGGTACGACTTCGAGCTCAAGGATGAACACCGCGAGTTCAAGGACATCAGCGACTCCAACCGCAAAGAGGGCGCCAAGTCCGCCGGTAGCGAGCTTCTCGACGCCTTCGTCTATCACAACTACTCCATCGCCGATCAGCCAGGTTCGGTGCGTCTCGGCAAGCAGGTAGTCAGCTGGGGTGAAAGTACCTTCATCGGTGGCGGTATCAACTCGATCAACCCGATCGACGTGGCCGCCTTCCGCCGTCCTGGCGCCGAGGTCAAGGAAGGTCTGATCCCGGTCAACATGTTCTATGTGTCGCAGAGCCTGACCGACAACCTCTCGGCCGAAGCGTTCTACCAGATCGAATGGGACCAGACCGTCGTCGACAACTGCGGCACGTTCTTCTCCCAACCGGACGTTATCGCCGACGGTTGTACCGACAACTTGCGTTTGCTTAACAGCAGCCGCAGCCTGCCGCCACAAGCACTGGGTTTTCTGGCTAGCCAGGGTGTCGACATCAACGAAGAGGGTGTGAAGGTCGACCGTGGCGCAGATCGCGATGCGCGTGACAGTGGTCAATTCGGCGTAGCGTTTCGCTACATGTTCGAGCCACTGGATACTGAGTTCGGCGCGTACTTCATGAATTACCACAGTCGTGCGCCGATTTTCAGTGCCACGGGTGCTGATCCTTCGGTTTATGCCGGCTTGCAGAACCTGCCGCCGCAGCTACAGCCACTGGCGCCGCTGATTGTTGCCGGTAACTCGAAGTACTTCGTTGAGTACCCGGAAGATATCCGTCTGTACGGTTTGAGCTTCTCCACTACCTTGCCTACCGGTACCGCGTGGAGCGGTGAACTCAGCTACCGGCCGAACGCGCCGGTTCAGCTCAATACCACCGATATTCTCTACTCCGGTGTGACGCCAATCCCGGGGTTGGGTAATGCTTCGCTGCTCAAAGGTGTTCCAGGTCAAGACCAGCACGGCTACACCCGTAAGGAAATCACTCAGCTGCAAACGACCTTTACGCACTTCTTCGACCAGGTAATGGGTGCTAGCCGCCTGACCGTAGTGGGTGAAGTCGGCGTTACTCACATCGGTGGTTTGGAGAGCGCGCACAAGATGCGTTATGGCCGTGACCCGGTCTACGGCCCAGGGCCGCTGGAGCCTACCGGCCCGGCGAATACCTGTGAGTTCCTCAACGGGCGGACCATCACGGGTGCTGGCAACAATGCCTCGTCGGCCAACGCCTCGCGCAAATGCGAAAACGATGGTTTCACCACCAGTACCTCCTGGGGCTACCGCGCTCGCGCCATCTGGGACTACAACGACGTGTTTGCCGGGGTCAACCTCAAGCCTAACGTGGCCTGGTCGCATGACGTTTCCGGTTACTCCCCGGGCCCTGGCGGCAACTTCGAGGAAGGGCGCAAGGCGATCAGCCTGGGCCTGGACGCCGAGTACCAGAACACCTACACCACCAGCCTGTCGTACACCAACTTCTTCGATGGCAAGTACACCACCGTGGATGATCGCGACTTCATTGCCCTCAGCTTCGGCGTGAACTTCTAAGCACACGGATTCAGGATGAGCATGAATATGAAAATGACCAAGAATCTGCTGCAAGCCGGTGTGTTGGGCCTGTCGCTGCTGGCCACCAGCGTCATGGCGGCAGTGTCTGCCGATGAAGCGGCCAAGCTCGGCACCAGCCTGACGCCGATGGGTGCGGAAAAAGCCGGTAACGCCGATGGTTCAATCAGCGCCTGGAAGCCGCTGGCGACCAATGCTGGTGCGGTTGACGCCAAAGGCTTCCTGGCCGACCCGTATGCGGGCGAGAAGCCGTTGTACACCATCACCGCGCAGAACGTCGACCAGTACAAGGACAAACTGTCCCCAGGCCAGATCGCGATGCTCAAACGTTACCCGGACAGCTACAAGCTCCCGGTGTACCCGACTCACCGTGGCGCTACCGTGCCTGACGCCGTGTTTGCCGCGATCAAGAAAAACGCTACCAGTACCAATCTGGTAGGCGGCGGCAACGGCCTGGAAAACTTCGATACCGCCATACCGTTTCCGATTCCCAAGAGCGGTGTCGAGGTCATCTGGAACCACATCACTCGCTATCGCGGCGGCAGCGTGACCCGACTGGTAACCCAGGCCACGCCACAAACCAATGGCTCTTACAGCCTGGTGTATTTCAAGGATCAATTTGTCTTCCGTGACAAAGTCAAGGATTACAATCCGGCCGAGCCAGGTAATGTGCTGTTCTACTTCAAGCAGAATGTGACGGCGCCGGCGCGCCTGGCCGGCACAGTGCTGCTGGTCCATGAGACCCTCGACCAGGTCAAAGAACCGCGTAAGGCATGGGTCTATAATGCCGGTCAGCGCCGTGTACGTGCCGCGCCACAAGTCTCCTATGACGGCCCGGGTACCGCCGCTGACGGTCTGCGAACGTCCGATAACCTGGATATGTTCAATGGCGCACCGGACCGCTACGACTGGAAGCTGGAAGGCAAGAAAGAGCTGTACATCGCCTCCAACAGCTACAAACTCGACTCACCGACACTCAAGTACGCCGACATTATCAAGGCCGGACACATCAATCAGGACTTGAGCCGCTATGAGCTGCGCCGTGTCTGGCATGTGGTTGCGACCTTGAAACCGGGCCAGCGTCACATCTATGCCAAGCGTGATTTCTACATTGATGAAGACACCTGGCAAGCAGCAGTGATCGATCAATACGACGGTCGCAATCAATTGTGGCGTGTTTCCGAGGCCCACTCCCAGGACTACTACAACGTTCAGGTGCCGTGGTACACCCTGGAAGCCATCTACGACCTGCAGTCGGGTCGCTATTTGGCACTGGGCATGAAGAACGAGGAGAAGAAGGCTTACGACTTCGGATTCTCGGCTAGCATTAGCGACTTCCAGCCCGCAGCGCTTCGCCAGGAAGGTGTGCGCTAAGCTTCAAACCTCCGTGTGATCTCCCAGAACGCCCCGGCTTGCCGGGGCGTTTCTGTTTGTGTGGTCTGTCAGGCGTGGATCTGTTGCTTTTTGTTTTAGTCTTTTTTCTGCAATGGGCGGCAATCATCTTCAAATGTGCGTGTTTAACCGCTAGTCTGCCCTGATCCGTACTGCCGAAGATTCCCTAACTAAAACGAGCCGGCCATGACTGATCTGTCCCGTACGCAAGGGTTCGCCAGCCAGGCCATGAGCGTCCTGGAAGGACGCTTCTATCGTCCGCCACTGCCTGAAGGGCACGTGCCGCGGGCGCGTTTGTGTCAACGGCTGCAATCTGGGCTGGGCGGGCGCTTGTTGCTGGTCAACGCACCTGCAGGGTTTGGCAAGAGTTCCCTGGCGGTGGAGTTCTGTCAGAGCTTGCCCAATCACTGGAGCAGCCTGTGGTTGGGCTTGAGCCGGCGTGACAATGATCCGGGGCGCTTTCTTGAGCGCTTGCTTGAGGGGCTGCAACAGTATTGCCCGGCGCTGGGCAACCAGGCCTTGGGCCTGTTGAAGATGCGCCAGCGCCATCAGCCCTTTGCCTTCGAAGAATGGCTTGATGGCCTGCTTGATGAGTTGGCTCACCATCTGCAGCCACACAATCCGTTGTTACTGGTGCTCGATGACTACCATCTGGCGCAAGGACCGGTTCTTGATCGTTGTCTGCAATTTTTTCTCAACCACCTGCCACCGGGCTTGGTGCTTCTGGTTACCAGCCGTTTGCGCCCGGACTGGCACTTGGCGCGGCTGCGCCTGTCGCGGCAATTGCTTGAGCTCAACGAGCAGGACCTGCGCTTGACCCCCGACGAGTCGTTGGCGGTGTTGGGCCAACAATCAACCAGCTTGCGCGGCCAGGCCCTGGACAACCTGATACAACGCAGTGACGGCTGGATTGCCGGGCTGCGCTTCTGGCAACTGGCCGCCAGCGAGTCGGGGGTCGACAGTGCCTTGCCGCAGGCGTTGCATGGTGGCGAAGGGCTAATCCGTGACTACCTGCTCGAAGAAGTGATCGACATCCTTCCGGCGGAGGTCCAGGCCTTCCTCAATGACACTGCCTGTCAGGAGCGTTTCTGCAGCGAATTGTGCGATGCCCTGCGAGATAGCCACGACAGTGCTGAAATCATCCGTTATCTACAGGCGCATCAGGTCTTTCTGGTGCCGTTGGACGAGAACGGACGCTGGTACCGCTATCACCATCTTTTTTCCGACCTGTTGCGCAGCCGACAGCCCAGTTTGCCGCTGTCGAGCCTGCACTTGCGTGCTTGTCGCTGGTTCCATGGTCAAGGCTTGCTCGACGAGGCCGTGGAGCAGGCGTTGCGTGCAGGGCATCTGGATGTCGCCGCCAACCTGGTACAGAACCTTTCTGAAGAGCAGCTGCTGGCCGAGCAGAATGTCGGCATGTTGCTACGTTGGAAAATGGACCTGCCCGATAGCCTGCTGATCAGCACTCCACGCCTGATTGTGCTTTACAGCTGGGCCTTGGGTCTGGCTGGTCAACTCGACGCCGCCGAAGAACTGGCCAGTCACTTGAGCCATTTCCTGCCAGCGCCATCGGCGACGGCGCAAAAATCCATGCTGGCGCAATGGCTAGCCTTGAGCGGCGTGATTGCCCGTGGCCGTGGCGATCGCGAGCGTACCTTGGCGTGCTGTGGCGAAGCGCTGCGCAGCCTGCCGCAAAAACGCTACGGCCAACGTCTGGTGTGTTTGTCGACCTTGTCCAACCTGGCCATTGCCGACGCTGACTTCCCGCGTGCACGCAACTGGAATCGCGAGGCCCTGGAGCTGGCGCAGCGCGTGGGCAATCCGCTGTTCGAAGCGCTGGCGCATTACGACCGCGCCCGGGTGCTCCATGCCCGTGGCGAAGTGCTGCGCGCCCTGGAAGAAGTGCGCCAGGGGTTACAGCGTTTGCAAGGGCTATCGGCGCAACGTCTGTACGCGGCACGTGCGCGCCTGACCTTGTACGAGGGTTATCTACTGGCTACGCGCCTGCAAGGGGAGGCCGGGCGTAGCCGCCTGCGCGCCGGCCTGGTCGAGGCGCGAGCTTGCCGCGATATCAGTGTGCTGATCGGCCATTGTGTCATCGCTTCGCTCGATGGCCGCGAAGGGCGCTTTACCGAGGCCTTCAGCGAACTGGCCGAGGCCGAGCGGCTGATGCACATCTGGGATGTGCCGCCGGTTTTCTATCTGGCCATGATTACCTTGGTCAAATGTGAACTGTGGTTGGCGCAGGGGCGCACCGACCTGGCGGAGTCCTGGCTATTGCGCCTGGGGCAGACCTATGGTGGCAAGAAGGCGGCTGCAGCGCCGGAGTTCCATCCCTTGCTACCGTTGCATATCGAGTTGCAACAAGCCTTGCTCGAACGGACTCAAGGACGCCTGGAACAGGCCGGGCAGCGTCTGCAAGCGCTGGTGGAGCGTGGGCAGGCAAGCGGCGGTCAGCTGCTGTGTGTCATCGCGCTGTGCCAATGGACTGGCTTGCTGTTGGCCAACAACAGCCCGGTGCAGGCGCGTGATTTACTCAAGTTGAGCCTGGAGGCGGCACGCGGTGGCGCCTTGCAACCGTTTCAGCGGTTGTTGCAGGACCACCCCGTGTGGCTGCGCGAACAGCTGCTGATGCAACCCGCCAGCCCAATTCAGACCAGCCTGCTGGCGTTGTTGCCCGTCAGTGAAAGCGTGGACGTTGCCAGCGCGGGCAGTGAAACCTTGAGCACCCGGGAGAAGGCGGTGTTGGAACTGATTGCCCAAGGTTGCTCCAATCAGGAGATCAGTGAACGGCTGTTTATTTCACTGCATACGGTCAAGACCCACGCCAGCCATATCAACAGCAAGCTGGGCGTCGAACGCCGAACTCAGGCAGTTGCCCGGGCAAAGGCCTTGGGGTTACTGGCCTGAGCAGCGGTTTTGCCGCGTCAGGGTGAATTTCTGCTGTACTCTCTGGCAGGTATTTTCCGCTGGAGGCCTTGTCCATGTTCCGTGCACGCACCCTGGTGCTGGCGACCTGCCTGTTATCCACAGTTGCTGCGTTAGCGGCGCAGGGGCCGTCGTTTTCGTGTGACAACGCTGAGGGCGTGGCACTCAAGGTGTGCCAGAGCCCACAGCTGAGCAAGCTCGACCGCGACCTTGCCGCGCTGTACAAGCGTACCCTTGGGCAAGCCGATAGTGATACCCAAAAGCAGCTCAAGGCCACGCAACGTGGCTGGATCAAGGGCCGCGATGAGTGCTGGAAAGCCAGCGATGTCGATGCTTGTATCCTTGAGCAATACCAGGTGCGCATGGTCAAACTGCATATTCAGTCAGGTGCTGTTCAAGTGCCAGCAGCTGTTGAATTTGACTGCGATGACAGCAGCAAGCCGTTCACTGCAGTCTTCTACACCCAGCTGGAACCGCAGGCGGTAGTGCTTACCTATGGCGATGATCAGACCATCGCCATGGCCCAACCTGCGGCCAGTGGCAGCAAGTATGGCGCCGAAGGTGTTGAGTTTTGGGAGCACCAGGGCGAAGCCACGGTGAAGTGGTTCGGTGCAGAGCTGAGCTGCCAAGCGGTGCAGTGAGCGGTAACCGACGACAGGCTTTACGACCGGTAGAGGATCGAAGATGATAGCCACTTGCTATCATTTCTAAGCGCCTCACCATGACGCATATGCTGTACATCGTCGTGCTCTGGATCGGCCTGGTCATCCTCTCGATCTTGTGGGTACGTGCGTTGCTGCGCGGACGAGACCTTGAACGGCAGCTATACGCTGGCCAGCCTGTGGATGGTCTGGCAAGTCCTGTGCGCCCGGAAGATATCGAGCGTTACAAGCGCAGCCAGTACTTCGCCCGGATTGGTGGTCTGCAATGGCCACGCCATCGGCGATCAGGTGCTGATGTTTACCGCCAAGAGGCTCAAGCAAATGCTGCGTACGGCCGACACAGTGGCGAGGATTGGTGGTGACGAGTTCGTCCTGACCCTTGAAGGGTTCTCACCCGGTCTGGAACTGGAGGAAGAAATACAGCTGATCTGCAGCAATGTGATCGAATCGCAGGCCTTTGCGATGATCATTTCCGGTGAGTTGTTGCAAATAGGCACCAGCTTGGGCGTGGCGATCTACCCGGATCATGCTGCGAGCATGGATACCTTGATTCACCTTGCCGACCTTGCCATGTATGAAGCCAAGCGCAGTGGTGACAACCAGTTCCGGCTCGCCGCTACAGCCTGTGCATAGCGTTTGTTATCAACACCAGGTGTCGACGCTGAGGTCGCGCCAGATTTATCTGCGAAGCCAGGCTGTGCTTATTGAGGTCTGTGCATCCTTTTTTTTACTTGCCATGTCGGATTTCGTGGATGCAGGTCTACAGCCAAAAAAGTTTTCTGATCGTTGATGATTTCTCCGATTTCCGCAGTTCCGCTCGCTCCATGTTGCGCGAGTTGGGAGTGCGTGATGTCGATACCGCCGACAGTGGTGAGCAGGCTCTGCGCATGTGCGCGCAGAAGCGCTATGACTTCATCCTTCAGGACTTTCACCTCGGCGATGGCAAGAAGAACGGCCAGCAGGTGCTCGAAGACCTGATCCTCGACAAGTTGATCAGCCATGAGTGTGTGTTTCTCATGGTGACCGCCGAGACCAGCCAGGCGATTGTCCTCAGTGCCCTGGAGCATGAGCCGGATGCCTACCTGACCAAGCCGTTCAACCGTATCGGCCTGGCCCAGCGCCTGGAAAAGCTGGTGCAACGCAAAACCCTGCTCAAGCCGATCCTGCAAGCCCTGGACCGTGGTCGCCCGGCCGAGGTGCTGGCGGCCTGCGCCGAGCTGTGCAAGAAGGACCCACGCTTTGCGCCGTTGTGCTTACGCTATCGCGCTGATGCCCTGCGTGATCTCAATCGTTACGACGAACTGGAAAAATTCCTCACCACCATTATTTCTAGCCGCGCTACCCCGTGGGCGTATGCGGCGCTGGGCAGCCTGTTGTACAAACGCAATCAGTTTTCCCAGGCCCAAGGCGTGTATGAACAGGCCCTTAAGGCGTTTCCGCTGATGCCAGGGCTGTACGACGGGTTGGCCGAAGTGTTGGTTGCTCTGGGGGAAAACAAGCGGGCCCAGGGCGTGCTGGAAGAGGCGGTGCGCTTGTCACCGCTGGCGGTGCGTCGGCAGATGATGCTGGGTAAGCTGGCGCTGAACAACGATGACTACGACACCTCTTCCAAGGCCTATCGGCATGCGGTCAACCAGGGGCAGAGTTCTCGTTACAAGGACCCTGAGAGCAACCTCGGTCTGGTCCAGGCATTGATGAGCAAGAACACCGGCAATGGTCTGGATGCGCGCACTCGGGTCGAGATCAACACCGTGCTCAGTGAGGTTGCCAAGGAAAACGTCGAAGACCAGGGGCTGCAGGTTCGGGCGCGGTTGATGAAGGCCGCCAGCCTGCAACAAGCCGGCGACGCCGAAACTGCCGCCAAGCTGACCGAGCAAGCCATGGCCCGCCTGGACAAGATGGAGCAATTTTTCTCGGTGGAAGCGGCGTTGGTGGTCGCCAGCCAATTGCAGAAACTCGGCCAGGAGTCGGCCGGCACCTCGATTTTGAAAAACTGCGTGGAAACCTACGGTGATGACCCCAAGGTCATGCAGAGCGTATCGCGCCTGACCGACGACCCGACAGTGCTCGGGGCGGTGACCGAAGCCGTCGACCTCAACCGTCAAGGCGTGCGCAGCTACCAGGGCGGGCAACTCAGTGAGGCCTTGGCGCTGTTCCGCCGTGCCCTGACGTTGCAACCAAAGAACATCAGCATTGCCCTCAACACCGCCCAGGCCTTATTGCGCATCGGCGGTGAAACGCCACCGCCAGCCTTGATGGACGAATGCCGGGCTTGCCTGACCTGTGTCGCCGGCATCCCTGAAAGCGACAGCCGCTACGACCGCTACCGCAAACTGCACATCCGGGCTTTTGGCGCATGAACCAGGACAATCAGGGGCTGGATTTCTCGACGGTGATCGCCTCCACCGTACACGACATGAAAAACTCCCTGTCAGCCCTGACTCAAGCCCATGGCCAGTGGCTGGCACGCCTGCCAGAGGCCCAGCGCAGCGGCAGTGAGCAAGGAGTGATAGAGCACGAATTCACCCATCTCAACGGCATGCTGGTGCAGTTGCTGGGGCTGTACAAATTGGGTGTCAACCAACTGCCCATGTGCCCGGATTACCACGAGCTGGACGACTTCATCGAAGCTCAGCTGGCGGCTCAGCAGAACCTGCTTCAACACCGTGACATCCTCGCCAGTTGGCGTATCGAGACCGCCAGCCCCCTGGGATTTTTTGACCGCGAGCTGGTTAGCTCGGTGGTCGCCAACATCCTCAACAATGCCATCCGCTACGCAGGGCACACCCTGCTGATCACGGTCAGCGACGAAGATGATCAGCTGCTGCTGAGCATCAACGACGACGGTCCGGGATTTCCGGCGCGAATGCTCGAGCGTCAACACGACTACGTGCAGGGCATTGATGCACAGAGTGGCAGCACCGGGCTGGGCTTGTACTTTGCGGCGCGGATTGCCGCCTTGCATGAGCGCAATGGGGTCAAGGGGCGGATTGAAATTGCTAATGGCGGGGCGTTGGGGGGCGGATTGTTCAGGTTGTATTTGCCGTAATGGCGACAACGGTCGGCTCCCCCGATGGAGCCAACCGTTGCCCCTGTCTTACATTCCCAACAAATTAGGCAGTACCAACGAGATCCACGGTACATAGGTGACGAGGATCAGGAACAGCACCAGCAGCGTCAACCACGGCATGGCTGCGCGGACTGTTGCGGTTAGTGGCATGCCGGTCACCGCCGAGGTGACAAACAGGTTCAAGCCCACTGGCGGGGTGATCAGGCCGATCTCCAGGTTGACCACCATGATGATGCCCAGGTGGATCGGGTCGATGCCCAGCTTCATGGCAATGGGGAACAGGATCGGTGCCAGAATCAGGATGATTGCCGAAGGCTCCATGAATGCACCGGCTATCAGCAAGACAATGTTCACCACCAGCAGGAAGGTCACCGGTGTGAGCCCGGCATCGATCACCCAAGCGGTGATCTGCTGCGGCAGTTGTTCGGTGGTCAGCACATGGGCAAACAGCATGGCATTGGCGATGATGAACATCAGCATGATGCTCAGCTTGGCCGACTCCAGCAGCACTTTGGGTGCCTCGATGAAGCTCATGTCCTTATACACGAACAGGGCAATGAAGGCCGAGTACACCGCGGCCACTGCTGCGGCCTCGGTCGGCGTGAACATGCCGCTGTAGATACCGCCGAGGATTATCACCATCAACAGCAAGCCCCAGACAGCCTTGCGCGCGGCCGTCAGCCATTCCTTGAAGGTGGCCCGTGGCAGGGCGGGCAGGTTCTTCTTCACCGCCACGATGTAGATGGCGATCATCAGGATCAGACCCAGCATCAGACCTGGTACCACGCCGGCCATGAACAGCTTGCCCACTGACGTTTCAGTGGCCGCGGCGTACACCACCATCACGATTGACGGCGGAATGAGGATACCCAAGGTCCCGGCGTTGCAGATGATGCCGGCGCCGAAGGCTTGTGGATAACCGGAGCGAACCATTCCGGCAATCGCAATCGAGCCCACTGCCGCCACCGTCGCCGGGCTGGAGCCCGAGAGCGCCGCAAACAGTACGCACGCCAGCACTGCGGCAATCGCCAACCCGCCGCGAATATGCCCCACGCAGGTGTTGGCAAAATCGATCAAGCGCTTTGCCACCCCACCCGTGGTCATGAACGCGCCGGCCAAAAGGAAGAACGGAATCGCCAGCAGGGTGTAGTGTTCCGATGTTTCGAACAACTTGATAGCTAGCGAGCGTACCGAGTCCTGGCTGAACAGCATGATGGTCAGCGACCCGGAGAGGCCCAAAGAAATGGCAATGGGTACGCCGATGAACATCAGCGCGAACAGAGTGACGAACAGGAAGAGAATGGTCATTTTTTCTCGTCCTCCTGTTCGGTCAGTTTTAGGGCATCAGCCGCTTCGTCGGCCAGGCCGAGGCCGGTCTGACGGTGACGGAGAATGCGCACGAAGATCTCAGCGAAGCGGATGAACACCAAGGCAAAGCCCAGCGGCACGATCAGACCGACCTGCCATTGCATGATGCCGAAGTGGCCCAGGTCCTCGGCGCCAATACCGGCGCTGAACAGGGTTTGAATCCACTCGAAACTGGCGATGCTCAGCAGGCCTGCATAGCCCAGGCAACACAGGCAGGCAAGCAGACCAAGCCAGCGCTGAGTAGGCTTGCTCGCCAACTTCACCAGAGCATCGACACCAATGTGTCCGGCTACCCGTACGCCATAGGCCAAGCCGAAAAAGATCAGCCAGCCGAACAGTGCCTTGGTCAGGGCGTTGCTCCAGGTCATTGATTGGGCGGCGTCCATTACATGGTCACCGATGCCATTGAGCAGGTCTGCGGCACCGACCCAGCGCTCAGCCAGGCTGTAGAACAAGGTGTAGAGGTTGTTGAGGATGACGTAGACGAAGGTCACCAGGGTCATGGCGGCCAGGAGGAAGACGATAAAGCCCTCCTCGAAGTGTTCCCAGATACGCCGTAAGGCATTCATGCGAATTCTCCGATGCTTGACGGTCACAGCTGCCACCTTGTGGGCGGCAGCTGGCTACGGCCTTACTGCGCCTGATTGGCCGCCTCGGCTGCCTGGATCAGGTCGGTGCCGATTTCACCTTCGAACTTTTTCCACACCGGCTTCATCGCCGTACGCCATTGCTCCCGCTCCTCGGGTGTCAGGGTAATGATTTCAGTCGTTTTGGCCGCCAGAATGCGTTCCTTGTCGCCCTGGTTGAGAGCCTCGGCTTCTTTGTTCACGTGTTGGGTGACTTCTGTGATGATCTTTTCCAGCTCTGGTTTCACATCAGGCGGCAGGCCGTTCCAGAACTGGGTATTGGTGATCAGCATGTAGTCCAGTACACCATGGTTGGATTCGGTGATGTACTTCTGTACCTCGTGCATTTTCTGGCTGTAGATGTTCGAGTAGGGGTTCTCCGCACCGTTGACTACCCCGGTCTGCAGGCCTTGATAAACCTCGGCGAAGCTCATCTTGCGCGGGTTGGCACGCACCGCCTTGAACTGCTCTTCCAGTACGGCCGAAGCCTGTACGCGGAATTTCAGACCGCGTGCGTCTGCAGGCACGCGCAGCGCTTTGTTGGCCGACAGCTGTTTCATGCCGTTGTGCCAATAGGCCAGGCCGGTGATGTTCTTGTCTTCCATGGACTTGAGCAGGCCTTGTCCGGCTGGGCTCAATTGGAAGCGGTTAACGGCATTGATGTCGTTGAACAGAAAGGGCAGGTCAAACAGCTGGACCTTTTTGGTGTACTGCTCGAACTTTGCCAGCGATGGCGCGATGATCTGCACGTCCCCGAGCAGCAGTGCTTCCATTTCCTTGCCGTCACCGAATAGCGATGAGTTCGGGTAGACATCGACCTTGACCTTACCGGGCAGGCGTTCCTCTACCAGTTTCTTGAACATCAGCGCGCCTTGCCCCTTGGGCGTCGAGTCAGCCACGACATGGGAAAACTTGATGGTGATTGGATCGGCCGCCTGAGTCCAACTGGTGACCGAAAGGGTGAGTGCGCAAACCAGCGCCTTGAGCTTGGGAGTAAACATCCAGGTACTTCCTCTTGTTGTTGTAGTGCTGCTCCTTGCGCTGACGCGCGTAGGCAGGTGTTGACCCCGGCAAGTTTAGGCGGCAATTCGAGACTTGTTTTGTGCGAGATCAATATCGGTGTCGGCGTTGGTATGGGAGCCACGTGTTGCTGACACTCGAATTGGCTTAGAGCCACCGGTCGGCTTTTCTCGACGCGCCTTGATGCTGCGGGGAAAGACGACTAACTTTTTTATGTGGGAAAATTTCCCACGAAAAATAAACAAAACAACACACACAACGAATGCCCGGCTTGATTTGACGTTTCTCGCGGTAAATGACCAGGAGACCGAAGATGCAGCCTCATAGGCTGTTCAACAAAGCGCTATTGGCGATAGCCATAGCAGGCGTGCTATCGGCCACAATCGTGTTGGTCCCCGATTCTATTTCCGACAGTTTCAGTGCCTACGCCAAAGATGGCGGGGGGGGCGGCGGCCATGGCGGTGGCGGCGGTGGCCACGGTAACCACGTCGGCGGCGAACCGGGTGACGATAACGGCAGGAGCTGAATGACAGCGACGGAATCCCATACAAGACCCAGAAGGCGAGGTTTTGTATGGGCGTTGATTCCACCCATGCAGCGCATGGGAATTTTTCCCGCGCCGCTATACTGAGGGCCTCTGGTAAGGAACCTGTTGAATGCAATCGCCCACGCTCCCTCCCTCGTTGTTAAACGCGCTGCGCCGGGTCATGCGCCCATTGGTGCGGTTGATGTTGCGTAAGGGCATCACCTACACGGTGTTCGTCGATCTGCTCAAGGACGTGTTCGTCGACGTCGCTGATCGTGAATTCCGCCTGGACGACAAACCGTCGAGTGACAGCCGCATCAGCTTGCTCACCGGTGTGCATCGCAAAGACGTCCGGCGTCTGCGTCATGACAGCGACGCCACGCCTGCGGCGCTGCCAGAAAACATCACCTTGGGGGCGCAGTTGGTCACTGTCTGGACCAACAGCCGCCCCTTCTGCAAGCGCGTTGGCCAGGCCTTAGCCCTGCCACGCCTGGCGAGTGCTGGCGGCGAGGCTTCTTTTGATGCCCTGGTGGCCAAGGTCAGCACGGACATCCGCGCGCGGGTGGTGCTCGACGAATGGTTGCGCCTGGGCGTCGTGCGTGTTGATGAACAGGACTGTGTACACCTTGAAGCCCAGGCCTTTTTGCCGCAGAAGGGCTTCGATGAGAAAGCGGCCTATCTGGGCCATAACCTGCACGATCATGCCAGCGCTGCGGTGCATAACCTGACCAGCGAAGGCCGGCCCTACTTTGAACGCAGCGTGCACTATGACGCTCTGGCACCGGCCAGTGTCGAGGCCCTACGCGAGGCAGTGGCCAGTGAAGGCATGGAGACGTTGCTGGCGTTCAGTCGGCTTGCCGCTGATCTGGAAAAGCGTGATTTATCCAGCCTTGATCCGCGTCAGCGCATCACCATCGGGCTTTATTTCTACACTGAGCCTAATTCGCCAACGGCTCCTGCGCCATGATGCTCCCTGTGCGCCCCCTTCACTTTTCGCACTGTGCCAAAAATGTGCCATTAACTTTACAGGAACACCCATGGAAGCCGCAAAGCCCGCGCTAATACGAGAAACCTTCCCCGTCGGCCCTTTGCAGTGCAACTGCACCATTATTGGCGACCCGATCAGCAAGAAAGCCATCGTCGTCGATCCGGGCGGTAACCATGAGCAGATCCTGGCCCGTCTGGATGCCCATGGCCTGAAGGTAGTGAGCATCATCCATACCCATGCACACCTGGATCACTTTCTCGCCTCCGGGCAATTGAAGGAAAAGACCGGCGCCACCTTGCACCTGCACAAAAACGACCAGTTCCTCTGGGACAACCTGGAAATGCAATGCCAGATGTTCGGCGTACCCTATACCCCGGTGCCGTCGCCAGACCGCTGGTTGGCCGATGATGAAGAGCTGGCCTGCGGATGCGGTGTGGCGCTGCATACCCCTGGGCACACCCCAGGCTCGATGAGTTTCTGGTTTGCCGAAGCCAAGCTGCTGATTGCTGGCGACACCCTGTTTCGCCGCGGCATTGGGCGCACAGACTTGTGGGGAGGGGACCAAGCGACCATCGTTCGCTCGATCAAGCAGCGCCTGTACAGCCTGGATGAGGACGCCACGGTGGTCACCGGCCATGGCCCGGATACGCGGCTGGGTGATGAGATGCGCCAGAATCCTTTTGTGCGTGCCTGATTTTTCAGGGAATTTTTTTGACCTTTTGCACTCCAAGGCTGGCACAGAACCGCAAAACGGTCGCCTGTACTTTCGAATTACAGTAGGAGCTTGTCAATGTTCACCATGCGTCGTTTGATTATCGTCGCTACCGTTGCCGCACTGATGTCCGGTTGCGCCAACCAGAATCCGTACGACAGCCAGGGTCAGGCGCAACAAGGCTCCACCGGGATGAGCAAAACCGCCAAGTATGGCGGTCTGGGTGCGTTGGCCGGTGCGATTGCAGGTGCTGCCATCGATCACGACAACCGTGGCAAAGGTGCGCTGATCGGCGCTGCCGCTGTGGGCGCCGCTGCTGCCGGTTACGGCTACTACGCCGACAAACAAGAAGCCGCGCTGCGTGCCAGCATGGCCAACACCGGTGTTGAAGTTCAGCGCCAAGGTGATCAGATCAAGCTGATCATGCCGGGCAATATCACCTTCGCAACCGATTCGGCGAATATCGCCCCAAGTTTCTACTCGCCGCTGAACAACCTGGCCAACTCGTTCAAGCAGTACAACCAGAACACCATTGAAGTGGTCGGCTTCACTGACAGCACTGGCAGCCGCCAGCACAACATGGACCTGTCTCAGCGTCGTGCGCAGTCGGTGGTCAGCTACCTGACCTCACAAGGTGTCGACGCCAGCCGCGTCAGCGCCCGTGGCTTGGGCCCGGACCAGCCGATTGCCAGCAACGGCGACGCCAACGGCCGTGCGCAGAACCGTCGGGTAGAGGTCAACCTCAAGCCGATTCCTGGTCAGCAGTACCAGTAAGTTTCTGCCGATGTGAAAAAGGGGAGCTAGGCTCCCCTTTTTTTGTGCCCGGATTTTGCCCCGCACTGGTGTTACGCAGGTCCTAGGACATACCCTACGAAGTCTGTCGCCCTGCAGATGATTGCTCCGGGGGAAATACGCCACTAGGCTCACTGGGTCGCTAACAAATTAGCGATCGGGTTTTCCTTTTGTCTCGGTTCGCCAACCCGCGTACAGCCGCCACCCATTCATTTGGCGACGATTCGGTGGTGGCTCCATTTCAAAAGGAGCTTCACCATGAAAAAATCGTTCCCGACCCACCCGAATTCCACCTGCTCGAAACCACAGAAACCCCCTTCGGACATCTGCGATGTCGGGCAGCCGCCGTTATTTGCCGTGTGTGCTGGGGTCAATGTCGAAGATGCTTTGGTGCATGCGGCGCTCTATCTGAAGTGCGCGAGCCCGGGCGAGGCTTTGTCCAGTCGACCTTGCACTCGATGGAACTGGCCAAGGGGCTGATTGATGCCTTGCTAGATGGGCTGGAGAGCCGTGGGATAAGTTGATACTGCGCTGAGCTGTAGCCGCTGCCGCCAGGCTGCGATCGGCTGCGCAGCAGTCGTCATCCAGTCACCAAGAGGGGCCTGCATGACGGCCGTTTCACGCCCGATCGCAGCCTGGCGGCAGCGGCTACGGAGCTGTTTAGTGCTGGGTCTTAATGGTCAGCACATCGGTAAAGACCATGTCGACAGTCTGGCCAACCTTCAAGTTTTTCATCTTCTCTTGCAGTTCCGGATCTTCAACCTTGACCACCTTCTGCGGGCCTTCTGGCGGCAGCAGGGTGACCTCGTGAGTTTTCAGGTCAACCTTGGTGATCTTCGACGTGATCTTGATCTGGCGGAACGCTTCGCCACCCGGGTTCGGGTTGTCTTTGGTCGCACGGATCACGCCGGCTTCTTTGCTGGCACCCGGTTCGCCACCGACAGTGGTGTCGAGCACAGTGGCTACGGAGCGGGTGACGTGCACATTGACTTGGTCGCCGACTTTCAAGTTACCCAGGGCCTTGGCCTTGTCAGTTAGCTGGATCGGTACCTGAGTGTTATTGGGGCCTTCAACCGTTACCAGGCGCTTATCCATATCGATGGCCAGGACTTTGGTTACCACGTCATCTTCAAGTGCGGTGCCACTGATCAGAATATCTTCTGCATGCACCGAGAAACTGGCTGCAGTCATGAGCGAAGCAAGGGCAATGGCGTGGGTCAGGGTGCGCAGCGGTTTCATAGGCTTACATTCCGTGTGATGGCAGATATAGAGAAGCTTCAGGTGCGAAACGTCTGCGAGAGAGCATAGATGCTGGAAGGCGATTCGTGGAGGGCAAGGCGATTTTCTGTTGATCTGCCTCAGTCCCAAGGGGAAGAAAACTTCCCGCTTGGGTGCATCCTCACGCCAATCAGGCGGAAGGCGCGTGGTGCAGGCGTTCGAGCAGGGCATCCTTGTCTTGCCACAGCTGGTTGATCCATTGCTGAAAGGCCAGGCGATAGGCCTCATCCTGGTCATAGTTTTTACCAAGGAATTCCTGCGGGATCGGCAGTTCTTCAAGCTGCACGACGAAGTGTTTCACCCGTCCGCACAGCAGGTCCCAGAACCCCGGTGCACCTTCTGGGTAATGAAGGGTGACGTTGATGATCGACTGCAGCTGCTCGCCCATGGCATCGAGGACAAAGGCAATGCCGCCCGCCTTGGGTTTGAGCAGGTGCTTGTATGGCGACTGCTGCTGGCGATGCTTGGCCGGGGTGAAGCGGGTGCCTTCGGCAAAGTTGAAAATCGCCGTCGGCTTACCGCGAAACTTGGCGCAGGTGCGGCGCGTGGTTTCCAGGTCCTTGCCGGCCTTTTCCGGGTGTTTGGCCAAGTAGGCCTTGGAGTAGCGCTTCATGAACGGGAAGCCCAGCGCCCACCAGGCCAGGCCAATCACCGGCACCCAGATCAGCACTTGCTTGAGAAAGAACTTCAGCGGCCGAATACGGCGGTTGAGCACGTACTGCAGCACCAGGATGTCTACCCAGCTCTGATGATTGCTGGTGATCAAGTAGCTGTGCTGGTAGTCCAGCCCGGCCAGGCCGTCGACTTGCCAGCGTGCCTTGCCCAACAGGTTGATCCAGGCGTTGTTATTGCTGATCCAGGCTTCATGGATAAGGCGCATCAGCTCGTCGGTGATGCGCTGCGCTGCGGTGAACGGCAAGCACAGCTTGAACAGGCTGACAATGAACAACGGCGTGCAGCAGACAATGGTGTTGAGCCCCAGCAGCAGCGAGGCAATGACCCCGCGTAGTGGCGCGGGTAGAAATCCGAGCATGTTCAGCTATCCAGTGAGCGGTTGGCCTGAATCGCGGTCAGGGCAATGGTGTAGACGATGTCGTCGACCTGGGCGCCGCGCGGCAGGTCGTTGACCGGTTTGCGCAGGCCTTGCAGCATCGGCCCCAGGCTGACGCAGTCGGCACTGCGTTGCACGGCCTTGTGGGTGGTGTTGCCGGTGTTGAGGTCGGGGAACACGAAGACCGTCGCGCGACCGGCTACCTGGCTATTGGGTGCCAGTTGCCGGGCGATTTCGAGATTGGCCGCGGTGTCGTACTGCAACGGGCCGTCGATCTGCAGGCTGCGTTGGGTTTCCTGGGCCAGTTGGGTGGCTTCGCGGACCTTTTCCACTTCTTCGCCACTGGCCGAATCGCCACTGGAATAGCTGATCATTGCTACCCGTGGAGCGATGCCGAAAGCCTCGGCGGAGTCGGCGCTCTGCAGGGCGATTTCCGCCAGCTCGCTGGCGCTGGGGTGCGGGTTCATGACGCAGTCGCCGTACACCAGCACCTGCTCGGGGAACAGCATGAAGAATACCGACGACACCAGGCTGCAGCCCGGCGCTGTCTTGATCAACTGCAGGGCCGGACGGATGGTATTGGCAGTGGAGTGAACCAGCCCGGAGACCAGGCCATCGACTTCGTCCAGGGCCAGCATCATGGTGCCGATCACCACCGGGTCTTCCAGTTGCTGCTCGGCCATCGGCGCGTTGAGGCTCTTGCTTTTGCGCAGGCTGACCATCGGCTCGACATAACGCTCCCGAATGAGGTCCGGGTCGAGGATTTCCAGGCCTTCAGGCAGGCTGATGCCTTGGGCGCGGGCAACAGCCTGCACGTCGTCAGGCTTGGCCAGCAGTACGCAGCGAGCGATGCCACGGGCCTGACAGATGGCAGCGGCCTGCACGGTCAATGGCTCGGCGCCTTCGGGCAGGACGATCCGCTTGTTGGCTTGCTGGGCGCGCTGGATCAATTGATAGCGAAACACCGCTGGCGACAGGCGCAGTTCGCGTGGCGTGCCACAGCGCAGGTGCAACCAGTCGGCGTCGAGGTAGCTGGCAACAAAGTCGGTGATGATTTCCGCACGTTCGCGGTCATCGATCGGAATTTCCTTGTTCAGCTGGTTCAGCTGGTTGGCCGTGTCATACGAGCCGGTACTCACCGAAAGGATCGGCAAGCCCGCCAGCAACGCGCCCTGGCACAGTTCAAGAATGCGCGGGTCAGGCTTGCTGTCGCTGGTCAGCAACAGGCCCGCAAGGGGCACACCGTTGATCGCTGCCAGGCTCACGGCGAGGATAATGTCGTCGCGGTCGCCCGGGGTTACCACCAATGTACCGGGCTTGAGCAACGGCACGGTGTTGGCCACGGTACGGGCACAGATGATGATTTTGTTCATCCGTCGCTGTTCGTAGTCACCGGCGTTGAGTACCTGGGCGCCGAGCAGCTCGGCCACATCGCGGGTGCGCGGGGCATTGAGATCGGCCTGGTAGGGGATGCAGCCGAGCAGACGGAAGTCGCCGCCGCGCAGCAGCGGTGAGTGTTCTTTCAGGCGTTCGGCGAAGTCGCTCATGCTTTCGTCGGTACGCACCTTGTTGAGGATCACACCAAGCACTTTCGGGTCTTTCGGCCCACCAAACAGTTGTGCCTGCAACTCGACGCGACCGGAGAGCTCGGTGAGCACTTCGTTTTCCGGGGCCGAGACCAGGATTACTTCGGCATCCAGGCTCTTGGCTAGGTGCAGGTTGACCCGCGCGGCGTAACTGGCGTGACGGGTCGGGACCATGCCTTCGACCACGACCACGTCTTTGCCGACGCACGCCTGTTGGTACAGGGTGATGATTTCTTCGAGCAACTCATCGAGTTGACCATCACCAAGCATGCGCTCGACATGGGCCAGGCTCAGCGGTTTTGGCGGTTTCAGGCCGTGGGTGCGGGCCACTAGCTCAGTGGAGCGTTCAGGGCCGGTGTCGCCAGGATGTGGTTGCGCGATCGGCTTGAAGAAGCCGACTTTCAGCCCGGCGCGTTCAAGGGTGCGGACCAGGCCAAGGCTGATGGAGGTCAGGCCGACACCAAAGTCGGTCGGCGCGATGAAAAATGTCTGCATGCGAGCTTCTCGAAATGAGCTGTGCAAAAGAATCAATTGCCAAGGGTATCGCTATCGGCACCCTCAGCGCACCCGCCACGGGTAAATGCCGGGATGAAGTATTCGGCAACCCGTTTGTCTGGCTTGCGTTCGCTTTCGGGCGATGCGTTGGTTACACTTGTTCGTTCTACATTCTTATGCAAAAGGTCTCGCCCCATGCTGATCGCCGCCAACAAGGCTG
>RCUI01000208.1_pt1 | contig 22007 bp, 15 predicted proteins | sample 2166121 | NCBI WGS metagenome assembly RCUI01 (sample SAMN09932700, study PRJNA488358) | compost metagenome | feature: garden; material: soil; isolation source: compost soil in succinic acid-enriched culture | place: Germany: Experimental Botanical Garden Goettingen | collected 2016-01-27
ACCATGAGCTCGGATTTTCTCAATGCCCGTGAGCGCACCTGGCAGGCGATCTACGACTATGACTTCACGGCGGTCGGCCTGGTCGGTTTGAAAGGGCGCCTGCGTTATGTGCGTGGCGACCATATCGAACTGGCGGCCTTTGATGCCGACGGGCGCAAGGAGCGAGAAATGCAGATGGAGCTGGGTTATGTGATTCAGAGCGGGCCGTTGAAGAACCTTGGGCTGCTGGCGCGCAAATCCATCTACCGCAACGACTTTCCGGCAGGCACTGCCTTCCGGGATGAAAACCAGACCCGCTTCCAGCTGATCTACAGCCTGCCGATCTGGTGAATGCGTCAGTCCTGGTAGACCTTCTTCAATAGCCTCAGTAGCTCGGCCCGTTCGTTTTCGTTCAGGGCCGCAGTGGCTTCCAGGTCACTGTCGGCGGCGATCTGCTTGAGTTCCTTGAGCAAGGTCTCACCGTTTTTGCTGAGGAAGATGCCATAGGAGCGCTTGTCCGGTTTGCAGCGGATGCGTACCGCCAGCGCGCGTTCCTCCAGCTTGTTCAGCAACGGCACCACCTGCGGCGGTTCGATGGCCAGGGCGCGAGCCAGGTCGGCCTGCATCAGGCCGGGGTTCTGATCAATGATCGCAAGCGCGGAAAACTGGGCAGGGCGCAGGTCATGGGCCGACAGCTTGCCGATCAGGTTCTGAAAGCACTTGAGCTGGGCGCGACGCAGGGCATAGCCGATCAGGTTTTCGAGCGACGCGTCCAGCGCCGCTACCGGGACGTCAGCCTCGGGTGCGGCGGCAGTGCTGTGGGCGGATCTTGCCATCAGGCGGGTTCCTTGGGTGAATAAGAACATTACCTAGTTTGCCTAGATAGACCTGCTATGGCTAGCACGAAGGTCATGAATGCATATGGAAGCGGTAGAAAATTAGTTAATTTAAATAATAGTTAATTGACATAACTAAATTGCAGCGTTAGCGTCTGCACATCGTCCATCGAACAACAAGAGCACACACCATGAGCACATACGAAGGCCGCTGGAGCACCGTCAAGGTTGAACTGGAATCAGGCATTGCCTGGGTCATTCTCAATCGCCCGGAAAAGCGCAACGCCATGAGCCCGACCCTCAACCGCGAGATGGTCGATGTCCTGGAAACCCTGGAGCAGGACGCCGAGGCAGGGGTCTTGGTGATCACCGGCGCAGGTGAATCCTGGACCGCCGGCATGGACCTCAAGGAGTACTTCCGCGAAGTCGACGCCGGCCCGGAAATCCTTCAGGAGAAGATCCGCCGCGAGGCCTCGCAGTGGCAATGGAAGCTGCTGCGCATGTACGCCAAACCGACCATCGCCATGGTCAACGGCTGGTGCTTCGGGGGGGGCTTCAGCCCGCTGGTAGCGTGCGACCTGGCCATCTGTGCCGACGAGGCGACCTTCGGCCTGTCGGAAATCAACTGGGGCATTCCGCCAGGCAACCTGGTCAGCAAAGCCATGGCCGACACCGTCGGGCATCGTCAGTCGCTGTACTACATCATGACCGGTAAGACCTTTGGCGGGCAGAAAGCCGCCGAGATGGGCCTGGTCAATGAAAGCGTACCGCTGGCGCAACTGCGTGAAACCACCGTGGCGCTGGCGCAGAACCTGCTGGAGAAGAACCCGGTGGTACTGCGCGCTGCCAAACATGGCTTCAAGCGCTGCCGCGAACTGACCTGGGAGCAAAACGAAGACTACCTGTACGCCAAGCTCGATCAATCGCGCTTGCTCGACACCGAAGGTGGCCGCGAACAGGGCATGAAGCAATTTCTCGACGACAAGAGCATCAAGCCGGGCCTGCAAACCTATAAGCGTTGAGCACCGCGGCAGCGCCGAGCCATCATGCGCTGCCTGCGGGTATCAGCCCGTACTGACAATTCCCGACAATGACCCTAAAGAGGAATGACGATGTTGCAGGTGCCTTTGCTGATTGGCGGTCGGTCGTGCCCGGCTAGCGATGGAAAAACCTTCGAACGGCGTAACCCGTTGAGCGGCGAAGTGGTCTCGCAGGTAGCGGCGGCCAGCCTGGCGGATGCCGATGCTGCTGTGGCGGCGGCGCAGGCAGCGTTTCCCGCCTGGTCGGCGCTGGCCCCCAATGAACGGCGCAGCCGTTTGCTGGCGGCGGCCGAGCGGATGCAGGCACGCAGTGGCGAATTCCTCGACGCCGCGGGCGAAACGGGCGCCATGGCCAACTGGTATGCCTTTAACGTGCGCCTGGCGGCGGGAATGCTGCGTGAGGCCGCGGCGATGACCACGCAGATCTGCGGTGAAGTCATTCCCTCGGATGTGCCTGGCAGTGTTGCCATGGCGGTGCGTGCGCCCTGCGGCGTCGTGCTGGGGATCGCCCCGTGGAATGCGCCGGTGATTCTCGCCACCCGTGCCCTTGCCATGCCGCTTGCGTGTGGCAATACCGTGGTGCTCAAGGCGTCGGAGTTGAGCCCGGCCGTGCACCGCTTGATCGGTCAGGTGCTGCAGGATGCGGGGCTGGGGGACGGCGTGGTCAATGTCATCAGCAACGCACCGCAGGATGCCGCGGCCATTGTCGAACGTTTGATCGCCAACCCAGCGGTACGTCGGGTCAACTTTACCGGGTCTACCCACGTCGGGCGCATTGTCGGTGAGCTGTCGGCGCGTCACCTCAAGCCGGCGCTGCTGGAACTCGGTGGCAAGGCACCGCTGATCGTGCTCGACGATGCTGATCTGGATGCCGCCGTTGAAGCGGCAGCCTTTGGTGCGTACTTCAACCAGGGGCAGATCTGTATGTCCACCGAGCGTCTGGTGGTCGACAGCCGAATTGCCGAGCGTTTTGTCGAGAAACTGGCGCACAAGGTCGCCGGTTTGCGCGCTGGAGATCCTGGCGACCCAGCCTCAGTGCTGGGCTCCTTGATCGATGCGAACGCCGGTCAACGTATCAAGGCGCTGATTGACGATGCGCTGGAAAAGGGCGCGCGCCTGGTCTGTGGCGGGCAACTGGACGGCAGTATCCTGCAACCGACCCTGCTCGACGGCGTCGATGCCAGCATGCGCCTGTACCGCGAAGAGTCCTTCGGGCCGGTCGCTGTGGTGGTGCGGGCTGAGGGTGACGAGGCGTTGCTGGCGCTGGCCAACGACTCCGAATTCGGTTTGTCAGCGGCCATCTTCAGTCGTGACACGGCCCGCGCTTTGGCGCTGGCCCAGCGCGTGGAATCTGGCATCTGTCACATCAACGGGCCGACGGTTCACGATGAGGCGCACATGCCCTTTGGCGGCGTGAAGGCCAGTGGCTACGGCAGCTTTGGCGGTCGTGCAGCCATCGAGCACTTCACTCAGCTGCGCTGGATCACCTTGCAGCACGGGCCGCGACACTACCCGATTTGATGGGGCAGCTCAGCGGCCTTTGAATGTACAACAATAACAAGGAGCACCCTGCGTGAAACCCGCCATCAGCCCACGTGCGTCAGACCCTCTCGCCACGCCGCGTTACCGCCAGGTAGCCATCGGCCACCCCGATGTTGAAGTGAGCCAGGTGGATGGCATCCTGCGCATGCGTGCCAAAGAGCCACTCGCTCCGTTGCCTGCGCGTCTGCTCGAGCGCCTGCAGCACTGGGCTCGGGTGCGGCCGCATCAGACCTTTATCGCCGCGCGTGATAGCGCTGGAATGTGGCGTGAGGTCAGTTATGCGCAGATGCTCGAACAGGTTCGGGCGATTGCCGCCAACCTGCTTGGGTTTGGGCTGTCGGCGCAGCGTCCGTTGGCTATCTTGTCGGGCAACGACATCGAACATCTGCAGATTGCCTTGGGCGCCATGTACGCCGGTATTGCGTACTGCCCGGTGTCACCGGCTTATTCGGTGTTGTCTCAGGATTTCGCCAAGTTGCGCCATGTCTGTGAGGTGTTGCAGCCGGGCCTGGTGTTTGTCAGCGACACAGCGCCGTTTCAGCGTGCTATCGAAGCGGTGATCGACCCCAGGGTGCCGGTAGTCAGCCTGCAGGGAGTGCTGCCTGGTCGGCCTCAAGTGGCCTTTAGCCGTTTGCTCGACAGCCCCGACGTTGCGGCTGCCGATGCTGCCTTTGCTGCAACTGGAGCGGATACGATTGCCAAGTTTCTGTTCACCTCCGGCTCGACCAAGTTACCCAAGGCGGTGATCACCACCCAGCGCATGCTGTGCGCCAACCAGCAGATGCTGCTGCAGACGTTCCCGGTGTTTGCAGAAGAACCGCCGGTGCTGGTTGACTGGCTGCCGTGGAACCACACCTTTGGCGGCAGTCACAACCTTGGGATTGTGCTGTACAACGGCGGCAGCTTCTATCTGGATAGCGGTAAACCGACGGTGCAGGGCTTCGCTGAAACCCTGCGCAACCTCAAGGACATTTCACCGACCGCTTACCTGACGGTCCCCAAGGGCTGGGAGGAGCTGGTCAAGGCGTTGGAGCAGGACGCAGCGTTGCGCGAGCGCTTCTTCGCCCGTATCAAACTGTTCTTCTTCGCCGCTGCGGGGCTTTCGCAAAGCATCTGGGATCGCCTGGACCGTGTCGCCGAACAGCATTGCGGTGAGCGTATCCGCATGATGGCGGGGCTGGGCATGACGGAAGCGGCACCGTCGTGCACCTTCACCACCGGCCCCTTGTCGATGGCCGGTTACATTGGCCTGCCGGCACCTGGCTGTGAAGTGAAGCTGGTACCTGTGGGCGACAAGCTGGAAGGGCGCTTTCGCGGGCCGCACATCATGCCCGGCTACTGGCGCGCCGAGCAGCAGACCGCCGAGGTATTCGATGCTGAAGGCTATTACTGCTCAGGTGATGCCCTGAAACTTGCCGACCCTGACAACAGCCAGCTGGGGCTGATGTTCGATGGGCGTATCGCCGAAGATTTCAAGCTGTCTTCCGGGGTGTTTGTCAGCGTTGGCCCGCTGCGCAACCGTGCGGTGCTCGAAGGCTCGCCCTATGTGCAGGATGTTGTCGTCGCCGCACCTGACCGTGAGTGCCTGGGCATTCTGGTATTTGCCCGGTTACCTGAATGTCGCCAACTGGCTGGCCTCGAACCTGGCGCCAGTGATGCGCAAGTGCTGACCAGCGCCGCGGTACGTGAGTGGTTCGCGCACTGGTTGCAGCGTTTGAACCGTGACGCCCAGGGCAATGCCAGTCGAATCGAGTGGGTGGCATTGCTGGAGGAGCCGCCTTCGATCGATCACGGTGAAATCACCGACAAGGGCTCGATCAATCAGCGCGCGGTCCTGCAACGGCGGGCGCAGACGGTGGAGGCCCTGTATCGCGGCGAAGCGTCGAACATGCTGCGTGCGGGGCGCGCAGCATGAGTGGCGCCGGGTTGTGTAGCGTCTTTGACGATGCCGCCATCATGGAAATGGTGCGCACGCCCTGGACCGACCTGGGGGCTGCACTGGCCGGAGTCTCGCCCATCGACCTGGGCATCAAGGTTGCCCGTGAGGTGATGGCGCGGGCGGGTATCGATCCGCAGGCGGTTGACAGTGTATTGGCCGGGAGCATGGCGCAGGCCAGTTTTGATGCCTATATGCTGCCGCGCCACATCGGCTTGTACAGCGGGGTGCCACAGGCGGTGCCGGCCCTGGCGGTGCAGCGTATCTGCGGCACGGGTCTGGAAGTACTGCGCCAAGCGGGCGAGCAACTGGCCAGCGGTGTCGAGCTGGCCTTGTGCGTGGGCAGCGAATCGATGTCGCGCAATCCGATTGCCGCCTACAGCCACCGCGGCGGCTTTCGCCTGGGTGCCGCTGTGGAGTTCAAGGACTTCCTTTGGGAGGCCCTGTACGATCCGGCGGCAGGCATGGACATGATCGCCACCGCGGAAAATCTCGCGCAGCATTATGGTCTGAGTCGCGAACAGGTCGATGCCTATGCCTTGCGCAGCCATCAGCAGGCGCTGGCGGCGCAGGCGCGGGGCTGGTTCGCTGAAGAAATTGTCGCAGTAGGCAACGAAACGTTCGCCCCGGAGCACTACCGGCCGCGCAGCATACGTTTGCCACGGGGCGTGGAGGAGGTTGGGCAGGACAGTCATCCACGCTCAACCGACAGCGCCGCCTTGGCGCGGTTGACGCCGATTCACGCTGGCGGTGTGCAGACCGCCGGCAACAGCTGTGCGGTGGTGGATGGTGCCGCGGCGGCGCTGGTCTGTCGTTTCTCGGCCTGTACGCGCCCGCCACTGGCGCGGCTGTTGATGGCCACCGCCGTGGGCGTAGCGCCGCAGACCATGGGCATCGGCCCGGTGCCGGCCATTGAGCTGTTGCTGCAGCGCAGCGGTTTGCGCCTGGAACAGATTGATCGCTTCGAAATCAACGAAGCCCAAGCAGCCCAGGTGCTGGCAGTCGCCAACGCCCTGGAACTGCAACCTGAACGATTGAATCGACACGGCGGCTCCATCGCCTTGGGTCATCCCTTGGCGGCCACCGGTTTGCGCCTGGTACAAACCCTGGCTCGCCAACTGCGCACCGACAACCTGCGCTATGGCATTGCCGCTGCCTGTATCGGTGGGGGCCAGGGAATGGCGTTGCTGATCGAGAACCCGCAATACCACCGTTGAAAACACCACCCGATGAGGTCTGGCATGCAGCAGTACAAGGCGCCGTTGAGCGACATTCAGTTCGTCCTCGAACACTGGCTGCAAGCCCCTGAAGTCTGGCGAGCGATACCGGCCTATCAGGACGTCGACCCCGAGTTGGCGCGCCAAGTGGTGGAGCAGGCTGGGCGCTTTTGCAGCGACGTGTTGGCACCGTTGAATGCGTCAGGCGATCGTCAGGGCTGTCGCCTGATCGACGGGCAGGTACACACACCTGACGGCTTCGCCGCTGCGTACCAGGCCTACGTCCAGGGCGGTTGGCCGGGCCTGGCCTGCGATCCGGCCTGGGGCGGGCAGGGCTTGCCGCAGGTCCTCGACGCGGCGCTGCAGGAAATGCTCTATGCCAGCAATCATGCGTGGGCCATGTACACCGGCATTGCCCACGGTGCTTACCTGTGCCTGAACGCCCATGCCCCGGATTGGCTGAAGGCACGTTATCTGCCGGCGGTGGTCAGTGGTGAGGTACTGCCGACCATGTGCCTGACTGAACCCCAGGCAGGCAGTGATATCGGCCTACTGCGCTGTGCAGCGCAGCCCGAGGCTGATGGCGGCTACAGCATCACTGGCAGCAAACTGTTTATCTCCGGCGGCGAACACGATTTGACGGCCAACATCCTGCACCTGGTGCTGGTGCGCTTACCTGGGGCACCCGCAGGTAGCCGTGGGTTGTCGCTGATGCTGGTGCCCAAATGGCTTGAGCAGGGTGAACGCAATGGCGTGCAGTGCGACAGTATTGAACACAAGCTGGGCATAAAGGGCAGCGCCACCTGTGCCCTGCATTTCGATCAGGCTCGCGGCTGGTTGGTGGGGGAGGTTCACGGTGGCTTGGCGGCGATGTTTGTGATGATGAATTCGGCGCGTTTGCACGTGGGTTTGCAGGGATTGGGGCACGCAGAAGCTGCATGGCAATATGCGCGCGAGTACGCCTTGGAACGTCGGCAGATGCGCGCGCCCAAACGACCGGATCAGGTACCCTCCAGTACGGCAGACCCGATCCATTTGCACCCGGCGATGCGCCGTGTTCTGTTGGAGTTGCGCGTGCGCAGTCAAGGCATGCGGGCGATTGGTTACTGGGTGGCGCACTGGCTGGACCTGGCCGCTGAGGCCGTGCAGCCACCGCAGCGCGAGCGGGCCCGGCAATTGGCGCAATTGCTGACACCGATCGTCAAGGCAAGCTTTACCGAGCAGGGCTTTAGCCTTGCCAGCAAAGCGCTTCAAGTGTTCGGCGGTTATGGCTACACCCAGGAATTTGCCATCGAACAGACCTTGCGCGACAGCCGCATTGCGATGATCTATGAGGGCAGCAACGAAATTCAGGCCAATGACCTACTGTTGCGCAAAGTGCTGGGCGACGGTGGTGAAGCGTTTGCCCTGTTGCTGGAAGAGATGCGTGAGGAAGCCGCGGCGGGCCTTGGCGCGGCCGGGTGTGGGGTGTACGCAGATCGATTGGCGGGTGTTTGCGACAGTTTGCAACGCGTGGTCGACGATGTGTTCGGGCTCAGTGCGCTGGACCCGGAGTACCCTTACCGCGCTGCAGGGGATTTCCTGCAGCTGTGTGCCAGCGGCCTGCTGGCGTTTGCGTGGGCGCGGGCAGCGCGGTGTGTGATGGGCTTGGCGGTAGATGACCCACTGCGTGTGGAAAAACTGGAAAGCGCCGGCTTCTTTTTTGACTACCTGTTGCCAGCACTGGATTACCACGTGGCTGCTGTTCGGGCCGCCGAGGCGCAACTGCCGTTTTTGCGCGGGTAGGGTGGTGTGGGGGGCGAGGCTGGCCCGTTGTAGCCGCTGCCCCGTGAGGCGGCGATCGGGCGTGAAACGGCCGCAACACCTGACCGCAGCGATTTGCCAGAGCCAATGAGGTGCCCGCGTTGCGACTGCGCTACAGTCGATCGCAGCTTCGTGCCTAGGCTACAGCTACCAGCCCAGCCCCGAAGCTCCTATTTACTTACAGTCAGCCAATACTACTTTACAGGTGTTAGGCGTACCCCCGGACCGGCTGGCATAGCGCATACAGTTGTGCAAGGATTTTTGCCGGGCGATTTGCAGCGTAGATCCCCAAGCCAGCCCCCCTTCACCAGCAGTGGGCATGGCTTTGGCGTGACACGCCGAGCCTGCGTTTGCGGCCTGATAACGAGCCTTCGTCGATTTGCTGGAACATCCTGATGACAATACCAAACCGATGGCGAGCAGGGCTGGAAGGATGAGTGCCGAGCCTCTATACGTTGGTTTACCGCGCATTCAAATGTACCCCTACAAAACCAGCCGCCAGCTTCAGCGTAGTTGCTGGCGCACAAAAGCGGTGAAGAGTATCACCGCTTTTCAATCACTGCGCAGCGGCCTGGGGTCAGCCTTTGAGCTGTGGGAAGTCTTCTTCGAAGTGCTCGTGAGGTCCTCGCGTATCGCTCTGGCGGCGCTGTGCTTCCATCTGCCGTAGTTCCACCCGACGAATTTTGCCGGAGATGGTCTTGGGCAGCTCGGTGACAAACTCAATGCGTCGTACCCGCTTGTAAGGCGCCAAGTGCTCGCGAGCGAAGGCGAGAATGTTGCCGGCCAGCTCAGCGCTGCCGGGTTGATCCTGGGCCAGGATCAGAAACGCCTTGGGCACGGCCAGGCGGAGCGGGTCCGGGCTGGGCACAACGGCCACTTCCATTACCGACGGGTGCTCGATCAGCGCGCTTTCCAGCTCAAAGGGGCTGATGCGGTAGTCGGAGGCTTTGAACACATCGTCGGCGCGACCAACAAAGGTGATGTAGCCCTGTGCGTCGATTTGCGCGGTGTCGCCCGTGCGGTAGTAGCCGTCGCGCATCACCTCAGCGGTCTTTTCCGGGCTGTCCTCGTAGCACAGCATCAGGCCGAGAGGGCGTACGTCCAGCGACAGGGCCACTTCACCTTCAAGGCCAGGTACGCCGTCGGGGTCAAGCATGGTCACCTGATAGCCCGGCAGCGGACGCCCCATGGAGCCCGGTTTGAGTGGCTGACCAGGCGTGTTACCGACCAGGGCGGTGGTTTCTGACTGGCCGAAGCCGTCGCGTAGCGGCAGGCCCCACGCGTGCTGGATCTGCTCGATAATTTCCGGGTTCAACGGTTCACCCGCGCCGACCAGTTCACGCAAGCGCAAGCGGTCCTTGTAACTGGCCAGATCCTCCTGAATCAACATGCGCCACACCGTGGGCGGTGCACACAGGCTGGTGACGCCGTAGCGCTCCAAGGCGCCGAGTAAGGCCCGGGCGCTGAAGCGCGTGGTGTTGTGGATGAAGATGCAAGCGCCGGCGTTCCATGGCGCGAAGAGGCAACTCCACGCGTGCTTGGCCCAGCCCGGTGAAGAGATGTTCAGGTGCAGATCGCCTGGCTGTAGACCGATCCAGTACAGGGTCGAGAGGTGGCCAACCGGGTAGCTTTGGTGGCTGTGCAGCACCATTTTCGGCTTGGAGGTCGTGCCAGAAGTGAAGTACAGCAGCATCGGGTCGGTGGCCAGGGTGCGGCCCTTGACCTCGAACCGCTCGCAATAGTCTCTGGCGGCGCTGTGTGCCGTCCACCCCGCGGACGCCGGGCCAACGCAAATCCGGCTGCAGCCCTCACCCAGGCCGACAAACTTGTCCAGATGGGCGCTGCCGACTACCAGGTGGCGAACCTGGCCACGTTCGATGCGGTCGCTCAGGTCCTCCGTGGTCAGCAGGGCCGTGGCAGGGATGACCACGGCGCCAAGTTTGAAGGCGGCCAGCATGGTTTCCCAGAGGGCGATGTCGTTGCCGAGCATCAGTAGGACACGATCGCCACGGCGCACGCCAAGGGCATCCAGGTGGTTGGCCACCTGGTTGGAACGCGCAGCCAGTTGCTGGAAGCTGTAGCGCTGTTCGCTGCCGTCTTCTTCGACGATCCACAGTGCGGTGGCCTGATTCTCCGCGGCCATTACATCAAAGTAGTCCAGCGCCCAGTTGAAGGTTGTCAATTGTGGCCAGCGGAAGTCGCGCACGGCGGTGTCGTAGTCGGTGCGGTGGGCCAGGAGGAAATCACGGGCCGCTAGAAAGGGAAGGCCGTCAGCTGACACACGGGCTGCTGCGGGACCCCTTGCACATGGGGCGCTTTCGGGCACGAGAGGAAGGGGAGCCTGAGCAGGGATAGAGGTATTCATGATGAGTGCCCTTACTTATTGTTATCGAAGGCCTGATTTATTGCAGGGGGCTGATCAGTACCGGCGGATCGAGTATAGGCATGCGTATATCAAGCCAATACACACATTTAACCCTGTTGGTTGTGCAAAAAAGTCCCATGCTGTTGCTTGCGGCGCCGCGTTGCGCGGAGCGATCCGCAGTAGCGCATTCAAAGAGGCGTCTAGATGGCTCGTAGGCACACCGGTGCCTTTCTGAATGGGCTTTACGGGCACGTAAGCTTGTGCGAACTTGACGGCGCATTCATGCAATTGCGCAGTAGGACCCCAGCGCGACGGGGCAGGTGTCGCTGGAGCGAACCATGGCACAAGACATTCAAACAATAATGGCTGCCGATCCACTGCATGAGGCACGGCAGGTGCGTCTCAGACTGGCCAATGAGGGCCGCTTACCCCAGGGTATTTTGCGTGAAGAAATAGACGCGTCCTGGCGTCGTAGCCTGAGTTACGGGGTGAACTGCCTGGACGACGAGACGGTGGCTTTACAACAAGACCTCGACTTGCAGATGCTGCTGGCCAACAATCGCCTGTTGATTGATGCGGTGACGCCCGAGCTGGAATACCTGGTCAGCCAGCAGGGCGCCGGGGGGCTGATTATCCTCGGCGATGCCGGTGCCAATCTTCTGGCTGTCGAGGGCCAAACCGAATTCCTCGAAAGGCAAGGTTTGCGTGACCTCAAACCGGGCAGTTGCTGGAGCGAGTCGCTACGCGGAACCAATGCCATCGGCACCGCAGTGGTGGAAGGGCGGCCGACCCTGATCAACTGCGGTGAACACTATCTCGATTGCCTGAGCAGCTACTCCTGCATTTCGGTGCCGGTCAAAGACCCGCACGGCCGGGTGATGGGCGTGCTCGACCTGACCCGCGACGGCATCATGACCCAACCCCAGGATGGACTGGCCACGTTGATGATGGCGGCAAGTCATATCGAGAGCCGGCTATTCAGTATCTGCTACCCCGAACACCTGGTGTTGGCCTTCCACAGCCGCGGGCAGTATCTCGGTTCCTCCTGGCATGGGCTGCTGGCGTTGAGCCTTGACGGGGAGCTGCTGGCCGCTAACGATCAGGCCTGCAGTCTGCTGCAGATGACGCGCCAATCGTTGCTGGGCCTGCACAGCAGTGATCTGTTGGGCAGCCGCTCGATGCAATTCATCGCGCGTTTGGTGCAAGGCGAGGTTAGGAGCGCTCAGACCGCCAAAGGCGAGCTTTTTTTCAAGGCCCTTCAGGTGCCGCGCCACAGCCACTTCGCCGGTGCCATTTCGGCGCCCCGTTCTCCGGTTGCCAAGCCTCAGGTGCTCGACGAACTGGCCGGTGGCGATAGCCGATTGGCTCGCGCCTTGCGCATGGCTTGCCGAGGAATGGCAGGAGAGCTTCCCGTGCTGTTGCTGGGTGAGACCGGCACCGGTAAGGAGGTGGTGGCGCGAGCCTTGCACCAGGCCAGCGAACGGGCGGAAAAGCCCTTCGTAGCGGTGAACTGCGCGGCGATTCCGGACGGCTTGATCGAGTCGGAACTGTTCGGTTACCGCGAAGGTGCGTTTACCGGTTCACGCAAGGGCGGCATGGTCGGGCGGCTGATGCAGGCACACGGCGGTACGCTGTTTCTCGACGAGATCGGCGACATGCCGCTCAGCCTCCAGGCGAGACTGTTGCGTGTTCTACAGGAGCGCAAAGTGGCGCCGCTGGGGGCGGGGGAGGAGCAGACGATCGACGTCGCACTGATCTGCGCCACGCACAGAGACCTCAAGCACCTGGTAGCGAGCAAGCAGTTTCGCGAAGACCTGTTCTATCGGATCAACGGTATCAGCGTGATGTTACCGGCTCTTCGTGAACGAAGCGATTTCGGCACGTTGGTAAACCGGTTGCTGGAAAAGTTGGCGGCGCCGACGACCACGCTCGACGAGGAACTGAACACGTTATTGAGCGGCTATCACTGGCCAGGCAATACGCGTCAACTCGAGATGGTCCTGCGCACCGCGCTGACCATGCGTGAGCCAGAGGACAGGGTGCTGACGCTCGACCATTTGCCCGACAGCCTGCTGGACGAGCTGAGCGCCAGCGAGCGGCCCGCGAGCGGCTGTATCCGCGAGCAGGAGCTGGAACTGATTCGCCGGTCCCTTGATGCACACCAAGGCAACGTTTCGGCCACCGCTGACGCCCTGGGCATCAGTCGCGCGACGCTGTACCGCAAGCTAAAGCAGTTGCGCTCATGATCCCGCGCCTGATTGTTCGGCTGATCGAGAGCCACAACCCTGAAGCCCTGCAAGCCGCCTTGCGCTGGCTCTACAGCTTTGTGCGCCCCCAGCGTCTGGCGATTGTCGGGTTACTCGGCTTGTCGATCTGTGCGTCGGCACTGGTGCTGGTGCAACCCTGGCTGACCAAGCTGCTGATCGACGATGGGCTGCTGGCGCGCAACTTTCCCATGCTGGCGCTGATCGCCGGGCTGATGATCGTGGCTGGGCTGCTGGGAACGCTGCTATCGGGGATCAACCGCTACCTGCACACGCGGCTGTCCGGGCGCATTCTGTTTGCCCTGCGCGATGACCTGTATCGGCATTTGCAAACCCTGTCGCCCAGTTTTTACAGCCAGCGGCGCATCGGTGACCTGATGTCGCGCCTTGACGGCGATGTTGCAGAGATTCAACGTTTTGCCGTGGATTCGCTGTATTCGGCGGTGTCGAGCGTGATCGGCCTGGTGGTTGCCGTCGCGATGCTGGTGACCCTGTCGTGGAAACTGTCGCTGCTGGTGCTGGTGCTGATTCCCCTCGACGTGCTCTGGTTGCGCTGGATGCGGCGCAAGGTCGAGCGCGATGTGCGCCAGTTGCGTGAGCGCTCGGCAGACATGTCATCGTTCATGGTCGAGACGTTGCCAGTGATGAAATTCATCCAGTCCGCCGGCCAGCAGCAACGTGAGGCACGTCGGTTGCAGAGGTTGGGGCAACGTTACATGGACCAGTTGCTGCGCCTGCAGGTGACCGAGTTTTTCACCCAGGCGGTCCCCGGTACGTTGACCTCGTGGTCCCGTGCCTGCGCGTTTTTGATCGGTGGCTATTGGGTGGTGCAGGGCACGTGGCAGCTCGGTGCGTTGATCGCGTTTTCCACTTATTTGGGCATGGCGGTGGGGCCGGTGCAGAGCTTGCTCGGTTTGTACGTGGCCATCCAGCGCATGACCGTCAGCCTTGGCCGGGTCATGGAATTGCGCGGTGAGGCCCCTAGCGTCATCACGCCAGTCGACCCACAGCCAATGCCGACATCGGGTGAGCTGTGTTTCCAGTCCGTACATTTCGGCCATCCTGGGCGCCCGACGACCTTGCGCGGCATCGATGCGCTGATCCCTTTCGGCCTGAAAGTCGCCCTGAGCGGCAGCTCTGGCGTCGGCAAGACGACGCTGATCGATCTGCTGCAACGCCACCACGATCCACAGTCCGGCCAGGTGTTGCTCAATGGCATCGACTTGCGCGATCTGGACGTGTTCGAGCTGCGACGGCGGATCGCCGTGGTCAGTCAGGATATTGTGCTGTTTCGGGGCAGCCTGGCGGACAACCTGTCCTACAGCGTGCCCGCTGCCAGCCGCGCGGCCATTGCTGAAGTGGCGCGCCTGGCGCAACTCGACAGCCTGATCGAATCCTTGCCTGAAGGCCTCGACAGCCCGTTGGGTGAGCGCGGACAGCAGCTGTCGGGAGGGCAGAAACAGCGGATCGCCATCGCCCGCGCCTTGCTCCAAGATCCCTTGATTCTGGTGCTCGATGAAGCCACTTCGGCGGTCGATGAAGCCACGGAGCGTGACGTGATCGAAGCCATCGACGGACTGTTCGCCGGGCGTACGCGGATACTTATCAGCCACCGATCGGCGACGCTGGCGGATGCCGACCTGCGCTTTGAATTGGTGGACGGCGTACTCAGGTCATCGCAGGTGTTGCATGAAGTCTGAGCTACGGGTCGGTATTGTCGACAGCGGGCATTCGTTGGCGCAGCGACCCCGGGTGGTGGCTGGCCGACGTTTCTATTTGGTGGCCGACGGCCTGGCTGAGGCACCATTGCGTGATGACCCGTTGGGCCACGGTAGTGCGGTAATCGATGCCATCAGTCTGCGAGCCCCCTCGGCAATGTTTTGCGTTGCGCAGGTATTCGATCAGCGCGGGGTGACCAGCGCCCTGCAGATCGCCACGGCCATTGATTGGTTGGTTGCGCAGGAGGTCCGGTTGATCAACCTGAGCCTGGGGCTGCGTCAAGACCGCAGCCTGTTGCGCGAAGCCTGTGCGGCGGCGCAGGAACGTGGGGTGCTGCTTTGTGCGTCCAGCCCGGCGCAGGGCGCGGCGGTGTTTCCCGCGAGCTACCCGGGGGTGCTGCGGATCACCGGCGATGCGCGTTGTGAGGCGCATGAGTGGTCATGGCTCAACAGCCAACAGGCGGATTTCGCCGCCTGTGTGCGCGGCACCCCTGCGGGGCAATCCGGCGCGAGCCTGGGCTGCGCGGCGTTGAGCGGGCATATCGCTCGTTTCCTGGTCGAGCATGACGATGGCAACCATCGGCAAATAATTGAATGGTTGCGCGAGAACGCCCGTTATCACGGCCCTGAACGGCGCGTCTGGGCATGAGCGCGATGTTGATTCTTGGTGCCGGTCCGGCCGGGGCGGCGGTGGCGCTGGGCTTGCGACGGCTTGGCTACGACGTGACGCTGGTCAGTGACTGGCGACGATTTGCGGCGCTCGAAGGCGTATCGGTGCGAGTGCTCGATGCCCTGCGCGGCGCGGGGCTTACCCATGCATTGGAAGGCGCGACGCTGCCTTCGCAGCGCCAGGTGTCCTGGAATGCTCAGCAGCATGCGCAAAACATCGAGTTCTTGCTGGACCGTCCGCGCTTTGATCGAGGCCTTCGCGAGGACCTGCGCCTGGCCGGTGTCGAATTGATAGAAGGGCGGGTCATGGCCGTGCATTCAGAGGCGTCGGGCCATCGGGTGTCCGTCGAAGGGCGGGCAGCGATTACTGCAGACTTTCTGGTGGAGTCGCGGGGGCGCCAGGCCCCGGCAGGTGGCAAGGGGCTGCGCGGGCCGGAAACCGTCAGCCTGCTCAACCGTTGGCAAGGTGCAGCGGGCAAAAACGCGAGTGCGGTCGAAAGCCTTGAAGACGGCTGGGCCTGGATGGCGCGGCAGGCCAATGGTCAATGTTATTGGCAGTTGACGGTAGATGTGGCCAGTGCCGAGCTGCCGGGCAAAGCGCAGTTGCTGGATTACTGTCGAGCTCGGCGCCAGGCATCGGCGTTGGCGCAGGCGCTATTTGGCGGTGTGCCGGAACGCGATTTGCAGTTGCATGCCCGCAGCAGCACGGCGATTCTCAGCCCACAGGTCTGCGGCGATAACTGGATTCGAGTTGGCGATGCAGCGATGGCGGTTGATCCGCTGTCGGGAAACGGGATCTTCCAGTCCTTGTCTTCAGCGTTGCAGGCACCGGCGGTTATCAATACCTTGATCCGCGCACCAGAACGTGCGGCGCTGGCCCAGCAGTTTCATCAGCAGCGGGTCGAGCAGTTGTTTTTGCGTTTCGCCCGAATCGGCCGCGATTTCTATGCCGATGAACAGCGCTGGCCGGAGCAGCCGTTCTGGCGCGCTCGTCAGCGCTGGCCGGATGCAGAACCTGCACACCCACAGCCAGACTTCTCCTCGCTACGGATACAGCGTGCGCCGGTGTTGCGCGACGGCTTGGTGGAGGAGGCCGAGGTGGTGGTCACGGCGGATCAGCCGCTGGGAGTCTGGCATTTGCAGGGGGTTGAGCTGGCGCCGTTGTTGCGGCGCTTGCAAATCCAGCCAGCGCAACAGGCGCTGGCGGATTTGACCGTGGAGCAGGGGAAAAGGGTGCGTAGCTGGCTATTAGGGCAAGGCTATCGACCGTAAGCGCGGGTTCACAGCTTGATCAACACCGACTTCAACTCGGTGTAATGCTCAATCGCGGCATAGCCCATTTCTCTGCCCACCCCCGACATCTTGTAGCCACCAAACGGCAGCGCCGGGTCCAGGGCGCTGTGGCAGTTGACCCACACCGAGCCAGACTTGATCCGTGGAATCATCCGGTGCACCGCCGCCAGGTCGTTGGACCAGATGCTTGCGCCCAGACCATAGGGGCTGTCATTGGCCATGCGCAGGGCATCGGCTTCGTCGTCGAACGGAATCGCCACCAGCACCGGACCGAAGATTTCCTCTTGCACCAGCGCGTGGTTTTGATCGACGTCGGCGATCACCGTTGGTTCGACAAAGAAACCCGGCCCGAACCGGTTGCCACCGCAGGCAATGGTTGCGCCGCTTTCACGACCCATGTCGATATAGCGCGAGACCCGCTCCTGCTGGCGGGCCGAGATCAGTGGCCCCATCTGTACACTCGGGTCCAGGCCATTGCCGAGTTTCATGGCGCTGGCAATGCCGGCGATATCGGCCACGACATTGTCGAAGTGTTTGCGCTGCACATACAGCCTGGAACCGGCACAGCAGACTTGACCCTGGTTAAAGAAGATGGCGTTGGCGGCGCCCGCTGCGGCACTGTTCAGGTCGGCGTCGGCCATGACGATAGTCGGTGACTTGCCACCCAGTTCCAGGGTGACCCGGGTCATGGAGTCCATGGCGACCTTGCCGATTTCCTTGCCCACCGTCGTGGACCCGGTGAATGTCAGTTTGTCCACCAATGGGTTGTGGGTCAGGGCGGAGCCTGCGGTGATGCCGGTGCCGGTGACCACGTTGAACACCCCACTCGGGTAGCCGGCTTCGAGCACCAGTTCTGCCAGTTTCAGCGCTGTCAGTGGGGTTTCGTCGGCGGGCTTGAGCACCACGGTGCAGCCCGTGGCCAGCGCCGGACCGAGTTTCCAGCAGGCCAGCAGCAGCGGAAAATTCCAGGCGACGATGGCGCCGACCACACCCACTGCTTCTCGGCGGATAAAGCTGTGGAATTGATCGTCCGGCATCAGCGGTAATGATACTTCGACACTTGAACCTTCAATCTTGGTTGCCCAACCCGCCATGTAGCGCAGGAAGTCGATGGACAGTTGCACATCCATGGCCTGCGCCACCGCCGCGCTTTTACCGTTGTTCAGGCATTCCAGCTGGGCCAGCACTTCGGCGTCGCGCTGCATCAGGTCGGCAAGCTTCCACAACAGGTTCTGCCGCTCCCGAGGCCGGGTTCGGCTCCAGGCGGACTCATCGAAGGCCTGACGCGCCGCACGTACTGCGCGATCAACGTCGTCCGGGGTCGCCCGAGGTACCCAGCACAGCACCTCACCGCTGGCCGGGTTGTGCAATGGCATGGTCTGGCCATCGCTAGCCTCGACCCATTCGGCGCCGATCAGCATGCGCGGCGCGCGTTGGATAAACGCAGTGGTTGCGGGGAGTAGGGAGGGGAGCGACATGGTGAGACCTCTTATTGTTCATGGAACAAGGTCTTTCGCAATGGCTGTGCCAGTTCGGCGAGGAATCGCAATTGATTGATTTTTCGGTGATTTATCCGCGAGCTAGGGAGGTACAGGCAGGCGTGGGTGTTGCATATTGCGACACCTTGAGACAGCGAGCATCGAGCGTTCGGCATTTCATCGAGACACTGCTTTGGGGAGGGGCTGTACTGAGCGGGTGGCGAAATGTAGCGGCCGGTGTGCCTGTGCTTGTCTCAGACTGCAACACCTGTCGCGATATTAGACGCAAACACAGCTGTTCAGACGCGACTTATAGTCAACCGCGTTACGTAACTGCTTGATTAAAAAGGTTGCGTTGAAGCTGGCACGTTCCGTGTATTGATCATCACTGACGTTTCTCTTGCCGCCGTCTGCAGTCCGTCGCTGACGGCAGAAACAATAAAAACGATAAGCCAAAAATAATAAAGCACCGTGCGAGGTTCGACGTTGATGAAGAGAAAACTCCGAACAGGCCTGAGCGCCAGCCTGCTGGTCATGGCGGGTGCTATTGCGCTGCATTCGCCCTACAGCCTGGCAGCCCGCGACGCCCAGACCATCCTCAAGGAAACCTGTCAAGGCTGTCACACGCCCGAAGCTGACAATGCCCTGAGCCGCATCAGTCATCAGCGCAAGACCCCGGAAGGGTGGCTGATGAGCATTGCCCGGATGCAGACCATGCACGGTTTGCAGATCAGCGATGACGACCGCCGCACCCTGGTCAAATACCTGGCCGACACTCAAGGCCTCGCACCGAGCGAGACCGAGGGGGTGCGTTACGCGCTGGAACGCCGCCTCAACACCGTCGAAACGTTTGACGAGCAGACCAGCCAGATGTGCGGGCGCTGCCACTCCGGTGCACGGGTGGCCCTGCAACGTCGACCGGCTCAGGAGTGGGAGCGCCTGGTGAACTTCCACCTCGGCCACTGGCCGTCTTTGGAGTACCAGGCGCTGTCTCGCGACCGCGACTGGTTTGAGCTGGCCCGTAAAGAGATGGTGCCGCTGCTGGCCAAGCGTTACCCGTTGGACAACCCGGCCTGGAAAAACTGGTTGAGCAGCGCACCGAAAGCACAAGCGCTGGTGGGCGACTGGAGCTTTAGCGGCCACCTGCCCGGTAAAGGCGAACTGGCCGGGGTAATGAGCGTCAGCGCCGATGGCAGTGACACCTTCAAGGTCAGCGTCAAAGGCCAGTACGCCGACGGCAGCCCGTTCAATGGCGACGGCAGTGCGATTCTTTACAGCGGTTATGAATGGCGCGGCAACGTCAGCCTCGATGGCGTAACTATGCGTCAGGTATTCGCCGCCCAAGGCAGTGCCATGCAAGGCCGGATGTTCGAGGCTGAGCACGATGAGCGGGGCCTGGACTTCGTCGCGGCCAAGCAGGGCAGCAGCCGTTTGCTGGCGGTGCAGCCAGGCTATCTGAAAGCGGGCAGCGAAACCGAAGTCACCTTGATCGGCAGTGGTCTGACGGGGCAGCCAAGTTTTGGCAAAGGCGTGGACGTGGTCGAGGTACTGGAGCAAACGCCTGCACGCCTGCGCGTCAAACTCAAGGCGGCTGAAAATGCCCAGCCGGGGCTGCGCAACGTCACCGTCGGCACGCTGAGCGGTCCGACCCTGTCGGTCTACAGCAATATTGCCGAAGTCAAAGTAGTGCCCGCGTTCTCGGTGGCACGGATAGGTGACGGCGGGGGTTCGACACCGAAGGTTCAGGGGCGTTTCGACGCTGAAGCCTGGGGCAAGGACGTCGATGGCAAACCGTATCGCATCGGTGTGTTCCCGGCGCAGTGGTCGGTGCAAGCATTCGACGACCGCGCCAAGGAAGACGAAGACGTCAAGTTTGCCGGCACCATTCAGGCCGATACCGGGGTGTTCACACCGGGCGATGCCGGGCCGAACCCAGCACGCAAAATGTCCACCAACAATGCCGGCAACCTCAAGGTGATCGCTGCCGTCGACGACGCAGGGACGTCGCTGACTGGCGAAGGCCACATGATTGTGACCGTGCAACGCTGGAACAACCCGCCCATTCCTTGAGTGCCTTGAGAACCAAGACTTCAGACACTTTTTCGGAATGATCGCAGGCCTCGCAAGCGAAGCCTGCACAGGAGGTTTGCCATGGGCGCTATCTTGAATCTGGTCGAACGCAACCTGCACGAAGTTCGGGTCGATGCCGACCGTATGCTGTTTCATGTCCCCAGCAGTTCGCTGTTCGCCAGCGATGAACTGACGGGCTCGATTATCGATACCTTGCGCGGCCCCGGCTGCTCGTCGGAGGACTTGATCGAGCGTTTGGCGGCACGTTTCGGCGGCGATGAAATTACTGAAACCCTACGTGAGCTGATGGCCCTGGAGCTGGTCAGCGATGGCTCACCGCTGACCCCGGAAATCGCCATCCAGCGCGTCGAGCGCACGGCGATCAACACCGTGGTGCTCAACGTCAACACCGGCTGCAACCTGAGCTGCACCTACTGCTACAAGGAGGACCTGGACAAGCCGTCAGCCGGCAAGAAAATGGACCTCGAAACGGCAATCGCTTCGGTGGAAATGCTGCTACGCGAATCCCCGGACGAAGAGCGTTTCACGGTGGTGTTCTTCGGTGGCGAACCGCTGAGCAACCGCAAGCTGATCGAGTACATGGTCGATTACTGTGAAAAGCGCTTTCGTGAGGCAGGCAAGCTTGTAGAGTTCGTCATGACCACCAACGCCACCCTGCTCACCGAAGAAACCGTGGACTATCTGAATGCTCACCGTTTCGGGCTCTCGGTGAGCATCGACGGGCCGAAAACCGTGCACGACCGCAATCGTATTACCGTGGGCGGGCAGGGGACCTACGAGGTGGTGCGGCGTAAGGCCCAGATGCTGTTGTCGCGCTACAACAGCCGCCCGGTGGGCGCGCGAGTGACCTTGACCACCGGCGTCACCGATGTTGAAACCATCTGGGACCACCTGTTCAATGAACTGGGTTTTGCCGAAGTCGGCTTTGCCCCGGTGACATCGGGTGACATCAGCTCGTTCAACCTGTCCAGCGAAGAATTGATCGACGTCTTCGCCAATATGAAGAAACTCGGTCGACGCTACCTGGACGCGGCGCTGGAGCACCGCAACATTGGCTTCTCCAACCTGCACCAGTTGATCACCGACATCCACGAAGGTCACAAAAAAGCCCTGCCGTGCGGCGCGGGCCTGAAGATGCTGGCGGTGGATCACAAGGGCGAGCTGAACCTGTGCCATCGCTTTACCGGCTCGTCGCTGCCGACTTTCGGCAATGTTCACCGTGGGGTGAAGCAGGTCGAGCTGAATGACTTCCTGTCCCAGCGCCTTGACCGCACCAACACCGGCTGCGCGGACTGTCAGATTCGCAACCTCTGCTCTGGCGGTTGCTACCACGAGAGCTACGCCCGTTACGGCGACCCGACTCACCCGACCTATCACTACTGCGAACTGATGCGTGACTGGGTCGACTTCGGCATCGAGGTCTACACCCGGATCATGGCCCAAAACCCTGCGTTCATCAGCAGTTACATCACTCCGCGCAAGGCTCACTGATATGAAACATCTCAAGGCAATCAATAACAAAGCCCAGAAGCTTGATCAGGCCGCGGCCGAAAACCGCATCGAAGAAGTGGTGGCAATGAGCTCGGTCGCCGGCTGCGCCTCGACCACCGACCCGGGATGGGAGATCGACGCCTTTGGCGGTGTGTCGTCGCTGTGCCAACCAATGGAAGCCGACCTGTACGGTTGCTCCGACCCTTGCTGGTGGCCAGCGCAAGTGCCGGACATGATGAGCACCTACCCGGACTGGAACAAGGATGCCCAGGCGTCCAACGACAA
>RCUI01000209.1_pt1 | contig 21929 bp, 27 predicted proteins | sample 2166121 | NCBI WGS metagenome assembly RCUI01 (sample SAMN09932700, study PRJNA488358) | compost metagenome | feature: garden; material: soil; isolation source: compost soil in succinic acid-enriched culture | place: Germany: Experimental Botanical Garden Goettingen | collected 2016-01-27
GCTGGGTACTTATCCTTCCAAAAATTTTCGATCATGGAAGCCCACTCCTCCAGCACCAGCGAATTCTTCACCGCAGTCGATGCGATTATTATTGATATAAGATTACGGTTTATTGCAAACCTGATAATCCGAAGCGGGCCGAGAGTAGCAGCTTTGCCAAGGGCCGCCTAGAGCTAAAGTAGCCCGAACAGTCACGGAAATGACTCTTGATTATGTCGTAGTCATTTTTAGAGTAAAAATTCTAAAGCCCGTTGTTGGAGCGGGCCTGCCCCGCGATAGCGCCCTGTCTGGCACGGCACATCGCGGGGCAAGCCCGCTCCCACAATGACTCATCGCCGCCGTCAGGCTATATCCCGAAGCTCCCTGCGCAAAATCTTGCCCACCGCCGTCATCGGCAACGAGTCCCTCAACACAATGTGCTTGGGCACCTTGTAGCCGGTGAAGTTGGCCTTGCAATAAGCCTTCAGCTCTTCAAGGCTCACCCCACCCTCGCGCGGCACCACGAACAGCTTCACCGCCTCGCCCGAACGCTCATCAGGGACGCCGATCACCGCGCAACTGGCCACTTGCGGATGGCTCATCACCACCTCTTCGATCTCGTTCGGATACACGTTGAAACCCGAGACGATGATCATGTCCTTCTTGCGGTCGACGATACGGGTAAAGCCATCCGGGTCGATCACGGCAATATCGCCAGTCTTGAACCAGCCTTCGCTGTCCAGCGCCTCGGCGGTCGCCTCGGGGTGCTGCCAGTAGCCCTTCATTACCTGCGGGCCCTTGATGCACAGCTCGCCGCGCTCTCCAAAGGGTTGCTCCTCCCCCTCATCGTCAATGACCTTGAACGCCGTGCCCGGCACCGGAATGCCCACGGTCCCCAGGCGCGCCAGCTGGCCATAAGGGTTGGTACTGGCCACCGGCGAGGTCTCGGTCAGGCCGTAGCCTTCGACAATGCGGCAACCGGTGATGCTCTCCCAACGCTCGGCGGTGGCGCTGACCAGTGCGGTACCACCGGAATTGGTCACTTTCAGCGCCGAGAAGTCGAGGTTCTTGAACTCGGGGTGGTTCATCAGCGCCACGAACAGGGTGTTAAGCCCCAGCAGTGCAGAGAACTTCCACTTTTTCAGCTCCTTGACGAAGCCGGGGATGTCCCGCGGGTTGGTGATCAGCACGTTGTGGTTGCCGGTGACCATCATGCACATGCAGTTCGCGGTGAAGGCATAGATATGGTAGAGCGGCAGCGGTGCGATCATCACCTCCTGCCCCTCCTTGATCAGGCGCTGGCCATCGGGCCCATGCTGGGAGAAACACGCCAGCACCTGGAGCATGTTGGCCACCAGGTTACCGTGGGTCAGCATCGCGCCCTTGGCCAGGCCCGTGGTGCCGCCGGTGTACTGCAACACGGCGATGTCGTCGAGGCTCAGCGATACCGGCTTGAGCGACTGGCCACGGCCCTGGGCCAGGGCGCTCTTGAATGGCACAGCCTGTGGCAGGCGGTAGTCCGGGACCATCTTCTTGACCTTGCTGACGATGGTATTGACCAGCCAGCCCTTGGCCGTCGGCAGCATGTCGCCCATCTTCGCTTCGATGAGGAATTCAATGCCGGTGTCCGGCAGCACCTCCTGCACCAGCTTGCCGAACATGTTCAGGTACACCAGCGCCCTGGCGCCGGAGTCCTTGAACTGGTGGCGCATCTCGCGGGCGGTGTACAGCGGGTTGGTGTTGACCACGATCAGCCCGGCGCGCAAGGCACCGAATACGGCGATGGGATACTGCAGCACGTTGGGCATCTGCACGGCGATGCGGTCGCCCGGCACCAGGTCGGTGTGCTGCTGCAGGTAGGCGGCGAAGGCCGCAGAGTGACGTTCGAGTTCGGCATAGGTCAGGGTCACCCCCAGGTTGCTGAACGCCGGGCGATCAGCAAACTTCTTGCAAGAGCGTTCGAATACTTCGACCACAGACTTGTAAGCATTCATGTCAATGTGCGAAGGAACGCCTTCGGGGCGCTTGTCATTCCAGAAATCAGCTTGCATTTATTCTTGTCCTCATACCTGAGCCGTTCCGGCCCCCTTGCCTGCTTGGCGAAGAAGGTGCTTTGCCGACGTTAGCAGGTATGTCGCAGGTGGCAAATATGCCAAGCGCTGTCATTTACATTGTGAATCTTGTTTGTCGCTGCCCTTCGATTGCACGCTTGAGTTATACACTGAGCTGAGTTACTCACCTGTGCGCACAAGGACTCGCCATGCACCACGATGCGTTCTGGCTAGCGGCCAGCGATCACTGCAGCCTTTATGTCTACCAATGGCTGCCCAGTACGCCGATCAAGGCAGTGGTGCTGCTGGCCCATGGCATGGCCGAACATGCCGGCCGCTATCAACGCCTGGGCCAGGCCCTGAGTGCGGCAGGCTATGCGCTGATTGCCCATGACCAGCGCGGTCATGGCCGTACCGCCGAGCTCGGCACCCTGGGCCTGTTCGCCCGCCACGATGGCTGGAGCGCGGTGGTCAACGACCTGGGCATGCTCAGCCAGCACATCGGCCAGCAGTTTCCCGGTACCCCGGTGTTTCTCTTCGGCCACAGCATGGGCAGCTACATTGCCCAGGCGTACCTGATGCACCATGGCGCCAGCCTGCAAGGCGCCATCCTCAGCGGCTCGAACTTCCAGCCCCCGGCGCTGTACCGCACGGCATGCGTGATTGCCCGTATCGAAGCCTGGCGCCAGGGCCCTCTGGGCCACAGTGCGTTGATCGACTGGTTGTCCTTTGGCTCCTTCAACAAGGCCTTCAAACCCACGCGCACAGCCTTCGACTGGCTCAGCCGCGACAACGCCGAAGTCGACCGCTATGTTGCCGACCCGCTGTGCGGCTTCCGCTGCACCAATCGCTTATGGATCGACCTGCTGATGGGGCTTGAGCAGATCAGCCAGCCGGCCAACCTCAAACAGATCGATCCGAACCTGCCGATCCTGGTGATGGGCGGTGAATGTGATCCGGTCAGTGCCGGCAAGCGTCTCAAGGATCTGGCGGGTGCCTTGCGCCTGGCCGGCAATCAGCATGTGCAGCTGCAGCTCTACCCCCAGGCGCGGCATGAGCTGCTCAACGAAACCAACCGTGACGAGGTCACGGCCGCCATCATCGACTGGCTGGACCAGGCCCTGGCCATTGGCCGCCCCGCCCGCAGCGAATGACGACCGCCCCGCACGATAGAAGGAAAGCCAAGCGATGACCCAGGTCACCAACACCCCGTACGAAGCCCTCGAAGTCGGCCAGACCGCCAGCTTCAGCAAGACCGTCGAAGAACGTGACATCCAGCTGTTCGCTGCAATGTCCGGTGACCATAACCCGGTGCACCTGGATGCCGAGTTCGCGGCCAAGAGCATGTTCAAGGAGCGCATCGCCCACGGCATGTTCAGTGGCGCGCTGATCAGCGCCGCGGTGGCCTGCGAACTGCCTGGACCGGGCACCATCTACCTGGGCCAGACCATGAGCTTCCAGAAGCCGGTCAAGTTCGGCGACACCCTGACCGTGCGCCTGGAAATCCTCGAGAAACTGCCGAAGTTCAAGGTGCGCATCGCCACCCGCGTGTTCAACCAGAACGACGAGCTGGTGGTTGACGGCGAGGCCGAGATTCTCGCCCCGCGCAAGCAACAGACCGTCGAGCTGGTCAGCCCGCCGCCGATCACCATCGGCTGAGTGTCACAACTCGCTCAGGCGGCGCTCGATAAAGCGCCGCTCGGGGCCCTGACGGGTCAGTTCGAGAGCTCTGCAATAGGCCTCGCGGGCTTGATCCAGCAGGCCTAGCTGGCGGCACAGTTCAGCGCGGGCCGAATGGGCCAGGTGGTAGTCCTGCAACTGACCGCGGGCCAGAATCGCCTCCACCGCCGCCAACCCCGCCTGGGCGCCATCGCGCCGGGCCAGGGCAGCGGCGCGGTTGAGTTCGACCACCGGCGACGGCCAGCGCTGCCACAGTACATCGTACAGACCGACGATCTCTGCCCAGTCCGTGTCCTCGGCACTGGCCGCTTGCGCATGCACGGCGGCAATCGCTGCCTGCAAGCTATAGACGCCAAACTGCTGGCTACGCAGGGCCTGCTGCACCAGCTGGCAGCCTTCGGCAATCAGTTCACGGTTCCACAGCCTGCGGTCCTGCTCATCCAGCAGCACAAGCTCGCCCTCGGCATCGCTGCGCGCCTGCTGCCGCGAAGCCTGCAGGAGCATCAGCGCCAGCAGGCCGAGCACTTCCGGATCGGGCAGCAATTGCTGGAGCAAACGCCCAAGGCGGATCGCTTCATCGCTCATGTCGTGGCGCATCAGGCTCTCCCCCGAAGACGCCGAGTAGCCTTCGTTGAACACCAGGTAGATCACCCGCAACACGCTATCAAGACGCTCCGGCAGTTCGGCCAGAGACGGCACCTGATAGGGAATTCGCGCATCGCGGATCTTGGCTTTGGCGCGGACGATGCGCTGGGCGATGGTCGCCGGGCTCTGCAAAAACGCGCGGGCGATTTCTTCGGTGGTCAGGTCACAGACTTCGCGCAAGGTCAGCGGCACCTGGGCATCGGCGGCCAGCGCCGGGTGACAGCAGGTGAAGATCAGGCGCAGGCGGTCGTCCTCCAGCTCTTCGTCATTCACCTGAGCCTCCTCGAGCGACTCCAGCGCCTGCACCAACTGCGCCTGGGAACGGTCGAAACGCGCACGCCGGCGCAGGCTGTCGATCGCCTTGAAGCGCCCGGTGGACACCAGCCAGGCCCTGGGGCTGGCAGGAATACCGTCACGCTGCCAGCGTTCGACGGCAATGAAAAATGCTTCGTGCATGGCCTCTTCAGCCAGGTCGAAGTCGCCCAGCAGGCGAATCAGTGTCGCCAGGATGCGCCGCGACTCCTGGCGATAGACCGTCTCCAGTTGTGCCCGTACCGTAGCAAGCGTGGCCATCAGTCGGGCATCTGCGTAGTCACCAGCGCCACCAGGCGATCCAGGCTCTCACCCCAGCCACGGTGAAAGCCCATCTCTTCGTGGGCCTGGCAATCGGCGGCACTCCAGTGCCAGGCGCGGGCGGTGTACTGGGTCTTGCCGTGAATGTCGTCGAAGGTCACGACAACGGTCATGAAAGCCTTGTTCGACGGGACCCAACCCGGGCCGAAAGCATCGGTAAAGACGATCCGCGCCGGCGGCACGATCTCCAGAAACACCCCCTGATTCGGATACTCGCTGCCGTCAGGTGCACGCATCACAGTACGAAACAAGCCGCCCACCCACAGCTGCATTTCGCATTCCGGCGTAGTCATGCCGTTGGGGCCCCACCACCGGGCAAGCAGTTGCGGCTCGGTCCAGGCGCGAAACACCTTGGTCCGCGGCGCGTCGATCAGGCGCGTCAACGACAGCTCATGCTGCGCCTTGGGCTGCTCGGGGTGTAGAAGGCTCATCGTGTTGTTCTCCTTGGTTTCAGGGTTGCAACTCGCGGATTGGCCGCACCTCGACACTGCCGACCCGCGCAGCGGGAATGCCGCGGGCAATGTTCAAGGCCTCGTTCAAGTCCCGCGCATCAACCAGATAGAAGCCGGCCAGTTGCTCCTTGGTTTCGGCGAAAGGGCCGTCGGTCAGGCTCATCTGCCCGCCGCGCACACGCACGGTGGTTGCGGTCTGCACCGGTTTGAGCGCCTCCGCGGCGAGCATTCGGCCGCTGCCCTGGATCGATTCGGCGTAGGCCATGCACTCGGCGTCGGCCGGGCTTTCGGGCAGGCTATGCAGCAGACTTTCGTCACAGTAGACCAGGCACAGGTATTTCATCGTCGTCTCCACAGCTGGGGATACTATGGCGGTAGATCACACCGCCTTAGAAAGCGCGATTCGGCATAACTCTCGGGGTTCTAAGCTCAAGGCTTGAGCGAGAACAGCGCGGCACCTGATTCCATGTCGAACGGCGCTGACCAGTGCTCATGAATCACCTTCCATTGCCCGTCGATCCGCTGGTAGCCCACGGTCGCGCGCATGTAGCAGCCTTGATCCTCACCCCCTTCGCTGCTGGCCGGGCCACAGCGATTGAGCCAGTGGGCCAAAGCCAGTTCCGGGGTGGCCTGGATCTGCAATTGCTCGATTTCGAAGATCATTTCGCCGGGGCAGTGATCCATGCAGGCCTGCCAGTGGGCGCGATAGGCGGCCTTGCCTTGGAACTGCAATTGCTGGATCGCATCGAAAGCGCGAATGTTCTCGGCGTAAGGCGCGGTAATGGCCTCGACATCCCGCGAGCGTACTGCGGGAAGCCATTGTTCGATGAGTTGGCGGATTTCGTTCTCGGCGGCACTGTTCATGGTCGTGTCCTCTGCGCGATCAGGCGCCGAACAACTCGGCGCGTTCACAGATGGTCGAATGGCAGCGGCTGAAATCGACAGACTGGGGAAACTGATTGCGAGCCTCAGAAGCCCAACCCAAGGATCACATACGCGAAGAACCAGAAAAGACTGACGGTGGTCCTCCAGCGGGCAATCGGGCCAAAGCGCCTGGCTTGTTGTGCAGCGCTACAGCGTTCGATCATTTGTCTTCCAAAGGTAACCAGATTTCCATCACGCTGTGGCTGTCGTTGGGGTTGAAGTCCCGGCCATAACGCTCGAACTCAGGCGCGTTGGCCACGGTTTCGCCGGACACCGGCACCCAGTCCTGCCAGATCGCCTGAAAGGTAGCCTTGAGATTGTCGAGGCTACCGTGGTGCTCAAACACCGCATAACGCCGGGCCTTGAGCTCGACATGCCGAAACTCTGCAGGCAGCGGCTCAGTGCCCTGCACTTCAACCCCGGCGATATAGTCGAAATTGCCTTTGCCATCACCGTTGCAGCACACCCCGTAGGCTTCCTCGCCCACCTGCCCGGGTACCCGGCCAATGTGCTGCTCGAAGCGTTGCCACAGGGTGGGGATTTGCTGGAGGGTGGCCCGGCCATAGCGCTTACCAAGTCCGGCAACCGTGAAGGTACGACCATCTTCGAAACGCGCGGGTTTGATCGGGGGAGTCTGCAGAGTCATGTCCTTTGCCTCGTTCGCCAGGGTAATGGGCACAGCGCATCCGTACCCACCGCTAGAGTAGCGGCAATTGCCCATTCTCGTAATCTGCTTGAGGTTCTGCCCCGGACGAAAAGAGCCCCTTGCGGAGCTCTTGGCCTTATTGCGGAAGAAAACTGTCGCCGGAGCGTTTGGCGCGTTTGGCGGCGTGTTTTTCTTTGGCGGTTTTCAGTGGTTTTTTCTTCGTCATCTTTTTCGCATCAAGACCTTTCATCGAAGATCCTCCTGCCTGACGGCACCTGCGCACCGGTGTCTCGAATCATTATAGACCCGGGGTGGCCGCAGGCACGGCGAGGATGAACTCGCGGTAACCGGAAAGAACCACGTAGCCGGCGAAATAACAGAAGATGCCCGCCGACAGCAGGTACGACCAGGTCAGCAAGCGGTCACCCAACAACCGCCCGCCATGGCTGGCAATGCCGCACAACGACAGGCACCAGATCAGCCCGGCGGCAAAGAAGCCGGAGAGAAACAGCCCGGCTTCGAACAGGCTGCCGCCACCGGAACGGGAAATCAGCACCCCGCCGACCGCGGCAAACCAGAGAATGGCGCTGGGTGACGACATGGCCAGGAAGATCCCGCGCATGAACTCGCGCCAGCCCGATTCCACGACCACCTCGCCACGGGTCTCCAGGTGGGTGTTGCCGCGCAGCGCCGCCAGCAGCATCTTGATGGCAAACCACACCAGCAACACCGACCCGCCCAGCCACAGCACCCAGCGTACCGTTTCAAATTGCAGCAACACGGTCATCCCCGCCAACGCCGCAATGGCATACAGCAGATCACCGACACAGGTGCCCAGCCCCAGCCAGAAGCCCTGCAGGAACCCCCGCTGCATGGCCAGGGTGATCATGGCGATATTGGCAATGCCGATATCCAGGCACAACGACAAACTCAGCAGAAATCCATTTGAAAAAGGCATCGACGTTCCGTAACCGCTGTTGAGGGCAGGCGCTATTTAAACGGTTTTTCGCCGGGCTGTATTGGAAGAAATTGCCTTTATTCAGGCTTGTGCTGCACGCTCAAAAACTTCATCGGCCCATTGGTTGAGGCTCTTGCCTGCCGACTGAGCTGCGATGGTCGCCGCGGCGTGGACTTCTGGCCTGATACGCAGCATGACCTTGCCGGAAGCGGGTTTTTCCGGCTTGACCCCACGCTCGGCGCAATCGGCCAGGTAGTCATCCAGCGCCAGGTGAAACGCCTCGTGCAACTGCCTGACGGCGCTGGCGTGGAAGCTGATGATGTCACGCACACCCAGGACACGACCGACGAAAATATCGTCCCGTGGGTCGTATTCGACTCGGGCGGTGTAGCCCTTGTAGCTCATAGTGTTCATGGTTGAACTCCTGCCCGTAGAAGAAACTCGCGGGCTTCTTCCACCTGATATCGCTTAGCCTCTTTGCCCGGGTGCGGCCGGTGACAGCGCCAAAGCTGATCACCCAGGATCAACTTGACCCTGGAGCCCTCACGTTCCTGCACTTGCCCGCCCAGGTACAGCACTAGCGCCTCGATGTCGGTAAACACCAGGCTGGCGCTGGTCGGTGTGCGGAAGATGCTGTCGAGGATCGTTCGATATCGATTGTTCATCGGAAAATGCTATCAAAATAAGATAGCACTTTTTCCAATGCTTCAATTCAAGATTTTTCAATCACCCGCCAACACCTGCGCATACCGCTGCCGATCAACATTCGCCCCACTGAGAATCACCGCCACCTTGCACCCCTGCTGACGCTCGCGCTCCTGGATCAGCGCGGCAAGCCCGGCGGCGCCTGCGCCTTCGGCGGTGTTGTGGGTGTCTTCGTGGTAGATGCGCATCGCCTGGGCAATTTCCTCATCGCTGACGCGCACGATGCGCGCGGCGTGCTGGCGGATGATTTCGAAGGCTTCGGGCAACGGCATACGGCAGGCCATGCCGTCGGCGAAGGTGTTGGCCGTGGCGGTGGTGACGATGCGGCCCTGCTCCAGGCTCTGGGCAAAAGCGTCCGCGGCGCTGGACACCACGCCGACGATCTCGGTGCGCAGGCCAAGCAGGTTGCGCGCCTGGATCAGGCCGCATATGCCCGAGCCCATGCCGATCGGTACGTAGACGCAATCCAGCTCGTGTACCGCTTCCAGCAGCTCCAGCGCATAGGTGGCGACGCCGCGGATCAACTCGGGGTGAAACGGCGGGACGCTCTCGTAGCCGTGCAGCTGGGCCAGGCGCGCGGCCTCTTCGCGGGACTGGTCAAAGTCGGTGCCGTGCTCGATCAACTGGGCGCCAAGGGCACGCATCGCCGCGTTCTTCTCCTGTGAGTTGCCTTCGGGAACCACGATGATGATCGGCAGCCCGGCATTGCGCGCGGCCAGCGCCATGCTCTGGCCGTGGTTGCCACGGGTCGCGGTGACCAGGCCGCGAACCGTCGGCTTTTGCGCCAGCAACCACTGCACATACATCAGCCCGCCGCGCACCTTGAAGGCGCCGGTCGGTGCATGGTTTTCATGTTTGACCCAGACCTCGCAGCCCAGCCGTTGCGCCAGGCGCGGCCAGGCATATTGCGGGGTGGCGGGTACGCTGGCATGAACCAGGCGGGCAGCATCGCGCAGGGCAGGCAGATCGAACATGAAGCACCTCGGCAGGATCGGATTTGACCTGATCCTAGTCGCCGCGCATTGTATGGGTAAATTCTTATATTGCATGGCCAACAATAAATGTGGACCCCTGCCCTCACCGAGGATGCCCAGCCGCGCTACCTGGCCCTGGTCGACGCTATTGCCGCCGCCATCGAGCGCGGCGAGCTGAAAGTCGGCGAACGTCTGCCGCCACAACGGCGCCTGGCCTGGAACCTGGGGCTGAACCCCAGCACCACTCAGCAGGCCTACCGCGAGGCGGCGGCACGGCACCTGGTCTCGGGCGAAGTCGGGCGTGGCACCTATGTGCTGGCCGGCAGCAAGGAGGCTACGCTGTTTCGCCTCAAACAGCGCGACGTGCAATCAAGCCTGATCGACCTGTCGACCAATGTGCCCGTGATCGACCCGGCCAACCGCGACAGCGAAACGACCTTGCAGGCGTTGTTGCAGGACGGTCAGGCGGGCTGCCTGGACCATTACCTGAGCGCCGAAGAGTTGCTGCGCGGCCGTGTGCACGGCGCCGCCTGGCTGGCCAATCGCGGCCTGCAACTGAACGACCGGCAACTGCTGCTGTGCGGCGGCGCCCAGCAGGGCTTGTTCACGACCTTGCTGTCACTGTGCCAACCGGGCGAAGCAGTGCTGGTCGAAGCTCTCACGGCCCCCGGCATCAAGGCCGCCTGCCGGCAATTGCGCCTGCCGCTGCATGGCATCGCCCTGGACGATCAGGGCATTGTTGCCGATGATCTGGATCGGGTCGCCCGTGCCACCGGCGCGCGCGTCATGGTGCTGACCCCGAGCCTGCACAACCCTACCGGTGCATGCATGAGCAGCGCTCGCCAGCAGGCGATTGCCGAGGTGGTCGAGCGGCATGACCTGCTGGTGATCGAAGACGATGTCTACGGTGCGCTGACCGACCAGCCACCGCTGTGGCGGTTGCTCGGGCGGCGCGGCCTGTTGATCAGCAGCCTGTCGAAAACCGTCGGCGCCGGCCTGCGCCTGGGCTGGATCGTGGCTGACCCGGCGTTACTGGCGCAGGTCGATCCCCATGCCCAGGCCACTCACTGGCAGGTGTCGCCGCTGAACCTGCAGATTGCCTGTCGCTGGATTGCCGATGGCACGGCGCAAAGGCGTCTGGCCTGGCAGCGCGAGGAAGTCCGCCAACGCTGGCGCCTGGCCTGCAGGATTCTGGGCAGCTACCTGGTCAACAGCAGCCAGCCTGCCCCACACATCTGGGTCAAGGCCGGGCACAGCGCCGCACGCTTGACCGAGGCTTGCCGGGCCAATGGCGTGGCGGTGGTGCCAGCCGAGGTGTTCGCGGTAAAACAGCATGACCTGGCAGCGATCCGCATCAGCCTGTCGGCGGCTGCCAGCCGGGCCGAACTCAAGCAGGCATTGGAGCACGTGGCAAAGGCACTGGAGGCCTGATGAGCAAGCACGCTTTCTATACCGAGGCGCAAACCTACCTCGCCGCGATGGACCCGCAGTGGGCCGCACACATCGAGGCGGTGGGCCCTTGCCTGCATCAACCCAAACCCACCCGTGACCCGTATCAGGCACTGGTGCGGGCCATTGCCTACCAGCAACTGCATGCCAAGGCGGGCGATGCGATTCTCGGACGCTTTCTGGCGCTCTACCCGGGGTGCGGGTTTCCCAGCCCCGAGCAGGTGCTGGCGACCACCCCGGAGCAATTGCGCGGCTGCGGATTCTCGGCGAGCAAACTGGCAACCATCCAGGGTATCGCCAAGGCACGTGTCGAAGGGCGGGTGCCAGACTACCAACAGGCCTCGGTACTGGAAGATGAAGCGCTGGTCGAGCGCCTGATCAACCTGCGTGGCGTAGGCCGCTGGACTGTCGAGATGCTGCTGATCTATACCCTGGAACGCATGGACATCCTGCCGGCCGACGACTTCGGCGTGCGCGAGGGCTATCGCCGCTTGCAGGGCCTGGAGAAGCAACCGACGCGCCGGCAGATGAACGATCTGGGCAAGCGCTGGAGCCCTTACCGGACCGTGGCCGCCTGGTACCTGTGGCGGGTACCAGCCAAGCGAGTTTGAACGCAAGACCCGGAGTTTTTCCCGTGAGCCGCAGCCGTAGCCTGAACCCATCGATCAACGCCAGGAGCACCCCGTCATGAGTACAGGCAAACCACGGATCAGCGAATCCGACCCGCGCTGGCAGGCCATCCTGGCCCGCGACCCGGCTGCGGACCAGGCCTTCGTCTATGCCGTGCGTACCACGGGCGTCTACTGCCGGCCGAGCAGCACCTCGCGCCTGCCGCGCATCGACAACGTCGAATTCTTCGACACTGCCGAACTGGCCGAAGCCGCCGGCTACCGGCCGAGCAAGCGCCGCGGCGCCAACCAGACCGATGTCGCCGAACAGCACCGGGCCCAGGTCACCCGCGCCTGCACCTTGATCGAAAGCGCCGACCCGGCGCCCAGCCTGAACCAGCTGGCTGAACAGCTGAAGATGAGCCCGTTCCACTTTCACCGGGTGTTCAAAGCCGTGACCGGGCTGACGCCCAAGGCCTATGCCACGGCTCACCGTGCGCGCAAGGTACGCACTCAACTGCAGCAGTCGGCAACGGTCACCGACGCCTTGTACGAGGCCGGGTTCAACTCCAACAGCCGCTTCTACGAATCGAGCAATGCACGCCTGGGCATGACCCCGGGCGCCTATCGTGACGGCGGTGCCAATACCGACATCCGCTTTGCCATCGGCCAGTGCACGTTGGGGGCAATTCTGGTGGCGCAGAGTGAACGGGGGATTTGCGCAATCCTGCTCGGTGACGATCCGCAGGCGCTGCTCAATGACCTGCAGGACAAATTCCCCAAGGCCAACCTGATCGGCGGCGACGAAGGCTTCGAAAGCCTGATTGCCAGGGTCGTGGGTTTTATCGAGGCACCGGGCATCGGCCTGGACCTGCCGCTGGACCTGCGCGGCACAGCCTTTCAGGAACGCGTCTGGCAGGCCTTGCGGGCGATCCCGGCTGGTTGTACGGCCAGCTATGCCGAGATCGCCCAGCGGATCGGCTCTCCCAGGGCGGTGCGCGCCGTGGCCCAGGCTTGCGCGGCCAACGCCCTGGCTGTGGCCATCCCGTGTCACCGGGTGGTGCGCAGCGATGGCAACCTCTCGGGCTACCGCTGGGGCGTGGAGCGCAAGCGTGAGCTACTGGCGCGCGAGAGCCAGTGAGGCGGGTTACTGGAAGTTGACGTCGAAGGCCTGGTAGAAGGCGTTGCCGGTATCAGCGACCAGCCACAGCAGGACGATGACGTGATGGCCGCGCTTGTTGCCGGGTAGCTTGACCTCGTGTTCGACCTTGGCCTTGAGCTTGTCCTTATGATCGAAATACGGCGTATACGGATAGAGGTCGTCGGCAAACGGCGCCGTCTCGAGCTGGGCACGACTGATGCGTTTGTTCACATCCCATCCATCTTTGGTAATAAACCAGCGATAGCCACGGGTGGTGTGCGGGGCCGTGTATTCCCACTTCACATGAAAGGTCTGGCCTGGCGTGACATTCAACAACGGCCAGGTAAAGGGCGAGCCCAGTTTGGCGGACATTTCGGCATTGGTGTAATTGACGACGTCGCGAGCATCCTCTTTGCCGCCACTTAGAATATATCCATCCGCCGGTGGCACGACACTGGCGACATCCGACTGGAAGGGCGCGGGTACCGGCCCACCCACCAGGCTGGGGAAGTTTTTACCGCCTTCCATTTCGTTGACTTGCCAGTTGCCGAGCAATCCCAGTTCGACAGTCTTGGAACCACGGCTGGCCGGTGAAATGACCCGACCGTGACGCAGATTCTTTTCAGGGCTGTTCATTGCATTCACTCCTTGTGAGATAGAAAAACCTGTCCACCCTGGACACGATTCACCCTAGCTCAAGCCCTGCAATGCGCAACCCAGAGGCGCCAAACGGTATCAACCGTTGCTGCAGCCGTCGCCCATGGCGCGGTATGCGATGGTGTGGCGCTGACCCTGATGGTCTTCGTAGGTCATGGTTGCCGGTACCACTTCACAGACATTGGGAATGGTCGACAAACTGATGACTTTGGCAATATCCAGGTTAGTGCTGTAGTCATACTGCTCAACAACAGGTTGCGCAGCAGCACTATTGATTTCATCCGCCATGGCGAACGACGACATGGCAACCAGGGCAAGTGCAAATAAACTTTTCATGATAATAGGCCTGCAAAGCAATCAAACTAATCGATTGACTTCATTTGCCAATAAGGGCGCGGAGAAGTTGTTATATCAAGCAATGGGACATAACACGAAGTACCGACCCCACTACAACTTATTCCGTGGGATGTGGTTAGTTTACAAGGTACTTCGGGCGGTTAAATCGCGAAGCCGGACATTCACTGTTACCGCCTGTGCAACAATAAGCCCGACACAACGCCCTCGACACTTTTCGCCTTCCCGTGTAAAAGCCCGGGGTAGAGCCTTTGCCAGATCAAACCAGTGACCTTGTTACGCTATTGCCCGCTGCCCGCCGCCGAGCGGCCCCTGCTGAATAAATTCTACCGAAACCAGGGTTCGCCCATGCGCGCGGCTGCCCAGGGCCAGCTTTGGGTAGCCAGGGCCGATGAGATCGTCGCTGCCTTGTGCCTGAGCCAAGTACCAGGCGGCCATTGGCTGACCGGGTTGTTCGTCGCGCCCGCCTGGCGCGGCCAACGGGTCGCCCGCCAGCTGATCGAAGCGGCCGCGAGCGAGTTGCAAGGGGACATCTGGTTGTTTTGCCATCCGGCTCTGGTGGGCTTCTACGAGCGGCTGGCGTTCAGCACCAGCGACGCCCTGCCCGCCACTCTGGCCGAGCGCCTGGCCCGCTACCAGCGCAGCAAGCCCCTGTTGGCGATGACGCGGATTCAGTCGTCGCTGGCCGGGTCCAGCCCGGGGAACAGCACCTCGGTATAACCGAAGCGGCTGAAATCGTGGATGCGCGAGGGGTAAAGGCGGCCGATCAGGTGATCGCACTCATGCTGCACCACCCGGGCATGAAAACCTTCGGCGTTGCGCACGATCGGCTGCCCCTGCGGATCGATGCCTTCGTAACGGATCCGCTGGTAGCGCGGCACCACACCACGCAGCCCCGGCACCGACAGGCAGCCTTCCCAGCCGTCCTCGACCTCGGTGCCCAAGGGTGTGATCAGCGGATTGAGCAGAATGGTGCGCGGCACCGCCTCGGCATCCGGGTAGCGCTCGCTGCGCTCGAAACCGAAGATCACCAGTTGCAGGTCGATACCGATCTGCGGCGCGGCCAGGCCAACACCGCCGACATGCTCCATGGTTTCGAACATGTCGGCGATCAGTCGCTCAAGCCCGGTGCTGCCGATCATGTGCTTCGGCACAGGCGGGGCGATGCGCAGCAAGCGCTCATCGCCCATTTTCAGGATGTCATGAATCATGCTGGCTTCGACTCAGGGGTTCGCTGGCAGGCGTGGTTTCATGATCGAGTGAATGATCGCGGCCAAGCCCGGAAACATGCTTTTTATCATGCTCGTGGGCGACACCATCAAAGTCTTTTTCGCCGGGGTCCTTGCCTTCCTCGGACATATGCTCGATCACCGCATTCATCTCCGCGCCCAGCAACAACACCGCAGCGGAGATATAGAAGTACAACAGCAGGACAATGATCGCCCCGATGCTGCCGTACATGGCGTTGTAGTCGGCGAAAGTCTTGACGTAATAACCGAAGCCCAAGGACGCGATGATCCACACCACTACCGCCAGCACCGAACCGGGGGTAATGAAGCGAAACTTCTGCTTAACGTCGGGCATCACGTAATAGATCAGGGCCACCGCGACCATCATCAGAATGATGATTGCCGGCCAGCGCAGCACGGTCCACAAGGTGACGATGAACTCCTGCATGCCGATCTGCGAGGCAATCCACTCCATCACCTGCGGCCCCAGCACCATCAGTGCGGCAGCCGCCAGGAGCATGCCGGCAATGCCGACGGTGTAGATCACCGACAACGGGATACGCTTCCACACCGGGCGCCCTTCGACCACGTCGTAGGCGGCGTTCATCGCGCTCATCATCAGCCGCACACCGGCTGACGCGGTCCACAGGGCGATGACGATACCCACCGAGAGCAAACCGCCCTTGGATTGCTGCAACTGGTCGATCACCGGGTTGACCTGCTCCAGCGCCTGGGGCGGCAACACCAGTTCAGACTGCAGGCGCAGCCAGGAGAAGAAATCCGGCAAATGCAGGAAGCCGATCAGGGCGATCAGGAACAGCAGGAAGGGAAACAGCGAAAACAGCATCTGGTAAGCCAGCGCCGAGGCGTAGGTGGACATCTCGTCATCGAGAAACTCCTTGACTGTGCGCACCAGCACACGGTGCAACGGCAAGCCGCGCAGGTCGGGGAAAATCATAGCGTCTCCTTTCGCCGCTCGAGGGTCATGGGCAAAGTTCCTCAAACACTTATCAGACAGGTTCGACCTGAAGTCTAATCGACGATCGCCTCACAGTTGCGACTGATTGCTGCAGATAGCACAACGGCCACCCGAGGATGGCCGTCGTCCTACCCTGCACACAGGTTCAAGGCTTCTTCATGGCGTCCTTGACCTTGCCAACCGCTTGCTGAGCTTCGCCCTTGAGTTCCTGGGCCTTGCCCTCGGCGCGCAGCTTGTCGTTGTCGGTCACCTTGCCAACACCTTGCTTGACGTTGCCAACAGCCTCGTTGGCCATACCTTTTACTTTGTCTTTAGTGCCACTCATGGGAGTTCTCCTGAAGGGGAAATAACACGCGGTCAGAGTCGACAGTCTGTGGACCCATGGCCTGTTGCGAGAGTTTCAATTATTTGCCCGCTGGCAAAACAGCGGGCGAATATCGCCCCGATTCGCTCAAGCAAGCCGCTGAATCGCAAAGGCTTATCCTAGAATCGACAGCCACGCTGCAGGCTTTTTGCGCCTGCGCTATAACAACAACAGCCGACTGCGGAAACCTTTGCCCATGCGCGTCACGCCCCTGCTGGCAGCCCTTTTGCTGCCCCTGTCCGCCATTGCCGCCGCACCGGCAACGGCCCTGACCACGCTGGTGGTCGATCGATACGCCGATGACCAACAGCCCGGCAGCCTGCGTTGGGCGATCGAGCGCAACAACGAAAAGCCCGGCCAGTACCGGATCGAAATCCGCCCGGTAGGCAAGCCCCCGTACCTGATCAAGCCAGCCTCGCCGCTGCCGCCGATCCAGGGCCCGGCAAGCATCGAAGGCACGGCCTGGGCCCGCGACGGCCAGTTCATCGCCATCGACGGCTCGGCCTACATCATCGGCGACGGCACCCAGGCCTGCCCCGGCGCCGTACCCGGCCAGTTCGGCACCAATGTACGCACCACCACCGGCCCCGGGCTGGTGCTGCGTGACACCCAGGGCGTGCGCATTTCCGGCCTGGAAGTGCGTAATTTCTGCATCGGCATCCTGCTCAACCGCGCCAGCAACAACGTCATCGAAGACAACCGCATCGTCGCCAACAAGGGCGGTGCCGGGATCATGCTCACCGGCGACGATGGCCAGGGCAACCCGACCGCGACCACCACCAATAACAACAAGGTGCTGCGCAACCAGCTGATCGATAATGGCGATGGCCTGGAACTGACCCGCGGCGCGGCGTTCAACCTGGTGGCTGACAACCTGTTCCGCTCCACCGAGGCCAACCCGGAACCGTCCCAGGGCATCGAAATACTCTGGGGCAACGACAACAGCGTGGTGCGCAATCGTTTCGAGAACTACTCGGACGGCTTGCAGATCAACTGGGGCCAGCGCAATTACCTGGCCGCCAACACCTTTACCGGCAACTCGATCGGGGTCAGCGTCAGCGGCGCCGGTAATATCCTTGACGGCAACCTGATCCATGGCAACCGCATCGGCGTGGCCCTGCGCCCGGAGCCAACCACCACCAGCAACCGCCTGAGCGCCAACCGCATCTGGGACAACGGCAAGGACATCCGTCGCTGCCAAGCCGGTGGCTCGTGCATTGCCGAGCAGCGCACCGGGGCCATCGTCTTTGGCGTACCGGCGCTTGAGCATGCGATCTATGAGGGCTCACGGGGGATTGGCGTCGATCAGTCGGCGAACAACCGGGCGATCATCTGCGACGCCAAGGCGCCCGTAGAAGGCTGCCAGCCGTTGCCCAACCGTAACCAGCCAGCACCGCAGCTCACTGAACTCAAGGACGGTCGCTTGAGCGGTACGGTCCATGCTGAGCCTCACAGCCTGCTGCGTGTTGAAGTATTCGCCAATGGGCAAGCCGCTGGCCGCGAAGCCGAGCAGTACCTGGGCGAAGTGATGGTGCCGACTGACGCACGCGGCGAGGGGCACTTCGACTATCGGCTGGAACAGGCGCAGCGGTTCGGCGCCTTTACCGCGACGGTGACACGCACCGATGGTGCCACCTCACCGCTGAGCCAGCCGTTGTCGCCAGCAACGGCCAGCGCCAACCGCTAAGCCCCGTTGCGGGGTCAGTGTTTCCTGGCATCGCATTGGGCGCGCAGATCGCGGTTGTCGATGCTGCCGCAACTGCTGCCTTTCATGGCGTTGCAGTAGGCGCGCTGATCCCGGTCGTCGATCGAGCCACAGCTGCCACCCTGGGTTTCGGCATTGCAGGCGGCACGCAGGTCGCGGTTGTCGATACTCCCGCAACTGCCGCCTTTCTTGGCATTGCAGTAGGCGCGCTGGTCACGGTCATCGATGGAGCCACAGCTGCCGCCCTGGGTTTCGGCATTACAGGCGGCACGCAGGTCGCGGTTATCGATACTCCCGCACGAGCCCCCTTCGCGGGCATAACAGTAGGCACGTTGATCGCGGTCATCGATACTGCCGCACCCTGCATAGGCATAGCCACTGAGCATCAACAACAGGGCAATCACTACTTTCATTTGCGTTCTTCCTTGGGTTGCCAGGGAGGCGCCTGGCGCTGGTCGATCAATTGGCTGGCGCACCATTGCGCGCCATCATATTGATATCAAAGCAGGAAATAAGTTCCGCGCACGCCTGCGCTTGCCACGGCGGCTTTATGTTTCAAGTTAATCCCAGCACAATAAGCGACCTTTCAAGCGTCACCCGTAGGAACCTGCATGAAACTCGACAAACCCACCGCCATTGCCCGTCGCAACCAGGAACTGGAAAGACCGGTACTTTCCAGCGACAACACCCTGTTTGCCGTGCTCGACACCAAGCGCAGCCTGTGGTGGTTCGATGTGCCGGTGAAGCTGGTGCTGAAAAAAGACGCGGCTGACTGGGTCAACCTGCTGCTGCACACGCCCGAGACCGACGAACTGCAGCACCTGAAGGTGCCGGTGAATTTCTTGAAGGCCCATCTGGAGAAGATGGAAGTGCGCCACCCCGGCAAGCGGCGCTCCACCATCAGCCTGGCGCTGAGCGCAGACCGCGACTCGTTGCTCCAGGACTTGCGTCCGGGCGGCGAAAACCTGAACTTCGCAGGCTTTCGCCAGGCCTGATCAGGCCAGTTCGATGCGGTCGGCGTGGATGACGATGCGGCCATCCTTGTACAAGGCACCGATGGCTTTCTTGAAGTTGCCCTTGCTGACCCCGAACAGATCGCTGATCAACTGCGGGTCGCTCTTGTCGCTGACCGGCAGCACGCCGTTGGCGTCCTTGAGCTTGGCGAGGATCTTGTCGTGCAGGCTGTTGGCCAGGTCCTGGCCGATGGGCTGCAGGCTCAGGGCAATCTTGCCGTCGCTGCGCAGCTCCTTGATGTAGCCCTTCTCCTGCTTGCCCGAACGCAGGAACTTGAACACTTCGTTCTTGTGAATCAGGCCCCAGTGCTTGTTGTTGATGATCGCCTTGAAACCCATCGGGGTTTCTTCGGCCACCAGCAAGTCGACTTCCTGGCCGACCTTGTAGGTCGCCGGCACCTTGTCCAGGTAACGGTCCAGGCGCGCGGTGGCGGTGATGCGGCGGGTACGCTTGTCGAGATAAGCGTGCACCACGCAGTACTCACCGGCCTTCATCTGGCGCTTTTCTTCGGAGTACGGCATCAACAGGTCTTTGGGCAGGCCCCAGTCGAGGAAGATGCCGATGCTGTTGATCTCTTTGACCTTGAGGCTGGCGAACTCGCCGACCTGCAACTTGGTCTTTTCCGTGGTGGCGATCAGCTTGTCTTCGCTGTCGAGGTAGACAAAGACGTTCAGCCAGTCTTCGACCTCGGTGGGCGTGTCCTTGGGGATGTAACGGTTAGGCAGCAGGATTTCGCCGTCCGCCCCACCGTCCAGGTACAGACCGAAGTCTGTGTGCTTGACCACTTGCAAAGTGTTGTAACGCCCAACTAAAGCCATTTCCGGAAATCCTCGTTGCGAGCGGGGCATTCTACACCTGAAGCGGCGATTGCGCCCGGTTGCCAATGACGGCCTGTCAGCAAAATGAACCGTGCGGGCCTGGCCTGTTCTATAAAGACAAGCAAGCCTTTGCAAGGATTCGCTCATGTACGCCAGCCTGTCCAAGTACCTGCGCACCGTTCTGTTGCTGGTGATATCGGCCATGCTGGTGGTCGCCTGCAACCGTATCGACCTGGCCTACCGCAACCTCGACATGCTGGTGCCCTGGTCGCTGAACGACTACCTGAGCATGAACCGCCAGCAGAAGACCTGGCTCAACGATCGGCTCAAACAGCAACTGGCCTGGCATTGTCGTACGCAGTTGCCCGGTTACCTGACCTGGATCGACGAAATCCAGACGATGGTCGCCAACAATGCGGTAACCGACCAGCAACTGCAGGTGCGCACCCAGCAAGCCCGGCAAGCGATTGCCAAGGTCGCCGACCAGATCACCCCCTCGGCCGCCGAGCTGTTGCGCAGCATGGACGACGATCAGGTGCGGGAAATGCGCGAGGCGTTTGCCGAAGACATCCGCGAACGTCAGGCCAAGTACGTCAATACGCCGTTGGCGCGGCAGATCGAACGCCGCGCAGAGCGCATGGAAAAGCGCCTGAGCACCTGGCTGGGCGAGCTCAGCCCGCAACAGAAGTTGCGGATCATGACCTGGTCCCAGGGCCTGGGCGAGCAGAATCGCCAGTGGATTGCCAACCGTGCCCATTGGCAGGCGCAGTTCAGCGCGGCGATGGACCAGCGCCACAGCGACACCTTCGAGCCACGCCTGGAAATCCTCCTGAAGAAACGCGATAGCCTGTGGACCCCGGAGTACCGGAGAGCCTTCCAGCGTACCGAGCAGGAGGCGCGGCGGTTGCTGGTGGATGTGATGGCGCAGAGCAGCGAGCAGCAGCGCCAGTACATGGGGCAGAAGCTTGGGCAGGTGCGGCAGAGTTTCAGCGAGTTGAAGTGCTTGAAGGGGTGACCCCCTGAAATCATCTCATAACCCCTGTGGGAGCTGGCTTGCCAGCGATGAGGCCAGTACAGCCTGCACTGCAGGCGGCGCCTGGAATACGAGCGCTTCGCGCTCGATCGCTGGCAAGCCAGCTCCCACAGTGTTCAGCTCTCCCGGCACTTGCGCCGGTACGGGAACACATCGATCACCTTGCCGCCGCGGATCGCCGCCTGCAGGCTCTTCCAGTAATCGGCGTCGTACAACTCGCCATGCAGCTGGCTGAACAAGCGGCGCTGGCCACTGTCGGCAAACAGAAACGGCGGAAACTCCTCGGGGAACACATCCAGCGGCCCGATCGAATACCAGGGCTCGGAGGCCATTTCATCCTCGGGGAAACGCGGCGGCGGGATGTAGCGGAAGTTGACCTCGGTGAGAAAGCAGATCTCGTCGTAGTCGTAGAACACCACCCGCCCGTGGCGGGTAACGCCAAAATTCTTCAGCAGCATGTCACCCGGGAAGATATTCGCCGCCGCCAGTTGCTTGATGGCCAGGCCATAATCCTCCAGGGCTTCGCGTACCTGGGCGCCGTTGGCGTTTTCCAGGTACAGGTTGAGCGGGGTCATGCGCCGCTCGGTCCAGCAGTGGCGGATCAGTACGGTGTCGCCGTGCACTTCGACGGTGGACGGCGCCACTTCCAGCAGTTCGGCCAGGCACTCGGGCTCGAACTTGCTCAAGGGGAAGCGAAAGTCGGAGAACTCCTGGGTGTCGGCCATGCGCCCGACGCGGTCGACGCTTTTCACCAAGCGGTACTTTTCGATCACCGTGGCGCGGTCGACACTCTTGGACGGCGAGAAGCGGTCCTTGATGATCTTGAACACGGTATTGAAGCCCGGCAGGGTGAACACGCTCATGACCATGCCGCGCACGCCGGGCGCCATGATGAAGCGGTCGTCGGTGCTGGCCAGGTGATTGATCAGGG
>RCUI01000210.1_pt1 | contig 21918 bp, 19 predicted proteins | sample 2166121 | NCBI WGS metagenome assembly RCUI01 (sample SAMN09932700, study PRJNA488358) | compost metagenome | feature: garden; material: soil; isolation source: compost soil in succinic acid-enriched culture | place: Germany: Experimental Botanical Garden Goettingen | collected 2016-01-27
AAACTGCTGTATGTGGCGCGTGTCACAATCCGGACGGCAACAGCCTGGCGCCGAATTTCCCGAAACTTGCAGGCCAGGGTGAGAAGTACCTGGAAAAACAATTGCACGACATCAAGTCGGGCAAGCGCACCGTGCTGGAAATGACCGGTATGCTGGCCGCCTTCAGCGACCAGGACCTGGCCGATATCGCCGCCTACTTCTCCAGCCAGAAAGGCAGCGTGGGTGCGGCGGATCCGAAGCTGGTCGAGCGCGGCCGCGCACTGTTCAATGGCGGCGACGTCGAAAAAGGCCTGCCAGCCTGCACCGGCTGTCACTCGCCTAACGGCGCGGGCATCGCCCTGGCCGGCTTCCCGCACCTGGGTGGCCAGCATGCCAGCTACGTCGCCAAGCAACTGACCGACTTCCGCGAAGGCAACCGCACCAACGATGGCGATGCCACCACCATGCGCACCATCGCGGCCAAGCTGAGCAACAAGGACATCGAAGCGCTGTCCAGCTACATCCAGGGTCTGCACTGATCCGCGCTTTAACGCTGGGTTAATACTGCGGCGTAAAGATGAAAAGGGTGGCTTCGGCCGCCCTTTTTTGTGCCCGCTGCCGTTACACTAACGAACTCGGGCCCGCTTCGACCTGTCTCACTGCAGGTCGTGTCGAGGCGACCAAATTGACTGCTCAGGAGTGAAGCATGCGTAATCTGATTCTCAGCGCCACGTTGGTCGCCGCCAGCGTCTTCGGTATGACTGCCCAGGCTGCACAGCCTATCGGGGCTGCCGAGCCTATCGAGGCTGGCAAGCAGTATGCCGAGCTGAGCAACCCGGTACCGGTGTCGGTGCCAGGCAAGATCGAAGTCGTGGAGCTGTTCTGGTATGGCTGCCCGCACTGCTACAGCTTCGAGCCGGTGGTTAACCCATGGGCCGAGCAACTGCCAGAAGACGTCAACTTCAAGCGTATCCCGGCCATGTTCGGCGGCCCATGGGATGCCCACGGCCAGATGTTCTTGACCCTTGAAGCCATGGGTGTCGAGCACAAGGTTCACGCTGCAGTGTTTGAAGCGATTCAGGTTCAGCGCAAAAAACTGACCGATCCTGAAGAAATGGCTGACTTCCTTGCCACCCAAGGTGTCGACAAGGGCAAGTTCCTTGCAACCTTCAACTCCTTCGCTATCAAAGGCCAAGTGCAAAAAGCCAAGGAGCTATCTAAGAAGTACGAAATCACCGGTGTACCAAGCATGGTCGTCAACGGCAAATATCGCTTTGACCTCGGCACTGCCCAAGGTCCGGCAGGCGTCCTCAATGTTGCCGACCAGTTGATCGCCAAGGAGCGCGCCGCCAAGTAAGCGGCGCCTACCTACCATGCGCCGCTGGCGAGCTGAGCGAGGCGTTGGCCTGCACGATCCGCGGGTCAACGAACATCACCTGCAGGCTAACGGCCTGCCAGAGGATGGCCGACTGCGCCTGCTCAGTTTCAATATCCAGGTGGGCATCAGCACCGAACGTTACCGGCACTACCTGACCAAGAGCTGGCAGCACCTGCTGCCGCACAACGGGCGTGCCGGCAACCTGCAGAAGATCGGTGACCTGCTCGGTGATTTCGACCTGGTGGCGCTGCAGGAAGCTGACGGTGGCAGCCTGCGCTCGGGGTACGTCAACCAGGTCGAACACCTGGCCCAGCTCGGTGCTTTCCCCTATTGGTATCAGCAGCTCAACCGCAACCTCGGGCGCTTTGCCCAGCACAGCAACGGTGTGCTCAGCCGTCTCAAACCACAACTGCTTGAAGATCACCCCCTGCCCGGCCCAGCTGGGCGGGGAGCGATTCTGGTGCGATTCGGTGAAGGCGAAGATGCGCTGGTAGTGGTAATGATGCACCTTGCGCTGGGTTCCAAGACCCGTGCGCTGCAACTCGCCTACATCCGCGAATTGATCGGCGGCTATCGCCATCAGGTGTTGATGGGCGACATGAACACCCACGCTACTGACCTGCTTGAGCATTCGCCACTGCGCGATCTGGGCTTGGTCGCTCCTCAGGTGCAAGCCACCTTCCCTAGTTGGCGGCCACAGCGCTGCCTTGATCACATTTTGCTCAGCTCAAGCCTGACCCTGGAACGGGTAGAGGTGCTGGCCCAGCCTATTTCCGATCATCTTCCGGTCGCGGTTGAGATTCGTTTGCCTGATGCCCTCGCTGTGGATACGCTGCCCGCTTTGAGCTAATTGCCATCACCCCTCTGCGGACCCAGGCATGACCGACGAAGCCCAGCGCTGGAAAGAAAAGTACCTCAAGAGTATCGAACAGCAAGAGAAGCTCGAGCGCCGTTGGGAAGCCCGCCTCGACCTGTTGCGTCGTGGTCTGGTGCGTAGCACCCTGGCCGCTGAGGGTAGCGACCGCGCGGTGGACCAGTGCATGAAGGAAATGCGCGAAGTCATTCGTACCGACAATATGGACGCTGCCCTCGCCGGGTTGATCCCGCGTCTGGAAAAAGCCGTGCTCGACTCCGAGCAGCGCCGCGAGACGCGTGTTGCTCAAGTCAGCAGTGCCCTCACTTCGTTGGTTAGCCAACTGCAGACCTTGCCGTTGCCCAGTGATGTCAGCCGTCCGCTGAAGAAATTTGCCAAGCAAGTTGAGGCCCGCGCCAGCCAGTCTCGCGAGGTCCCGCTCCTGCTGGGCGAGCTCAGTGGCTTGCAAGGCCAGGCGCTGTCGGCCCTTGAACGCCCTGAAGAGGCACAGCGTCCAGGCTTTTTGCAGCGTCTGTTTGGCAACCGTGAAACCGAAGCTGAAAACCTGCAACCCGTCTTGGCCGGGGTCGCGTCGGGTGTGTCTGAGGTTGCTGAGGTTGTTGAACAGCCTGTCCCGGTTGCGCAATCTTCTGTAGCGGTTGCACCCCAACCTTACGCTACGGTGGACGTCGACGAGCTGCAGACGCTGGAGGCTACTGCCGAAGTAATCGTCGAGCCGTTGCCGTCAGCAGTCGATGTACCAGGCGTGAGGGAAAAGTTGGAAAACGAAGCGGTACCTGCACTGCAGATTACCGAGCTGCCCGCCAATCTTGAGCCCGAAGCCGAGCCCCCTGCGCCGGTCGAACCGCCTCCGGGAGGGAGTGAGCAGGACGTGCTGGCGTTGCTCGAGCACAGCCCAGACGAGCGTCAGGATGATCAGCCCGAAGTGGCGCCGGTGGACGACGAAGAGGCCCACTACGCCCTGCCGGATGGCACTGAACCCAGCTACAGCTCGGTCGCCACGCATATCGAAGAGACCTTGCTTGGCCTGCTTGATGACCTGACCCTGCCGGAACGCTACAAAGTCCAAGCCCAGTCGGTGCGCGAGCGCCTAGAACATGGTCTGAACTGGTACGAACTGTTGCCGGTGCTGGATGACCTGGCGGTACTCATGTTGGCAATCAACGACAGTGGTCAGCACGAGTTTGAAGCATATCTGCAGCAACTCAACGAACGACTTGAGTCGTTCCAGAGTCATTTGCATGAGGCCAGCGAAGGTCATGCCGACAACACGTGTGCCGCCCGCGATCTGGATAACCAACTCCGTGAACAGGTTGATGGCCTGCAAAGCAGTGTTCAAGGTGCTGCCGACCTTGACAGCCTCAAGCATATTCTGGAAAACCGCCTGGAAGGCTTGCTCGGCACCATGGACGAGCATCAACACCAGCGTGATCAGCGTGAGCAGGACATGGCCAGCCGCCTGCAAGGTTTGGCCGAACGTGTAGCGAGCATGGAGCAGGAAGCCATGGGCTATCGCGAACACCTTGAAGAGCAGCGCCAAAAGGCCTTGATCGACCCTCTTACAGGCCTGCCCAATCGGGCTGCCTGGTCCGAGCGGGTGGATCAAGAGGTGCTGGAGTGGCAGGAAAACGGCGGTCATCTGTTGATGGCGATCCTCGACCTCGATCACTTCAAGCGTATTAATGACAGCTATGGTCACCTGGCCGGCGACAAGGTCCTGAAGATTGTCGCCAACGTGTTGCGTAAAAACTTGCGCAGTCGCGACTTCATCGCCCGCTTCGGTGGCGAGGAGTTCGTGCTGCTCATCCCTCAGACGACACTGTCGACCGGTTGCCAGTTGGCCGAGAGCTTGCGTGCGGCAATTGAGGCGTGTCCGTTTCACTTCAAAGGCGAGCGGGTGACCATTACCCTGTCGATTGGCATCAGCGCTTTCCGCTCCGGAGAACGCAGTGAGGGGGTGCTCAAGCGCGCTGACGAAGCCCTGTACCGGGCGAAACATCTGGGCAGAAATCGAGTCGAACAGGGATAAGTGGCGGCAGCGCGGATACGTTATGCTATTGCATTGCAGATCATCACACGTGCCCTTCTCCATGAAAGCCATACTCACCGCGCTCCTGCTACTGACCCTGGCAGGTTGTAGCAGTGGCTTGCGAATTGACCGCAGCCACCCTTCGGTCAATCAGGACGGACGCATTCAGTTTGTCATCCTGCACTACACCAATGCCTCGCTGGAGCGCTCCCTGCAATTATTGACTCACGGCGAAGTCAGCAGCCACTACCTGGTGGGCGACTCTCCCGCGACCGTCTATCAGTTGGTGGATGAAAGCCGACGCGCCTGGCATGCCGGTGACAGTCAGTGGGATGGGCGCACTTGGCTCAATTCCAGCTCCATAGGCATCGAGATCGTCAACCCGGGCTTTACCGACACCCCTAACGGTCGGGTCTGGCATCCTTACACTGAAGCGCAGGTAGAGGCGCTGATTGCGCTGCTCAAGGACATCGTCAAACGCAACAACATCCAGCCCCGCTACATCATTGGTCACAGTGACATCGCGCCGTCGCGCAAACTGGACCCGGGCCCGTTGTTCCCCTGGAAGCGCCTGGCTGATGCGGGGCTGGGTGTCTGGCCAGATGCGCGCGCAGTCGCTCAGCAGCAGGCGCGTTTCAGCGTCAACCCACCGAGCATCACCTGGTATCAGCAACAACTGGCACGCTTTGGCTATGCCATTGAGCAGACCGGCGTCTATGACGTCAGCACCAAGCATGTGCTGGCGGCGTTCCAGATGCGCTTCCGTCCCCAGCGTTTTGATGGCGTGCCTGATGCGCAAACGGCGTCGATGTTGCAGGTGCTCAACAGCCGCTAAATGACGGCGCCGCCAAACGGGCAGGCTGATTTCACCGGCAGTTGCTATACCTCTTGGTATTCAACTGGATATGCCTTGATGTCAGCTGCCCTATCTGTGCTGCGCCACTTGCTCTATCGTCCCTGGTTACTGGCCACACTTGCGGCTTCGGCCAGCGCAATTTTATTGCTGATCGCCAGCATCGGTGTTGCCATGCACCAGGCGCAGCAGAGCGAAAGTGAGCAGATGAATGCCAAGGGCGAGCGTTTCCTCGAGCGCCTGGAGCAGATATTCGGCCAGCTGCGCGAAGGCGTCGACGAGTTGCAGGCGCAACCACTGCGCGGCTGTGATGCGGCGATGTTGGGGGTACTGCAGCAGGTTGGCTTCAAGTACCGGTTTGTCTACGAAGCGGCTTATGTCGATGGTACGGTTGCCTGTTCCAATCGAATCGGTGAGCGCACTATCAACCCCTTGCGGCCTCCGGACATTGGCGGGCCGACCTACAGTTACTGGCTCAATACCACCAGCGAACCCAATGACAACCTTGCAGCGTTGATGCTGGGGCGAGGCAAGTTCCTGGTTTCGACCTCCCGCGGGCATTTGACCGATGTCGTCGACTTACCTGCGGACGGTAGTTTGCTGGTGGTGTTGGATAACGGTACGCGGGCCGTACCGGTGCTTGGCCCGCCCCAGGTCTGGCCGCCTTCAGCGGACTGGCCCCCGCAATCTAACGACGCGTTGCTAGAATTGCCCGACCGTTTGATCTATCGCATGCCGACCAAATCGCCGGACTATCAACTCGTGTTGATTGCGCCTCGCGCCAGTTTGCCGTTGAAGATGAACGGTGTGCTCTGGTTACTGTTCCCAGGCAGTCTGGTATTGGCGTGGTGCCTGGGTTGGCTGGTGCTGCAACTGGTGCGTCAACGCCGCTCGATGAGCTCGGAGTTGCAGGGTGCCTTGCGCCGCGGTGAGTTGCAGGTGCTGTATCAGCCGATCTTTGAGCTGACCAGCCGTCGCTGCGTGGGCGCTGAAGCCCTGGTGCGCTGGCGGCGCCCTGACGGCTCACTGACCAGCCCTGATCTGTTCATTCCGCTGGCGGAAAATACCGGACAGATCCGCCAGATTACCGATTTCGTGCTGCAGCGCGTGCTCGAGCAATTGGGTCAAACGTTACGGGCCAATCGACAGCTTTATGTCTCAGTCAACCTGGCCGCCTGTGATGTGATGGTGCCAAGGATTGGTCGGGTCGCGGCGCGTTTGTTGGCATTGCATCATGTCTCTGCCAGCCAGATTGCCTTCGAGGTCACCGAGCGTGGGTTGATCGATGTCGTCGTTGCTCGCGACAACCTGCAAGCCTTGCGTGCGGTGGGTCACCAAGTGTTGATCGATGACTTCGGTACCGGCTATTGCAGCTTGGCCTATCTACAGACCCTGCCAGTGGATTGCCTGAAGATCGACAAGGCGTTTATCGATGCCCTGGGTCATGATGCGGCCAGCAGTGGGGTGGCGCCACATATCATCCGTATGGCTCACGCCCTGCAGTTGCGGGTTATTGCCGAAGGTATCGAGTATGAAGACCAGGCTATGCTGCTCAACAGTGAAGGGGTGAACTACGGCCAGGGATGGCTGTTTGCGCACCCCCTCAGTGCCCGCCAGTTCGTCGAGCTGATTACCCGCGGTCGGCGCATAACGCCGCGGCGAATTGATGATGAAGCCTGACGCGCGGCAACCTCAGACTGGCAAGGCCATATAGAACTGCGTGCCTTGGCCGGGACGTGAGTAAACGCCCATGCGGCCGCCATGCAGCTGAACGATTTCCTTGCACAGTGCCAATCCCAGGCCCGCCCCGCCTTTCTTGCGTCCCACCTGAACGAACGGTTCAAAGATCCGTCCCTGTTGACTGTAGGCAATGCCTTCACCAGTGTCTTCGATACTAATGATTACCCGTTCGGCATGCCGCCTGGCATGCAGGCGAATGCTGCCGGCCGTCGGCGTGTGGCGTAGGGCATTGTCTAACAGGTTGTCCATCACCCGATCCAGCTGCGCAGTATCGGCCTGGATATGGGGTAACTGCGTTGCCAGGTCTACCTGCAGATCGATGTGTTTTTCTTGGGCGAGCGCTGCAAAACGTTCGCTGGCGCGGGCCAATAACTCATCGACCGCACATGGCGTAAGCTCAAGTTTTTGCTGGCCACTCTGGTAGCGGGAGAAGTTCAGCAAGTCGTTGATCAGCTGCGTCAGGCGCTGCATTTCTTCACCGATGGTGGCGAGCAAATCAGTTTCACGTGCCTGTGGTGGGAATTTCAGGCGTTCACACAACAGTCCGAAGGCCATATGCATGCCTGTGACTGGCGTGCGTAGCTCGTGAGAGGCCCGCAGAACAAACTCGCTGCGTACCCGCTCGAAGGCCCGCAATTCGGTGACATCGTGCAGCACCATGACAGCGCCGAGAATTTGCCCGTCAGGATGACATACCGGGGTCAAGCTGTAGGCCAAGAGACGGGGCTCTTCATCTATTTCCAGGCTCAAGTCTTCCGGTACTCGATCCAGGCTGGCGCCTCGTAGTACCAGGCGCAGTTGTTCATCCAGTTCAGGACGCTGCAGCGCTTCACTCAGGCCACGCCCCAAGCGGCTGTCGTTCCAGTTCAATTGTCGTTGAGCGACTGGGTTGATGTGCTCCAGATGCCCCTGACGGTCGATGATCAACAGGCCGTCATCGATGCTGTCGAGTACCGCCTGCAGACGCTGCTGACCTGCGAGCAGCTCATCGACATTGGTTGCCTGATGTTTGCGCAGGGCTTCGGCCATCAAACCGAAGCGCCGGGTCAACTGGTTGACCTCCAACGCGTGGGAGACCGGTAAGGTGACTTCGAAGTCGCCCTGTCCAATTTGGTCAGCCGCTTTGGCCAGAGCTTCGATTGGCAGGCCAAAACGTCGGGCGATTGCATGGGCGGTGACAAAGCCCAGAATCAACACGGCCACACCAACCAGACCGAGCAGGCTGGAAATCAGCAAGGCGCGATCATAGGACTTCTGTTCACTTTCATTGATGTGCTGCAGTGCCCGTTTGTGGGCGTCGACCAGGTCGCTTCGCAGTACACCGAAAGCTTGGCCCAATGGTTGGTCGGTGGCCATGCCGCGCGCGGGTGTGGGAGTCTCACGAAAAGCCTGGAGGTAGCGTTGATAATGGCTGTTGGTATTGGCGAAGTCTTTACCGGCAGCAGGATCGCTTTCCTTGTTGATTGCTTCGTCCAACAAGTCCTGGAACTGCGTCTGCAAGTCTCCAAGGGCATCGCGGTCGGTGGATTCATTGAGCATTAAGGTCAGTTGTTCGCCGAGGTTTTGCCGCAGTTTCAGACCCAGATCGAGGATCGCAGTGTTTTCCTGGATCAACGCCTGTTGCGACCTGGCCATCTGCAGGACGCTGACCAGCCCCAATAACAGGCCCAGCAAGGCCACGGTAATCAACGCCGAAATACTGAGGAAAAGCCGCGTTCGCAGCTTCATGGCCCATTTCATAGGTTGTACTGCTTACGCTTGCGATACAGAGTTGAAGCATCGATCCCAAGCGTCTTGGCCGCTTGGTCGAGGGTCTCACTGGTGGCCAGCACCGCTTCGATATGCGCCCGCTCCAGTTCGTCCAGGCTCAGTGCCGCGCCGATGCGCGGGGCATTGCTCACCGGTTGTTCGGCCATGCCCAGATGGCTGATTTCGACCCGTTCCTGAGGGCAGATGATACTGGCCCGTTCGACCACGTTACGCAGTTCGCGAATGTTCCCCGGCCAGCGGTAATTGAGCAGCGCCGCTTGCGCTTCGTCGCTGAAACCGCGTGCGGGCCTTGAGTATTCTTTGACGAAGCGGGCTAGAAAACGGTCGGCGAGCGTCAGGATGTCTTCGCTGCGTTCGCGCAGTGGCGGCAGGTGCAAGGTGATGACATTCAGGCGATACAGCAGATCCTCACGGAAGCGGCCGTCGCGGACCATGTCCTCAAGATTGAGGTTGGTCGCAGCCAGAATTCTTACGTCGGCACGGCGGGTGACCGGATCGCCAACTCGCTCGTATTCCTTGTCTTGAATGAAGCGCAACAGCTTGGGCTGAAGGGTCAGTGGGAAGTCGCCGATTTCATCGAGAAACAAGGTGCCGCCATCCGCTTGGTTGACCCGCCCCAGCGTACTTTCACTCGCCCCGGTAAAGGCACCGCGGCTATGACCGAACAACTCGCTTTCCATTAACTCGGCGGTGAGCGAAGGGCAGTTGATGGTCACACAGGCTTTGCGCGCGCGCTTGCTCCAGCCGTGAATGGCCCTGGCCAGTTCGCCCTTGCCGGTGCCGGACTCCCCTAGAATCAGAATGTTGGCATCGGTGGTGGCGACCTGGCGGGCTGTCTCCAGCACCACCATCATGGCCGGGCTGTGCGAGTCCAGGCCATCTTTAGGTTTGTTGACCTCACCTTCCAGGGCTTCCAAGCGGGCCGAGAGTTGGCGCACTTCCAACTGCTTGGCTGCGGCCAGGCGCAATTGATCGGGGCTGCAGGGCTTTACCAGATAGTCAGCTGCACCGGCCTGGATGGCGTCGACGGCGGTGTCGACCGCTGAGTGGGCCGTGACAATAACGATGCGCATCCAGGGGGCTTGAATCCGCATCTGGGCCAGGACATCCAGACCGTTGTCTTCACCCAGGCGCAAGTCGAGAAAACACAAGTCGAACACTTGGCGCTGCAGGAGGGTTTCGGCCTGGTTGGCGTTATTGGCGGTGGCCACGCTATAGCCTTCGTCTTCCAGGCAATAACGGAAAGTGCGCAGGATGGCAGATTCGTCGTCTACCAACAGGATACGGCCTTTGTGCTCCTGGGCTGATTCCATTTTTCCTACGCTCCTTCAAGAATGTTCTCTATTAGTGCCGGAGAAATCGGGCAAGTTGCATGCTCCTTTCTGATTTATTCCGATCTATGCATGGTAGTCCTTGGCCTACGACATATCTAACCCTTTGAATATTGGGGAATGGCCTCGATAGGACCTTGGCGCGTTGGCTGCTGTCCAACTAGGTTCTGACCCACCGGAGGCTTACCCATGCCTGTTCCAAATCCGTTGGCAGTCATCGCTGCCGCATTTCTTTTACTGCCAGTGGTCGCATCCGCCGCCGAGACTGTCCCATCCAACCTGCAGCAAGCCCGCCAGGAAGGCGCGCTGCAGACGGCCCTGGCCCTGAACCGGCTGCTCAATCCATTCAGGATCGAGGTCCAGGTACAAGGTGCGACGGCGCATTTACAAGGCCAGGTTGAAAACGAGGTCGAACGTCAGCTTGCCGAGCAAGTCGCCCTGGCGACCCGTGGTATTGAAAAGGTGCAGAACGATTTGCAGGTTAATGCTGAGTTGGTCGAGCAGCCGCTGGAACGGCGTGCTTATGCGCAACGCCTGGAGGACGCGACCCTGGCGGCGATCATCCGCGCGCGCTTACTCTGGAGTACTCATACCCAGGCCGCCCCTATAGAAGTCGAAAGCCGCGAAGGGGTGGTCACTTTGCGTGGCCAGGTCAGCAGTGCCGAGGCCAAGGAGCTGGCGGGTGTGCTTGCCACCTCCACCGAGGGCGTGTTCCTGGTTAACAACCTGATCAGCCTGAATGCCGCCGACATGGCCAAGTTGCGCGAGGAGCAGCAAGAAGTCAGGAGCGATCCGCAACTCAGCGATGCCTGGATCAATGACAAGGTCCAGACCAGCTTTATGTACAGCCGCAATCTTGATGGCCCAAACATTAAGGTTGCCACTCAAGAAGGGGTGGTCAGGCTGTCTGGCGAAGTGGTCAGCAGCGAACAGAAGACCATTGCTGTTGAAGTCGCTCGGCAAATTCGCGGCGTGCGCGGCGTTGACGCGGACATGCTTAAGGTGGCCAGCAATGTACAGGGCTAATCATGCAAATCGCACGAGCCGAACGAGGGCATCGTGCAGGATACGTACCGCTGAAACCAAGGATATTTCATAACGTATTGATTTATATGAATATTTATTTAAGCAAAAGACTGGCATGCACCCTGCAATAACTCCTGCAAGACAACAATGAATGCAGCAGGAGGAGCACGGCATGAACCGCCACACCGCCACCCTAGTGCAGATATCTCCACTTCAGATGCGCCAGGGGCTGTTTTTCAGTCTGGCACTGCTGCTCACCTTGATTGCCGGCCAACTCCATCACAGCTGGCAAGTCGCAGAAGAAGCTCGTGAGGTTGTGTTCCGAGCCGAATCTCTAGTCAAGGCACCGGCGCCTGCCCTCACAACGCTGATGCAATCGCGACCTGCCGCAACCAACGCTGCTCAGGTTGATGGCAACACCCCCCGTGACCGCTGGGTGTTCTGATTGCCAGTACACGCTTTTTCAAAACGGTAAGGAGAATCACCATGTTAAGTTGGGCTATCACCTTCCTGATTATCGCCATTGTCGCTGCCGTGCTGGGCTTCGGTGGTATCGCCGGCGCCGCTACCGGTATCGCGAAGATCCTCTTCATTGTCTTCCTGGTGCTGTTCGTGGCTTCCTTCTTCTTCGGTCGTCGCGGCAGAGGTTGATTATGAAAGGGACGCTATACAGAGCCCTGGCTACCGCCCTGCTGGTGGGCGGCAGTACAACGGCAATGGCGGCCAGTGACGGCCAGGTCCGGGTCAACCAATTGTTGGCCTCGGACCCCCAATACCAAAAAACCTGGCATGCGGTGGTTGAGAAGGAAGAGCGCTTGCCCGACTGGGTGCTCAACCTCAGCGGGGTTTCCGAGCAACAAATGTCTGCCGTCTCGGAAGATGGCGATAAGTATTTGGTCGGCCCGCTGTGTGAAGCCGAGCAAAAATGCCTGAACAAGCGACTTATCGTAGCTTTCAGCTGGGACAAGGATGACGCCTACGGGATGGTGGTAGAGGTTCCCGAAGGCTTGCCCACTGACAAAACACCGACCCGCCACGCCGAGTACCGTTGGCTGGGAGAGCCCGACGAAGGCATGCAGACGCTGTTGAAGGAGCAACTCAAACGAGATCCGAACTGGTACTGAATGCGACCGGGCATCCATGTACATCAGATAGAAGCTGAACCTTTTTGCATTTCACGCTTCTATGTTGCGCTCACCTGAGGAAGGTCGGCGCACGACCAAGGGGCCGGGCTGCTCTGATTGTTTCAGGATCGGAGGGGCCTAGGGGTACAGGGAGTACCCCCGATGAGGGCCGGGTCGGGGTAAGCGGTAACGGAAGTTCCAGATCGGACGTCACCCTCAGAAGGAGATGTTTGATCTGACTTCCGTAGCGCTTTGGCAATCACCCTTCATTTTCCCCTCCTTTCTATTTATCTGTCATACGCGTCCTACGCATATTTCTGCGTGACCGTACATCGATATTTTTTCACCTCATCCTGGGGGGCGCTGCGAGGCAATTTCACGCATTCGGATTGTCGAACAACCATTGCCTGCACTCAGGTGGATACGTGCAAATCTGCCGGAATGTGGCGCTTTGGCCATCGTCGGAATTCCGAACGCCCTTCATTCAACCCTCTGGGACGCTCGTTTCGAGAGGAAAAGGTCATGCCGATTCGGCATGGGGTAGTCGTTTACGGCATTAGACGGCCCCCCCTCACGTGGGAATAGTTGCGCCTTTTTTCGCTGGCCTGAGCGTTCCTACGCTCGCTTGCGGTGACCTTTTACGGTGTCACCGGCGGATAGCCAAAATCGATACGGATCGCTGGCAACAGCTCTGGATTGCGGTTATCAGCCTGGTGATCGTTTCCACTTGAAGAAAAGGTAACGACATGAAGAAGGCAAAGCTAAGCCTCGCCTGGCAGATCCTCATCGGTCTGGTACTGGGGATTGCAATCGGCGCTTTACTGAATCATTTCAGTGCAGAAAAGGCATGGTGGATCAGTAACGTCCTGCAACCTGCTGGTGACATCTTCATTCGCCTGATCAAGATGATCGTCATCCCGATCGTGATTTCGTCGCTGATCGTGGGTATCGCCGGGGTTGGCGATGCGAAAAAACTCGGCAGTATCGGCCTCAAGACCATCATTTACTTCGAGGTGGTCACCACCATCGCGATCGTGGTCGGTCTGGTCCTGGCCAACCTGTTCCATCCGGGTGCCGGTATCGACATGAGTACCCTGGGTACCGTCGATATTTCCAAGTATCAGGCCACTGCGGCCGAGGTTCAGCATGAACACGCGTTCATCGAGACCATCCTCAACCTGATTCCGTCGAACATCTTCGCAGCGCTGATGCGTGGCGAGATGCTGCCGATCATCTTCTTCTCGGTGCTGTTCGGCCTGGGCCTGTCGAGCCTGCAGGCAGAGATTCGCGATCCGCTGGTGAAAACCTTCCAGGGCGTTTCCGAAGCCATGTTCAAGGTCACTCACATGATCATGAACTACGCGCCAATCGGTGTGTTCGCGCTGATCGCCGTGACCGTTGCAAACTTCGGTTTCGCCTCGCTGCTGCCATTGGCCAAGCTGGTATTGCTGGTGTACTTCGCCATCGCCTTCTTCGCCTTCATGGTGCTGGGCCTGATCGCTCGCCTGTTCGGCTTCTCGGTGATCAAGCTGATGCGCATCTTCAAGGATGAGCTGGTGCTGGCCTACTCCACCGCCAGTTCCGAGACCGTGCTGCCGCGTGTGATCGAGAAGATGGAAGCCTACGGTGCGCCGAAAGCCATCTGCAGCTTCGTGGTACCGACCGGTTACTCGTTCAACCTTGACGGTTCGACTCTGTACCAGAGTATCGCGGCCATCTTCATCGCCCAGCTGTACGGTATTGACCTGTCGCTCAGCCAGCAGCTGCTGCTGGTGCTGACCCTGATGGTGACTTCCAAAGGTATCGCCGGTGTGCCAGGCGTGTCCTTCGTGGTACTGCTGGCCACCCTGGGCAGCGTCGGTATTCCGCTGGAAGGTCTGGCCTTCATCGCCGGTGTCGACCGTATCATGGACATGGCCCGTACCGCCCTGAACGTAATCGGCAACGCCCTGGCCGTGCTGGTTATCGCTCGCTGGGAAGGCATGTACGACGATGCCAAAGGCCAGCGCTACTGGAACTCGCTGCCGCACTGGCGCAGCAAAGAAGCTGCGCCTGCTGGCAAGACTGCCAATCACTAAGGTGCAGTCTGGCTAAACGAAAAGCCCCGACCTGGTCGGGGCTTTTTTATTGCCTGAAGCGCCTGGTGCGCCCACATTTATGGCACACACCCAAGCCACCCCGTTATCATTCGCCGCAACTGTGTGGGGGAACATCGGATGCTCAACGGCCTTTGGCTTGGATTTTTTGTGGTCGCGGCCATCTCCGCGCTGGCGCAATGGCTGATAGGCGGCAATGCCGGGATCTTCGCCGCAATGGTCGAAAGCATCTTCGCCATGGCCAAGCTGTCGGTCGAGGTCATGGTCTTGCTGTTCGGTACCCTGACACTGTGGCTGGGCTTTCTGAAAATCGCTGAAAAGGCCGGGGTCGTCGAATGGCTGGCTAAAGTGCTCGGCCCATTGTTTGCCCGCTTGATGCCCGAAGTCCCGCCCGGCCACCCGGCGCTGGGGCTGATTACCTTGAACTTCGCCGCCAATGGCCTGGGTCTGGACAATGCCGCTACACCCATTGGCCTGAAAGCCATGCGCGCGCTGCAGGAGCTGAACCCCAGTTCGACTACTGCCAGCAATGCGCAAATTCTGTTCCTGGTGCTTAACGCTTCATCGCTAACTTTGTTGCCGGTGACCATCTTCATGTACCGCGCCCAGCAAGGGGCAATGGACCCGACCCTGGTGTTCCTGCCGATCCTGCTGGCGACCAGTGCCTCGACCCTGGTTGGCCTGCTGTCGGTGGCCGTGATGCAACGCCTGCGGCTGTGGGATCCGGTGGTCCTTGCCTATCTGATACCGGGCGCTCTGCTGCTGGCCGGGTTCATGGCGTTTCTTGGCACCCTCTCGGCCACGGCGCTGGCCGGGTTGTCGTCGATCCTCGGTAACCTCACTCTGTTTGGCCTGATCATGCTGTTTCTACTAATTGGTGCGTTCAAGCGGGTGAAGGTCTATGAAACCTTCGTGGAAGGCGCCAGGGAGGGCTTTGACGTCGCCAAGAGCTTGTTGCCCTATCTGGTTGCCATGCTCTGCGCAGTCGGCGTGCTGCGCGCCTCAGGCGCCCTGGAGCTGAGCCTGGATGGCATCCGCCACGTCGTTGAGTGGCTGGGCATGGATACCCGCTTTGTCGAAGGGCTGCCCACGGCGCTGGTCAAACCGTTCTCCGGTAGTGCGGCGCGGGCAATGCTTATCGAGACCATGCAGACTCACGGCGTCGACAGCTTCCCGGCCTTGGTGGCGGCGACTATCCAGGGCAGTACCGAAACCACTTTCTACGTGTTAGCTGTGTACTTCGGTGCAGTCGGTATTCAGCGTGCCCGCCATGCGGTGGGCTGCGCCCTGCTTGCTGAGCTGTCCGGAGTGATTGCGGCCATCTTCGTCTGCTACTGGTTCTTTGCCTGAATCTGCGCCTGGTTGGCCTGGGCGAGGGTCCAGTCCACCAGCTGTGCCATCAGCCGGTCACTGGCACTGCCAAAGCCGCTGACCACGGCGGGTACTTGTTTGTCGCTCAACGGCTGTCGCACTTCAAAGCGGCGGCTGGCGAGGATGCGCTGGCTGCGCCCTTGCACCAGGCGGGCGTCATAGCGGATCACCACGGCCAGGCCGTCGGCGCTGTACTCGCTCTGGAACGCCTGTAGCTCGCCAGCCAGTTCATAGTCGGCTTGCAGGTTGCTGTCATCGGCACTGAGCCGGGGTACGCGGCCATCGCGCTGGAAGGCATCGAGCATGCGGTTGCGCAGCAGCAAGGGGGCCGGGTCGCTCCAGCGCGCGCCTTTGTAGTTACTGATCAGGTTGCCTTGAGGGACCACGGCAATTTTCGGGTTGTTCAGGGCATCACTGGCCAGCGGCTTGTTCAGGCGCAGCGACCAGCTGGCTACAGCGCTCGCAGATGTGGCCTGGCTGGTTTGCGCTGAAGGCAGGCGATAGACATCAGCAGGTTCGGCCTGCGGCAGGATCGAGCAGGCACTGCCCAGGCTCAGCGCCACAGCCAGGGCCAGGTAGCGGCAGGTACGACTCATGGCGTGAACTCCTTGTTGCTATCTCGGCCGAGCAGGTAGCCGCTGGGGTTGGCTTCCAGGCGCTGGGAAATCGCCTTCAGCGAATTGAGGGTCTCGCGTAGCTCGCGGATGGCCGGGGCCAGCTGGTTCAGGCCCTGGGCGCCACCATCGAGGGCTTCGCGGTTGTCGTTGAGCAGGCTGTTGATGGTGGCTGTGCTCTGCGCCAGCGACTGCATGGCCTGTTCGGCACTGCCGAAGGCTTGCTTGCCCTGGTTGTTGAGCAGGCCATTGGCATTGCGCATCAGTTCGCTGGTCTGCTCGAGCATGGAGCTGGCCTGGTTACCGACCTGGGCCAGTTGCTGGATCGCAGTGCGGATATCCCCGCGTTGCTCGCTGAAGGCTGCCGAGGTCTGCTCCAGGTGATTGAGGGTGTTGCTCAGGCTCTTGGCGTTGTCTTCGGAGAACAGCTGGTTGGCGTTATGCACCAGCATGTTGATGTTGGTCAGCAGGTCGCTGCCGTCATCGAGCAGCCGGGCAATCGGCGAAGGCGAGGCAACGATCACTGGCAGTTTGCCGTCTTTGCCCTTGAGCTCCGGGCTTTGCGGCGTACCGCCACTGAGCTGGATGAAGGAGGTGCCGGTGATGCCGGTCAGGGTCAGTTTCGCGCGGGTGTCTTCCTTGACCGGGGTATCGGCGCTCAGGCGCACCTGGGCCAGGACCCGGCGCGGGTCCTTGGGGTCCAGGCGCAGGCTGGTGACGTCTCCCACCTTGATGCCGTTGTATTGCACCGAGCTGCCCCGGGACAAGCCGGAGACTGCCTCGTTGAATATCACCTGGTAATCCTTGAAGGTGCTGTCGACACTGGACTTGGTCAGCCACAGGCCGAACAGCATGGCACCGGTGACCACAATGACCGTGACCAGGCCGATCAGCACATGATGTGCACGGGTTTCCATCTCAGAGCTCCTTTGCCGCGATGGCGGCCTGATTCGCCGCTCGGCCACGCGGGCCGTGGAAGTAATCGTGAATCCAGGCGTCGTCGGTGTCTTCGACCTGGGTGATGGGGCCCGCTACCAATACCTTCTTCTGCGACAGTACCGCCACCCGGTCGGTAATGGTGTAGAGGGTGTCCAGGTCGTGGGTGATCAGGAACACACTCAGGCCCAAGGCGTCGCGCAGGGTCAGGATCAATTGATCGAAGGCGGCGGCACCGATCGGGTCCAAGCCTGCGGTGGGTTCATCGAGAAACAGGATGTCCGGATCCAGAGCCAGGGCTCGGGCCAGCGCGGCGCGCTTGATCATCCCGCCGGACAATGACGCGGGGTACTTGTCGGCAGCGGAAATCGGCAAGCCGGCCAGCGCCAGCTTGACCCCGGCCAAGTGCTCGGCATCGGCGCGGGAAAGACCCGCATGTTCGATCAATGGTAAAGCAACGTTCTCGGTGACCGTCAGTGATGAGAACAGCGCGCCCTTCTGGAACAACACGCCGAAGCGTCGCTCAACCTGCGAGCGCTGCTCGTCACTCACGTCAGTGAGGTCCTGGCCGAATACTTTCACTTGGCCCTCGTTAGGCCGTCGCAGACCAACGATGCTGCGCAGCAGCACCGATTTGCCACTGCCGGAGCCACCGACCACTGCCAGAATCTCACCGCGGTACAGGTCCAGGTCCAGTTGCTCGTGCACGCTCTGGGTGCCGAAGCGGTTGCAGATGCCCCGTGCTTCGATCACCGTTTCGCGGCTGTTGATTGTCTGGCTCACCAGCCCATCTCCATGAAGAACAGTGCGGCCACCGCATCGAGGACGATGACGACGAAGATCGATTGCACCACGCTGGAGGTGGTGTGCGCGCCCACCGACTCGGCGCTGCCGCTGACCTTGAAGCCTTCCAGGCAACCAATGGCGGCAATCAGGAAGGCAAAGAACGGCGCCTTGGCCAGGCCAACGAGGAAGTGCTGCACGCCGATATCGCTTTGCAGCAGGGACAAGAACATGGCCGGTGAAATATCGAGCGACAGCGCACAGACCACTGCACCCCCGATGATGCCGCAGAGCATGGCGACAAAGGTCAGCAGCGGCAGGGCAATGAGTAGCGCAATTACTCGCGGCACTACTAACAGCTCTACCGGATCCAGGCCCAGAGTGCGGATCGCATCGATTTCTTCATTGGCCTTCATCGAGCCGATTTGTGCAGTAAAGGCGCTGGCGGTGCGGCCAGCCATGAGGATGGCGGTCAGCAATACGCCGAATTCGCGTAGAAAGGAGAACGCCACCAGGTCGACAGTGAAGATGCTGGCGCCGAAGCTGGTCAGCACCGTCGCCCCCAGAAAAGCCACCACAGCGCCGACCAGGAACGTCAGCAAGGCGATGATCGGGGCTGCATCAAGGCCGGTCTGTTCGATATGGGCGACAACGGCGGTAACGCGCCAGCGCCGTGGTTGAAACAAGCGCAGGAACAGGGTTTGTAAGATCAGGCCAACGAACCCCAGCAGTTGCAGGGTGTCTTGCCACAGCGTGTCGACGGCACAGCCGATGCGGCAGAGCAATTGCACCAGCACCGATTGTTCGGGTTGTTTTTCCGGGATGCAGAAGTTCTGTACCGAGCAGTAGACCGTCTGCAACAGGGCGCGGCTGGCCTCCGGCAATTGAGCGCTGCCGGTCAGGTGCGACAGGCGTTCGGGGCCGAGCAGTTCAACCAGTAGTGAGGCGCCGGCGGTGTCCAGCTGCCCCAGTTGGCCGAGGTCGACCTCGGTGCTCTGATCGTAGTTGCCGAGCAGATTTTCAGTGAGGCGCTTAAGGCTGGCGTAGTTGGCCAGGGTCCAGTCACCAACGATCCGCAAGCAGGCGGGGTTGCTCGTAGTGTCCAGGGTTGCGCTGGCGTGAGTAGTCATAGGCTCCATGCAGTCCGACCGACGGTTCGCAAGCCTCAGAGCATAGCGTTACTCGGTCTTGGTTGCTTGACCATCGTCAATCACTTCAAAGCGCAGCACACCGATAACCTGCCCATCTTCGGTCAGCACCCTGACCTGCCAACTGCCCACGGGGTTACCGGGGAAATTCTGCTTATGGGTCCAGGCGCGGTAGCCCTCCTTGCGCCCGCCATGGATGTCCAGGGCAATGCGATCGACCTCTTTACCTTCGAACTGCCAGACATGGTAGATCCGCTCATTCAACCCGCGTGGGGCGTTGATGGCGGTGAAAGCATAGAGACCACTGCGAATCTCGCTGGCCTTGATCTCTTTGAGACTCTTGCCGGGCGTGCGGTTTTCTACTTGAGTACTGACCGCCACTTCGGCCATCCACAAGGTGGCTGGCGGCACCCAGGAGCGGAGCATCCAACCGCTGGCTCCGACAGCGAGAGTCATGACCACCAGCATCACCCCGCGACGCCAGTGGCTGATGGGGAAACTGCTGGCCAGGCTGGGGAACGACAGCAGCATGGCGATTACCAAGGCCAGTTTGAAGCTTTGCGAGGTGGTCAGGTGCAAAATGATCGGCAACGCGGTGAGCAGCGCGGCGAACAGTGTCAGGGTATGCAGCGCAAGAAACAGCCAGCGTCGTGGCGCTAGCCACTTGTAGTACAGGGGATCAATGATCGATATCAGCCCGGCGGCACCTAGAAGGCCGGTGAACACCAGTTGGCCGCTGTTCCAGGTGGTAGTGACGAAAAAGAACGGCAGGACGAAGAACAGGCTTTCCTGGTGAATCATCTGCGTGGCATAGCGCAGCAGCGGCTGCGGGATCTCGCGCTTGAACACCTTGGTGAACAACTGGGTGAAGGTGTTTTCCAGCATCAGCCAGATCCAGCTGATCAGCATCACGATGGCGATCCAGCTGGCCAAGCTTTCCTGACGGTCGACCAGGATGAAACTGGCAATACCGGAAATAAACCCGCCAAGGGCGATGACGCCGGGGTAGCGCTTGATCAGTTCGATCACGCGCTGGAGGTAGAGAGGCATGAAGGTGTTCGCAGGGTGAGGTAATAAACGTTTACAAGGATACCCTTTCTTCCTGCGGGAGCCAGTGCTGCTGGCAAGGCCCTTTCACGACTAGTTGTAGCCGCTAACGGGGTACGAGGCTGCGATCGACTGCAGGGCAGTTGCAATTCGGCACTTTGTTGAGCCTGACACATCGCGGCGGCCCGGTTTTGCGGCCGTTTCGCGCCCGCTCGCAGCCTCACGGTAGCGGCTACGGCTGTCGGTGGCGTTTTATCCACAGCAGTATGGCGGCCAAGATCAAACCTAGGCCCAACGCAATCAGGCCATACAGTTCGTTGTAACTGATCAATGGCTGTTCTACGCGCACATACCCAGGCTCGGCCAGCAATTGACGCAAGGCCTGGTTGGCATCCTCCAGGCTGACCCGGCGCAGGGTCCGCACCGGATCGGTAAAGCTGCCGTCGAGGTAGTCGTTCAGGGCGCCCCAATAGTAGTCCGCCAGGGCCGCGTTACCTTGGGTGGTCCAGGCCTCGCGATCAATTGCTGCTTGCTTGACCCGCTCGAAGGTTGCCGGGTCCAGGCCGTTTTTACGCAACTGTTTGAGCATGTCGCCCAGAGCCTGCTCGGCTTCCTTGACGTCGGCGCGATCCAGGTCGGCGTTGAGACTCATCAAGCCGGTGTCGCCGAAGCTTTCCCGTTGGCTGAAAGGCCCATATGACAGCCCGTGCTTGAGCCGTAACTGGTCGTAGATTGCCCAATCCAGATAGCGTTGCAGCAAGTCGAATGTCTGGCCGTGCTCGTTATCCAGTACGGGCTCCAAGAACATCCAGTGCAGGCGGGCACTATCCCCGAGCCAGCCACGGCTCAGCTCACGACGGGCGTCGGCCTTATGAGTGACACCTTCCAGCGTCCGGCGCTCGCCGGGCTCGGCCGGTTCCAGTTCACCATAGGTACGTTCCAGATAAGCGGGCAGCAGGCGATCAAGCCCGCCCACCACAATCAGGCTCATGTTATTGGCTGCATACCAGTGTTGGCGCACATCGCTGACCTGCTTCAGGGTCATGTCAGCTACCGCCGAGCGTTCGGCGCACTTGAGCCCTAGCTCCACGGCGAGCTGGTCGTTGGCGCCGTGGCCCAGATCCTGGCGGTCTAGCCAGCGCTGCAGGTGGGAATAGTGGCCGCCGTCTTCGCGTTCGACGATCTTCTTCGACAGCGCCAGCGCCTTCTCGTCGACTTTGGTGTCCTTGATTACCGCCAGCAGCAGGTCGAGCACCTTGCGTTGGTTGCGAGCCGGTGCTTCGATGACAAACGTCGTGTCGGCACTGCTGGTGTAGGCATTCCACTCCCCGCCCAGCGCCTGCATTCGCGTTTCCAGGCCCCCTTCACCGCTGTCGTCGAGACCACTGAAGAGCACATGTTCAAGCAAGTGCGGCAGCTCTTGCTGCTCACAAGGAAAGTCGTCGAAGCCGACACCGACCACCAGGCGAATCGATACATGATCGCGCTCATAACCCGACTTGAGCACCACCTGCAGGCCATTGGGCAGCAGGTAGCCTTCGACTTTCGAGCGGTCGAGGGCAAAGCTGGACATCGCACCTAGCAGCAGGCACAAGAACATCAGGCAACGCATGGCGAGCTTCCTTGCGGGAGTTCTGGGAGAGCGGTCAAGGTGAACGGGCATCATCCGGCACACTATCGAGCAACAGGCCGCCGGTATCGGAACCACCCAATACCACATAGGCACTGCTACAGAACAAGGAGTTCAGTCGTTTCATATCGGCGATCAGCTCCAGGTGCAAGGCACTGGTCTCGATACTTTGCACCACTTTACGTTGCA
>RCUI01000211.1_pt1 | contig 21917 bp, 14 predicted proteins | sample 2166121 | NCBI WGS metagenome assembly RCUI01 (sample SAMN09932700, study PRJNA488358) | compost metagenome | feature: garden; material: soil; isolation source: compost soil in succinic acid-enriched culture | place: Germany: Experimental Botanical Garden Goettingen | collected 2016-01-27
GTATTCTCGTAAGCCTTTTTCGCCTACAGGTACCAGGCAGTTTGAGCGCTGAATTCGGGCACGAAAAAAGGAGGGGCACGGTTTTCAGCACGTCCCAGAATTACCCTAGCCGTTACGCTCGCTTAGGGGGCTCTCCAAAGTAGAGCTCGGCCGGCGACTCGGAACCTTCAATGACCGAGCAGGTACCTGTTGTGTGTGGATGGCTAGGGCCGCCACATACAAGCCAGCCCGCAGTGGAGTTGTGGAGCTGCGAGCAGGGCTGAGCCACCTGGCTCCCCACTCCAAAGGAGAGGTGTGGAATCAATCTGTCTCGTGCATAAGCTGCGGGTGCTGCAGACAATGGATTACCACGGAGAATAATAATGAAACGATCATCGCGAATGGCGCTTGCCGGAGGCGTTTTTGCGGTTTCCTGCCTGACGGCCGCGTTGCAGTCATCTTTTGCCCACGCCACTGGAACTGTCACTGCACCGCAAGCGCAGGCGTTCTCGGACCAGGAGGTCAGTGACGCCTATATCTATCTGCTGGGGCGCCTGCTGGTGATGCGCCAACAGCGACTGGACTTTCAGCAAGGGATGCACTGGAATCAGCTTGTGCACCGCAAGCCCGGGGCCGTGGACTGGCCCAACCCCAACCTGGATGTTGCCTATTCGGAAGCCTGGCTAGCGCTGGACGAGCGTAGTTGCGCGCAGATCTCGGTACCGAGAATCGTCGATCGCTACTACACGGTGCAGTTCCTCAATGGCTGGGGCGAGACCCTGGCCAATATCAATGAACGTAGTCAGCCCGATCATCCTTTTGGCGAGTTTGCGGTCTGCCTGAAGGACGCGAAGGTGACGCTACCGGCTGGCGTGAAACGTATCGATCTGCCCGTGCGCACCGTTCGAGTGTTGACGCGGGTGGAGCTGGGCGCCGACGCGAAGCAAGCCGAGCAGTTGCAACAGCAGTTCACCTTGCGTCCTACGGGTACGCCAATGGCTGCGGCGATACCCGAGGCGCTGATGTTCGAGCTGAACAAGCTGCCGGGCGTCGAGGCATTCGATAAGGCTGAGGTTGCGCTGCAGGAGCAGGACCTCAACCCCGGCATGCAAGCCGTGCAGGCCAAGGTCCGGGCAATTGCCGCGCAACTTGCAGACCCGGTGCTGCGCGCACGTATCGATCAGCAGATCAAAACCCGTACCTATCCTGCGATGGCCAAGGCGGCGCCGACGATCGGGCCAGGAACAGTGCACAACGGCTGGGTGCGTCCTGCTGTATCCGGCGCATACGGCAGCGACTACCTGACCCGGACCCTGGTCGACTATGGCGGCATCTGGGCCAACACCCAGGAGGAAGTTCACTACTTCCGCGCGGCCGCAACGGGCAGCGGCGAGGTGCTTGACGGAGGCGAAAGCTATTCTCTGACGATTCCGGCTGATCAGCTGCCGCAGAATTTCGCCCGCTACTTCTGGTCGATCACCGCCACCGATGCGAAAAACTTCCGTGTCTTGCCCAACACGCTGGGGCGTTATCTGCTCAACAACCAATCCGATCTGAAATACAGCGCGGATGGTTCGCTGACCCTCTATTTCGGTCCGCAAAGGCCCGCAGGCGCTAGCCAGGGCAACTGGCTGCCTACCGCAGCGGGCGAACCGTTCAGGCTGATACTGCGCTATTACGGCGCCAAGGGCGCGGTAGCCGCTGGAGACTATTTCCCTCCGGCGCTGGTCAAGCTCTGAAAGGCGTCAAAACCACGGCCACCGCGCCGCAGTCATTTGAATCATAAGGACAAGAACAATGAATGAATTGAAAGCTCTGGTGGCGACTATCGCCTTGTACAGCGCCTACCTCCCGGTAGCGCATAGTGATGCGTTGCAACCAACGGCGGTGCCGGTCACCGTCGACAACTTCATCCGCGCCGAGACCGACCGTTACTTCGCACTGACGGCCCAGCGCGGCGGCTTTGGCACGTTCTCCCATTGGCGCAACCTGATTCCGGTGGATCGGCCAACCGTGATCCGTCCGAACCGCGACACGCTGTACTCAACCGCGGTTTTCGATATGAACGCCGGCCCTGTCAGCGTAACCCTGCCAGACGCTGGCAATCGCTTCATGTCGCTGGTGATGATCGATGAAGATCACCAAGTCATCGGTGTTCACTATGGGGCAGGGGAGTACCGCCTGAACCGCGCGGATGTGTCCACGCGCTATGTCATGTTCGGCGTGCGAACCCTCATCAATCCCGGCGACCCGCAGGACCTGGGCAAGATTGCCGCCTTGCAGGATGCCATCGTCGCCAGGCAGGACGGTGGGCCTGGGCAATTCCAGGTGCCGAACTGGGACGAACCCAGCCGGGCGCACATACGTAAGTCGTTGTTGGCACTGGGCTCGACCCTTGAAGATTCTCGCGGCATGTTCGGCAAGCGTGAAGACGTCGACCCGGTGCGCCACCTGATCGGCAGTGCCATGGCCTGGGGCGGAAACCCGGAAAAGGACGCGTACTACCAAGTTGTCACGCCGCAGCATAATGACGGCAAAACCCCGTATCAGCTGGATGTTTCCAATGTGCCTGCAGGGGCTTTCTGGTCCATCAGTGTTTACAACGCGCAGGGGCAATTCCAGAAGAATGCCCAGGAAGCCTACGCACTGAACAACCTCACTGCACGCAAAGGTGAGGACGGTAAGGTGTCGGTTCGCTTTGGCGGATGCGAGGCGACGGTTGCCAACTGCTTGCCGATCATGCCGGGCTGGAACTACATGGTGCGCTTCTATCAGCCGGCCAAGGCGGTGCTGGATGGCTCGTGGAAGTTGCCTGAGGCACATCCCGCCTCCTGACTTGAGCAATAAACAAACGGCGGCCAATTGGCCGCCGTTTGTTTTTGGGATGATTACAGTTCACCCTGGAGGAGCCGCTGCCTGTTCCTACCGTACGCCGGCATTGCGCAAAGCCGCCGGGGTGAAGTCGTTCATGCGGGTCGGCTTGCCGTAATAGGTCGCATGTTTGGACTCGTTGGTCATCGCCAGGATGTTGTAACGGCCCGCGATCAGGTCATAGATGCCCTGCATCGCATAAGCCGGGGCGCTTCGCTCGTAGTCGGTGACCGCATAGCCTTCCGCCACACGCCAGAGCTGACCGCGACCGTCATAGTGGTCGACTTCGGCGAGCTGCCAGGTGTCTTCGTCGAAGTAAAGGTCACGCTTGGCATAGATATGCCGCTGGCCGGGCTTGAGCGTGGCCTGTACATGCCAGACGCGATGCAGTTCGTAGCGGGCCAGGTCCTGGTTGATATGGCCGGGTTTGATGATGTCGGCGTATTTCAGGCTCGGCGACCACAGCTTGTAGTTGTTGTAGGGGATGTAGATCTCCTTCTTGCCCACCAATTTCCAGTCGTAGCGGTCCGGTGCGCCGTTCATCAGGTCAGTGTTGTCTGCGGTGCGCAGACCATCGGCCCCTGAACCCGGGCCGTCATAGGCAATCTGCGGCGCACGGCGCACACGGCGTTGACCGGCGTTGTAGACCCAGGCCAGGCGCGGCTCCTTGACCTGGTCGATGGTTTCGTGGATCAGCACCACGCTGCCGGCCAGACGCGAAGGTGCGGTGATGCTCTGTTTGTAGAAATAAAAGATGTTCTCGGCCTGTTTGGCATCGACACCCTCCATGTACTGCGGGTAGCTCAGCTCGTCATCGTACTCGACGATCGAGTAGGAGCCGTTGACCTGAGGCGCCGCCTGCGCCGCCTGGCGCAGCATGTTGCCGCCGCGATAGCGGTTATTGTGGTTCCAGTACACCTCCACACCGTTTTTCGGGATGGGAAAGGGGTAGTAGCGGGTGTCGGCAAAGTTGCGCAGGCCGTTACCATCGTCGGTCAGTTCGGTGTTTACTGCGCTCCTCTTGGCGATGGCGTAGATTGCCTCGGGAACGGCGGCGGTGCGTTGGCTTTTGTACACCGGGATCTTGTAGCTGTCGGGGTAGCGCTTGAACAACGCCAATTGGCCGGGTGTCAGTTTGTCCTTGTACTGTTCAGCGTTGGCCGCGGTGATGACGAACAACGGTTGCTCATTGGCAAACGGATTGCCAAGAAAGCCGTTGCCATCGACCGGCGCGGCACCGGGCTTGAGGCCGCCAGTCCAGGCCGGGATGCTACCGTCAGCGTTACCTTCCTTTTGCGCGCCGAGCGGGGTGAGGGTGGTGCCCAATTGTTGTGCTTCCTGCGGCGAGACGGCAGCAATCACGTTGGTGGCCAGCAGCGACAGCGCCAGCGCGCCAGAGCGCATCATGGTGAGAGTAGTCATGGTTGTGTTCCTCCGGTCTTGCATCAGAAGTTCAGGCCAAAGCTGAGCGCCACATAGTCGCGGTCGACATTAGTGTTGAAGTCGCCACCAAAGAAATCGGTGTAACTGAGGCTGGTGGTGTAGGTATTGAGGTAGTCGGCATCCAGGCCGATGCTGATGGCCTTGTTACCTTCCTCGAAGTTCGGCCCGTAACCGTCAACATCGTGGGACCAGGCCAGGTTGGGTGACAGGTTGATGCCGGCGAACACGTTGGGGTAATCGAGCTTGGCGCGCACTCGGTAGCCCCAGGAACTGCTGGTGTAGAAACCCTTGTCGTTGCATTGCTGGGCCGGATTGCTCGCGCTCGGGGTTCCGGCGTCGGTGCCGATACAGGTCGCAAGGCCAGCTGCGCCAGGCAGGATGCCGGAGCCATAACCGGGGCTGCGGCCAAAGCGCAGGTCGCTGCCGTCGCTGTCGCCCAGACCATTGATACGGTTGTAGCCAACTTCGCCGATCAGGGTTAGGCGGCTGGCACCCATCACCTGATCGATGAACTGGGTGGCGGTGACTTGCGCCTGAACCACGGGCATGCGCTTGTAGCCATTGATATCGCTGCCGGCCACCGCCGTTGACGTCGGCGCTATGAAACCGGTGGTAATCAGTGGTGATGTGGCGCTGTTAAGCGTGCCGGTGAGCAGGTCAGCGGTGTTGAGTTGTAGCGGCATGTTCGGCCGATAGCTGACTTCACCGCCCAGCGAGATACCACTCAACGTGGTCTGGAAGCTCAAACCATACAGGCGGATGTCCTCGGGGTAATCGATGAAGTAGCGTGCATTGCGCGGTACGTTCAGAGCACTGGGCGGTGTGCCGGCACCGGTGGTGCGCGCGGTGCTCAGGAAGGGGTTGCGGCTGTGGTAGTTCATGGCGTAGACGCCGAATTCGGTGTCGTGCAGCTCGGGCAGGTACCAACGCAAGGCAATGCCGAACTGGCCGCTATCGCCGGGTTCATTGTCTTCCAGGCGTGGGATATACACGTTGTTGCTGGCACCCGGAGCGCCGACGTTGCTGGAGACGCCGGGCGGCAGATCGAGCCCGGCCACCACCAAGCGGTCGTTGCAACCCCGGGGCACGCCATCGTTACCGAAGAACGTACCGCAGTTGTCCACCACCGAGTTGTCCCATTCCAGCTGATAGAACGCTTCGGCGTTGAGGTTTTCGGAAAGGCCCTGGGAGACATACACCATGTTCACCGGGATCAGGCCTTCCTTGATCTCGGCCCCCGGGCGCCGCAGTGCGGCGACGTCAATGGGGTTGATGCTGTTGATCGAGTTGCCGATGAAGGTGCTTTCGCCCCAGCTCACCACCTGCTTGCCCAGGCGCACGTTGCCGGGCAGCTCGCCAAGGGTGTAGTTGTGGTAGACGAAGGCGTCGAGGAATTCGGCGCCCGAGGCTTTGGCCAGGTCGTCGCGGCCGCTGTCATCGATGTCGTAGAACAGCCGGTGTTCGTCCTTGAGCTCAAAGTCGTACCAGTACTTGCCGCGCACGAACACACCGCTGTCGCCGTATTTCAGCTCCAGGTCATGCACGCCCTTGAAGATCTTCGAAAAGGTTTCGCCTTTCTTGAAGTTCAGGCGGTTGTCGTCGACGGTGCGTGAAGACGACGTGCCGCGCTTGCCCATTGAGTTGAAATTGGAAATCAGCGACGGGTCGGCGCCGCGCACTGACCAACTGGCACCAATCGACAACGACGAGTCGAACTGACCCTCGATTTCCCCGATGTTGAAGTCAACGGCACACGCTTGATGGCTTGCGCCGATGGCGACTGCAGCAGCCAGCAGGCTTGGCTGAAACACTCCGCGCTTTTTTGTTGTTGTCATGCGGTTCTCCAGGTTCGGATGATGTAGCACTGCCATCCTAGGGGGGCGAACCTGAGCGATGTATTGCCTGATCGGATAGTTCTGCCTATTACCCGAAAGCATTAGTAGTCTGCTCCCACCCTGAAAATACCTCGATTGGCGGATGGGGTATTTGCGCCTCGCGCGCGAATATGACGCTTACCTTGATCGATTTCAGGAGGCGTCGTGTCCCAGCTCCTTTCACCAATAGCGGCCTTGCCCAGGCCCCCTTCGACGCACCTTCAGCGTGAGAGGCTTGAAGATCGATTGTTTGAACGCAACTATCGCCTACGCTTGCTCTGTGCACCGGCGGGCTACGGCAAGACAGTGCTGCTCAACGATTGTTTGCGTCGTCGTGAAACCGGGGCTCGGTGCCTGTGGCTGGACCTCGGCGGGCACACGCCGACCTTCGCCCAGTTTTGCCAGCGGCTGGCCGCTGGCCTTGGTCTGGAGTCCACAGCTGACGCAGACGGCAATGCGCTGCTCGCGCTGCTGGAAAGCAGCTCGGTGTGCTGGTGGTTTGCCTTCGATGATTTTTCGGCCGATGCCAGCCCTGAACTCAACGCATGGATTGATCGTCTGCTGCGATCCACTGCACCGGTGCAGCTATGGGTCAGTTGCCGGCAACGTCCAGCCTGGAAGCTGGCGCGTTTGCTGCTGGAAGGTGAACTGCTGGAGCTTGGCGCCGGGCAGTTGGCGTTCAATTGCCATGAGCTTGAAACGCTGGCCGAGCGTCTTGACCCACTGGCCGACCCCTCCAGCGTTGCCCGGTTGTGGCAACAGACCCAGGGATGGTGCGCAGGCGTGCGCCTGTTGCTAGATGCAACGGGCCGTGATGAGCGGGCCGGGGGAACCTGGATGCGTGAGTACCTGGGTGGCGAGTTGCTGGCGTTTTTGTCCGAAGACCAGCGCACATTGTTGTTGAGCGTCGCCTACCTGCCACGGGTGTCGATCGAGTTCTGCGCTCGCCTGTGGCCGGAGCGCGATGCGGGCACGCTGTTGCGGGGGCTGTTGCAGTCTGCGTCCTTCTTCCAGCCGCTGGGCGGTGACGGGCAGTGGCATCGCTTGTTGCCAGCGGTGGCGCTGGCATTGCAGGGGGAGCTCGGCGCAGCGGAACTCAACGACTTGCGCCTGGATGCCTGCAGGTTGTTGTGCGAGGACGGTTTCATTGACGAAGCGATCGAGCTGGCATTGTCTACCCAGCAGCCCGAGCTGGCTGCCAGCTTGATGGAGCGCCTGACGCTGGACTGGATGTTCAGCGAACGCCACTTGCACACCTGGCTCAATTGGCTGACGCGCCTGCCAGTGCGGTCGCTGGAGAGCTCGCCGAACCTGATCTACCTGAATGTCAGGGCGCTGCTCAGCAGCTGGCGTCTGGACGATGCCCAGACGCACATCGCCAGGTTGGCGTGGGCAATGCCGCAGCCCAAAGCGCGCAACAATAGCCGTCTGCTGGCCAACTGGCAGGCGCTGCAAGGCACGCTTTATGGCCTCGGCGCAGATGCCGACAGCGCACGTGAGCACTGTAACTCAGCCTTGCAACATCTGGAGTTGCGTGACTGGCCGTCGTCGTTCCTGTGTTACTCGACCCTGGCCCGGGTGTCGATGGCTGCGGGCGAACCGGAAAAGGCCCGCCAGTTGCTGGATTCGTCTCTGCAACTGGCACGCCGCCACCGCTGTATTGCCAGTGAAGTGCTGATCAACGCTGATCGCATTCGGCAATTGATTCTCAACGATGAGCTGGCGTTGGCAGAATCGGTATTGCAAGAGTGCCTGGCGCTGGTTGCGGCCGATGGCGGCAGTCATGATCTGCTGCTCAGCCGTCTGCTATTGCTGCGCGGCGAGCTGTGTTTGCTGCGCGGTGACCTGCAGGCCGGCGAGCGTGCGTTGCGCGCCGGGCTTGAGCGTGGCACCGACAGCAGCGACCCCTATGTACTGCATGCGCTGATCGGCCTGTCGGAAGTGGCCTCGTGCAAGGGCGAGTTGTGGCAGGCGCAGCAGCACTTGCGCAACGCCGAGCGGCACATGCAGCGCTGCCGGGTCAGCGAAGCCTGCTACAAGGGACTTGTCGATTATCAGCAGATGCGCCTGCTGGTCCGTCAGAAAGACTGGGAGGCGATACTGCCGCTGGCCCGCAACGCAATCAGCGCCGACATCGGGCGCCTGCCGCCGCTGCATGCGCCTTCTTTGCCGCAACGCCTGCAACTGATACTCGCCCTTGGCGAATTTGGTACGGGCAAGCCGGAGCATGCGGCCAAGCGCTTGCAGGCCTTGCTCGCTACGTGTGAACGCCTGAGCTTCCGTAGCCTGCTGGCGGAGGCGCGGGTTGCGCTGGCCCTGGTCGGTAAACACAGCGGTGTGATCTGTCCGGTTGAGCCTCTCGCCCAGGTGCGTACCAGCCTTCTGGCCGACTGGCACCGTCTCCCAGGCAATGCCGCGACATCGTCGGGGCCGGGTGCCCGCGACGGGCTCACTTCGCGGGAATTCTCGGTGCTGCAACTGGTGGCCCACGGGCTGTCAAACCAGGAAATCAGCGAGCGACTGTTCATCTCCCTGAACACTGTCAAGGCGCATACGGTGAAGATCAACCATAAGCTTGGGGTCAAGCGGCGTACCCAGGCGGTGATGCGGGCCAAGTCTTTGGGAATGCTCGCCTGATTAATCCAGCAGGCCACGGGCGCGGGCAATGGCAATGGCTTCGGTGCGGCTCTGGGCGTCGAGCTTGGCGCTGATATTGCGCAGGTGCGTCTTGACCGTGTGTTCGGACAAATGCATTTGTTCGGCAATTGTGCGGTTGCGATGACCTGCGGCCAACAAACGGATCACCTGCACCTCGCGTGCAGTCAGTCGCAGGTCGCTCTGTGCCAGCTCATTGCCTTCAGGCAGTTCTTTTCGGGCACCGCTACGTTGCAGTAAGTTGCCGAGAAACTCCGGGGCAATGCCCAGGCTGCTGGACGATGCCTGGTAGGTAACCGCCCAGCGTTCCAACAGCTTCACCAGTGCCAGACCTTCCTCGAGAAAGGTGCGCAAAAAGCCTTCCTGGCTGGCATGGCGCAAGGCGAGTGTCAGTACCTCCAGCGCCAGTTTCTGTCGGCCTTTTCCAGCCAGGGCCATGGCCATTAACAGGCGCAGCTTGAGCGCCCGGCGTCGCTGCTGGCGACTTTCGGCAAGTTCGATGTGGGGCGTCAGCTCGGCTGCGGCCAATTCAAAGTCGCCGCGGGCAATACTCAGGCGTTGGCGGGCAATAAAGGGCGTATCGGTATCGCAGGCGAAAGTCAGCACGTCGGGGCGGTCCCAATCACCGGCAAGCTCCGCCGATGACAGCGCCTGCGCGGCGACGTCCAGACGCCCTTCAAGGGTGGCAACGCGGGCGCGCTCTAGCCAGGCCGCGCAGAGAATACGCAGCGAACCACTGCGCCGTCCCAACTGTTCAAGATCGGCCAGGTGACGGAGCCAGGCCTCGCGGTTGCCGTGTTGCAAGGCAACACGGGCCAGCACCACACGGTGGGCGATAAGGGCATCAGGACCGCCGAGATCGAGGGCATGGTGGGGGATCTGGTTGAGCATACTCCAGGCTTGCGTCAGCTCATCGCCTTCGTACAGCACCAGCGCATGGAGGATGTCCAGCGTCGCCTTGGCACCCACCCATCGTCCTTCCAGCACTGCGGGCTGGACGTTGCTGGCAGCCTCAAGGCGGGCAAGGGCGGCAAGGCGATGGCCCAGCGTCAGCTCCAGTGAACTCTCAATATAGACCGCGATGCCATCCACCAGGGCGGAGCGCTCCTGGGGTGCCTGGCGCGCCATGTCGTTCAGTACCTTGCGAGCATCGTCATAGCGGCCGGTGGCAATCATGCAGAACGCCAGGGGCGTGGCCACCATGCCATATTGCAGGTTGTCACTAGACGAAAGGCGGGCGAGCTGGGCTTGTGCTGCAATCACGGCCGCTTCCGGCTGGTCGGTGAAGGCCAGTAGCAGGCAGCGGATGGTATCGGTTTCCAGACTGACCGGATTGCCTTCGACCACCTGCATGGCATCCCGGTAGCGCCGGTCGAGCACCAGCAGCCAGGCGTGGGTCAGGGCCAGTCGCGGTCGCCCTTGCAGTGCGTCAGCGGGCATCTGCTGCAGCCAGCGCAACATCAGGCGTAGGCGCCCGGCATCGACCAACTCGTCCAGGTGCCGCTCCAGCAGCGCCGCCGCCTGGTCGGTGGCGTTGGCCCGCATCAGGTGTTCGATCGCCGCCGCCGGGTGTTTGTGTGCGAGGTACCAGCCTGAGGCTGTGCGATGCAGACCTTCGACGTGCCCAGGTAGTTGGCGGGCCAGGGCGTTGCGCAGGAACCCGCTGAACAGGCGGTGGTAGCGGAACCATTGCTGTTCGGGGTCGGTTGGCTGGATGAATAGGTTGGCGCGTAGTAACTGTTCAATCAGCCCGGCGCTGTCGCGGCGTTGGGTGAGGGCGTCGCACAGCGGCGCGCAGAAGCGGTCGAGGATACTGGTCTGCAGCAGGAACAGGCGGATTTCATGGCTCTGCCGGGCGAGGATGTCTTCGGTCAGGTACTCGGCCAGCTCCTGGTTGCTGCCGGAAAACGAACCGATGACATCGGACAGAACGCTGTGGCCGTTGAGCGATAGGGTCGCCAGGAACAAGCCGGTGATCCAGCCTTCGCTGATGTCCTGCAGCTGCGCCAGCTGTTCGTCGGTGATCGGCCGCTGACAGCGGTCACGCAGGTACACCTGGGTTTGCTCTGGACGCAGACGCAGTGCTTCGGTGTCAATGTCCAGTACCTGGCCCTGCATGCGCAGGCGGCCAAGACCGAGCTCGGGGTTGACGCGCGAGGCGATGGCCAGGCGGGCGCCAGGCGCCAGTGCGGTCAGCAACTGCTGGATGAAGGTCAGGGCCTGAGGGGTATCAAGTGCTTCGAAGTCGTCCAGTACCACAGTGAAGCCCGGCTGCAGTTTGCTCATTTGTTGCAAGAGCGCCTGCGGGGTGGCCAGTGGATCGTCGACTGACTCGCCATCCAGAGCCTGCAAGCCGGCATGCAGATGGGCGGCCAGGCGCCTGGGGTCGTTATCGGCACTGTCGAGATTGAGCCAGAGTACGCCTTGGCCATTGGCCAGGCAGCGCTCGCGCAACTGACGCAACAAGATCGTCTTGCCGAAGCCTGCGGCGGCGCGGATCAGGATCAGACGGACAGAGCCCGGTGAATCGATACGCTGCAGTAGGTGCTCACGGGAAAGCAGACCGGCCATGGTCCCCGGTGTGGCGAATTTCTCTGCACGAATTGGGTGAACGGCCGGTTCCGGCTGCGCGTCTGCAGGCGCATTGGTACCGGTTACGAGGCGCAGACGGGCGATAAGATCCTGGCGATCGGGCATGGGTCTCTCTGGCCATGTGGGCCGCTGGTGAGTAGCGGCCTCTGATTGTTCTGTGTGCCGATAATGCCACGGCTACGCGCATTGGGGAAAAACCGCAGTGCGAACTTCACTCTTTCGAGCGATAGGTAACCGCAAACGGTCTGGCTAGCCTGTTGCCGGTCGCAGGCCTTCGCGCCGTTGACGTCAATGCCAATAACAAGCAGAGAGAATAACCATGGCAGGAGCACTGGCAGGGGTAAGGGTAATCGAAATGAACGCAATCGGGCCGGCGCCCTTTGCCACCATGTTGCTTGCCGACATGGGCGCAGAGGTGATCCGCATTGACCGCCAACAGTCAGGATTCCTCAATGGTGATGACAGTGTGATTGGTCGCGGTCGCCGCAGCCTGGTGATCGACCCGCGTAAACCGGGAGCAACCGAGGTGCTGCTGCAGTTGATCGGTGATGCCGATGTGCTGATCGAAGGCTTCCGGCCGGGGGTCATGGAGCGCTTGGGTATCGGGCCCGATATCTGTCTGGCGCGCAATCCAAGGCTAGTCTACGGGCGCATGACTGGCTGGGGCCAGAATGGGCCGTTGGCGCAGAGCGCCGGCCATGATCTCAACTACCTGGCGATTACCGGTGCCCTGCATGCCATGGGGCATGCCGACCGCGAGCCAACGCCGCCGCTGCACCTGGCTGGTGATATGGGGGGGGGCGCCATGTTTCTTGCTTTCGGGGTGGTGTGTGCGCTGTTCGAGGCGCGTCGCTCGGGCAAGGGACAGGTGGTGGATGCCGCCATCAGCGATGGCGCGGCGCTGCTCAGCACCATGTACTACGAGTTTAAACAGAGCGGCCAATGGGCCGGGCGCGGGGAAAACATCTTTGATGGTGGGGCGCCGTTCTATGGCTGCTACACCTGCGCCGACGGCCGCTTCATTTCCATCGGCGCCATCGAGCCACAATTCTACCAACGCTTGTTGGAGCTGTGCCAGATCGATGACCCGCTGTTCAAGGCGCAGTGGGACCGAAGCCTGTGGCCGGTTCAGCGCGAGAAGTTGCAAGTGCTGTTTAGCACCCGCACGCGTGACCAGTGGTGCGAGCTGCTGGAAGGTACCGAGGCCTGCTTTGCCCCGGTACTGGACTTCGGCGAGGCACCGAGCTACGCCCATAACCAGGCACGCGGCACCTTCATGCGCAGTGCGGGCGTCGTTCATCCGGCTCCGGTACCGCGCTTGAGCCGCACCCCGGCACAGGCTGGCGAGCAGGTGCGCAACGGTCAGCACAGTGTGCAAATCCTCCGTGAGCTGGGCCTGGACGAAGCAGCAATTGCCGCACTGCGCGAGTCAGGCGCCATCGCTTGAGCAAGGGGAACGGGGTGACCCCACTCCAATCCCACCCCTTTCTACTCCGGGGGGGCGGGATACAGCTCAAAAGCGTTGCGCAACCATGATCCCAAGGCCCCGGAGCGACCGGTGTGCCAGTCAAGTCAACTGACCGCGGAGAAGCAGATGTCCCAGAAAACCTATGTTGCCGGTGTCGGCATGATCCAGTTCGCCAAGCCCGGTGCCAGTGCCAGCTACATCGAAATGGGCGCCCAGGCTGTGCGCCAGGCACTGCAGGATGCCGGTATCGGTTATGAGTTGGTGCAGCAAGCCTATGCCGGTTATGTCTATGGCGACTCTACGTGCGGCCAGTCGGCGCTATATGAAGTCGGCATGTCCGGCATTCCGGTGATCAACGTCAACAACAACTGCGCCAGCGGCTCTACTGCGCTGTTCATGGCGCGCCAGGCGGTGGAAAGCGGTGCTGTCGATTGCGCCCTGGCTTTTGGCTTCGAGCAGATGCAGCCGGGTGCCCTGAAGAATTTCTGGACTGATCGTCCGCTGACCATGGGCAAGGGCTTCGACAGTGCCGCCCTGGTGTTCCCGGAAGGCATCGGCATGCCGGGAGCGCTGATGTTCTTCGGCGGCGCTGGCCGCGAGCATATGGAGAAATACGGCACCAAAATGTCAACCTTTGCGGCGATCCGCGCCAAGGCTAGTCGTCATGCTGCCAACAACCCACTGGCAGTGTTCAAAAAAGTGGTCAGTACCGAGGAGGTGATGGCCGACCAGGTGGTCTGGGAAGGCGTGATGACGCGCCTGATGGCTTGCCCGCCAACCTGCGGCGGCGCTGCCGCGGTCATCGTTTCCGAGCGCTTTGCCAAACGCCATGGCCTGCGCACCGATGTATCGATTCTGGCCCAGGCCATGACCACCGACGCGCCCGATGCGTTCGATCCGCCCTCGATGATCGAGATCGTCGGTTCCGGCATGACGCGCTCGGCCGCCTGGCAGGTGTACGACAAGGCTGGTGTCGGTCCCGAAGATATCCGCGTTTGCGAGCTGCATGACTGCTTCGCCCACAACGAGCTGTTGACCTACGAAGGCCTGGGCTTTTGCCCAGTTGGTGGTGGCGAGCAGTTTGTACTGGACGGCGACAACACTTATGGCGGGCAAGTGGTGGTCAACCCGTCCGGCGGTCTGCTGTCCAAAGGCCACCCGCTGGGGGCCACCGGCCTGGCGCAATGCTATGAGCTGACCCACCAGTTGCGCGGTACCGCCCAGGCGCGCCAGGTCGAAGGCTTGCAGCACGCGCTGCAGCACAACCTCGGCCTCGGTGGTGCGGGTGTCGTGACCCTCTACGGTCGCGGCTGATCGCCCCGTCAATTTTCAGGAATCAATCGAAATGGCAGACAAAAGTCTGATCGGCCGTTCCCTCGGCGTCACCACCAGCGTGGTGGAAAAAGGTCGTTTGCGCTTCTTCGCCAAGGCCATCGGCGAGACCGATCCGCTGTATACCGATGAAGAGGTTGCCAAGGCCGCAGGTTATCCGGCCCTGCCGGTGCCACCGACCTTCCTGCTATGCCTGGAAAGCGAAGGGCGTAATCCGCAAGCTATCGTCGAAGACATCATGGGTTTTGACCTCGGACGCATCCTGCATGCCGAGCAGGCATTCAGCTATCACCGTATGGCCTTTGCCGGCGATGTGCTGACCTTCGATACGCGCATCGTGGATGTCTACGAAAAGAAGGGTGGCGCCCTGCAGTTCGTGGTCCAGCAAACCCGTATCACCAATCAGGACGGCGAACACATCGCCGACCTACGCTCTTCGCTTGTGCAGCGCTGAGGTAACAGTCATGACTCACTCACGAACTAATGGCCCGCAGTACAGCGATGTACAAATCGGCAGCGAGCTGCCGTTGCTCAAGCTGCGTCCGGTCGATCGCACCACGCTGGCGCTGTATGCCGGCGCATCCGGCGACCACAACCAGATCCACATAGACATCGATTTTGCCCGTAAGGCCCGCGTTTCGGATGTGTTCGCCCACGGCATGCTTTCGGCAGCCTACCTGGGCCGACTGCTGACCAGTTGGGTGCCACAGGCGCAGATACGCGCGTTGTCGATACGCTTTGTCGGCATCACCCAGATCGGTCATATCCCGCATCTGAGCGGGCGCATCACCGAGAAATTCGAGGCCGACGGCGAAAAGCGCGTACGCCTGCAGATCCAGTGCGCCAACCAGTATGGCGAAGCCAAGGTGGTGGGCGAAGCGGTCGTGGCCCTGGCCTGACGCTTCTTGCGCACTGACACCCCCGATTGATTAGAAGGCAATAACCATGAAAAAACTTGAAGGCAAAGTCGCCCTGGTCACCGGTTCCGGTCGTGGCATCGGGCGCAGCGTCGTTCTGAAACTGGCGGCCGATGGTGCCCGTGTCGTGGTCAACGACCTGGATGCCGGGCCCGCTGAAGAAGTGGTTGCACAGATCCGAGCGGCTGGCGGCGAAGCCGTGGCCTGCATAGGTAGCGTCACCGCGGTCGATTTCGCCGAGCGCTTCGTCAAGACCGCGGTCGACAACTTTGGGGGCATCGACATCATCGTCAATAATGCCGGTTACACCTGGGACAACGTGATCCAGAAAATGAGCGATGAGCAGTGGTACGCCATCATCGACTGCCACCTGACCGCACCGTTCCGCATCCTGCGCGCCGCCCAGCCGATCATCAGCGCGCTGGCCAAGCAGGAGGCCGCCGAGGGCCGTATGGTCAACCGCAAGGTGGTCAACATTTCCTCGATTGCCGCCGGAGGCAATGCCGGGCAGGCCAACTATTCCTCGGCCAAAGCGGGCATCCTCGGCATGACCAAGTCGTTGTCCAAGGAGTGGGGGCGCTACAACGTCAACGTCAATGCCGTGGCTTTCGGTCATATCGACACCCGTATGACCCAGGCCCTGGCCGGTGAAGCCAGTAAAACCGTGAGCATCGAAGGCCGCGAGATCAAGGTCGGTATCCAGCCTGCTGCGATTGCCGCCAGCAACCAGCTGTGCCCGCTGGGCCGTCCGGGCACCCCGGACGAGGCCGCCGGTTCGGTTTACCTGTTCTGCATCCCTGAATCCAATTTCGTTTCCGGCCAGGTGCTGGTGTGCGGCGGCGGTTTCGGCAACGTCTGACCTGAGAAGGAAAGCATCATGCGTGTAGAGAGCTACGTATCACCCTGGGAAGACGCCGATCTGGTGGCTTTCCGCGACAGCATCCGCCGTTTCGTCCGTGAGCAACTGCTGCCCCACGAAGACAAATGGCGCCAGCAGCACCGATCCGACCGCAGTGCCTGGCTGGCGTGTGGCGAAATGGGCATGATCCTGCCGGACATACCGTCCGAGTACGGTGGCGCCGACGGTACCCCGGCCCACTACGCGGTGGCAATGGAGGAGCTGACCTATGCCGGTGCGATGAGTATTGCCCTGAGCATCAATCACATCGTTGGCCACTACATTTTGGCCAGTGGCACCGAGGCGCAAAAACGCCAGTGGCTGCCGAAGATCGCCTCAGGTGAGTGCATCTGTTCGATCGCGATGACCGAACCGGGTACCGGCTCCGACCTGCAAGGCGTGCGTACCCGGGCAGTGAAACACGGTGACAACTACTTGATCAGCGGCTCGAAGACCTTTATCAGCAACGGTCAGAACAGCGATATGGTGATCGTGATCGCCAAGACCGACTTGGAAGCCAAGGGCTCGCGCGGTATCTCATTGTTCATCGTCGACACCAATACCCCGGGCTTCCAGCGCGGCAAGTGCCTGGACAAGATCGGCCTACCCGGCCAGGACACCTCGGAAATGTTCTTCCAGGACTGCCAAGTGTCGGCTGATTGCCTGCTTGGCGGCGCCGAAGGCCAGGGCTTCGCCCAGTTGATGCAGCAATTGCCTTATGAGCGCGCCGAGATTTCGATCCAGGCCGCCGCTTCGCTCGAGCGTGCGCTGGCCTTGACGGTGGAATACACCCGGGAACGCAAGGCTTTTGGCAAGTCTATCCTGGACTTCCAGAACACTCGCTTCACCCTCGCCGAGGTGAAAGCCACGGTGCTCGCTTCTCGGCTGTTCGCTGACCTGATTGTGCAGCGCTGGGTGGATGGCACCTTGGATACGACGCTGGCTTCGATGGGCAAGTTCTGGCTGACCGATCGTCAGGGTGAAGTGATCGACGATTGCCTGCAGTTTTTCGGCGGCTTTGGCTACATGAACGAATACCCGATTGCGCGCATGTTCGCCGATGCGCGGGTGGCCCGTATCTACGGCGGCGCCAATGAAATCCAGCGTGAGCTGGTGGGACGCTCTCTGTAAAAAAGGGGATGGGCCGGCAGACGCTCATCCACGAGAGTGTCTCCCGGCTCGCCAGGGAGGGCTTGAGCTTTTTTATCCGAAGGCTCGGACAACAAAAATAAGATAGGAGGTTAGGATGAACATTACCCAAGGACTGCACCGTCATCTGCAGCAACGAGCCGATGCTGTTGCAGTGCGTGAATCGGGCCGCAGTCTGACATTCGCCCAGCTTGCCGAGCGAGTTGCGCGTCTGGCCGGCGCCCTGAAAGGCCTCGGCATGGCCAGCGACGACTGCATTGCTATGCTGGCGCGCAACTCGCAACGCTATATCGAATACAGCCTGGGCGTGCCTTGGGCCGATGGCGTACTCAACCCGGTCAACACCCGTTGGAGCATCGCCGAAATCGTCTACTCCCTGAACGATTCGGGCTCAACCCTGTTGATCGTCGACGATGCCTTCAAGGACGTGGGGGCGCTGATTGCCAGACAGGCCGAGTCCGTCCGTCATGTCATTTATGCCGGCGACGGTGAGACCCCACCCGGCATGCTCAACTACGAAGCGTTGCTGGCCGACGCAACACCAGTAGAAGACATGCGGCGTGGTGGTAATGCCTTGCTGGGGATTTTCTACACCGGTGGCACCACAGGCTTCCCCAAGGGGGTGATGATCAGTCACGACAACCTAGCTTTCGCAGGGCTGGCGGCGATGACCCGCGGCTTTTTTGGCCCGAACTCTGTGTTCATGCATGCCATGCCGATGTTCCACCTTGCTGACTTTTCGGCTTTGTACTGTCTGATGGTCAGTGGTGGCACTCACGTCATTCTGCCGGTATTCACTGGTGAAGCAGCGCTGGCCACCGTTGTCGATGAAGGGGTTACCGACCTGATGCTGGCGCCGACCATGATCCAGATGATGCTGGACGCCCGTCAGGCGAACCCGAACACCGCCGACCTGGAACTTGCGAGCATTCGCCATATTGTGTACGGCGCCTCTCCGATTACCCCCGCGTTGCTTGATCGTGCCTGCCAGGCGTTCCCGGCGGCCGGATTTTTTCAGGGTTACGGCATGACCGAGCTGACCACCGGCGGCACCATGCTCGATGCCGAGTATCACTGCGTGCAGCACCAGGCCAGCGGCAAGATGTATTCGGCGGGCCGCGCCGTGAACTGCGTTGAGGTGAAGATCGTCGACAGTCAGGGCCACGAGGTGCCGCGTGGGACGGTCGGTGAGATCATTGTCCAGGGTCCCAACGTCATGCTGGGCTACTGGAAAAGGCCGCAAGACACCGCACAAGTCCTTAAAAATGGCTGGATGCACACCGGTGATGGCGGTTACATGGACGCTGAGGGTTTCGTCTTTATCGTTGATCGGCTCAAAGACATGATCGTCAGCGGTGGCGAGAATATCTACTCGGCCGAGGTGGAAAATGCCCTGAGTAGTCATCCCGCGGTGGCCCAGTGCGCGGTGATTGGCATTCCGTCAGACAAGTGGGGCGAAACCGTGCATGCCGTGGTCGTGCTCAAACCCGAGGGCAACGCAGACCTCGAACGACTAGTCGCCCATTGCCGTGAGCGTATTGCCGGCTACAAGTGCCCGCGCAGCGTCGAATTCCGTACGGTTATGCCGCTGTCAGGTGTGGGCAAGATACTCAAGAACGAGCTGCGCAAGTCCTTTTGGGAAAATCGCACGCGCAATGTCGGTTGAGCGGATGAATTTATGACCAGTGTTCAGTTAATAACCACCAAGTTCGCACCACCGCGCCTCGGCACCCAGGCCGTGCAGCGAGAGCAGTTGCTGGAAAAACTGCAACACTGGCGCCACAGCCGCCTGTTGCTGGTGACCGGTAGCGCTGGGTTCGGCAAGACCACACTGATAGCCCAATGGCGTCAGCACCTGATCAAGGCCGGCGCGCAGGTTTCCTGGTTATCGCTGTCGGCGGACGATGCCAGCTTCGAACCCTTCTGTGCCAGCCTGGTCGGGGCGCTACGCCATGCAGCGGTTGCGGTCGACGAAGACCTGTTGCTACTGGCGGGTGCCGAGCGCGACGCGGTGCAGACGGTCTCTACGCTGCTGGTCAATGCACTGGCACGCTCTGACGGCAAGCTCTACTTAATGTTCGATGACTTTCACCATGCTCATGACGAACGCATCGCCAGGCTGTTGCAAATGCTCGCCGAACACCTGTCGGAGGGTGTTCACCTGGTGCTGGCTTCACGCATTGCGCCGAACCTGAAACTGGGGCGGTTGCGTGCGCAGGGCGAGGTGTACGAGGTGGATTGCGCGCATTTGTCCTTCGATTTTCGTGAGTCTCTGGCCTTCCTCAGGGCGCAGTTCGACGAGCAAATGGACCTGGATACAGCGCACGCCGCCCATGATCTCACTGACGGCTGGCCCATCGGTCTGCAACTGGTGGCCATCGCCCTTAAGAGCAACCTGCGCAAAGCGGTACAAGGCACCCTGCTGGCACGCAGCAGCTCGGCGCTGGCCGACTACCTCGCCCAGGATGTGATGGCCAATTTGCCGGGCAATCTGTTCGAGTTCCTGCAAAAGCTGTCGTTACTGCGGCGTTTCAATGCCGAGCTCGCCGCCCATGTCACCGGCTTGCCCGACGCCGCCGCGCTGATCGCCTCGATCGAGGCGCGTAATCTGTTCATCCAGCCGGTGGACCAGGCGGGCCAGCAGTGGTATCGGCTGCATCCCTTGTTTGTCGAGTTCCTCAGCCAGCGCCTGCACTACGGCCAAAGCGATATTCGCGGCTTGCATCGGCGCGCTGCGCAGTGGTTCGAACGTGCGGGACTGGTGCAAGAAGCATTGCACCACGGCCTGTTGTGCGAAGACTTTGGCCTGATCGTGGAAATGCTTGAGCGCATGCAACCTTCCACGCGCCGGGTCAGCCACCTGAACCAGTTCATGCGCTGGCTGGAACAGGTACCCAGCGGGGTACTTGCGGCGCACCCGAACCTGATGTTGCTGGGGATCTGGGGTGCTGTGCTTACAGTACTGACGCACAAGGCGCAGGCCTGGATAAATGAACTCGAGCGTGAGCCGCTGGCGGAACAATGGGCGGTCCAGGTGGTGTTGCTGAAGGCATCACTGGCCATGCACAACGATGACGACTGCCGCTGCATGGCCCTGCTGGAGACGCTGCAAGGCAGGGTGCTGGAGGTACCTTTTCTGGAGCAGGTGCGAATCGGCCTGATTATTCATTGTCTGGCCTTGCGTGGACAGCATGCCCAGGCCCGCAACCTGTTCCGCCAGCCCGAGGCACGCTGCCTGCGCAGCGATGACGAGATGGCGCTGATGGGGCAGTTGACCATGGCTTCGGTGAGCCTGCTGGAGGGCAAGGTGCTTGAAGCCGAACGCCTGTGCGCGCCGTTGCTGGAGCAGGCTGAAGCCGTGCATGGGCGGCGTTCGGTGAGTGCTTGTGGCGCTGCCGTGGTTATGGCTCAGGCGTGCTACGAGCTGGACCGTGTGGAGCAGGCCCGTGAGGTGTTGGCCAATCGCCTGGACATCCTGCGTTTTTCCACCCCGATGTCGATGATCGATGTAGCACTCTGCCATGCGCGGTTGATGACACTGGAAGTATCGCCGCGGGCTGCGCTGGACTATCTGGCTGAGAAGGAAGAGCATTTTTGCAGCCTGGGCTTGGATCGCGGTACGGGCAGCATGCTTGCTGAGCAACTGCGCCTGGCCCTGACTTGCGGTGATCTGTTTCACGTCGAGACGCTGCAGGGCAGGCTCGACGAGCTGGCCCGCAGCCATCTCGGGGCGACACCTGGCGACGCCGAAATCATGGCCATGGCGGCGCTGTCCAGGGTGCGTCTCTCGCTGGCGCGCCGGCAACCCGAGGCGGCGCTGCAAGTGCTGGACATCGCTCATCGCTATGCGGGCGAGTTCGATCGCGGACGCTGGCGGGTTCAGGTAGAACTGCTGCGGGCGTTCGCCTTGTCCGCCCTGACGCGCGATACCGAAGCGCTGGAGAAATTCCAGGTTGCGTTGGCCTGTGGATACCGGCTGGGGCTGGCGCGCACGTTGCTCGATGAGGGTGAACCGTTTCAACTCATGCTTGGCAAGCTTGAGTTGGAGGAGGGCACGGTACTGGCGAGTTATCGCGATGGATTGCTCAAGACGCCAGCGATCCGTCCTGCTCTGGTTGCGCGCCCACCCAGCGCGTTGATGACCCGACGTGAGCAGGAAATCCTCGAGCTGCTGGAGCGGTCGATGTCCAACAAACGCATCGCACTGTCATTGAACCTGAGCCTGCAGACCGTGAAGTGGAACCTGAAGAACATCTTCTCCAAGCTTGGTGTGTCCAGTCGCTACGACGCCATTCTGGTGGTACGCCGGCAGCGGGAATGAATTTCGCCGGTAGGCGTTAGCCTTACAGACTCCCCACCAATTGGCCGCCATCCACTGCCAATACCGAACCGGACATATAGGCCCCCGCCTGGCTGGCCAACAGCAAAAAAGGTCCCTCAAGCTCCTCCAGGCGTCCAAGGCGGCGCATCGGTACAGCATTGTGGATGTAGGCCTGACCCTTTTCGCTGTCGAAGAAGCCATCGGTCATTTCCGTGGTGAAATAGCCCGGTGCAATTGCGTTGACCCGAATGTCATAGCGCGCCAGCTCCAGCGCCAGCGACTTGGTCAATTGCACCACGCCGGCCTTGGCCGCGCAGTAGTGGCTATAGCCGGTACCCACCCGCAGGCCAAGCATCGATGCGATGTTGACGATGCTGCCCGGGCGTTCGGCGCGTGCCAGGCGCTGTGCCGCACACTG